>Ga0136614_10001953_pt1 | contig 12575 bp, 9 predicted proteins | sample AntDrymUQ2792106_2_FD_106643 | JGI IMG/M metagenome (GOLD analysis project Ga0136614, IMG submission 106643) | Polar desert sand microbial communities from Dry Valleys, Antarctica - metaG UQ279 (21.06) | ecosystem: Environmental > Terrestrial > Soil > Desert | place: Antarctica: Dry Valley...
ACCGCCTGGTACAACATCCTGCCGGATCTCCCGGGCGAACCCCTGCCCCCGCTGCACCCCGGCACGATGGAGCCGGTGGGACCCGCGGACCTCGCGCCGCTGTTTCCCGAGTCGCTCATCATGCAAGAGGTGTCGTCGGACCGCTGGATCGATATCCCCGGCCCGGTCCTAGACGTCTATCGCTTGTGGAGACCCTCTCCTCTCTATCGAGCGCGGCGCCTGGAGCAGAGTCTCGGGCTCGCCGGGAAGCAACGCATCTACTACAAGTGGGAGGGCGTCTCGCCCGCCGGTTCTCATAAGCCGAATACCGCTGTACCGCAGGCCTATTACAACAAGGAAGCGGGGATCAGGCGGTTGACCACCGAAACCGGCGCAGGTCAATGGGGCAGCGCCCTGTCGATGGCGTGCGCGATGTTCGGCCTCGAGTGCGAAGTCTTCATGGTGAAGGTGTCGTTCGACCAGAAGCCCTACCGGCGCGTACTCATGCAGACCTGGGGAGCAACGGTCCACGCCTCCCCGAGCAAGGAGACTCAGGCGGGCCGTAACATCCTCGAGGCGTCACCCGATTCCACCGGATCACTCGGGATCGCGATCTCGGAAGCCGTCGAGATAGCCGCGCAGAACGACGACACGAGCTACGCACTCGGTTCGGTTCTCAATCACGTCTGCACGCACCAGACCGTCATAGGGCTCGAGGCAAAGAAGCAGATGGAAGCGTTCGAGGACAAACCCGACGTGGTCATCGGCTGCGTCGGAGGAGGATCGAACTACGCAGGGATGTCCTACCCCTTCGCGATGGACGTGCTAAACGATAACGCCCAGATGCGCTTTCTAGCGGTCGAGCCCGAAGCCTGTCCCACGCTGACGCGCGGCACGTACGCGTACGACTTCGGCGACACGGCGGGCACCACTCCGCTGATGCCCATGTACACCCTCGGCCACGACTTCGTTCCCGCTCCCGTTCACGCGGGAGGTCTCCGGTATCACGGCGACGCCCCCAGTCTCTGCGGACTGGTGAAGGCTGGGATGTACGAAGCGAAAGCGTACGCGCAGGTGCCGGTATTCGAAGCCGCGGTGCAGTTCGCAAGGGCGGAAGGATTCTTACCTGGGCCTGAGCCCGCCCACGCCGTGCGCGCGGCCATGGACGAAGCTCTGGCAGCGCGCGAAGCCGACGAGGAGCGCGTCATCCTGTTCAACCTCTGCGGGCACGGGCACTTCGACATGAGCGCGTACGACGCTCACCTGTCGGGCAAGTTGGGCGATGTCGCACTGGCGGAGGAGGAGCTGCAGGCGGCGCTGGCGAACCTGCCGCCGCAGCCCCAACCGGCCTGACGACAAAGAGGCGCATGAACTGAAGATAGGGGCGGCTCCGCAGGCCACCCCTATCTGTTGCGTTACGGCGAGTTACGGGAGCAGGTGGTCCATCGATCTGCCCATCACGGAGTTGCGCTTGGCAACGCTCGAGATGCCCTCGAAGCCGAAGCCCATGTAGATCGACTCGGGCGTCGTGATCGTGGCGCCCTCTTCGTAACCGACCGCCTCCCCGGTGGTACGGACCCAGTCGTTCGGGTTGGGGTCGCTGCCCGGGGGCGATCCGCTGACGGTCCAGCCGTCCATCCCGGACTCGAAGGACGTGGATCCCTGTCCGCCGGGTCCGACGATGTCATCTACGAACACCCCGAGGCCCTGGACCGACCAGTCGCTGGTGTAGCTGATGGAAAGCTCGATCTGTTGGCCTGCGAAGTCCGACAGGTCGACCTCCCACTCCTGCCAGCCGGCGGAATTACCCGAGGCCGCGTTCCACTCACCCGTGGTTCCGGTCGGCGAGCAACTCGAACTCTGGTAGTGGTCGAGGAAGGGATGGATCTCTCTCCATCCTTCTGGGCAGCTGTCGCCGGTGCTCTGCGAAGTGTGCCCGTTGAGATCGGGCAACGTGGTCCAGTTGTCCTGTCCGACGGTGTGCGCCTCGACGAACAGGAAGTCCCACGCAGGCTCGGTGTCGTAGGACGTCTGGAAGGACAGGTTGCCTCCGCCCGCCGGGACGTTGATCGTCCTCGAAAGCCGCTTGTAGGAGACATCGGCCTGCTGCGAGAACATGTAGAAGGTGCCCGTATTCGGCTCGTAGGGGTTCCCGCCGACCCTGTCCCACTCGGACGATGCCCAGTTGTCCGACGACCTGTCGAACGGACCCGAGTAGAAGCCCCCCTAGATCCGAGCCGGTACCCAAATTACGGGAAATGGAAGGTTCTGACTTTGGCACTTCCAACAAGTCCTTGGCAAGGGGGTTCGGCCTATTTCGGGCAGATTGCGGCTTTCTCGTCTGGAACGATCCAGCCTCGCTGGACCATGAACGGCACCTGGGACGTTCTTGAAGGAAACGGGACCCGCCTCACTCGTAAGGGTAAACAAGTCGACTCGCGCGGGTGATACACAACCCGCCCGGCAAGCGGTCCCATGAATATCCAGAGAGGAAATGCCAATCTGGGGGTGGCGCATGACCGACACGACTGTCTCGCCGGAAACCATTCGTCTGGATCGCGCGGCCCCCGGTCCCATTCGCGAGTTGCGGTTGGCCCTCGTTTGTTATGGGGGCGTGTCGCTGGCGATCTACATGCACGGGCAGACCAAGGAGCTGAATCGACTGGTGCGCGGGTCCGTTGCGCACGAGAGAGGCGAAGAACCGACCGCCCCGACCGAGCGCGTTTATCGCGACCTGCTCCGAGACATGGCCGGAAAGGATCCCAACAACGTCGCGACCCGCGTGGTCATCGACATCATTGCCGGCACCTCTGCCGGTGGCATCAATGGGATCTATCTCGCCAAGGCTCTCGCACACGACCTGTCGCAAGACGCGTTGAGGGACCTCTGGTTCGACCGGGGAGACATCGGACAGCTCGTCGACGCACCATCGTGGCTACCGAAGGTCCTGAAGGTCCCCTACCTGCTCTCGCGGATCACGAAGCGGACGCCGTTGCGCGGAAACGACATGGCGTTGTGGCTGTACCAAGCGCTTCAGGGGATGGAGTCGCCGAACGGTGCAAACAGATCTCTCGTTCCGGATCACCATGAGCTTCAACTGTTCGTAACTGTCACCGACTTCTACGGTTACGCACGAGAACTGTCGCTGGAAGATCCCAAGATCATCCGGGACAAGAGACACAAGCATGTTCTGCAGTTCAAGTACTCCGCTGAAGCGGATGATTTTTCCGAGAAGTACAACCCCGCCCTGGCCTTCGCCGCTCGTACCACTTCCTGTTTCCCGGGCGCTTTCCCCCCCGTGAGCATCGCTGGTTTCGAGGGTTACCTTAAGAAGGAGGGGGTGAAACTGGACGACTTCCGACGAACCGCCTTTCGCGTTTACGACCTGGCGGAAGCCGACGTAGAGAACACTTACTTCGTGGACGGTGGTGTGCTCGATAACAGCCCCTTCGGACTCGTCGTCCGGGCCATCCGCGAACGACCCGCCGCAAGCGAGGTCGACCGCAGGCTGATCTACCTCGAACCCGACCCGGGTGGGCCGGGAGGAGGGCCGGAGCCCGGACCGGAGCCGAAGCCCATCGGGACGATCCTGGGGTCCGTGTCGGGTATCCCGAAGAAGGAACCCATCCTCGATGACCTGATCGAACTGGCTTCTCTCAACGAGAAGGTCCGCCGCGTGCAGGACATCATCGTGACGAGCTTCGATGACATCTCCGATCGTGTCACCAAGGTTCTCGGCGACCTGAACGAGCTGCCGCGCGCACCGGAAGCGTCCGAGCTCGCATCTTGGGCTACCCAGATGAACGAAGAGGCCAAAGCCGATGCAGGATTCTCGTACGCCACGTACATACGCACGAAGATCGGTTCCGTCGTCGACCGCTACTCCTCGACCGCATGCTCCCTTTGTGACTATCCGGTCGAGTGCAATCAAGCGTATTTCGTGCGCGCCGTGTTCAGGACTTGGGCCGCCAAGCGGAATCTCTTCGAGAAGGTCACCGTTCCTTCGAAAGCGCAGATCGACTTCCTCAAAGACTTCGACCTTGACTATGGTCGCCGGAGATTGGCTTTCGTTATCTCCGCCCTGAGCTGGTGGTATCGGGAGGCGGGCAAACCTGGATTCCCAGAACGAGAGCAGCTCGATGCGGCCAAGGCGCGCCTCTACGAAGCGGTGGAGCACCTGAACAAGGCTGCCGATGGCGACGATGAGCTCGGCGGCGACATCCAAACATGCTTCGGCCAGGAGGCTCTCAAACGAATCCACGAGGCACCCGGCTTCGACCCCGATGCCTGCGTGGAAAAACACATGGCGGACCTCGATCGGATGTCCGACGGCACACGCATCTATCTCAGCAAGGCTCTGCAGGGCTTCAGCTCGGACCTCTACTCGGACCTGCTCAAACTCACGACTGGGTGGGGGGCCGAGATTCGCCGGGACCTGCTCGTCCGTTACCTGGGTTTCCCCTTCTGGGACGTTCTGCTGTTCCCGATCCAGGCTCTAACGGAGGCTGGAGAACGAGACTTCGTAGAGGTGATGCGCATGAGTCCCCGCGATGCCCGCCTCCTCGAGGTGCCGGACGAGGGAGAGAAACTCAAGGGCGTCGGCCTCCACCACTTCGCGGCATTCTTCGAGCGATCGCACCGGGAAAACGACTACCTGTGGGGACGTCTGGACTCGGCGGAGAGGATGATCTCGATCCTCCTGACGCGCGATCATCCCGACTTCGAGAGCTGGTGCAGGCGCGCCTTCGCCGCGATCCTCGATGAGGAGAAAGAGTCGCTCCCAACCGCTCGACCTCTTATCGCGGAGGTAGAGCGGCAGGCGTCGCCCGGCGTGAGATAGGCAGCCATGGCCACGCACGTCCTCAACGTGGACCTCGCCAAGGTTTGGGCGCGCGACGCGAACGGTGACCGCCGCTATCTGAGCACCGTCGCCTGGGGTGACCCGGTTCAGGTCGCAGAGATCACCGATGCCCACGTGCGCATCAAAACCGCGGGATTCGAGGAGCAGGCGGACGGAAGCGTCAAGTGGACTTTCCTTGACGGGTTCATCGAGCCACCTGCCGCGAGCGATCTCGCTCCGGCGGACTGCGTAATCGAGACTCCCGCCTCGCGAGTGATGAAGGTGGACTTCGTTGACGTTCAGCAGGGCGACGGAGCCGTGGTCGAAACTCCCAGCGGGAAGGTCCTCTTGATCGACGGCGGAGTCAACCAGCTGTTCGCGCGCTACCTAGCCGGTCGTTTCCGAAGCACTTCTCTCGACAAACCAAGGCGGATCGACGCGATCGTCGTCACTCATGGCGACGCCGACCACTTCCGCGGGCTGACGGAGATACACGCGTCGGAGGCCGGCTCCACGAGTTACAAGCGGCTCTTCATCCAACCAGAACGGGTTTTCCACAACGGGCTGGTCAAGCGCCCTTCGAAGGTCGACGGCCGCTCGGTCAAGGAGACGGAGATGCTCGGCGCAACGACCATGATTGACGGTCGCCCAGTGATTACGGAGCTTGTGGACGATCTAACCGCGGTTCCGGACGAAGAGATGAATGAGCCCTTCCGAGAGTGGAAGCAAGCTGTGCTCGCCTACGGCCAAAGGGGCCCGGTGAAGATGCAGCGCCTCGAGATGGGCGACGACGATGCCTTCGACTTCCTGGGCGATGACGGCCTCGATGTGAACGTTCTAGGACCGATCCCCGTCACTGTGGAAGGCGCGCCCGGCCTTCCGTTCCTGGGGACACCGAAAACCGACGAAGAGTTCGGAGGTCAGCCCGTTCGGCCCGACCGGTTCACGGGCAACTCCGCGTCCCACACGATCAACGGGCACTCCGTCGTTTTGAAGATGACCTACGGTCGAGCCCGATTCCTCTTCACGGGCGATCTGAACGAGCAGGCCGGCGAAACGCTCACGGAGCAGCACAACGAGGGGCGGGCCAGCCTGCGTGCCGAGGTTTTCAAGGCACCCCATCACGGATCAGCCGACTTCTCCGTGCCGCTGCTACGAGCTGTCGCCCCGGTCGTTTCGGTCGTCTCGTCAGGAGACGAGAGCGCGCAGCAGGAGTACATCCACCCCCGCGCCACTCTGGTCGGGTCCTTGGGGAAATACTCGAGACCCGGGCTCGAGCAGCCACTGATCTTCGTCACCGAGATGGTTGCCTTCTTCGAAACGGAGGGATGGGTACGACCCGAGTTCCACGAACTGGAACAGGGGGTTGCCGTGGTGGAAGAGGGCGCCGCGGTGGTGGATCCAGACGCCGAGCCCTCGTTCTTCGCATTCAGCCGCGCCGCGTTCGGGATCGTCAAGATCCGGACGGACGGCGACCGGTTGCTGGTGTGGACCAACAGCGGTCAGACCGCGCTCAAAGAAACCTACGCGTTCGATCTGAGCGGAAGGACCCCGGTGAGGTCACCGTTGAGGCGCGCGTGAGCAATGCGACGGGATGGACCCTCGCTCTATCGGATGGTTACGACCGGCTCGTGGAGAAAAGTCCGCTTCCCTCTCCCCCGCGCGGGATGAGGAACCGACTCAGTTCGGGGAGTGACACGCCCCGTTCTCAGTATTTAGGTGGAGTCATGGAAAAAGGTGGGGGTGGATCGACGTGAGCCTGGATTCTGGGACTGCGAAGAACCGATGTTTCGCGATCGACGATCACCGAGGCTCGGATGACACCGACCAGGTCGACCGGCTGACCAAGAGACAACGTTGGGCTCGTTCGCTTTCACGCACGTTCCGCCTGCTCGTGTTGTTGCTCGTGGTCGCTCTTACCATCGTATCGACGACGCTGCTCGACCGGGGGGACCAGATATTCCTCCTCAAGATCTTCCTAGTCCTGTTCCTCTCCGTGCTTCCGGGATGGCTCTTCCTGCAGTTCATTTCCGTCAAGGGCACCGGTCTGTACGACGAATACGTCCTGAATCTCTATCGCCTGCGCATCGACGACACGACGAACCTTCCAAAGCCTCCACCAAGCTCCACCTACTGGAGCGAGTGGGACGAGGTCGTTCCCAAGGACCTCGTCGACGACGCCGTGGCGAGGAATATCTATCTCAAGAAATTCGAGGCGGCCTACGGTCGTGGCACGGTCCCAGAATCGCGCCGCCGCCGCAGGCGCGACGACAATCAGCGGATCGGTAGAGATCGGAAACTGTCGGAGCGCATCGGTGCAGATGCGTTCTCCCCCATCATCCTCGCGACGGCTCTTTTCACCGTCGGGTGGACGATCGTCGTACAGCCTGAGCTCGCCCGCGATCTGAACATCTTTGTGACGCTTCCACTCTCCGGTCTTCCCGAGCTCCCTCAGGAAGCACTCCGCTTCGGTTTTCTCGGCGCCTACGCATTCATCCTTCAGAACATGGTTCGTCGCTACTTCCAGATGGATCTACGAAATCACGCTTACGTCAGCGCTATCGCCCGCGTCATCCTGGTTGCCGCGTTGATCGTTGCGATCCATCCAATCTGGGCGTGGACGGGAGCTGCGGAAGAGGTGGAGCTCGCCTTCGCCTTCTTCCTTGGTTTCTTCCCCGAGATGGGATTCCGGTTGCTCCGCCACCAACTATCGAGCTTCGTCCGAAGCGACGAGACGATGGATGAACGTTATCCGCTTCGTGACCTGGACGGGCTGAACGTCTGGTGCCAAGCGCGACTGATGGAAGAAGGCATCGAGGACATGCAGAACCTGACGACGGCGAACCTCGTCGACTTGATGCTCTACACCCGGATGCCCGTCGGGCGGATAGCCGATTGGATCGACCAGGCCTTCCTCTATCTACGGGTCGGCGGCGGGGTTGAAGGCGTTGAGACCGATCGCGCGAAATTGCGCCGGCTCGGGATCCGTACCGCGACAGACCTCATCGACGCGTGCGAAGCGGGTCGCCGCCACGATCGGGACTTCTACGACCCCTTCTTGCGGGTCCTGAACGCGGATCCATCCGAGCCCAGCGCGATCGAGGGACTCCGACGAGCTCTCGAAGGTGAGGTGAACCTGTGGCACATACGTGAATGGAAGAAGCACAAGTGGCTCAAGCCGCGTCGCATGCCGTCCAACGGAAGAGCGAAGGCAGAGCCGGTGACCGTGAGCGTTGATGTCAGCTGAGGGAAGAGAGGGAACATGTGCAACAATTGTCGCAATCCGCTCTACTGCATCGTGCCGCCGATCATCCTCGACCGGATCGCACGCAACGGAAACGAGGGACAGCGGGACAGGGCCCTAAGAACTCTGTCGCGCGACCATTCCCTGCGAATGGCGCGGCTGCACATGGCCGAGCTTCGGGTCGTCATCCGGAGAGGTGCGCCGACGACGGGCACTCTCGAGCAGACTTGTGGAAACAAGCGCCGGACGATCTACGACGCCCAGAACGGCGAGACGCTGCCGGGTGTCGTTGTTCGACCCGAGGGGACGGATTCAGCGGGGGACGTTGCGGTGGACGAGGCCTACGACGGCCTCGGTGCCACCTACGATTTCTTCTGGGAGACGTTTGAGCGAGACTCCATCGACGACGATGGGATGCCACTCGAGGCAACTGTGCATTTTGGAGAGGACTACGACAACGCCTTCTGGAACGGCGTTCAGATGGTCTTCGGTGACGGCGACGGTGAACTGTTCAACCGCTTCACGTCTTCACTGGATGTCATCGGACACGAGCTCGCCCATGGAGTTACCGAGGACGAAGCCGGTCTCATCTACTGGCGTGAGCCGGGCGCCCTCAACGAATCGATGTCCGACGTCTTCGGCTCGCTGGTCAAACAGAAGAAGCTCGGTCAGACCGCGGAAGAAGCCGACTGGCTGATCGGAGCCGAGCTGCTGGGCCCTGAGGTAGATGGCGTCGCCCTTCGATCCATGAGCGCCCCCGGAACGGCGTACGACGATGATGTCCTCGGAAAGGATCCGCAGCCGGGGCACATGGACGACTTCGTCAACACACTCTCGGACAACGGCGGCGTCCACATCAATTCGGGGATCCCGAATCACGCCTTCTATCTGGTTGCGACGGCTCTCGGGAGTTACGCCTGGGAACGCGCAGGACGCATCTGGTACGAGGCTTTGCGCGACCCGCAGCTTCGCCCGAACGCTCGCTTCCGAGCCTTCGCCCGCGCTACGGTGACGGCGACATCAGCGCTCTACGGCCCCGGCGGCGACGAGATGAAAGCCGTCACGCACGGCTGGGAGAGCGTCGGCATCCATATCTAAGAGAGGAAGGGCTTCTTGCCCGAGCAGCGGCTCAAGATCGACTTCAAGCGCTCCGGAGGAGTTACGGGGATGCAGCTAACCACGTGCGTCGACGTCGACGATCTGCCGGAGGACGAGGGGCAGACCGTGCGGGACATGGTCGAGCAACTCGATCTCGAGCAGATGTCCCAGCAACCCTCGGGTGCAGGTGCACCTGATCGGTTCGTGTACGAATTGCGGATCGAGCAGGGAGAGCGAACCGTTGACGTGTGTCTGGGCGAAGCGGAGCTGCCGGAAGACCTGCGGCCTCTTGTGCGGGATCTGGAGAAGAGGGCCAAGAGCCGCTAGGCGAGAAACCGATACGCAACGGAAGCGAGATGCAACTTGCAGCCGGACGCGAGAAGGGAGCGGGTTCCCCCGCTCCCTTCGTTCAGCCCTAGACGTCTTGGATCTAGACGGTGTTTCTCGATCGACCTCTGTTCCCAGCCACCGCCCGGTAGATCAGGAGCAGGATGATCGCCCCGACGATGGCGGAGAGCCACGTCGAGATGTCGAAGAACTCATCCATGGGTTCTGCGTTGAACAGCACTCCTGCGAGGAAACCCCCAAGAACGGCTCCGACGACACCGATAAGCATCGTAATGATGATGCCGCCCGGATCGTCTCCGGGTAGGAGCGCCTTGGCTATTGCCCCTGCGATTAACCCTAGGATCAGAAAGGCGATGATGCCCATCAAACCTCCTCAGTCGGGACTGAACTACCAGTCCATTGGACCGCCCGTACCCCCTTTAAGTTACAGAAAAAATGCCCAAGTAGGTGGAATTTCAAACGTCGCTCGTAGAGCTAGGACCCGCGGCATCCACGTGTACCACACGAAATCTCGACACGCGGCCCATCTCCCCACGCATCGCGTCCATAGAATGACCCATCATGAAAGACGGCAGGATGGCCGAACGAACGCTCACGGAACGCGATTTGAATCGAGCCCTGCTCGCTCGACAGCTCCTTCTCGAACGGTCGGACCTGTCCCTTAACAAGGCACTCGAGCGGATCGGGGGGCTTCAGACTCAGTACGCACCTTCTGCGTATATCGGGCTGTGGGCGCGCTTGAGGGACTTTCGAAAGGAGACGCTGACTCAGGCGCTCGAGAAGCGTCGGATCGTCCAGGCGACGATGATGCGCATCACGATCCATATGGCCACCGTGCCCGATTACAAGCTCTTCTCCGCCGCCACGAGGAAGAGCCGCCGAAAAGCATGGCTCGCCTATCACCGCCGACACGCCGGCGACCTCGATATGCCGGCCGTGGCGCGAAGCGTCCGCAAACACCTCGCCGATGGTCCCCGAAAGCAGGCTGAGCTCGCCGCGCTGCTCGAGAGCGACGGTTTTCCCCGCATCGCCTGGTCGGGCGCCGGACTGTGGGTCGACCTGGTTAGGGTGCCGCCCTCCGGAACCTGGGCCAAACGGAGAGCCGACCTCTACTCTCTCGCCGAGGACTGGATCGGCGCCTATCAGGACGACGAGCGTGCGGGGATCGAACACCTGGCGCGCCGCTACCTGAGCGGCTTCGGGCCTGCGCCGGTCACCGACATCGCCAACTGGGCCGGCCTCCAGGTCACAGCGCTTCGCCCGGTCATCGCAGATATGAAGTTGCGCCGGTTCAAAGATGCCAAGGGAGGGGAGCTCATCGATCTTCCGCGCGCACCTCTTCCGGACGCGGATACTCCTGCCCCCGTGCGGTTCCTCCCCACATGGGATGCCAGCCTCCTTGTGCACGCCCGGCGCACGCAATTACTTCCGGAGGCATATCGCCCGCGGGTCTTCGACACGAAGACTCCGCATTCCGTACCTACGTTCCTGATCGATGGACGAGTCGCGGGAACGTGGCGCTACGAGAAGGAACGAGTGAAGGTGTCTCCGTTCGGCCGGCTATCGCCCTCTGCGCGAGGACAACTCGAAGATGAAGCCGACCGACTCGCCGCCTTCCACGCGGACTGAGCTTCTACCGTTTCGGAGTATCCGGGTCGGTCTCGGCGGCCTTTCGCTCCAGTTCCTGCGACCGTTCGCGAGCCCGCTCGGCCTCCTCGGCCGCCCGGCGAGCGGCAAGGTCTGCCTCGCCCGCTTCCCTGGCGGCTCCAACGGCTCCCTGGCGATGCTCCTCGGCCTCTTCGCGCCGCTGAACGACCTGCTTCTCGCGATTCTTTCGCATCGCGCCGAAAGCAAGCGCCCCGATGATCAGGACGGCGGCCACTACCAACACGACGATGAGCCAATCCGGCATCTCGACCTCCTTCTCCTAAGCTGTTCTGTTTCCCTGAGCCTTTCCCCATTCTCCCGCATCTAAGGTCGAGGTCTCGGGAAGCACCTGTTTGCGGCCTGTGTCGCTGGCTAGTATGCACAGGCGGGCGAGAAGTCCATCGGAGGCACACGTTTGAGCCGGAAAACATGGATCCTGACCGCGGCGGTCGTCGGATCCGGGATCGTCTTCCTCGACTCCACCGTCGTCAATGTGGCGCTCCCACAGATCGGGAAAGACCTACCGAGCACCAGGCTCGGCGTGCTCGAGGGCCAGAGCTACGTCTACTACGGCTATCTACTCTCGCTGAGCGCTCTTCTGATCCTCGCCGGCGCGCTCGCCGACTTCTACGGCCGTAGGCGACTCTTCTTGATCGGGATGATCGGCTTCGGAGTGACCTCGGTCATGTGTGGGCTCGCGCCCAACCTCGAGCTGCTGGTCGTAGCCCGGGTGCTGCAAGGGGCCGCTGGGGCGATACTCGTTCCCGGGTCCCTGGCGATCCTCACTGCATCGTTCGAAGGCGAGGAGCAGGGGCGCGCGTTCGGAGTGTGGGCCGGTGCGTCCGCACTCACCACGATCCTCGGCCCGGCCGTCGGTGGAGCACTGGTCGCCAGCGTGACGTGGCGAGCCGCCTTTCTCATCAATGTCCCACTCGTCCTGGTCGGGATATGGGCGAGCCTGCGACACCTTCCCGAATCGCGCGACGAGCACGCTTCGGGGCACTTTCACTGGTTCGGGGCGCTGGCGGTTGCCGTAGCGGTTGGTGGTCTCACCCTGGGCGCGATACGCGGGCAGGCTGAATCGTGGAGCGGCCCGTTCCCTTTCATAGCGCTCGCGCTCGGTGGGGTCACCGCGGCCGCCTTACCCATCATCATGATGCGGGCAAGGAACCCCCTGATACCCCCACAACTGTTCCGGTCGCGGAACTTCACCATCACGAACATCTCGACTCTGGTGGTGTACGGCGCTCTCTACGTGATGGGGCAGTTCCTCGCGCTCTTTGCGATCGGCACGCTCGAGTACAACGAGCTCGGTTTCGGACTCGCCACGATCCCTGGGAGCCTCGCCCTGGCGGCGTTCTCGACGAAGTTCGGCGCGCTCGCCGCGCGGCATGGACCCCGCCTGTACATGGCTGCTGG
>Ga0136614_10001954_pt1 | contig 12575 bp, 11 predicted proteins | sample AntDrymUQ2792106_2_FD_106643 | JGI IMG/M metagenome (GOLD analysis project Ga0136614, IMG submission 106643) | Polar desert sand microbial communities from Dry Valleys, Antarctica - metaG UQ279 (21.06) | ecosystem: Environmental > Terrestrial > Soil > Desert | place: Antarctica: Dry Valley...
CTCGCGGCGCAGACCGGCAACCCGGTTGTCGGCCTGGTCGCCGCCATCCGGGCAGCCGTCCCCGACGATGTTGCCGCCTACGTCCACTGTGGAGCGACGAGCCAGGACATCGTGGACACTGCCGCGATGCTGATTGCTCGTCGCGCGATCGCGGCTGTGTCGGCCGATCTGGACGGTTGCGCCGAGTCGGCGGCAGCATTGACCGAGCAGCATCGCGACACACCGATGGTCGCCCGGACACTCCTGCAGCAGGCGGTGCCGACCACCTTCGGGCTCAAGACGGCCCTGTGGCTGCACGGGCTGACCAAGGCTGGCCTGAACCTGCGCCGCATCCAGCAGGAACTGCCGGCCCAACTGGGCGGCGCGGCCGGCACCTTGGCGGGATACCCGGCCCCGGGCAGTGGCTTGCACACCGCCCACGCGTACGCCGCCCGCCTCGGACTGGTCAACCCGCAGTTACCTTGGCACACGCTGCGCTACCCGATCGGCGACCTGGCCGGCGCCCTCGCGACGACTGCGGGAATCCTCGGCAAGATCGCCCTGGACCTGGTCCTGCTCGGCCAAAACGAGGTCGGTGAGATCACCCTGTCCGACGACGGGCGCGGCGGCAGTTCGACCATCGCGCACAAGCGAAACCCGGTGGCGGCCATCGCTGCACGGTCAGCGGCCAAGCGTGCGCCCGGGCTGACCGCCACCCTGTTCGCGAGCATGGAGCAGGAGCATGAACGGGCCGCCGGGGCCTGGCACGCGGAATGGCCGACACTGAGCGAGCTGCTGATCTGCGTAGGCTCAGCCGCCGCCTGGCTACGCGATGCATTGGACTCCTTCGACGTGGACGAGGATCGGATGGCCGCGAACCTGACGGCGCTCGACTCGGCGGCCACGGCCGGTAGTGCCGTTGCCCTGGTGGATCGGGCGCTAGCTGAGTACCGGACGACGACTGACAAGAGCGAGTGATCAACGACTGCATGAGGGGACTGCTCTGATGGGCGCGATTGCCCTGCACCACGAGATCACCGGAGAGCCCGAGGCGCCGCCGGTACTGCTGTTGAACTCTCTCGGCAGCACGCTGGCGATGTGGGAACGACAGGTCCCTGCGCTGGCCGAGCGCTTCCTGGTGATCAGGTGCGACACCCGCGGGCACGGTGAATCCCCGGTTCCGCCAGGGCCGTACCTCATCGACGACTTCGTCGACGACGCCGTCGCCCTCCTGGACAACCTCGGGATAGAGCGAGCACACGTTGCCGGCCTGTCATTGGGCGGGATGGTCGCGATCCGGCTGGCCGCCGTCAATCTAGAGCGGGTCGACCGCCTCGCCCTGCTGTGTACCTCGGCGCAGCTCGGACCGCCGCAGACCTGGACCGAACGCGCGGCGACCGTACGCGCCAAGGGAACCGGTGCCGTGGCAGAGACCGTCGTGGCCCGCTGGCTGACCGAAGACCGGCGCGCGGCCGATCCACTGACCACGGACTACCTGCGCGACATGGTCGCGGCCACACCGGCCGACGGATACGCGGCCTGCTGCGACACGATCCGTGACCTGGACCTCCGCGACGCCCTGCCCTCGATCACGGCGCCCACATTGGTCGTCGCCGGCACCGACGACCCCTCCACCCCACCGGTGCACCTCCAGACCATCGCCGCTGGCATATCGGGTGCCCGCCTGATCGAACTCGCCGACTGTGCGCACATGGCGACGATCGACCAAGCCGAGGCGGTCACCGCCGCACTCGTGGAGCACTTTTCGGCAGGGGAACAGCGTGGATGAGGAACGGCGTCGCGCCTTAGGTTTTGAGGTGCGCGGTCAGGTCCTCGGCGAGGAGTACGTGGATGCGGCCATTGCCCGTACCAGCGCTCTGACTGCGGACTTCCAGGACTACCTCACCCGTACGGCCTGGGCCGAGATCTGGTCGCGTCCCGGCCTGGATCGCAAGTCCCGCAGCCTGGTGACCATCTCGGTGCTCACCGCACTCGGCCATGACCACGAGCTGGCCCTGCACATCCGGGCGGCCGTACAGAACAACGGCCTCACCCCTGAGCAGGTCGCCGAAGTGATCCTGCACGCTTCGGTGTACGCCGGAGTGCCCGCCGCGAACCGGGCGATGGCCGTGGCACAGCACGAACTGGCCGACCTCGGTTACGCCTCCGCGCAACCCGGATCTGGGAGCCCGAGCTAGCCGATGCGCGCCTGCACTTTCGGCGTCCAGCGCGGCGCCGGGCGGTGCGGTTTGACACGATCAACGGCGTGACCTCGCATCCACCAGACCACAACCGGCCCTTCCAACCGCCGCAGAGCCCACCAGGGCAGACGCCGTACACGCCGTCCCAAGCGTTCCAACCGCCACCGGGTCAGCCGGGCCAGCCTCCGTATCCCGGCCAGCCTCTGCAAGGACCGCCTCAGCCGTACGGCCAGCCGGCCCAACCGGTCCAGCCCTACGGCCAGCCGGCCGAGCTACCAGCCCAACCGCAAGGGCCGCCGGCGAACGCCACGGCTGGCCGATCTGCCTTGTGGCCGGTTGCCCTCGTGGTCCTCTCGCTGGTCGTGGTGGCGGCGTCGTACTGGATGGGCACCTACCTGGGGGTCTATGGCAACCGGGGGATCAGCTTCTACCTGCTGATCGCGCTCGTGGCCGTGACGGTCGCAGCGCTGGTCGCGGTCTGGTCGGAGACCGCCTTCGAGGTCCGTACCTGGGGGAGCGACCTGTTCGGCAAGACCGCCCTGGGCTGGCGGCGAATCGACCTCGCCAACCTCACGTCGGCGGCCATCGCGGCTGGGCGCGGCAGCAAGTACATCGTTCTGGGCGACAGCCAGGGCCGAATCATGTTCTCCGACAAGAAACTAGGGCCAGTGATCGACAGTGTGCGTCGCGGCCTGTTCGAAGCCGCCCAGAAAGGTCGCTTCGCCGTACCGACCGATCTCGCGAAGCTTCTCGGGCTGCCCGTACAGCAGGGTGCACGCCGGCTCGGAAAGAGCGGCAATCTGACCCGGGTGTTCACCGTGCTCGGGCTCATCGCGATCGGGCTGATACTCGGCGTTGTCCTCGTCAGTTAGCGTGCTTGCTTGTGTCCGAGGGTCGTCGTGGTGTGCTCTTCGGCGTCGCGGCCTACACCCTCTGGGGCCTGTTCCCGCTGTATTGGCCGTTGCTCAAGCCGGCCAGCCCGCAGGAGATCCTGGCCCATCGCTTCCTCTGGTCCCTGGTCTTCGTCGGCGTCCTGATCGCTATCGGGCACAACTGGGCGAAGGTTCGTGCGGTCTTTCGCAGCCGCCGTACGACACTCATCCTTTCCGCTGCGGCGGTTCTCATCGCGATGAACTGGTTCACCTACATCTACGGGGTCAACAACGGATTCGTGGTGGAGACCTCGCTGGGCTACTTCATCAACCCGCTGGTCAGCGTCGTTCTGGGCGTGGCCTTCTTCCGGGAGCGACTGCGTCGTGCGCAATGGGTGGCGGTGGCACTGGCCACGATTGCGGTAGTCGTGCTCACCGTCGACTACGGCCGACTGCCCTACCTCGCCCTGGTTCTTGCCTTCTCCTTCGGCTTCTACGGGCTGCTGAAGAAGTTGGCGCCGGTCGGCTCGGCGGTCGGCCTGACCGTCGAGAGCGGGGTTCTTGTGCTGCCGGCGATCGCCCTCCTTGCCGTGCTGGCCGCCCGTGGTGAACTGGCCTTCGGACAGGTCAGCCTCGGCAACACCGCGTTGCTGATCAGCGCGGGGGTAGCAACCGCCGTACCGTTGCTATTCTTCGCCTCTGCCGCTCATCGGGTGTCGCTGAGCACTCTCGGGATCCTGCAGTATCTGGCACCCACGCTGCAGTTGGTCTTCGGGCTGACCGTATTCGGGGAACCGATGCCGCCGGTCCGGCTGATCGGCTTCGCCCTGGTGTGGGTGGCTCTGGTCATCTTCTCGGTGGACGGTCTATGGGTACGGCGGCCGTTGCCCTGCCCGGAGCAGCCGATCCCCGACTTGTCCGGCGTGCCGCAGGATGATCCGGCCGTACCGCGGGTTAGTCTGCGTCCGTAGTGGAATGCCATGCTTGTGATTCAGTCGCGGACGCGTTGCCAGGGAAGGTCTTTCGCACCCCATGAAGTCGAGTTCTGCACGCGGGCAGCGTCTGGATGAGGCGCCCTCCGACCAGCTCGCCGAGGCCGAATACGAGAGCGGCGGACTACCCCGGCGCGACCGGGAGATTCTCGGATTCGAACGGCAGTGGTGGAAGTATGCCGGCGCCAAGGAGCAGGCCATCCGGGAACTCTTCGACATGTCGGCGACCCGGTACTACCAGGTGCTCAACGGGTTGATCGACCGCCCAGACGCCCTCGCCTTCGATCCGATGCTGGTCAAGCGGCTGCGGCGGCTACGAGCCAGCCGGCAGCGGCAGCGTTCGGCGCGCCGATTGGGCATCGATCTGGAGCGCTGACACCCCCCTTTGGACGAACCTCGGACGGTGCTTGCAGAGCCGGGCCGGGCTTTGCCGCTCGCTAAGCTGAGCCGCAAATGGGAAGGCACAGTGCCGAAGAGCCCGCGACTCCCTCAGGCAATGACCCTGATGGTGAAGCCGCCGACTTCGACGGGTACGAGAACTTCCCGGTCGGTCGGGGTGCTGCACCGGTTCGTGCTGGCTCCCGCAATCGAGTCGGCTTCGCGGTCGGACTCGTCATCCTCGGCGTCATTCTTCTCGTGTTCGGCATGATCACCCTGACCACCGATGACGACCCGCAGACCACGGCGGGTCAGGACAACAGCGCGACAGCGACCACGCCCGTGCCGAGCCGGTCGCCGTCGCCGACCCCGACCGCCATGCCCGGGCCCCCCGCACAGACCTCGGCCATACCTCCCGCGCAAGAGGTCATGCCGGTCACCGTGCTGAACAACAGCGCGTTGACCGGGCTGGCGTCCCGAGTGGCCGGCGAACTCGAGGCGGGTGGCTGGCCGATCGCTGAGTTGCTGAACTACTCCGAGACCCAGGTGCCGGCCACCACGGTCTTCTTCACCCCGGGCAAGCCGGCGGAAGAGGCCGCGGCACAGGCGTTGGCCGCACAGTTCCCGGGGATCACCGGGGGAGCCAAACCGCGATTCGATGGCCTCGACGGTTCCGGGCTCACGGTGGCCGCCGTGGGGGATTGGGTTCCCTAGCCGCGTAATCCGAGCGCCGTAGCGGTCCTACGCAGATCTGCGTATCTCCGAACAGGAACGGAACTAACCTTGCTCGGCCGCGCGTTGCAGGTTCCATGCCGCCGTCCCGATCCCTGTCGCTGCGCGGTCGTGGGATTGCCCTTGCGGCGGGCCGCCTCCTCGCCCTCCCGCTCCTGCTCGGCATCGCTGTATCCGGACAGGTCGTTGCGGCCAGCTCAGCCGCGGCGGTCGACGACATCGGGGTCGAGACCATGACCGTCCCGGCCGACGGTGACGAGGACATCGATCTCGACACCAACCTGTATGTTCCCGCCGCCGCCGAGGACACGCCGGCGCCTGCGGTGATCCTCGGGCACGGCTTCGGCGGGTCCAAGGACAGCGTCGAGACCGAGGCGCAGGCCCTGGCCGGGGCGGGGTATGTCGTCCTCACCTACTCCGCGCGTGGCCACGGCGCCAGCGGCGGGCTGATCGGACTCAACGATCCCGAGTTCGAGATCGCCGACCTGTCGGTGATGATCGATCTGCTCGCCGATCGCGCCGAGGTGACGACCGACTCCGACGGGGACCCGGTGGTCGGGGTCACCGGCGCTTCCTACGGTGGTGCATTGTCGTTGTTGGGCGCTGGATACGACGACCGGATCGATGCGATCGTTCCGCAGATAACCTGGAACTCGTTGACCCGTGCGCTGTTTCCGGATCAGGTCGGCTCGCCGGACGCCGGCGCCTTCGCCGGCGCTCCGGCACCAGGCGAGGATGGCGTCTTTAAGAAGCTGTGGGCCGGCCTGTTCTTCAGTACGGCGTCGGGGCTCCGCGGCCCGGGCTCCAGTGGCGGTGACGGCCCCTCGTCAGAGACGCTGGGCGTCACCGACCTCACCTGCGGCCGATTCCGAGCCGAGGTCTGCGCGGCCTACCAGGAGGCGGCCGTCACCGGTCGGCTCTCTCCCGAGATGGCCGAGATCCTCGACCGGGTCAGCCCGGCCGGCGTCCTGGACCGGATCGACGCGCCGACCATGCTCATCCAGGGCCTGTCCGACACGTTGTTCCCGCTGAGCGAGGCCGACGCCAACGCCCGCGGGATCGCCCAGAACGGCACGCCGGTGAAGATGGTCTGGTACCGCGGAGGGCACGACGGCGGAAGCAATGAGGACGACGTCGTACGCCTGCGCGAACTCACCCTCGCCTGGTTCGACCACTACCTCAAGGGCACCGGTCCTGATCCGGGAACGACTTTCGAGTTCCCTGAGCCCAACGCGCTCGCGGCCGGCCTCACCGCCTCCGGCGGTGCAGGTGGCGCGGACGAGCGGACGAGCACCCTGCCCGCGTATCCCGGATTGGTCGGTCCCGATGGGTCCGCACCCGAGGCGACCGTCGGCGAGATGCCACTGTCCGGCCCACCCGCACAGTTCGCGGTGAACCCGGCCGGCGGCCTGCCAGCGGCGATCTCGACGATCCCAGGGCTGTCGGCGAGTCTCAGTTCATTGGGCGGGGCATTGGGCGCCGGTGCTTTCTTGGACATTCCGGGTCAGTCGGCGTTTTTCAGCACCACGCCGAGGGAGTCGTCGATCGACATCGTCGTCGCAGTGCAGAGTCAGGTGTTGGTTGCCTCGCCCACCGGTACGGCTGTGCTGTTCGCGAAGCTGTACGACACCACCGAGGATGGGTCGCCCACCTTGCTGGGAGGTGTCGCCCCGCTGCGGCTCTCGGGCCTTGGCACTGACCCCCGCCAAGCCGAGCCGATCGACATCACCCTGCCGCCGCTGGTCCACCGCCTCGAAGTCGGGCACTCGCTGCTGCTCGTGCTGAGCACGACAGATCAGGGGTACAGCTCGCCGGTCGATCCGGTTGTGTACGGCATCGGGCTGCCCTCGGGAGCTGTGCTGTCCGTACCCACGGTCAGCGGGACGGTGGCCGCCAGCGGTCAGCCGGCCTGGTTGCTGTTCGCCGGAATCATGGGGGGTCTAGGGCTCGTCCTGATCGCCATCGTCTTCTGGTGGGGCCGGCGCAACCGCGCCCGCGCCTCAACTATCGACTCGGAGATCGCCGACGTACCGCTGGTGGTACGTGGGGTCAGCAAGACGTACCCGGACGGGCTCAAGGCCGTACAGGATCTGGCCTTCCAGGTCCGGCACGGTCAGGTCGTCGGGCTGCTCGGCCCCAACGGTGCGGGCAAGACCACGGCGCTGCGGATGGCCATGGGCCTGATCCGGCCCACCGAGGGCGAGATCCGGGTGTTCGGGCACAAGGTGACCTTCGGGGCGCCGGTGCTGTCCCGGATCGGGGCCTTCGTCGAGGGCACGGGGGCGCTGCCGCACCTGTCCGGCAAGGACAACCTCGCCCTGTACTGGGCGGCCACCGGGCGCCCGGCCGAGGATGCGCACGTCGAGGAAGCCCTGGCAATTGCCGGCCTCGGGGCCGCGATCAACAAGCGGGTCAAGACCTACAGCCAGGGTATGCGCCAGCGACTGGCGTTGGCCCAGGCAATGCTCGGGCTGCCCGACCTGCTGGTCCTGGACGAACCGACCAACGGCCTCGACCCGCCGCAGATCCGGGAGATGCGCGACGTGCTGCACCGCTACGTCGAGGCCGGTCGGACGGTGCTGATCTCCAGTCACATGCTCGCCGAGGTCGAACAGACCTGCACGCACGTCGTGGTCATGCACCACGGGAAGCTCATTGCCGAAGGAAGCGTCGAGGAGATCATCGGGACCGGAGGCGCGGTCCTGCTCGGTGTGGATGACCGGCCGGCTGCCCGCGCGCTGCTGTCCTCGATCGACGGGATCCGGCAGCTAGAGGACGACGACGACGGCCTTATCGTCGATCTGGACGGGTACCCGCGTGGTGAGGTCGTCAACCGGTTGGTGTCAGCCGGGATCGGGGTCGAGCGGGTCATTCCGCGGCGCCGCCTCGAGGACGCCTTCATAAGCCTGGTCGAGGAGGATCGCTCATGAGCTCCACTACTTCTTCGGCTGATTCGGAGACGAAAGCCCTTGCCGTACAAGATCCTCATGACACGGGGGCGGCACCCGGCTATGTCCCTCACCGGACCCTGAAGCTGCGGGTCGAACTCGTCCGCCAGCTCAAACGTCGTCGTACCCAGTGGACTTTTGCGCTGATGTTCATCTTGCCGGTGGTGCTGCTCACTGCTCTCCAGATCGGAGTCGAGGGCGGGGACAGCGGCGGTGAGACCGACAGTCGGATCTCGCTGGTCGATGTCGCGACCTCGAGCGGGCTGAACTTCACCCTTTTTGTGCTGTTCGCGACGACGGGGTTCTTCCTGGTGGTCGTCTACGCCCTGTTCTTCGGAGACTCGGTGGCCAGTGAGGCGCAGTGGGGCTCGCTTCGCTATGCGCTGGCCACGCCGATCCCGCGGGCGCGGTTGCTCCGGCAGAAGTACGCCGCCGCCCTGGTCCTCAGCCTGGCCGCGCTGGCCCTGCTCGTAGTGACAGCGATCATTGCCGGCGGTCTCTTCTTCGGCTGGGGCGCGGCGCAGACCCCGATCGGGGTGAGTCTGGCGCCGGCCGAGGCCTATCCACGGCTGCTTGCGATCGTCGGCTACCTCGCACTGACCCAGCTCACGGTGGGCTCGTTCGCCTTCTGGCTGTCCTGCCGTACGGACGCGCCGTTGGCTGCAGTCGGCGGGGCGGTGTTCACGATCATCGTGTGCGGGATCCTCGACGCGATCGACCAACTCGGTTTCCTGCGCGACTACCTGCCGACCAACGAGCAGTACGCCTGGACGGGCATGCTGCTCACTCCGGTCGACAGCGGGGACATGCTGCAGGGCGCGATCGTGGCCGTGGCCTACACCTCGGTGTTCACCGGCCTGGCCTTCCGGCACTTCCTGCGCAAGGACGTCGTCTCCTAGGGACGGCGCTCGGCGCGCGTGAGGGACTTTCTCCGGAGAATGTCACCTCGGACCGGCGGCTGACGTGACTTTCTCCGGAGAAAGTCCGGTCGGCGAGGCGGTTGGCTCGGGATACCGGTCCGGTGCCTGCCCTGACTCGGCCCGGCTCCGGTCGCTCAGCGGAGGATCGAGCGGATCGCCTGGGCCCAGCCGTGCCCGACCGCCTCGTTGCAGACCGTCACGTTCGCCCGGGCGCCAGCCTGTGCGGCTACCTCGGGGTTGGCCAGCCCGTTCGCGGTCAGCCAAAGCCGGCTGACCGAATCGGCCATCTCGAGGTCGCTGATGCTGTCACCGATCGCGATGGCATCGGCCGGGTCTAAGCCGCGTCGTTCCAGGTCCCAGCGCACGGCTAGTCCCTTGGACAGGCCCCGGGGCATCAGGTGGTAAACGTGTGCGGGAAGACCCTCAGGGGACAAGCCGGTGCTACGGGAAAGAGGCAGAGTTCCGTTGTCCCGCAACGTGAGCCAGCCCCAACCCTGATCGGTCAGCCACGCCTCGGCCTCGTCCACGTCGATCGATCCGCGCAGCATCGCGTCCACCTCGTGCCCGAGATGCCATGGTGCATGCCATTCCAGGCGACCCGGGTAACGCGCGAACAACTGCTCCGGTATCCCGAGTCGTGTGATCACCTCGAAGGGCGCTTGCCCGCCGAAGCCGGCTGGCATCTCGCCAGGCAGCACCCGATGCTCCCGCCAACCTGACCAGACCACGACCGAGCCCAGTTCGGCGATGAAACCGTCAGCGCCGAAGATTCGTCCGGCCTCCACCAATTGCGCCCGGGTACGTCCGGAGACCAGAACCAGATCGACCTGTGCCCGATGCAGAGCGACCAGCGCCTTGCTCGGCTCGTCGGTCAGCTCGCGCTCGGCGTCGAGCCAGAAGGAGCCCCGCGGTCCGACCATCGTCCCGTCGAGATCGGAATAGACGATCCGCACCTTCGACGACGACGACGACGACGACATGGGCACCGGTGGATCATGCCGTGCCGGAGCCGATATTTTCCGGGCGGTTAGACTCCGGATCGCACCACTCATCCAGAGGGGCAGAGGGATCCGGCCCGATGAAGCCCCGGCAACCATCGCGATTCGGCGACAGGTGCCAACTCCGGCCCGCAACAGCGGGACAGATGAGGAGACTTCATGACGTTGACGGCTCAGCCCGCAGTTTCGGCCTCCATCCTGTGTCCGGCTACCGTACTGGTCTGCCGTAATTGCGGCGCGGAATTCCCACTCACTCCGATCCACGCCTGCGCGGACTGTTTCGGCCCGCTCGAAGTCGGCTACGACCAAGCGGTACTGGCCACGGTGACCCGTGAGCAGATCGAGTCCGGTCCGAAGAACCTCTGGCGTTACGCCGGCCTTCTCCCGGTAGGTCAGGAGCCTGACAGCCGGGTGAGCCTCAACCCCGGACTCACCCCGTTGATCCACGCTCCAGGCCTGGCCGCGGAACTCGGGATGACCTCGGTCTGGATCAAGGACGATTCGGCCAACCCGACGCATTCCTTCAAGGACCGAGTCGTGTCGCTGGCGGCCACCGCTGCACACGGCTTCGGGTTCCGCCGGCTGGCCTGCGCCTCGACCGGCAACCTGGCCAACTCCGTCGCCGCGCACGCCGCTCGGGCCGGCTGGCAGTCCACTGTGTTCATTCCCAGCGACCTCGAGCCGGGCAAGGTGGTGCAGACCGCTGTGTACGGCGGCCGTCTGATCGCGGTCGATGGCTCCTACGACGACGTCAACCGGTTGACTTCCGAACTGCAAGAGACCGACGAGTTCGAGGACACCGCGTTCGTCAACCAGAACGTCCGGCCGTACTACGCCGAAGGCTCCAAGACGGTCGGATACGAAATCGCCGAACAACTCGGATGGCGGATCCCGGCCCAGGTGGTCATCCCGGTCGCCTCTGGCTCGCTACTGACCAAGGTGGACAAGGCCTTTCGCGAACTCGTCGCCGCGGGCCTGGTCGAGGGCACCCCGTGGAAGATCTTCGGGGCTCAGTCCTCGGGCTGCTCGCCGATCGCGACCGCCTTCGCAGAGGGCCACGATGTGGTGCGACCGGTGAAGCCGACCGGTATCGCCAAGTCACTCAACATCGGCAACCCGGCCGACGGTCCGTACGCGCTCGACGCGGTCCGCCGTACGGGCGGCTCGATCGTGCACGTCGGTGATGCCGAGATCGTCGAGGGCATCCGGATCTTGGCCCGAACGGCTGGCGTATTCGGCGAAACCGCCGGCGGAGTCACGGTTGCCTGCCTGCAGGAGTTGTTGGCCAGCGGTGGGCTCGACGCGGCCGCGGAGACGATCATCCTCAACACCGGCGACGGCCTCAAGACTCTCGGCCCGGTAGCCGAGGTGGTCGGTCCCACGATGACGATCAAGCCCGCACTCAAGGCCGCGCGCGAAGCCGGGCTGCTGGACTGAACCCCGCCGGTGCCGCTCGTCAGCTTTGCCCACCTGGTGCACGACATGCCGGGGCCGGTCCGGGCATGTCGTGCACCAGGTAGGCAAAGGTAGGCAAGGTAGGTCCGCTGGGGACAACGTCAGCGCCGAGGCCGGCAGTCGGCGATTCTGCTGATGTGGATCTGGGATCGAGGTCGAAACAGGAGCTGTTCGGCGGGGTGATCACGTGGCAGCAGGCGATCGCAACCGGGGTACGGCGCTCTGACGCCGGGTCGCGGACACGGTAGGCAAAGTCGCGGCACACGGTAGGCAAAGTAGGCTCGACGTGTGGCGCGGAGGGGTTCGATCGCGTCCGAGTGGAAAATTTCCGGGTCCTAGCTGTAGCGAAGCGGCAACGTTCCGGTAGCGTTGTGCCTTGGTCGTCGTTCCTCGTTCGTGTTCGCGGGCGCAAGAGCAAGACCCCCGCTTCCCACCGGGGTGGGCGGGCCTCGCAACAGAACGTGGGAGATATCACGTGGCACAAGGCACAGTGAAGTGGTTCAACGCCGAGAAGGGCTTCGGCTTCATCGCCGTGGACGGTGGACAGGACGTTTTCGTTCACTACTCCGCAATCAGCATGGATGGCTACAAGAGCCTCGACGAGGGTCAGCGAGTCGAGTTCGAGGTCGTTCAGGGTGACAAGGGTCCGCAGGCCGACGCCGTACGGCTCGCCTGATTCCCTGATCCGCACGAAGGGCCCCTTCCGTCAGGAAGGGGCCCTTCGTCATGTCCGGGGCGGTTGGCGAGGGAAGCTGACAAGGGAAGAGTTGGTACGTCCCCGACCTTCCGGGGGGCCTGAGTCACAGGTGAACGACCCCCGCGCTTGCACTCGACCCATGAGAGTGCCAGACTCGGAGTTGGCACTCGACCCTGTTGAGTGCCAATCCACTGGTCGGTTGGTGAGGCCGTCAGCCGCGGCGCGCAAGGAGTGCCGCTGGTGAGGGGGCCGTCCGTCGCGGGCGCCAGTCCGACCGCAGAGCGTCCATCCATGGAGGACCACACCGCATGGCCAAGATGATCGCGTTCGACGAAGAGGCGCGCCGCGGCCTCGAGCGAGGAATGAACATTCTCGCCGATGCCGTCAAGGTGACCCTCGGCCC
>Ga0136614_10001956_pt1 | contig 12567 bp, 17 predicted proteins | sample AntDrymUQ2792106_2_FD_106643 | JGI IMG/M metagenome (GOLD analysis project Ga0136614, IMG submission 106643) | Polar desert sand microbial communities from Dry Valleys, Antarctica - metaG UQ279 (21.06) | ecosystem: Environmental > Terrestrial > Soil > Desert | place: Antarctica: Dry Valley...
AATGTAGAAGAAGTGGCGGACAACCTCAGAAAACACGGCGGATTTATGCCGGGTATTCGTCCGGGTCGAGCAACCGCGCAATACTTGAACAGTATTCTGACGAGATTGACCATCGTCGGCGCGATCTATCTGGCGTTGGTTGCCTTTGTGCCTCAGTTTATGCTGAGCGGATTCAAAGTAGCGCGGCTGCCTTTGATTGGCGCTGGGCTTGACTCGTGGGTTAGTAACACGCCGGGGCTCTCGTGGATTCCTACTGGCATGGGTTATCAGTTTTACTTTGGTGGCACGTCGTTGCTGATTCTTGTCGGTGTGGCGATGGATACGGTTGCCCAGATTGAGGCGCAGTTGGTGATGCGGAATTATGAAGGATTTCTCGGCGGTGGAGGACGTTTGCGGGGACGCAGGGCCTGAAGCTATTTTCGATACTAGATTTCAATTGCTGGGTCATGAACTGAGCAATCTAAAATCAAGCGGCCAATCGGAATTGGCAATCGGCGATCGAAAATTCCTTATGTCGAAAATCATAGTCCTGATGGGTGCGCCTGGTGCTGGAAAGGGTACGCAGGCGCGCTTGCTTCAAGAGCATCTGAATATTCCGCAGATTTCCACTGGCGACATGCTTCGGGCGAGGGCACAGGAGCAAGACGCTTTGGCCAAGGAAATACAAGCCGTGCAAGCCTCCGGGAAACTTGCTTCGGATGATCTCGTGATGCGTGTGGTTGAAGAGCGAACGGCCAAGGAAGATTCGGCGCACGGCTACGTGCTCGATGGCTTTCCTCGTACCATGGCGCAGGCGAAAATGCTTGAAAAACTGGGCGCCGAGCAGGGCCATAAGATCGTCGCCATCGTAGTTGACGTGCCTTTTGAACTGCTCAAAAAGCGTGCTACTGGGCGGCTGTCTTGTCCGGTATGCGGTGAGATTTATAATACCTATTCGAAGCCGCCCACGAACGACAAGAAGTGTGATTTTCATCCGCACACTGAACTGGTCCAGCGCGTGGATGACACTGCGGAGAAGGTTAAGATTCGCCTGGAAACTTACAACGAACAAACCAAACCATTGATTGACGGCTATGACAGCACCGGGCGTTTACACCGGATAGACGGCACCAAGAAACAGGAAGAAATTCATAAAGAGATTGAGGGGATAATCCGGTCTAACGGATTTATAGGTGGTCATTAGGGTTCGCTCCCGCACGCATGATTATTGGGAAGTCTAAGAAAGAGATCGAGAAGATGCGAGCGGCGGGCCAACTCGTAGGGTCTGTTCTGCGCGAGCTTCAAGGGATGGTGACTCCGGGCATCAGCACGATTGAAATTGACCGCGCAGCCGAGAAGATGATTAGGGATGCCGGGGCTCTGCCAACGTTCAAGGGATACCATGGCTTTCCTTTTTCTATCTGCGCCTCTGTCAATGAGCAGGTCGTACATGGTTTCCCTTCCAACTACCAGCTTAAAGTGGGAGACCTTTTCTCAATTGACTGCGGTGTGACGCTTGAAGGTTTTGTGGGCGACACGGCGACCACAGTGCCGGTCGGAGCCGTTCGGGAAGACTGGCAAAAGCTGATTCGGGTTACGGAGGAGTGTCTGGAGCGCGCGATTGAACAGTGCCGTCCCGGTAGGCACTTGGGTGACATTGGCTGGGCGGTTCAGGAACTCGCGGAAAGCCACGGTTATTCAGTGGTACGGGATTATGTTGGTCATGGAATTGGGCGCCAGATGCATGAAGACCCCCAGATTCCCAATTATGGGAAGCCTGGGCAGGGGCCGAAGATCAAAGCTGGCTACGTTTTTGCCGTCGAACCGATGGTTAATATGGGCGGCCACCACACCAAAGTCCTGTCGGATGGTTGGACGGTCGTGACGCGTGACGGTCAGCCGAGCGCCCATTCCGAGCATACGATAGCCATAACGGAAGTTGGGCCGGAGGTGCTCACCCGAGTCGCCCCCGTAGGGCAGCAACAGGCAGTCCTAATGACCTGTAACTGATAGTCGGCATACGGCTTGGTAAAGTAGAGCTCCCGTGTTATTATTCGCAGTTTGTCACTACACACAGAACTCCAGTCCGATAGGATATGGCAAAGGAAGAGGCCATAGAAGTCATGGCGAAGTTGATGGAGACTTTGCCATATGCGATGTTTAGGGTTGAGTTGGAAGAGAGTCAGCACCAGGTGCTTGCCCACATCTCCGGAAAGATGCGCAAGCATTTTATTCGGATTCTTCCTGGCGATCGGGTACTGGTAGAACTGTCACCCTACGATCTTAATAGAGGACGAATAACTTACCGGTATAAATAGGACTTTATGCTGGCAAGATTCGAGGGCTGTTTAAAATGAAAGTGCGTGCTTCGGTGAAGAAGATGTGCGACAAATGCAAGGTTATCCACCGCAAAGGTGTGGTGCGGGTGATCTGCGTCAACCCGAAACATAAGCAACGACAGGGATAGTTTAGATTTCGATTTTCGATTTGCCTGGTGAGATAAGCCGTCGATTTGAATCGGAGATCTTTGGAGAACAGATTGTAATGGCACGTGTAGCTGGTGTTGATCTTCCTCCTAACAAACGGTCCGAGATCGGGCTGACTTACATTTACGGTATTGGCCGCCCGCGGGCAAATTCCATTCTCAAAGAGGCTGGAGTGAATCTCGATACTCGAGTCAGGGACTTGAGTGAAGACGAGCTGAGCCGGATCCGTGCCATTTTGGAAGCTCAGGGAGAGATTGAGGGCGACTTGCGCAAGCGTGTGCAGATGGACATCAAACGGTTGATGGACATCGGTTGTTACCGCGGTCTGCGCCATCGCCGTGCTCTACCGGTTCGGGGGCAACGCACACACACAAACGCTCGCACACGAAAAGGCCCGCGGCGTGCGACGATCGCGAAGAAGAAGGCACCCGGAAAGAAATAGTTGGCATTTGCGACTTTGCTCGGATGCCACCAATAAGTCAGAATCTAGAATCAAGAAATTAGAAATCTAAGATCAGAATATGGCAAAAGCAGGCGGAAAAAAGAAGGTCTTTCGTAAGAAAGAAAAGAAGAATGTACCGGTGGGTATTGCTCACGTTGCGGCATCGTTCAATAACACGATGATTTCGATTACCGATTTGGAAGGTAATCTGATCGCGCAATCTTCGGCGGGTGCGCGCGGTTTTCGCGGTTCGCGCAAGGGGACTCCCTTTGCGGCTCAGCAGGCAGCGTATGAGGCTGCCAAGAAAGCGCACGAAGCTGGGATGCAACAGTGCGAGGTTCGGGTCAAGGGACCCGGGGGTGGTCGGGAGTCGGCGATTCGGGCCATCGCGAATGCCGGCATCAGAGTGATTACGATCAGAGACTCAACGCCCATTCCGCATAATGGGTGCCGTCCGCCGAAGCGGCGCAGAGTGTAAGCGCATTGCCGATTTCCAAATTGCCGTTTTTGATTGGGCTCGGTTGCTAACAAAATTCGTTTTCAAATCGGCAGTTGCAAATCGAAAATGGATTGACCTAAAGGACGAAGGGCCAGCGCTGAAGCGCAGCCTGTAAACTTTTCCGTCTTAAAGACCGGAGGCAAAAACAGTTGGCTAGGTATAGAGATGCGGTGTGCCGTTTGTGCCGCCGCGAAGGTGCAAAGCTTTTTCTTAAGGGTGATCGATGCTACAAGCCCTCTTGTCCGATTGAAAAGCGCGGCACGCAGCCACCCGGACAACACGGCAACTCAATGCGTCGTGGCAAGGCGTTGGTTGGTTACGGCCAGCAGTTGCGCGAAAAGCAGAAGGTCAAGCGCATCTATTTCATCCTCGAAGGACAATTCCGAAACTATTTTGAGCGCGCAGCTCGCACGAAGGGGATCACAGGTGAGAACCTGTTGTTCCTGCTCGAGCGGCGTCTGGATAACGCAGTTTACCGCGCCGGTTTTTCAACCTCGCGTCGGCAGGCGCGCCAGTTGGTGAACCACGGGCATATCCTGGTCAATGGGCGTAAGGTGGATATTCCTTCCTACAAGGTGCGAGCCGGCGAATCAATCAGCGTCAAAGAGGCGAGTCGCAAAAACCCTCACATTGAAGGTGCCTGGCAGACGGCTGCGGGGCGCGGACGTCCGTCATGGATATCCCAGGAAGGGGCTGATATGACGGTGCGTATCAGCGGACTGCCCGCGCGCGAAGATATCGATCGCTCGATAAACGAGCAGCTTATAGTCGAACTATATAGCAAGTAATAGACAGACCCGTTGATGCGGCGGTTCAGTAGCAGCAGTCGCGGGCTAAACGCATTTTTTTGACCTCTGGACGCAAAAGCTATGGCTATGGATCAAAATAATCTTTGGACAGGATTTCAGATGCCCCGCCGTCTGGCGGCTGACGCTGAAACGCTAACGGAACGATACGGTCGCTTCTCGGCCCAGCCATTTGAGCGAGGATTTGGCACCACAATCGGAAACTCCCTTCGCCGGGCCCTTCTTTCCTCAATTGAAGGGGCGGCCGTCACGGCCATTAAGATCGAAGGCGTCGAGCACGAGTTTTCTTCCATCAAGGGAGTTGTCGAAGACGCAACAGACGTAATACTAAACTTGAAGCAGGTGCCTTTTAAATTACACGGGAACGAGGCTAAGACCCTGCGGATTTCCAAGGAGTCGGCGGGCCAAGTCACGGCCGCGGATATCGAGGCGGACGCAGATGTGGAAATACTCGACGAGAGTGTGCACGTTGCGACGGTCAGCGAAGGCGGCTCTTTGAGAGTAGAAATGAGATTGAAGCGGGGCCGTGGCTACATCTCGGCTGATCGAAACTTCGACGAAGATCTTTCGCTCGGGTACATTCCGATTGATTCGGTCCACACGCCGGTTAAAAAGGTTAACTACACCGTGGAAGCGGCGCGCCTGGGCCAGAACACTGAGTTCGACAAGCTGACAATCGAGGTCTGGACAGACGGCTCAGTTAAGCCCGAAGACTCGATCGGACTGGCGGCCAAGTTAATCAAGGACCACATGTCCATCTTCATCAACTTCGAAGAAGACACTGACGACTTCGCATATTCAAAAATGGAGCGTCCTCCATTGCCGCGTAACGACCAGTTGGATCGCTCAGTTGATGAGCTGGAGCTGTCAGTTCGCTCTTACAACTGTCTGAAAAACGCCGATATTCGAACCATCCGCGACCTGGTGCAGCGATCGGAACGGGAGATGCTCGCCACCAAGAACTTTGGCAAGAAGTCGCTTAATGAAATCAAGGAGATTTTGAACGGAATGGGCCTGGATTTCGGCATGGAGTTTGACGAGCAGGGCAATCCCATTCCGGGCTCGGGTGGGCGCGATGGCGCGGAAGCCGCCGACTTTGAAGCGGACGACGAGCAATAATGGACTGAGTGAATACATCAGTTCTAAGGAGGTATCGCTGAGCATTTGGAAAACACACAAGCAATCAGGTTTCTCGGGACGGAGTCATGCGTCACTTAAAGGCACATCGCAAACTTGGTAGGACCACGGAGCATCGCATGTCGATGCTGCGCAATCTTGCGACTTCACTAATAAACTCGCGCGAGGAGCGCATTGTCACCACTCTCCCCAAGGCGAAGGAATTGAGACCCTTTGTAGAGCGGGCCATAACTCTATCTTGTCGAGCGCGCAGCCTGGAAGGTGCTCAGGCGGTACACTTGCGCCGTCAAGCGGCTGGCTTTTTCCACGCCGGGAACATGCAGCAAGCCGCGTTGACGGGAAAACGCGGACAGCTTCGTCTGCCGCGCACGGCGGGAGTAGCGGCGATCAAGCGGTTGTTCGATGAGCTTGGCGAGCGCTACAAGGACAGACCAGGCGGCTACACCAGGATCCTAAAGCTGGGCACACGTGAGGGTGATAATGCTGAACTCGCAATAATCGAGCTGGTTGATAATCCCCGTGAACTCGAAGCTCTAGAAAATGCAAGGAAGCGAGCTAAGCACTCATCAAAGAAGAAGAAATCGGGTGCCGCAAAAGTAGCCAAAGCGTCTGGCCAGGCCAAGGTTGCTGAAGAGGCAGACAGTCCAGCGGCCAACGAAACGGTTGAAGCCGCAGGGAGCCATGCTTCTGAGAGCGCCGAGGAGGTTGAAAAACCTGAGTCGCAAACAGCCGAGGACGAAGCGAAGTAAAGAAGAGTTTGACATCGAGCAGCCCGCGCCGCTGGAGCAGCTGGTTTGGCAATGAAGCCCCAATCGATCATCGGGCATACACAAAACCGAGTCTTTTGGGGCTCGTCACTTTTGTAAGAGTTTGATACCGCCGTCGCGGAACAACTAATGAGTAAGCCAGAGAGCGAATACAAACAGAGTCCTGAAACCCCGCCTGAGAGCGATGTTCGGGAGACGGGAACGCAGGGTCGGCGTCGTCGCAGTCGGCAGCCTCATCTGCAGGCTTCCGTGAACATGGATGAATTGCGCGAGCTAATTTCCTTGATTCAGGAAAATGGTTTTGCTGAGTTTGAGCTCGAGCGTGAAGGTTTTCGGATTCACGTGCGCCGTGATCTCGCCGGCTCTGAGGCGGCCGCAAGCTCTGCCGGAGCGCAGGTCGCGGATGCCGCTCCAACTCCCCCGGCGAACGCCGCCAGCAGCAGTGCTAAGGCCTCGGCGATTCCAGATCATCCCGGAGCGCGGGCCGAAACTGCTGCCTCGGAAGATCAGGACCTCCAGATGATTCCCTCTCCCATCGTCGGAACCTTTTACCGGTCGGCATCGCCGAATAGTGATCCGTTTGTGAAGATCGGCAGCCGCGTTGAACCTGACTCGGTGGTGTGCATCATTGAGGCAATGAAGTTAATGAATGAGATTCAGGCGGAAACGAGTGGCGAGGTCGTAAAGATCTACGTAGAGAACGGTCAGCCGGTTGAATACGGCCAACCGCTCTTTGGAATCAAACGTTAACCTCAGTATCTGCAACGTCCAATGTCCACGTTCCGGTTCTGGATCGAAGGACATTGGACGTTAGACTTTGGATTTCGGATCAATATGAATTCGGGAAGTCGCAAATTTAAAAAGATCCTGATTGCCAATCGTGGCGAGATTGCTTGTCGCATCATCTGGACCTGCAAGGAAATGGGAATTCGCACAGTTGCGGTCCATAGCGACGTTGATCGCGATTCGCTGCACGTACGCTTTGCCGATGAAGCCGCCTGCATCGGGCCGGCTCCGTCGGCCCAAAGTTACCTCAATATCCCCGCCATGATTAGTACGGCCGAAATCTTCAATGTCGACGCGATTCATCCGGGTTATGGCTTCCTTGCTGAGTCTTCTTACTTCGCCGAAATCTGCGAGGCCTGCAATATAAAGTTCATCGGCCCGCAGGCCAGTGTGATTCGTCTGATGGGTGACAAGGTTGAAGCCCGAAGAGCGATGAAAGAGGCCGGACTACCGATCTTACCAGGCAGTCCTGACCCCATCACGTCTGAAGAAGAGGCCAGAAACGTTGCGCGCGAGATTGGCTTTCCGATCATAGTCAAGGCATCCGCGGGTGGTGGTGGACGCGGTATGCGTATAGTTCGTTCCGAAGACGGGTTGGGTCGAGCACTTGAAGCAGCGTCAACAGAGGCTGCCGCGGCATTTAAGGACGGCACGGTCTACATCGAACGCTATGTTGAGAGCCCCCGTCATATTGAGATTCAAATACTGGCAGATGAATATGGTGACTGCATTCATCTAGGAGAGCGGGAATGTTCAATACAGCGACGCCACCAAAAGCTGCTGGAGGAAGCTCCCTCGCCCGTGCTTTCGCCTGAACTCCGCACCCAAATGGGTGATGCGGCCGTCGCGGCTTGCAAGAAGCTCGGGTATTCGAGCGCGGGAACCGTCGAGTTTCTCCTCGATACCGATAACAAATTTTATTTCATGGAAATGAACACGCGGATTCAGGTGGAGCACCCGGTTACTGAAATGGTGACGCTCGCTGATATCGTGCGCAATCAGATTCGGATTGCAGAGGGCGAGCCGCTGGGGTACATACAGGATGATCTGATGATCGTCGGTCACGCGATTGAGTGTCGCATCAACGCTGAGAACCCTGAGACTTTCGCTCCGTCGCCTGGTCTCATTACCGCCTTTAACCTTCCAGGCGGACCAGGCGTTCGCGTCGACACTTATGTGTACTCCGGCTATCGAGTGCCCTCATTTTACGACTCAATGATTGCCAAGGTTATCGTCCACGCACGGACACGAGACCTGGCAATCGCACGCATGAAGCGAGCGCTTGAAGCGATGGTCGTCGAGGGCATAAAGACAACCATCCCTTTGCACCTAAAAATAATGGACGATCCAAAGTTTCGTGCGGGCGAGATCTCCACGAGTTTCATGGAATACTTCCTGGCGCAAAATGGAGCGAGGAAGAACGACGTGGTGACCACGGCGCGATGAGGCTACCCCAGAAGCGGCGTTGGTGCCGCCAGGAGACCCCCGGGCTTCCGGCGGTTGCTGTTTGGGCATGGGATGCCTATAATATTCGACTTTTCCGGGGGCGAACAGTCTCGTCTGAAAGGGTAACCTGAGATGCCATACGCAATTATAAAAACCGGCGGCAAGCAGTTTTTCGTGGAACGAGGAAGCACCATTCGCGTCCCCTCGATAGGGACAGAAGCCGGCAAATCAATTGAGCTGGATGCGTTGCTATCGACCGGCGAAAACGCCGACTCTGATAAGCCGGTGGCGGGAGCAGCCAAAGTCTCAGCCACAGTCGTCGATCATGGCCGCGGGCCAAAGTTCATCGTTTTTAAGAAGAAGCGCCGCAAGCACTACAAGCGAAAGCAGGGACATCGGCAAGGCTACACTACGATAAGAATTGATTCGATTGGATAGGAACGTTAGTGACAGGTGATGAGTAACAAGTGATTGGCAAGAAAGGGAAATCCGGTCCTTCGTCCTTATCAATCATCACTCATTACTCATCACTCGGAGTTAGTTATGGCACACAAAAAAGGCGTGGGTTCATCTCGAAATGGTCGCGACTCTAATTCTCAACGATTGGGTCTGAAGAAGTTCGGCGGCGAACGAGTTCTCGGCGGCAATATTCTGGCGCGGCAACGGGGCACCAAGTGGAAGCCCGGCAAGAATGTCGGGCGCGGCAAAGATGACACGCTCTTCGCACTCGTCGAGGGGATTGTCAAATTTGAGGACAAGGGCCGCGGCGGAAGGTTCATCAGTGTATATCCACTGGAGCAAGCATCTTCAGTATAGAGCTTGAAAAGGAAAGCACAGTCCGATGCGACGCCTGAGCCAACTAATAATTGAGCCCAGGGCGTCGCTTTCGATTTAAATGTTTATTGATCGCGTTAAGATTCGCGTACAAGGGGGGCATGGCGGTAACGGCGTAACGGCTTTTCGTCGAGAGAAGTTTGTGCCGCGTGGTGGCCCTTCAGGCGGGGAGGGCGGACGCGGAGGCGATGTCTGGCTCATTGCGGACTCTGCCCTCAATACTCTGCTTCACCTGCGTTACAACCCTGAACATATTGCCGGACGCGGAATGCACGGCGAGGGCTCAAATCGCTCAGGACGAGATGGCGAAGATGTAGAAGTTCGTGTGCCGGTGGGAACTCAGATCTTTGACCTAACCAGTGGGCAACTTCTGCAGGACCTGGCAACCGACGGTGCCAAGTGGCTGGCCACGCGCGGCGGACGTGGGGGATTTGGTAATGCGCATTTTGCTACTTCAACCAATCGTGCGCCGCGCTATCACCAGCAGGGAAGTGAGGGGGAAGAACTCGAGTTGCAACTCGAGTTGAAACTGCTGGCCGATGTAGGTTTGGTAGGGTTTCCTAACGCCGGGAAGTCCACCTTAATCTCGACCGTCTCGGCCGCCAAACCCAAGATCGCAGACTATCCATTCACCACACTAGAGCCCCATCTCGGAGTAGTGGATCTGGGCGATTTTAGAACTTTCGTCCTCGCTGACATCCCGGGCTTGATTGAGGGGGCGCACGAGGGAGCCGGGTTGGGCGATCGTTTTCTGCGGCACATCGAAAGAACTACTATACTACTTCATCTGGTTGACGTTTCTTCTCTCTCTGGCCGAGATACAGTGGCTGACTATCAGACAGTGAATCATGAGTTGGCTGCGTACAACCCCGCACTGCCGACGCGGCCGCAGTTCGTTGTGGCCACAAAGATCGATGCCCTGGAAGAACCAGAGCGATTGGAAACCTTGAGACGTCAAGCAGAGAGTGACGGCAAATTGTTCTTTGCAGTTTCTTCAGTGACTAATAAAGGCATCCGCGAGCTTGTTAACGCGGTGGCCGCCAAACTGAGTGAACTGAAGGACTCGACCAAGTCGAGCGACATCGTGGAGTTGGCTCTGTAGGGCCCGGAAGAGTTGATGAACGGCAGAAAGCGTATTGCTATCTATGGCGGAACGTTTGATCCAGTTCATTTAGGGCACATTGAAGTCGCGAAAAGAATTTCCGAGCTCTTTGAGATTGATGAACTGCGGTTCGTGCCGGCACAGGTGGCGCCCCACAAGCTGACCCTACCAGTGACGCCCGGGATACATCGCTATGCGATGTTGGTGTTGGCAACCCAGCAAGACCCTCGGCTCCGCGTGTCGACATTTGAGTTGGATACGCCGGATCGGCGTTACACGGTAGATACGCTGGCGCATTTTAAATCGGAGTTTGGCGAGTCCGCGGATCTGTTTTTCGTGATGGGCGCCGACTCGTGGTCCGAGATCACTACTTGGCGTGGATGGGAGCGGGTGCTGGCGCTCGTTAACCATATCGTTGTTTCGAGACCGGGCTACGACATCAATTTGGATTTGGTCAATTCATCCGTGCGCCAGCGAATTGTTGACTTGCGCGGGTCTAAGCGGATTCCGAAAGTCGTTAACGAAGCCGCTGGTGAGAAGATATTCATTACGGACGCTGTGATGCTGGAAAATTCAGCCACCCAGATTCGACGCGCTCTCGGGGAAGACGATTGGAATCAATTAACCAGGCTGGTTCCGTCCCCGGTGGCGGACTACATTAGAAAGTATGAGTTATACAGAGAATCGAATGAAGCATAATTCCACCGCCAAAGAACGATCGCTGAATCCAACGACGCATTCTGAACTCAAGACGATACCGAAAGCGAAAGCAAGCGAGGAACTCGATGAGAGAATTCAGGGGGCATTGCAGGCTGCCAATGACAAGAAAGCTCTCGACCTGGTGGTTCTTGATCTGAGAGAAATTGCCACCTTTACCGACTACTTTGTGATTGCCAGCGGAAACAACGAACGTCAGGTGCAGGCGATCTCTGACGAGGTATTTGAAAAACTGAAGAAGTCCGGCACAGCCGCCGCGCGAGTTGAAGGCTACAAGAGCGCCGAATGGATCCTTCTTGATTATGGTGACTTCATAGTTCACGTATTCTCGGACAAGGCGCGAAAGTTTTATGACCTTGAACGACTCTGGCGAGAGTCCAAACGAATTGCCCTTTCACCCGAGTTCGGCGGCGAGTCGAATGGTTCTTTGAGAGACGAATCGTGATCGAGATATTTGGAAGTGCAAGGATTTTCGCCGTGTCTCCGTGTCACCCTTTCCCCGTGTCGCTGCTTTGAAAAGATGCGCTTGCGCCTCATTTGGCCAGGGAAGACGAGAGACGCTCGACTGAGGGCGCTGATCGACGAGTATCTGAAGCGACTTTCGCACTTTGCCGGCTCGGAAGTGAATGAGCTTAGGGAGACTCCTGGAACAAAAGCAGGCATCGATAAGGATTCGAAGCGCATCTCAGACCGGCTGCCCAGTGGTGCGGCAACAGTGTTGTTGGATCCCAACGGTATCCAGTTGAGTTCAGAGGAGATGGCAGCTCGGGTGCGGAGCTGGGAGAACAGCGGTATTAAAGAGGTCGTGTTCATTGTAGGCGGACCGAATGGTGTTTCGCCTGAACTTTCATCTACCGTGACGCAGCGCTGGTCACTTTCCCGCTTGACGCTGACTCACGAAATGGCCCGAGTGGTTCTGCTCGAACAGTTGTACAGAGCTTACACGATCATTCATGGCTTGCCTTACCAGAAGTGAGAACAGGGGTTTGGATCCCGGTCGGACCGGATGATCCTTTATCGAGGGGAGGATTGATTAAATAATGGAAAAAAGAAAAATGAGGGTTTTCCGCGACCGGTTGCTTGGCCGCCGGGAAAGTTTGGTGGGTCAGGTCCAACAGGCTGAACGCTATAGCCGGGAGCGCGATGCGGAGGCAACTCAAGATCCGGCAGACATGGCAGCAAATGCGTATACCAAAGAACTGCTGGTCTCCATGTCTGACAATGATCGTCGATTACTGAATCTGATTGATGAGGCCCTGGAGCGAATAGAAGTGGGGAAATATGCCAAGTGTGTACATTGCGGCGAAGCCCTGCCCGATAAGAGGCTCGATGCCGTACCGTGGGCCCGCCACTGTGTTCGTTGTCAGGACCTTCACGAGCGAGGACTGCTCGATGTGGACGAAGATTAGTACTTTGATATACCTGGTGACATAATGACGGCCTCCTGAGACAACTTGGGAGGCCGTTGGTTTTTGGACCCGTATTCCCTCACGCTCATACGTCCATGCTCCTCACGCGCACTATTAACTCGTTCTATAACGCCCTGCTCTCACTCGTTTATCCGCA
>Ga0136614_10001957_pt1 | contig 12565 bp, 8 predicted proteins | sample AntDrymUQ2792106_2_FD_106643 | JGI IMG/M metagenome (GOLD analysis project Ga0136614, IMG submission 106643) | Polar desert sand microbial communities from Dry Valleys, Antarctica - metaG UQ279 (21.06) | ecosystem: Environmental > Terrestrial > Soil > Desert | place: Antarctica: Dry Valley...
AGCTCGCGCGCTAGATAGCGCGAGCAGGACTCCAGTCCGGCCTTGGCCACCCCCATCCACCCGTACGCCGGCCACGCCACGGACGCGTCAAAGTCCAGGCCCACCACCGAGGCCGGTGCGGACAGCAGCGGACGCACCGACTGGACCAGGGCGGCGAGGGACCAGGTGGACACGTGCAGCGCCGTACCGGCGTCGCTCCACGGCACCCCGGTGAAGTCCTCACCCAGCGCGTTCTGCGGCGCGAACCCGATCGCGTGCACGACGCCGTCCAGGCCGTCGACGTGCTCACGCACCCGGTCGGCCAACGTCGCGAGGTGTTGGTCGTCGGTGACGTCCAGCTCCAGGACGGCGACCTCCCCGGGCAGCCGCTTGGCGATCCGCCGGGTGATCGACAGTGCCCGGCCGAAGTTCGTGATGACCAGCTGCGCGCCCTCCTGCTGCGCGATCTTGGCCGTCGCGTAGCCGATTGACGCCTCGGTGAGAACCCCCGCGACCAACACTCGCTTGCCCTTTAGCAGCCCGCTCATCAGCTCCCTTTCAATGACCCATACCCAGACCGCCGTCGACCGGGATCACCGCACCGGTGATGTACGCCGCCGCGTCACCGGCCAGGAACTGCACGACCTGAGCGACCTCATCCGGCACGGCGTACCGGCCAAGGGGGATCTGCCCGAGCAGCTCGCCCTTTCGCGCCTCCGGCAACGCCGCGGTCATGTCCGTCTCGACATAGCCGGGTGCGACGACGTTCGCGGTGATGTTGCGGCTGCCCAGCTCCCGCGCGATCGAACGGGCCATCCCGATCAGACCCGACTTGGATGCTGCGTAGTTGACCTGCCCGGCCGAGCCGGACAACCCGACGACCGAGGAGATGAAGATCAGCCGGCCCCAGCGGGCGCGCAGCATCTTCGCCGCCGCCCGCTTGGCCACCCGGTAGGAGCCGGTGAGGTTCGCATCGAGCACCCGGGTGAAGGCGTCCTCGCTCATCCGCAGCAGCAGGGTGTCCTCGGTGATGCCGGCGTTGGCGACCAGGACCTCCACCGGACCGTGTTCGGCCTCGATCGCGCCGAACGCCGCGTCCACACTCGATCCGTCGGTGACATCGCATTCGACTCCGTACAGACCCTCCGGCGGTCCTGAGCTGCGGTACGTGACAGCGACCTGGTGGCCGTCGGCGGCGAACGCCTGCGCGATGGCCAGTCCGATGCCCCGATTGCCGCCGGTGACCAGCACGGACCGACTCAACGCGCCCGCCCCACCAAGGTCCACGATGCCGAGGTTAACCGACGGCATCCGGGCGACCTTGCCCCCTGAACGCGCCGACTCGCCGTCGCCGTACCGGCGTGTCGGCGCGCCCGCGGGGCAAAGTCAGGCAGAGGGACTATAGGAGCCGGTTCGTCCAGAGCAGAGCGAGGCCGGTCGCCACAAAGGCGAGGACCAGCCCGGCACCGACGAACCACACCGTCACCTCGCGCGGTTCGCTGCGGTAGCCGATCTGGCTGCCGAGGTCGGCGAAGACCTCCCGGCCCTGGCCGGCGGACTCCGCGGACTTGTATGTCCCGCCGGTCTCCTCAGCGATCATCCGCAACGCCACCCGGTCGACCCGGACCGGGATGACCTCCCCGTCGAGGTTCAGCGTGCCGGCGTCGGTCCCGAACGCGATCGTGGAGACCGGCACTCCGGCGGCCTTGGCGGCGTCGATGGCCTGGGTCTCGAACCGGCCGACCGTCCGGTACCCGTCGGACATCAGGACGATCGCGGCCGGCGGAGCCCCCTCGGCGGTGCCCTCGAGCTGGGACTGGAACGTCGCTATCGCGTTCAAGCTGGTGAAGATCGCCTCGCCCGTCGCCGTGGCTTCGGCCAGTTGCAGGTTGTCGATACCTGCCACGACGGCAGCACGGTCGGTCGTCGGCGGAACGACGGTGTTGGCGGTGCCAGCGAACGCGACGAGCCCGAGGTTGATCCGTTCCGGCAGCACCGAGACGAACTCCGCGGCAGCGGCCTTGGCCGCGATGAACCGGTCCGGCGCGATGTCCTTGGCTCCCATGGACAGCGACACGTCGATCGCCAATACGACCGTCGCCCGGTCACGAGGGACGCGTACCTCCGTGGACGGCTTGGCCATGGCCAACGTCAGCGTGGACAGCGCCAGCAGCAGTACGCCGAACGCGACGTGCCGCCGCCAGCCCGGCCGCTTGGGCGCGATGCCGGCCAGCAGGTCGACGTTGGTGAAGCGGGCCGCATAGGCCTTACGGCGCAGCTGCAGTACGACGTACAGCCCGACGAGTGCGCCGACAGCGAGCAGCAGCCACAGCCAGACCGGGGCCTGGAAACTCACCGGCGGGCACCTCCTGAGGCGCCACGTCGCCGGGCGCCGACGAACCGGACGATGTCGATCAGCCAGTCCCGGTCGGTCCGCAGCTGCAGGTGCCCGGCTCCGCTCCGACGAAGCGTTGCGGCGACCTCAGCCCGCTGCTCGGCGGCGGCCGTCGCGAACTGCTCCCGCAGCTCTTTCTTGCCGGTCTGCACCTCGATCGTGCGGCCGGTCTCAGGATCGGCGAGGGTAAGCAGCCCCACATCCGGGAGGGACAACTCACGCGGATCGAGCACCTCGATCGCCAGCACCTCGTGTCGAGCGGCCAGGGCACGCAGCGGCCGTTCCCAGCTGCCATCGCCGAGGAAGTCCGAGACGACGACGGCCAGACCGCGTCGGCGCGGGGGCCGGCGAAGCATCTCCAGCGTGGCCGCCAGGTCTCCTCGCCGGCCCTGATCGGCGCGCGGAGTCTCGATCACCGTGCGGATCAGCCGGTCCGCCGCCGCCCGCCCGGCACGGGCCGGGATGCGGATCACCTGCTGCCCGGTCGTCACGAGCGCTCCGACCCGGTTCCCACCGTGCGTGGTGAGGTAAACGACCGCCGACAGCCCGGCGACCGCGAGATCTCGCTTCTCACATTCGGCGGTGCCGAAGTCCAGGCTCGGGGAGAGGTCGACGACGACCCACGCCTCGAGTTCACGATCGGCGATCGTCTCGCGGACGTGAGCCACGGTCGTGCGGGCGGTGACCGGCCAGTCCATCCGGCGTACGTCGTCGCCGGGGTGATACACCCGCGACTCCCCCGCCTCGGAACCGGGACCGGGCACCAGGCCGAGGTGATTGCCCTGCAGCAATCCGTCCAGGCGCCGCCGTACGGTCAGCTCCAGCCGACGCAGGATGACGTCCGCCGGCGCGTCCTTGAGCCGCGGCGGTCCTCCGCCGGCGCTGTGCGACGGCGGAGTCAGTGTCACGAGCCCGCCTCCGGCCGGGAGCACACCACAGGAGCGGACTGGACGGCGGCGGGCGGGGTCATCGTCATGCCGGGCGGCTGCCGGCCTGCGCGGCGCCCGGCGGCATCGGGTAGGAGTGGCCGGGCGCCGGGGAGCCGGGGACGTGCGGCCCTGGGTACCCGGGCGCGAAGCCGCCGGTCCGTTGCCGTGGGGTGACCTGCGGCAGCGGCACCGTTTGGAGTATCCGCTTGACGATGTGCTCCAAGGGCACGCCGTCGGCCAGCGCGTCGTAGGACAGCACGAGCCGGTGCCGGAGGACGTCCGGGGCGATGTCGAGAACGTCCTGCGGCAGGACGTAGTCGCGGCCGCGCAGCAGGGCGAGTGCGCGGGCCGCCGCGATCATGCCGAGCGAGGCACGAGGACTGGCGCCGTAGGACACCCAGCCGGCCACGTCGGTCATGCCGTGCTCGGCCGGCCGGCGGGTCGAGACAACGACTCGGACGACGTAGTCGACCAAGGCGTGGTGAACAAACACGCGATTGCTCGCGGCTTGCAGCCGGAGCAGTGCGTCCGGGTCGAGGACCTGCTGTGGGACCGGCGGGTCAACCCCCATCCGGTAGACGATCTCGCGCTCCTCCTCCGTCGATGGATAGTCCACCACGATCTTCATCAGGAACCGGTCGCGTTGCGCCTCGGGCAGGGGGTAGACACCCTCGGATTCGATCGGGTTCTGGGTAGCCAACACCAGGAACGGCAACGGCACCGGGTACGTCCGGCCGCCGATGGACACCTGCTGCTCGGCCATCACCTCCAGCAACGCGGACTGGACCTTTGCCGGCGCCCGGTTGATCTCGTCGGTCAGCACGAAGTTGGCGAACACCGGCCCGAGTTCGGTGTCGAAGCGCTCCGACCCCTGCCGGTACACCCGGGTCCCGACGATGTCGGCCGGCACCAGGTCAGGGGTGAATTGAAGCCGGGCGAAGCTGCCGCCCACGGTGCGGGCCAGCGTCTCGACCGCCAGGGTCTTGGCGATGCCCGGAACGCCCTCGATGAGCACGTGCCCCTTTGCCAGCAGGCAGACCAGCATCCGCTCAATCATCCGGTCCTGCCCGACGATCACCCGCTTGACCTCGAACATCGTCTGCTCGACCAGCATGGCGTCGCGGGCCGGCGTCTGCTGCTCGCACGGGTCCTGATCCGACGGTTTGTCCGAAGATTTGTCCAGGGATGGAGCCGCGCTCAGGGCGTCGCTCACGGAACTCTCCTCGCTGCGGATGTCGGCTCCTGCCGCGTGCAGAGCACACCTCAGCAGGCGTGTGATGGCTGTGAAGCCACCCACGGCCAGCGTCACGGTGGGCAGCTTGTGGTGGTACCGTCGCATTTGCGTCGGGCAGCTCCCCCCGTGGCTGCCCGACGCCTGATCGTTGACGGCGCCTTCCGGGCCCGACTCCCCAGACGACTACACGCCAGCTGGCACACTGCCCGCGTGACCGTACGGTGCTCGGCCAAGGGCTGCCGGGATGACGCCTCGTGGGTCCTGGTCTGGAACAACCCTCGGCTGCACGAGCCCGGCCGAGAGAAGCAGTGGGTCGCCTGCGGCGATCACCGCGAGCACCTGTCGACCTTCCTCGAGGTCCGGGGTTTCCTGCGGCGGGTCGACCCGCTCGGCGCGCCGCCCTCATCGCCGCGGCTCAGTTGACCTGCCGGTCGCTGCCCTCCCAGTACGGCGCGCGCAGCTTGAACTTCTGCAGCTTCCCCGTCGCGGTGCGGCTCAGTTCCTCGCGGAACTCCACCGACGTCGGCGCCTTGTATCCGGCAAGCGTGGCCTTGCAGTGCGCGATGATCTCTTTTTCGTCGGCGCTCTGGCCCTCGGCGAGCACGACGAGCGCCTTGATCGTCTCCCCCCACCGCTCGTCCGGCACGCCGATGACCGCGACCTCGGCCACCGCGGGATGGTTGAAGATCACGTCCTCTACCTCGATCGAGGAGACGTTCTCCCCGCCGGTGATGATGACGTCCTTCTTGCGGTCGGAGATCGTCAGGTAGCCGTCCTCGATGGTGCCGCCGTCGCCGGTGTGGAACCAGCCGCCCTCCAGCGCCTGGGCGGAGGCCTCCGCGTTCTCCCAGTAACCGTCCATCACCACGTTCGACTGGACCAGCACCTCGCCGCCCTCGACCGTCTTCATCCGTACCCCGACCGCCACGGTGCCGGCTCGGGACAGCTTCGCGGCGCGTTCCTCGGGCTCGAGATCGTCCCACTCCGCCCGGCCACGGTTGATCGTCAGCAGCGGCGCGGTCTCGGTCAGCCCGTAGATCTGGATGAACTCCCAGCCGAGCTCGCTCTCGATCCTGGCGACCGTCCGGCTCGGCGGCGCCGCACCTGCCACCACGATCCGCACGGTGCCTTTGCCAGGAATCTCGCCCTCCCAGGTCTGGGCCGCGTCAAGAACCATGTTCCACACCGTCGGCGCACCGCACATCAGCGTCACACCGTGCTCGTCGACCCGGCGCAGGATCTCCGCCCCGTCGACCTTGCGGATGACTACCTGCTTGACGCCGAGCCCGGTCGTGGCGAAGGGCATCCCCCAGCCGTTGCAGTGGAACATCGGCAACGTGTGCATGTACACGTCGCGGTCGGTGACGGCGGTGTGCATGGCGAAGGTCACCGCGTTCACCCAGATGTTGCGGTGAGTGGACTGCACGCCCTTGGGGCTGGCCGTCGTACCGCTGGTGTAGTTGATGGTCGCGGTTGCGTCCTCGTCCGGCGCCGACCACGGTCGCGGTTCGACGTCGAAGCGCAGCAGGGCTTCGTCGGACTCCGCTCCGGTGCGGAAACGGTGCTCGGCAGTGACACCCGAGAGGGACTCGTCGAGCTCCGGGTCGACCAGCAGGACCCGGGCGCCGCAGTGGTTGACAATGAACTTGACCTCGTCGGGTCGCAACCGGAAGTTGATCGGCACCAGGATCCGGCCCGAGGACGGCACCGCGTGCAGCAGCTCCCACAGCCGGGCGGCGTTGTGGCTCACGATCGCCACCCGATCACCCTCGCCGATCCCCAGCTCGTCCAGCCCCGCCTGCACGGCTCGAGCGCGCCGGGCCACCTCGCCGTAGCTCACCGAGTCCAGTGAATGGGCCGGTTGGTTCGGCTCGTCGACTATCCCGATCCGGTCGGGGTACACGGCGGTTGCGCGGTCCAGGAAATCACCAGAGCTGAACGGAATACGCATCGACGCTCCTCCGGGGCCAGGTCGTTGGCTGCACAGTAGTCAAGCCCCGCTGTCGTTCACCCCGCAAGCAGGGCCGGCAATACCTGTCCGATCGGCTCCCGGACGACGCGATCGGCAAGCTCGTCGTACGGCGTCGGCTCGGCGTTGACAATCACCAGCCGCGCCCCGTTACGCGCCGCCAACCGGGCGAGCCCGGCGGCCGGCTGGACCGTCAGTGACGTGCCGACGGCGAAGAACTCCGTGCAGCCGAGGGCTGCCTCCTGGGCACGGCGCAATACGGCGGTGTCCAGCTGCTGACCGAACGAGATCGTCGCCGACTTCAGGATCCCGCCACAGCGCAGGCACGGCGGGTCCTCCTCACCCGCCTCGACCCGGGCCAGGGCCGCCGACATCTCGGTTCGGTCGTCGCAGCCCAGACACTGCACGCCGTACAGGGTCCCGTGCAGTTCGATCACCGACCGCGAACCGGCTCGCTGGTGCAGGCCGTCGATGTTCTGGGTGATCAGCGCCCGCAGCCGGCCGGCCCGTTCCAGCTCGACCAGCGCGTGGTGCCCGGCGTTCGGCTCCGCCGTCCACGCCGCATGGGCGCGTCGGTTGCGCCACGACAGACGCCGCAGCTCCGGATCGGCAACATAGTTCTGCAGCGTGAACAGCTGCTGCGCAGCGGGATCGCGAGTCCACACCCCATTCGGACCGCGGAAGTCCGGGATACCGCTGTCGGTCGAGATGCCTGCGCCGGTCAGCACGGTGATCGACGCACGGCCGTTGTTCTCGTGCACAACCCGACCTTAGGCTCAGGCCCGTAGCCAGAGTGCATCGTAACCAGCGACGCACGCTTGAGAGCCGGGGTCGTATCGACCGCAAGCAACGCCGGCTCAGGTCCGCCGTAAGCAACGAGAGGCAGAAGGCCAAGCGTCAGATAGTGTCCGCCGCCCATGGGCCATTGGGGACCGGCGGAGTGGGCGGCGTTCGGGGCGGTTGGCGCTGTTCGTATACGTCGTTTTTGCCCGTTGCCCTAGTCCAGGTCTTGCAGTCGAAACGGTTGCGCGAACTGCAGACACGTCCATACGTCATTGTTGACTTCATTCCCGTCGCTGGGTTCTCCATATCGTAATCAAGAACATTGGGCAGACTTCCGCCCGCGATGTGGCTATCACTTTCGACAAGCCACTGCAGACGACCGAAGATCCCGCCTACACCATGGACCTGTCTCATCGTCGCGAGACGGCACTTGAACCAGAAGGTTGCCCGAAATGGTCGCTGAAGTGAAGAGGTTCCGCCAGAGCTGGCGAAGTGGACCGACGGGACACGAGGAATCCTGACCATGTCGACTGATCGGCGAAGCCACGTATCACGTCAGGATCGTCCATGGCTACGAGAACAGGCACGGCACATCCGCAAGGAGCAAGGCCTACGCGGGTACCTGGGGTGGCTCAGAGTCTTAGTCCGGCGACGATACGGATGGTAGGAGTGCTTCGACCGTTCGTTCGGAGCGATCCGCCAAGAAGCGGCGAAACTGAAGCGGTCCATAGCCCGTTCGGTTCTGCCCGACAGGCACCGTGAGGATCGACGTAGCTGCAGCGTGAACAGCTGCCCACGGCCGGTCGCGGGTCCAGGCCAGTTCGAAGCGCGGAAGTCCAGGCCGCCGCTCTCGGTGGAGATGCCGGCCTAGGTGAGCACCGATTACACCCTTTGCGAAGATAGCTGCCGTGACGTCCCACTAGATTCGCTGCGCTCCGGGAACCCCATCCTCGACCACGAATGAGGCAAAGGTGTAGCCCGGCGAGTTCGGGCGACTCACGGTCTCGACCATCCGCAGATCAGTCCGCCATTGGCTGTCGCTCACGGTGCAGCGGACGTACCCTCGACGGTCCCCGTCGAAGAACTGGATGTGCGGGTTGAACTTGATCATCGGTCCGTAGTACGGCCCGTAGACGATGTCGTCGCCGTTGCTGGAGATCGACGTCCCGACGAACTCCGTCGCCACCACCGGCGAGCGCGGCAGGTCGAAGTTGCGCTTGATGTCATTCACGAACGTCGAGTGCCAGTCCCCGGTGATGATGACCGGATTGCGAACATCGGCGTCGACGAAGTGGTCGGTGATGCGCGTCCTGGCCGCCGGAAAGCCGTCCCAAGCGTCGTGCCAGAGGATGTCTCCGGTCGGCCCGTCATGGTCGAGGCGGCCCATCATGACGTTGTTGGCGAGGACGTTCCAGCGTGCGCTGGACGTCGCGAGCCCGTCCAGCAGCCAGTCCTCCTGCCGCTGCCCGAGCATCGTGACCGAAGGGTGGTACGCCGCCGCGCAGGCCGGTGCCTCGCCCCAGCCGCAGGGCGGGACGCTGCGGTACTGCCGGCCGTCGAGCACGTCGAACTGGACCAGATCGCCGTAGTGCAGCCGGCGGTACAGGCGCATCTCCTGAGGTCTGGGGATGGCCGACACTCGCAGCGGCTGGTGCTCGTAGTAGGCCTGGTAGGCGTTAGCCCGAAGTTGCGAGATGTCCCCCTCGTACTGCGAGGTTTCCGACGCGTAGTCGTTCTGGACCTCATGGTCGTCCCAGGTGACGATCCACGGGAACCGCGCATGGGCGCGCTGCAGGTCAGGATCGGACTTGTACAGCGCGTACTGCAACCGCCAGCGGTCCAGTCCTCTGCAGTTCGGCCGTAGCTGGAGCGGAACCGGCGTCTTCCGGTAGCCACCGTCCGCTGGAATGCCGCCCTCGTACACGTAGTCGCCGAGATGCACGACGAGGTCGAGATCCTCCGCGGCAAGGTGGCGATACGCCGAGTAGTAGCCGCTGGACCAGCTCTGGCAGGAGGCGAATGCGAACGACAGCCGGGAGACCTTCGCGCCGAGTGCCGGTGTCGTCTTGGTCCGACCCACTGGCGAGACGTGGTCGCCGTAGCGGAACTGGTACCAGTACTCGCGGTCAGGCAGCAGGCCGGTGGGCTCGACGTGCACCGAATGCGCCAACTGGGGCAGCGCCGGGGCAATGCCTCGCCGTACGACGTGGGTCATCGCCTCGTCGGTGGCGACCTGGTAGTCAACGGCGACTGGTTGCGAGGGCATCCCTCCCCCGCGGGGTGCGAACGGCTCGGGAGCCAACCGGGTCCACAGCACGAATCCGTCAGCGGCGGGATCACCGGAGGCCACCCCGAGGCGGAACGGGTAGTTGCCCGACGGCGGCGCCGGGGAGGCCAAGGCACCCTTCGCGAGCGGGACCTGGGCGAGCCCGGCCAGGGCGGCAACGCCACCCACTGCGCTAAGGAACCGGCGGCGGCTCCACTCATCCGAAAGCTGCTGCTCGATCACGGTCATCACCTCTCGCGGGCCGGACGAGGGCAGTTTCACTCTTCGGCCTTGAGATGTCCTGTGGTCGACGTGCGATCAACACGTTCGCAAACACCTTTGACGGACTCGAGCCGCGAAACTGGTCACGAACGACATCGAAACCGGCCTCGCGCATGTGGTCTGTGACCAGTTAGTCGCCGGCTAGCCTTCCGCCGTGAGCGCAGCCGAGGGTTTCGCCGTGACCCTCGTTGATGTCGACGAGCCGACGCTGGATCGCCTGGTCGACGCGGCGATCATTGACACGGCCGCGGACGAGGTGACCGCATCGGTCACCACTGGACCGGAGTGGTCGCCGGCTCGGATCGCCTGGCTGCGGGGAGCTCCACCGCAGCTGCCGGCAGGGGCTCAACGGGCCTGCGGGCCAGGCCACGTGGGCCATCCTCGCGGAAGACCAGATCGTCGGCGCGGTTCGGCTCAAGCGGACGGTCGTTCCCGGGATCCTGGAGACGGGCATCTGGGTGACCCGGCGCGCCCGCGGCCAGGGGCTGGGCGGCGCCGCAACAGCTGCCGTCTTGCGCACGGCAGTCAGCCTGGGTGCCCAGGGGGTGCGTGCGGACACGACCGCGGACAACACGGCGGCCCTCGGCATCCTGCGACGCCTCGGGTTCGACCTGTTGCCAGGTCACGACGGCGCCGACGTCGAGGCCCTCTGATGTTCGAGGCCACCTGACACCCGCTGTGCGGTCGGCCGAGCGGCCCTGCCGCCTGTCGGTCGACGGATCGCGATGCGGGAGAATGGAACCCCGGTCCGCAGGCGAGAGGACGTGCAGCAGTGAACCAGGACAGCTTCGGCGCGCGAGGGCAGCTCGAGGTCGGCGGGGCGTCGTACGAGATCTTCCGGCTGTCTACTGTGGACGGTGCCGGTCGGCTTCCGTACAGCCTCAAGGTTCTGCTGGAGAACCAGCTTCGTACGGAGGACGGCGCCAACGTCACCGCCGAGCACATCCGCGCTCTCGGCAGCTGGGATCCCGGGGCACAGCCGAACCACGAGATCCAGTTCACTCCGGCGCGGGTCATCATGCAGGACTTCACCGGCGTTCCCTGTGTGGTCGACCTGGCCACGATGCGCGAGGCCATGGTCGAGCTGGGCGGTGATGCGGCCAGGATCAACCCGCTCGCACCGGCCGAGCTGGTCATCGACCACTCGGTGATCGCCGACATCTTCGGCCGGCCGGACGCCTTCGAACGCAACGTCGAGTTCGAGTACCAGCGCAACGTCGAGCGGTACCAGTTCCTCCGCTGGGGGCAGAGCGCTTTCGACGAGTTCAAGGTGGTGCCGCCGGGCACCGGCATCGTGCACCAGGTCAACATCGAGCACCTCGCCCGGGTGGTCTTCGAGCGCAACGGGCAGGCCTACCCCGACACGTGCGTCGGCACCGACTCGCACACCACGATGGTCAACGGCCTCGGCGTACTGGGTTGGGGAGTCGGCGGCATCGAGGCCGAGGCGGCCATGCTCGGCCAGCCGGTGTCCATGCTCATCCCCCGCGTCGTGGGCTTCAAGCTCACCGGCGTGCTGCCGGAGGGGGCGACCGCGACCGACCTGGTGCTCACGATCACCGAGATGCTGCGCCGGCACGGCGTCGTGGGGAAGTTCGTCGAGTTCTATGGCGAGGGTGTCGCCGCGGTACCGCTGGCCAACCGGGCCACGATCGGCAACATGAGCCCGGAGTTCGGGTCCACCTGCGCGATCTTCCCGATCGACTCCGAGACCATCGACTACCTGCGGCTCACCGGTCGCCCTGCCGACCGGCTCGCCCTCGTCGAGGCGTACTGCAAGGAGCAGGGCATGTGGCACGACCCGTCGGTCGAGCCGGCGTACTCCGAGTACGTTGAACTGGACCTCGGCAGCGTCGTACCGTCCATCGCCGGACCCAAGCGCCCCCAGGACCGGGTCCCGCTGGCCGATGCCAAGACCGACTTCCGCTCCGTGCTCTCCGATTACGTGCAGGACGGCGACAGTGACAGCGTTGCGTCCGACGTGGACGAAGCCCTGGCTCACACCTTCCCGGCCAGTGATCCGCCGTCCATGGTTCCGGACGACGATCCCGCGTCCCAGCCGGTCGATGCTGACCGGACCACCCGAGCAGACCGCGCCCGGCGCCCGACACCGGTGACGATGGACGACGGCACCGAGACCTCCGTGGATCACGGTTCGGTCGTGATCGCGTCGATCACGTCGTGCACGAACACGTCCAATCCACAGGTGATGCTCGGCGCGGCATTGTTGGCCAGGAACGCCGTCGAGCGCGGATTGACCAGCCGGCCGTGGGTCAAGACGAGCCTGGCACCAGGGTCCAAGGTGGTCATGGACTACTACGAGCGGGCCGGTCTCATCCCCTACTTGGAGAAGCTCGGCTTCCACCTCGTCGGTTACGGCTGCACGACGTGCATCGGCAACTCCGGTCCGCTGCCCGAGCCGGTGTCCGCAGCGGTGAACGAGGCGGATCTGGCCGTGGTGTCGGTACTGTCGGGCAATCGGAACTTCGAGGGCCGGATCAACCCCGACGTGAAGATGAACTACCTCGCCTCCCCGCCTCTGGTGGTGGCCTATGCGCTGGCCGGTTCGATGGACATCGACCTGACCACCGAGCCGCTGGGGCAGGATGCCGAAGGGAACGACGTCCTTCTGCGCGACATCTGGCCCAGCGGTCAGGAGATCTCCGAAGTCGTCGCGTCCTCGATCGGCGCGGAGATGTTCACCAAGGACTACGCCGACGTGTACGCC
>Ga0136614_10001958_pt1 | contig 12559 bp, 12 predicted proteins | sample AntDrymUQ2792106_2_FD_106643 | JGI IMG/M metagenome (GOLD analysis project Ga0136614, IMG submission 106643) | Polar desert sand microbial communities from Dry Valleys, Antarctica - metaG UQ279 (21.06) | ecosystem: Environmental > Terrestrial > Soil > Desert | place: Antarctica: Dry Valley...
TCGGGTGTTCCTGAAGTCGCTGATGCTGAAGGGCTTCAAGTCGTTCGCCGACAAGACGACCCTCCAGTTCGAGCCCGGCATCACCGTCGTCGTCGGCCCCAACGGCACCGGCAAGTCGAACCTTGTCGACGCGGTCGCCTGGGTCCTCGGCGCCCAGGGCCCCCGCACCCTGCGCGGCGGGAAGATGGACGACGTCATCTTCGCCGGTGCTCCCGGTCGGCCCGCGCTCGGGCGTGCCGAGGTCTCGCTCACGATCGACAACGAGGCGGGGTTACTCCCGATCGACTTCTCCGAGGTCACGATTACCCGCACGATCTTCCGCAACACCGGCGAGTCCGAGTACGCGCTGAACGGCGCGCCTTGCCGGTTGCTCGACATCCAGGACCTGCTCTCCGACACCGGGATCGGCCGCCAGCAGCACGTGATCGTCGGGCAAGGCCAGATCGACACCGTGCTCACCGCCCGGCCCGAGGAGCGGCGGGCGATCATCGAAGAGGCGGCCGCCATCCTCAAGTTCCGGCGGCGCCGGGAACGGGCCGAGCGGCGCCTCGAGACCACCGAGGGCAACCTGCTGCGCCTCAACGACCTCGTGCGCGAGGTCCGCCGCCAGCTGACCCCGCTCCAGAAGCAGGCCGACGCCGCCCGCCGCCACGGCGGGCTGGTCGAGGAGCTGCGTTCCATCCGGTTGTACCTCGCCGGCCACGAGATCGGCGGCCTGCAGGCCCGGCTCGAGCGCGTGCGCGACCAGCGCGCCGAGCTCGAGGCGACCGAGAACGGTGTGCGGCTGCGGCTGCGCGAGCTCGACACCGCCGTGCTCGATGTCGAGCACTCGTTGACCGCGCTGGGTCACGACGACCTGGCCGAGTGGCTCGTGCGCGTCGAGTCGCTCCGCGAGCGCTCCCGGGGCGTGCTCGCGCTGCTCGAAGAGAAGCAACGCGGTGTCGACCGCGAGCTCACTGCCGCCGCCGACCGCGGCGTCGTCGAGACGCTGGTCGCCGACGCGGTCGCCGTGCGCCGCGAGCTCGCGGACGTCGACACCGACGCGGCCGCGCTCGGCCCGCGCCTCGTCGAGGTGGAGGAAGCGGAGCAGCAGGTCGCGGCCGAGCGCGCCGACCGCGGCGGAGGCGCGCCCGACGACCTGGCCGAGGCGCGCGGCGCCGCCGAGGATCGCATGTGGGCAGCCGACGAACGCTGGCGGCAGGCCGAGGCCGAGACGGCGCGTTGGCGTGCCCGCGCCGACGCTTTGGCGCTCTCGCTGGGCTCGGTGCGGGCGGAGTCGGGGGCGCAGCGCCTCGACGACCTCGACGGCATCGCCGGGCTCGTCGCCGACCACCTCGAGATCGAGACCGGCACCGAGGCCGCGGCCGCTGCCGCGCTCGGGGACGCCATGCGGGCGGTAGTGGTCGAGGGCGGTGACGCGGCGCGGGGCGCGGTGGAGCTGCTCGCCGGCGGCGACGCCGGCGCACTCCTGCTCGTGATCGATGCCGGTGACAGCGACGCCGCGGCTGCGCTCGCGCCCGCGGGCACGCGACCGCTGGCGGAGTGCGTTCGGGCCGAGCTTCCGGGTCTGCAGGCCGCGCTCGACCGGCTGCTGGCGCACACCGTGCTCGTCGAGTCGGGATGGCAGGCCGCCCTCGACGTCGCCCTCGAGCACCCCGGGTTGGTCGCGGTCACACCCGAAGGCGACCGGCTCGGCGGGGCGGCGCCGTGGCGCCTCGGTGGGGCGGAGGCCGGCACCGCAACCCAGGCTGCGCTCGAAGAGGCCGAGGCCGCGTCGGCCGAAGCCGAGGTCACCCGGGCCGAAGCCGAGGCGGAAGTGGCCGAGGCCGCCGCCGCGCTGGCAGCGGTGCGGGCGAACCAGCTCGACGTCGACGAGGGCCGGCTCGCCGAGCGTCGCGATCTCGACGACCGCGCCGCGGCCGCGGCCACACTGCGGCGCGACCTCGAGGTCCGGGCGGCCGCGCTCGAGGAACGGCGCACGCTGCTGGCGCGCCGGTTGGAAGGCGTCGAGAGCCGCCTGGCCGACCGCGACCCCGAGGCCCAGGCCAGCGCCGAGCGTCAGCGATCGGGCCTGCTCGGCCGGTCCGGCGACTACGAGGGCATCGGGGAACGGCTCCGCGACCATCTCGCCGCCGCCGACGACCTCCACGACCGGCTCCGGGCGCGCCGGCGCCGCCAGTCGGAGGCCGCCCGCACGTCGGGGGAGCGGCTCGACGCGCTCCGGTCCGAGCGAGCGGGGCTGGAGGAGGAGTTGGCGGGTGTCCGCGAGAAGGCGAGCCGGGCCGAGATCCAGGACGCCGAGACCCGCATGCGCCTCGAGGCCGCGGTCGACAAGCTGCGCGCCGACTTCGACTCCGAGCCTGCCGCCGCCCTCGACGCCGTGCAGCCCGAGGTGCCCGAGGGCACGACCCTCGCCGGGCGGGCGCGGGAGCTCGAGCGGGAGCTCCGCATCATGGGGCCGATCAACCCGCTGGCGCTCCAGGAGTTCGACGCGCTGGAGGAGCGCCACGGCTTCCTTCAGCAGCAGCTCGACGACGTCAAGGCGAGCCGGCGCGACCTGGCTCGGGTCATCCGGGCGGTCGACCGCGAGATCGTCACCGTGTTCCAGTCGGCATTCGCCGACGTCAGCGAGCGCTTCAGCGAGTTGTTCCAGACGCTGTTCCCAGGCGGTGCCGGCCGGCTGTCGCTGACGGATCCCGACGACCTGCTCAACACCGGCATCGAGATCGAGGCCCGACCGTCGGGCAAGCACGTCCGGCGGCTCTCGCTGCTCTCCGGGGGCGAGCGATCCCTGACCGCGCTGGCCTACCTGTTCGCGGTGTTCCGGGCCCGCCCGTCACCCTTCTATCTGCTCGACGAGGTCGAGGCCGCGCTCGACGACGTCAACCTGCACCGCTTCCTCGACCTCCTCCATGAGTTCCGCGAGGAGGCCCAGCTCCTGGTGGTGACCCACCAGAAGCGGACGATGGAGGCGGCCAACGTGCTCTACGGGGTGTCGATGCCACCCGGAGGCTCGAGCACGGTCGTCAGCGAGCGGATCTCCGACGAGCTCGTCTCGAGCTAACCGCCGTTCGTGCTCTTCCAACCGGTAGATCCCCAGATCGAGGCGTGCGGTCCGACGGGTGACCAGTCGCTGCTCTGCTCGACAGTCTTCCGCCTGACCGATGACCACGACTGGGCCGAGTTCGCCGACCATTTCACCGGGCCGCTGCGCATCCTCGTCATCCTCCTCGTCGCCTACGTCGTCGTGCGGCTCGGGCACCAGGTCATCAAGCGCATCGTGCGGCGGCTCGAAACCGGCGACACCGAGTCGAGGATCGACACCCTCCGGCGCCGCACCGGGCTGGCACTGCTCGACAGCTCCGACGAGATGCCGAGCGTTCGCCGCATCCAGCGGGCGCAGACGATCGGGGTGGTGCTCCGCAGTGTCGTGAGCGCGGTCGTGTGGACGATCGCGCTGCTCACGGCCCTGGGCGAGCTCGGGATCGAGCTCGCGCCGCTGATCGCCGGAGCCGGGGTGGTGGGCATCGCCCTGGCGTTCGGCGCCCAGACGATCGTGCGGGATTTCCTGACCGGGCTGTTCATGCTGCTGGAGGACCAGTACGGCGTCGGTGACGTCATCGACACCGGCGTCGCCATCGGTACCGTCGAAGGTGTGAGCCTGCGCACGACCCGCCTGCGCGACTTCGACGGCGTCGTGTGGCACGTTCCCAACGGCGAGATCAAGCGGGTGGGGAACCAATCGCAGCAGTGGTCGCGCGCCCTGCTCGACATCCCCGTCGCCTACAACACGGACGTGGCGACCGCGACCGACGCATCAAGCGCGTCGCCGACGAGCTCTGGCACGATCCCGACTACGAGGGTCTCATCCTGGCCGAGCCCGAGGTCTGGGGGGTCGAGGAGCTGGCGGGCGACCGGCTGGTCCTGCGCCTCATGGCCAAGACGCGACCCCGCGAGCAGTGGAAGGTGGCGCGCGAGCTGCGGGCGCGTATCAAGGCCGCCTTCGACGAGGCCGGCATCGAAGTGCCGAAGTCGTAACGCCCGTGTCGAACGTGCTCGTTCTCGTCGGCATCTTCGTCCTCGCCGCCTTCCTCATCGTGCTGGGCCTCGGGCTCTCGCGCCGTGCCCAGCGCCAGGGTCCGGCCGAGGATCGTCCGGATGCCACTGGGATCGCCTCGACCACACCGGCAACACGAGCACGCCCGCGTCTGCATGACCGGTTGGCCAAGACCCGGGCGACGCTGGCCGGACCACTGCAAGCCCTGCGCATCCGCGGCCGCGTCGACGGCGAGACCTGGGACGACCTCGAGGAGGCGCTCCTCCTCGCCGACGTTGGCGTCGCCACGACGGGGCGCCTCCTCGATGAGTTGCGCGCCAATGCTTTGCAGCTGGCGGCGTCGGAGCCGGCCCAGGTGATCGAGTTACTCAAGGCCCAGCTGGTCGCGGAGCTCGACGGCGACACCGACCGGTCACTGACGCGCGCCGACGCCGGTCCGACCGTGTGGATGTTCGTGGGGGTGAACGGCGTCGGGAAGACGACTGCGATCGCCAAGCTCGCCCAGCGCGAGGCCGGGGATGGGCACACGGTGGTCCTCGCCGCCGCCGACACCTTCCGCGCCGCCGCCGCCGAGCAGCTCGCGCACTGGGGGGACCGCGTCGGCGCCGCGGTGGTGCGGGGCCAGGAAGGCGCCGACCCGGGGTCGGTCGTCTTCGATGCCATCAGCGCCGCCCAGGCGCGGGGGGCCGACCTCGTGCTTGTCGACACCGCCGGGCGGGTCCACACCAAGGTCAACCTCATGAACGAGCTCGAGAAGCTGCGGCGCGTGGCCGAGCGGGGGCCGGGCGTGCTGACCGAGGTCCTGCTCGTCATCGACGCCACCACCGGCCAGAACGGGCTGGCCCAGGCGCGCCAGTTCGCCGACGCGGTCGACGTCACCGGCGTGGTGCTCACCAAGCTCGACGGCAGCGCAAAGGGCGGGATCGTGCTCGCGATCGAGGCCGAGTTGGGCATCCCGGTGAAGGTCGTGGGCGTGGGCGAGTCAGCCGACGACGTTGTCCCCTTCGACCCGGTGGAGTTCGTCGGCGCGTTGTTCGCGTAGCGTGGTCATGTGTTCGAGGCCCTGTCCGACCGGTTCGACGGCATCTTCACCCGGCTGCGCAGCCGAGGCCGCCTGAGCGAACGCGACATCGACGAGGTCGCGCGCGAGATCCGCATTGCCCTGCTCGAGGCCGACGTCAACGTCGCCGTGGTGAAGAGCTTCATCGCCCGAGTCAAGGAACGCGCCCAGGGTGCCGAGGTGGCGAAGAGCCTGAGCCCGGCGCAGCAGGTGATCAAGATCGTGCACGAGGAGCTGGTCACGACGCTCGGAGGCGCAACCGGGAAACTCACCATGAGCCCCAAGCCGCCGACGGTGGTGATGCTGGCCGGGCTGCAGGGCTCGGGGAAGACGACGGCGGCGGGCAAGCTCGCCCGACTGCTGCACTCCGACGGTGGGCGCGTGCTGCTGGTGGGCGCCGACCTCCAGCGGCCGGCGGCGGTCGAGCAGCTCCGCGTCCTAGGCGAGCGTGTCGGCGTCCCGGTGTACTCCGAGGGCCGCGACCCGGTGAAGGTCGTGAAGGGCGCGCTGAGAGAAGCCGACCGTCTCGACGCGACCGTCGTGATCGTCGACACCGCCGGGCGGCTCCAGATCGATGCCGACCTGATGGACGAGCTCCGGAGGGTCGGCAAGGCGGCGCAGCCGCACGACTCCCTGCTCGTCGTCGACGCCATGACCGGGCAGGAGGCGGTCAGCGTGGCCGAGGCGTTCGACGACGCCGTCGGGCTCGACGGGGTGATCCTCACCAAGATCGACGGTGACGCCCGCGGCGGTGCCGCACTCTCGGTGAAGGAGGTCGTGGGGAAGCCGATCCTCTTCGCCGGCACCGGCGAGAAGCTCGAAGACTTCGAGCCCTTCCATCCCGATCGCATGGCGAGCCGCATCCTCGGCATGGGTGACGTGCTCACGCTGATCGAGAAGGCAGAGGAGGCCTTCGACCGCGAGGAGGTCGAGGAGGTCGAGGCCAAGCTGCGCAAGGGCGAACTCACGCTGGAGGACTTCCTCCAGCAGATGCGCCAGGTGCGCAAGATGGGGCCGCTCCAGAGCCTGGTGGGGATGCTCCCGGGCATGCCGAAGGAGCTCCGCGACGCCGAGGTCGACGAGGGCGAGCTCGGGAAGGTCGAGGCGATCATCTGCTCGATGACACCGGACGAACGACGCCAGCCGTCATTGATCAACGGCTCGCGGCGGCTCCGAATCGCCCGGGGCAGCGGCACGACCACCCAGGACGTCAACGCGCTGCTCAAGCAGTTCAAGATGGTGCAGCAGATGATGCGCCAGGTCGCCCGGGGCAAGCGGCCGCAGCTCCCGCTCCCCGGCCGCTGATCTGTAGGCTGGTGCGCTCCCGCCCGACCAACGACGAGGGCGGCGGGATCGGTCCACGAGAGGAACGCGCGTGTCCGTGAAGATCCGCCTCATGCGGGTGGGCAAGAGGAAGCAGCCGACCTACCGGGTCGTTGTCGCCGATGCGCGCTCGCCGCGCGACGGCCGCATCATCGAGATGATCGGGAAGTACGGGCCGCGTCACGAGCCTTCGCTCGTCGACATCGACGGCGACAAGGCGCTCGACTGGCTGCGCAAGGGCGCCCAGCCCACGGAGCAGGTGCAGAAGCTGCTGGCGGCCGCGGGGGTCTGGGAGCGGTACGAGGAGGAGAAGGGCGGGCCGATCAAGACGAAGCTTGCCCGCCGCGGCGTCACCCCGGGCAAGACGCCGCCGCCGCCGAAGGAGCGCAAGTCGAGGAAGGCCGCGGCGGCGAAGGCAGCACCGCCGGCCGCGGAGCCCGCGCCCGCAGCAACCGAGGAGGCACCACCCACCGAGGACGCGCCGGACGTTGCGGGAGGCGAGGCGAGCCGACCCGAAGAGGAGGAGCCCGCAGCCGAGGAGCCGGTGGCCGAGGAGCAGACTGAGGAGACCGAGTCGTGAGCGACGAGTACGACGACGACGTCGTCAACAGGGCCGACGACTTGGACGACGACGACCTCGAGGAGCACGGCGACGACGTCAACAAAGTCGACGATCTTGACGACGACGATCTGGACGACGACTACGACGACGACGACGAGGTCGCGCCCGAGGGGAACCGCATCGTCGGCGCCCGCGCCCGGGCAGTCGTCGAGCACGTCACCCGCAACGTCGCCGAGGACCCCGACGCCATCGAGGTCGACGTCGAGGAACGGCGGGGGGAGGTCGCCCTGCTCGTGACCGCCAACCCGTCCGACATGGGTCGCCTCATCGGCAAGCGGGGTCGCGTCATCCAGGCACTGCGCCAGCTCGTGCGCGCCGCCGGCGCTGCCGAGGGCGTGAAGGCCAACGTCGACGTCGTCGAATAGCGCCGACGGGGCCGAGCGCCTCGAGGTCGGGCGCGTCGGTCGTGCCCACGGCCTGCGCGGGGAAGTGGCGGTAACCCTCACGAGCGACCGGCTCGAGCGGGTCGCGCCCGGCGCCGTGCTGTACGCGGACGAGCACCAACTCGTGGTCGCGACCTCGCGGCGCCACCAGGGGCGCTGGCTGATCCGGTTCGAGGGTGTCGACGACCGCAGCGCGGGCGAGCACCTCCGCGGGGCGGTGCTTACCGGCGAGCCGCTGGAGCGCCCCGATGACGAACGGCTGTGGGCGGATGACGTCATCGGCGCCGAAGTCCGCGACCGGTCCGGTACCGTGCTCGGCCGCGTCGCCTCGGTCGAGGCGAACCCGGCCCACGACCTGCTCGTGCTCGACGACGGCACGCTCGTGCCCGCGGTGTTCGTCGTCGACCACGCCGACGGTTCCGTCGTCGTCGACGTGCCCGCCGGTCTGCTCGACGTCAACCGGCGCGACCCTTAGTGCGCGTCGACGTCTTCAGCATCTTCCCCGAGTACTTCGGGGGACCGCTCGGCGCGTCCCTGCTCGGCCGGGCCCGCGAGCTCGGCCTCGTCGACGTGCGGGTGCACGATCCCCGGGACTGGACGACCGACCGCCACCGCAGCGTCGACGACACGCCCTTCGGCGGCGGCGCCGGAATGGTGATGGCGCCGGAGCCCGTGTTCGCCGCGGTTGAGGCCGTGGAGCCGGCGCGTCCGCTCTTGCTCCTCTCGCCTGCGGGCGAGCGCTTCGACCAGGACCGTGCCCGCGGGCTCGCGGCGGGTCCCGGCTTCTCGTTGGTGTGCGGTCGCTACGAGGGCGTCGACCAGCGGGTCGCCGATCACCTCTGCGACGGCGAGCTCTCGGTCGGCGACTACGTCCTCGCCGGCGGGGAAGTCGCCGCCCTCGTGGTCATCGAGGCGGCGGCCCGCCTCGTCCCCGGCGTCCTGGGCAACGAGCAGTCGAGCGGCGAGGAGTCGTTCGGTGGGACGGAGTCGTTCGGCCAGACCGACCTGCTCGAGTACCCCCAGTACACCCGGCCGGCCGAGTTCCGGGGTTGGGCCGTCCCCGACGTGCTGCGATCTGGTGACCACGAGCGCATCGCCCGTTGGCGCCGGGCCCAGGCGCTGCGCCGGACTCGGGAGCGCCGACCCGAGCTCCTCGCGCGCGACCTCACCGCCGACGAACAGGCGCTGCTGGACGAGTTTCCGGACTGACGGCCCGGTGGGTAGCATGAGCACCCCGCCGCAGGAGCCTCGCCATGAACTCCACCGATGTCGTCGATCGCGCCCGCCTGCGCGACGACGTGCCCGACTTCATTCCCGGCGACACCCTGAAGGTGCACGTCCGGGTGGTGGAGGGCAACCGCGAGCGGCTCCAGGTGTTCGAAGGCGTGGTAATCCGGCGCAAGGGGAGCGGGGCGCGGGAGACGTTCACGGTCCGCAAGGTCAGCTTCGGCGTCGGCGTGGAGCGCACCTTCCCGGTGCACTCGCCGATCATCTCCCGCATCGAGGTCGCCACCCGCGGCGACGTCCGGCGGGCGAAGCTCTACTACCTGCGTGACCGGATCGGGAAGGCCGCCAAGGTGCGGGAGCGGCGGGCCTGATCCGGCCCCGGCCACCCTTCTTCCCCGAAGCATCCTGCTGACCGGCCGTTCTGCGGCAAGAGCCAGGGCGTAGAATGACTCCCGATGGGGAGGTTCCCTCGTGAGCGCTGAGGACCTCGAGCGGTATGAGACCGAGATCGAGCTCCAGCTCTACAAGGAGTACCGCGACGTCCTGCCCATGTTCGCCTACGTCGTCGAGACGGAGCGACGCTTCTATCTCACCAACGGCGTGAAGATGGACGTGAAGAACGAAGCGGGCCGGGTCTACTTCGAGCTGAACCTCCAGGACGCGTGGGTCTGGGACATGTACCGCCCGGCGCGCTTCGTGGCGAACGTCCGGGTCGTCACGTTCAAGGACGTGAACGTCGAGGAGCTGGCGGGCAAGGACATCTAGCCCCGGCTTCTCCGTCCTACTTCTCCGGCCGCTTCCCCCGCTGGTCAACGACGCGGGAGGTGGTTGCGATGTCCGACCAACGGCGAGCACTCGGTGTGGCCGGTGAGGCGATGGTCGCCGCCTGGTACGAGGCCGCCGGCTACGAGGTGCTCGACCGCAACTGGCGCTGCCGCGAGGGCGAGCTCGACCTCGTGGTGGGCCGCGACCACGTCATCGTGTTCTGCGAGGTCAAGACCCGCCGCAGCGACGCGTTCGGTGCACCGGTCGAGGCGGTGACCGCGCAGAAGCAACGCCGATTGCGCGTGCTGGCGGTGCAGTGGCTCGACGACCGGGGCCGCGGCGGCGCGCTGCGGTTCGACGTCGCCTCGGTGCGCCCGGGCCGGGGGCAGCTCGAGGTCGAGGTGCTCGAGGACGCGTTCTAGCGCGGAAACGCCGCCCACGCGAGCAGGCCCGCGACCACTGCGAACGCGAGCACGAGCAGCACGATGTCGCTGCCTCGTCGGACCTGCTTGCGGAACGGGTTGAAGCCCACGGCGCTACGGTACCGGCCTGATGGAGACGGTCATCGTCGAGCGCTCCGGGGGCGTGGTCACGCTCACGCTCAACCGCTCCGAGAAGAAGAATGCCATCAACGGGGTCATGTGGCGCGAGCTGATCGAGGTCTTCGACGAGGTCGCCGATTCGGCCGACGATCGTGTGCTCGTGATCACCGGCGCGGGCGACGGGTTCTGCTCGGGGGCCGACCTCACAGATGCGGGCAACACCGACGAGCTCCGGGGCGGCGTCGGTGCGAGCGTTCGTCAGATGCGCGTTGTCGGACGCGCGGCTCTGCGCCTGCACGAGCTCCCCAAGCCCACCATCGCCGCCGTCAACGGTGTCGCCGCTGGGGCCGGCTGCAACCTCGCCCTCGGCTGCGACCTGATCGTCGCGTCCGACCGCGCCCGCTTCACCGAGATCTTCTCCAAGCGGGGGCTGAGCGTCGACTTCGGCGGCTCCTGGGTGCTGCCGCGCCTGGTCGGGCTGCACAAGGCCAAGGAGCTGGTCTACCTGGCCGAGATCATCGACGCGGCCGAGGCCGAGCGCATCGGCATCGTCAACCGGGTCGTTCCCCACGACGAGCTCGACAAGAACGTTGCCGAGCTCGCCGGGCGACTGGCGGCGCTGCCGCCGATCCAGCTGTCGGTATCGAAGCGGCTCCTTAACCAGTCGTTCTCGGTCTCCATGGCCGACGCACTCGAGTTCGAGGACATCGCCCAGGCGCTCAACTTCTCCTCGGCCGACACCGCTGAAGCCATGGCCGCGTTCGTGCAGAAGCGCGACCCGAAGTTCACCGGGGAGTAGGGGACAGGCTTCGTCACCGCGGCCAGAGGTAGCCGCGGTCGCGCGCCAGCCAGCCGCCCTTCTCCAGCTCGCGGGCCGCCAGCGCGACCTGGTCGGGAGCAAGGCCGGTGCGGCTCGCCAACTGGTCGGCGGTCGCGGGCTCGCCCCCGCAGGCGCGCAGCAACGCGGCCGCGTCGCCGGTGGGTTGGCCCCGCGCCGCGGGCGCGCCCCACCCGCGACGGGCACCGGGGGTGAGGCCGACAGCGACGAGCACGTCGTTGGGATCGAGCAGCGGGTGCGCGCCGTCGGCGAGCAGGGCGTTGCAGCCGGCGGCGGCGGCGTTGCGGCGCGAGCCGGGCACGGCGAGCACGGTCCGGCCGTACTCGAGCGCGAACCCGGCCGTGATCCGCGCTCCACCCGCAATCGTGGCTTCCACCACGACGACCGCGTCGGCGAGCGCGGCGATGATCCGGTTGCGTACCGGGAAGCGCCACCGGGTCGGCTGAGCGCCGAAGGCCGACTCGCTGACGAGCAGGCCCGCCCGGCGCACGCGATCGAACAGCGCGGCATGCCGGCGCGGGTACACGACGTCGAGGCCGGTGGCGACGACGCCCACCACGCCTCCTCCCTCCACATCGAGCGCACCGTTGTGGGCGGCGCCGTCGATGCCGATGGCGAGGCCGCTCACGACGGTGATGCCCGCCTCGGCGAGGAACTTGCCGAGCTCGTGAGCGTCGCGGAGGCCGTGCAGCGTCGCCGAGCGGGTCCCCACGACCGCGACCCGGGGCCGGTCGAGCACCTGGGGTGCGTCGCCTTCGGCGAGGAGAACCGCCGGCCGCTCGGGCAGGGCGTCGGCGATCGGATAACCCGGCCGGCCCTCGACGTACACGCGCGTCCGCCGGCGGGCGAGCAGCTCGCCGAGCTGGCCTTCGTCGACCCTCTCCTCCAGCCGTGCCAGCGCGCGCCCGGGTGAACCCGCTCGTGACACGAGCTCTCGGACGCGAGCGGGCTGCATCCCCGGCGCGCACACGAGGGCGGCGGCGGCGCGCTCCTCGCTCCCGAGTCGGTCGACCATGGTCATGGCACGTCGTCGCGGAGCAGAGCTGCAGACAACACGTGGGCATCCGAGACCACCGTCGCTCCGTCGAGGTCGGCGAGGGTCCGGGCGACCCGCCGCACGCGCGCCGCACCTCGGCCGGTGAGGCCGCGGTCGTCGATCAACCAGCGCCAGGCCTCTTCGGCGTCGCCGTCGAGCGGGACGAGGCGGGCCAGCGCCCCCGCGGGGATGTGCGCGTTCCGACGCCAGGGCCAGTCGGCGTACCGGCACCGCTGGCGCTCGACTGCGGCTGCAACCCGGTCGCGGACGCCGGCGGAGGCTTCACCCGGTCCGTCGGCCGGTTCCGGTCCTCGCACCGGGAGCCGGAGGTCGAAGCGGTCGAGTAGCGGCGCCGACAGGCGGCGGCGGTAGCGCGCCCGCTGCACCTCCGAGCATGCACACGTCGGCCCGCCCCGGCCGCACGGGCACGGGTTGGAGCAGGCGACGAGTTGGAAGTCGGCGGGGAAGTGGAGGGAGACACCCGAGCGGGCGATGTGCACCGCGCGGTCTTCCAGCGGTTGGCGCAACGCGTCGAGCGCGCTGGGCGGAAACTCACCCAGTTCATCCAGGAACAACGCGCCGCGGTGAGCGAGGGTGACCTCGCCCGGGCGGGGTCGTCCGCTCCCGCCGCCGACGAGCGCGGGGACGGATGCGGTGTGGTGCGGGGCCCGGAACGGACGTTGCTCGATCAGGCGCCGCGACGGCA
>Ga0136614_10001959_pt1 | contig 12552 bp, 13 predicted proteins | sample AntDrymUQ2792106_2_FD_106643 | JGI IMG/M metagenome (GOLD analysis project Ga0136614, IMG submission 106643) | Polar desert sand microbial communities from Dry Valleys, Antarctica - metaG UQ279 (21.06) | ecosystem: Environmental > Terrestrial > Soil > Desert | place: Antarctica: Dry Valley...
CGGACAGGTCGGGTGAGGAGTTCCTGGCCTCCGTATCGGTGGCTCTGGCGGTGGGCTTGGTGGCGTATGCAGTATCGTCGTTGTTCCTTTCCAGCGAGACAAGCCGAGTACTATGGCTCATCGCAGGCATCAGCGTCGTACTGCCCCAAATGGTGCCGTCGATTCAAGCGATGCCCCAGCCGTCGAAATCACCCGACACGTATGCATAAAGGCGACTGACGTCCTCGCAAACAGTCGCCTCTAGACGGGACCGCACCTCGTCCGACATGACCGCTCGTTGCCAAGGTGAGCCCGGGGTGGCTGAACTTTCACTGCGCCTGGGAAAGTTGCGAGCGAAGCTGGGCCGACGCCACATCACCAGGGAGTCAACCAGCTCCTTGGCCCGCTTGCTTGGAGGGAATCGCTTCTTCAAAACACTGCGCAAAGCAGCTACAGCGGGCGAGTAGCTGGACCGGCCTTCGGACTTGTAGAACTCGCGACCAAGCTGCGGTGAGACGTAAGTGTGATCCACATCTAGGAATTCATAGACCACTCGCATAGTATCTTTCCGGGAGTGACGAAGATCTTCCGATGTAATAACCAAGAGATGACTTGAAGGGAAATGATTCAGATATTGCTCGATCTGCATCGAGTACAGGCTTGCCGTCAAATACGCCGGGTTTTCAAAGAGGGCTCTTTCGATTGGTTGCCTCTCCCAGCCAATGGCGACGCCATGTTCGTAATGCGAACGCATGCGCTCGATCGGGTCGCGGACCACGTAAACGAGCTTCGCGTGGGGAAGAAGGGATGATATCCTTGCCGGTACACCTTGGTATCGAGGGTACTTAGTGTAATTGGCCGAGGCTTCTCCGACCGCCAGAGCGCCAGGGGAGACGCGGGCAAACTGGCGTTCGTACCACCGGACGCCCCGGTGCCAATTGAGCTCCTCCACAAAGAAGTCAAGCTCCTTGATGCTGGACATCGAGACCTGTGGATGAGACTTCAAGTAGTGATAAAGACTGGTCGTGCCTGTCTTCATGGCCCCAATAACCAAGAAAGTAGGCAAACCAAGGGTGGGTCTCAAGGTCCTCTCAAAGGTCGCCGCGAGAAACCCCGCTCAGGGAGCGGCCTCCTCCATGTTGACCGAGTCACGAGATAGGCATCCTGGAGGTGCCGCTGAAGAACCCGAAACCGCACCATTTCATCGTTGAACATAGCGCATCTAGTGAGGGTGAATCGCGCTAGGATCCTTACCACCCCTCACTGGTTGCTTGGTGGAGGGTCGCCTCCCTTTGCATTCAAACCCGCGCGTCCATCTTGAAGGGCGACAGCTATCGCCTCAAGGGCAAGGGGAAGGAGGTGGTCCTGGGCTCAGAATCGAGCCGCTGAGAGTGTGCAGTTTTCAGCCGGCGGATTCTGTTCAGGTTTCGACCGACGTTGACAAGAGTCCTTCGGTCTGGCTGGACGGGGGCCGCATGGTGAGGTTCGCTGCGGTGCCGGGCTCTCCAGGGTGACCGCTTATCATCAACGAGCGATGGAAAGATCCTGGGTTCTCGTCACTGATGGCACCAAGGGACAAGCTCGGTCATCCCTGGCAGCCGTCCGAGCTCTCGCTCGAGCGGGCTACTCCGCCGCAGCAACTACTTCACGAACACTGTCCCTCGCGGCGGCGTCCCGACATTGCGCTCGCCAAGTACCGGTTCCTCTAGCAGAGAACCCGTCGTATGCGGGGTCTGTTCGCTCCGAGTTGGCCCGTCATCAATATCTCACCGTTCTGCCCGCCAGTGATCTGGCTCTTCTCTCGCTTGGGGCACCCGTTCTTCACCTCATCGACAAGACTCGGCTTGCCCAATGCGCGCCTGCTGCGGGCTTTTACGTCCCCCCGACTCAGACTTTTGCTTCTTGGTCGCGGCTCAAAGAGCAAGCCGACGACATCGAGTATCCCGTGGTGATCAAGTCGGCATTGGCGAAATTTCCAGCGTTTCGCGTCGACTCCAGAAGGCAACTGCCGGAAGAGATTTCCAGTGGGGCTCTCATAGCCCAGGCCTACGTGCGGGATCGCATGCGCGCTATAGCGGGAGTTGTTTGGCAAGGCCGCCTGGTTTCAGCCGTACACCAACGCTACCTGCGAACCTGGCCAGTCGATTGCGGTACGGCTTGTGCTGCCCAGACAATCCCGCCGGATGAAGATTTGGAGGTACGGCTACTCGAACTCCTGAAAGGATACGACGGCATTTTCCAGATCCAATTGGCCGGTCGTTATTTGCTCGACGTGAATCCACGAGTCTACGGGTCGCTTCCACTGGCGGTGGCCGCGAACGCGAATCCGGTTGGCACGTATTGTGATCTCCTTAGAGGGCGAGAGGTTGCTTTCCATCGCGCGACACCAGGCGTTTTCTACCGGTGGATCGAAGGTGACGTAAGACATTTGCTTCATGCTCTGCGACACAAGGAGACGACCCCCCTTTCAGCGATCCTGGCCCTAAGACCCCAGCCCGGCGCGGCTCACAGCACTGAATCACTCATCGATCCGGGACCCGTGGTCACCCGACTACGGTACGCACTCAAGGAAGCCAATGACTCCCGAAGATGACCGCCTCGTGTCTCAGGTGCCCAAAAGGATGCTTGCCGTCAACGGCATTCCGGAGTCCGGTGCGATGAGCAAACGACAGCGTGCAGCCTCAATCGCACACCATGTCCTCGACGATCTCTTGCTTCCAGGCGGTATGCCCCTTTCGCCCATGGGAGCCGGATGGGCTCGCGACCTCGACTTGCACGTCAGGAAAATACCTGACCCCACACGCTTGGAGAACTCTGGTTGGTTACCGCTCGACGGGCTGCTCCGGCGACTCGGATATTCCGGGAGCAACCGGTGGGCCGTCACAGACCGGGAAGAGATCTTGACGGTCGCTGACATCAAACTTGAACCACCACCAGATCCACTCGAAGCCATCATCTTCCGGTGTCACCGACGCGGCGAGGTACGACTGAGGGAGGTTCTTGAACTGCGCGCATTGGTTCGTGAGGGGAGGAGGTTGCCTTCTAGTGAGCCTGTCATCACGCTGGCTGCATCGATAGAAGCTTGGTTGGGAGGCGATCTCCTCTCTGAATGGGTCGCGGGATCACCATCACGACCACCTCTCAGGCTCCCCAAGGGCCGACTAAGGCATGCCGTCACATCGGCCATCCCATCTACGCGGCCCCGTGTCACCGTAGCAATAAGCGGAGTCGACGGTGCCGGCAAGTCCACGGTGAGCCAGGCAGTCGAGACTCAGTTGCGACTCGCTGGAATCCCAGCCACGTTAGTTTGGACCCGTCCGGGTATGCGCCTTGGGCTACTTCGAAAAGTTTCTCGGGTCGCCAAACGTCTCCTTGGTCACGAACTCGTCCCCAGTGTGCGGCTGGCTGCCAAGGGCGGGAAGAACGCAGCGCTTCCCTTTCGCCGAGGCGGTCTGGGATGGATGTGGACACTTCTCGTGACCTGCTCGTTCCTGATCGACATCCGGCGTCGACATCTGGCCAGCCGTGGAGTCGTAATTTACGATCGACATCTTCTCGACGCCCTAGTAACTCTGGATTTCCTGTACAGGGGAGTCGACACCCGTGTACACAAAATACTAGTGCGGCGATTCTTACCTAAAGCCTTCATCACCTTTTACCTGAAGGTCTCGGCCACCGTGGCGATTGGGCGCAAACCTATGGACTTCTTCGACGAGGCGGGTATCCGGAGTCAACTCGACCTCTACCAGCTCCACCGTTCCGAAGTAGAAGGCGTCCACGATCTGGATGGTACCGCTCCGGTTTCTGAAATGACTTTCTCGATCCTCCAGCGGCTCTTCTGTAAGGCTGGAGACTCAACCGACGCTCGAGATTTGAGATGAGTACAAGCTGGCGCATCGATTACCTCGACACACTGGAACCGCTCGAGGGCGAATGGAGGGAGCTTGCAAATCAAGGTGACAACATTTTCGCCACCTGGGAATGGGTCAAGACTTGGTGGCGTCACTTTGGAAAGTCGCGTCGACTATACATTGCCAGATGTTACGATTCACAGAATAACCTCGTATCTCTGATACCCCTCTACCTAGCGAGGACACGACCCATCCGTCTCGTCCGCTTGGTAGGGAACGGTGTCAGCGACGAGCAAGGCCCCGTCTGCTCCTCTGCGGCTAAGAGGCACGCTCCCACGATGCTCGACCAAGCGATCTGGGCATTGCCAAGCCGCTGGGACATTTTCCTGGGCGAGAATCTCCCTGATATCGATATGTGGAACTCAACCATCGGCGGCGAAGTGATCCGTCGAGAAGGAAACCCCGCTCTAAGGTCCGAGGGGATCGACTGGGAGGGCTTTCTCAGCCGCGCCAGCAGGAATCTCCGTCAGCAGGTTCGGAGGCGCGAGCGCAACGTCGAACGGGCACATCAATTGAGATACCGCTTGGCGGACGATCAGGACCGGCTTGACTACGACATGGACTTACTCTTCTCGCTTCACGCCGCCCGCTGGGGTGCTGTAAAGCGCGGTTTCCAGACAGTTCACGCCTTCCATCGTGAGTTCGCCACCCTTGCTTTCAATAGAGGGTGGCTCCGGCTGTGGTTTCTCGAGCTGGATGGTGCTCCTGCAGCGGCGTGGTATGGATTTCGCTTCGGCACGGTCGAGTCCTACTACCAGGCCGGTCGAGATCTCCGCTATGAGCACCTCTCCATCGGCTCGGTCCTACTTGCTCATTCCATTCGAGAGGCGCTCAATGACGGGATGCATGAGTATCGATTTCTTCGCGGGGGAGAAGACTACAAGTACCGCTTCGCTCATGAAGACCACGTCTTGGGCGGCATCGCCCTCCCCGCTACAGTGCGGGGCCGAGCCGCCATCAGGGCTGTTCTTACCTTAGCCGGCGCAAAGTGGGCTCGGCCGTTGATTAGCCGCTCTGTGTAAGGACCTACCACAGCATGGGAACGATCGTCGAGGTACACAGAGATCATGAAGCCCTCCGAGAAGAATGGGACCGCCTCGCCGATCATGTCAACGGCACCCCATTTCACCGTCCAGGTTGGATCTTGGCCTGGTGCCAATCCTTTGCAACGGGTCAACTAAGAACACTGGTCGTCAGGGAAGACAGCCGCATGCTAGCCTTGCTACCAATGATCGAGAAGCACGGCATCCTTAGGTCACCTACTAACTGGCACACCCCGATCTTCGGACCGTTAACCGATGGGCCAGCATCCGCAAGTCTAATCGCCCGAGCTCTCATCGCTCTTCGCAGACGACGGGTATCGCTTTCCTTTTTGGATTCTCAAGACCTCTTCCTTTACGCGATCCAAGACGGCCCTGCCGCTACAGCAGGCCCGATCGTCCACCGAGCTATGCAACATAGTCCCTACATCCGTACCAGCGGCGATCGCGACTTGTACTTTTCGGGACTTCCAGGTGACATGAGACGAGAGATCCGCCGTCGCCGTCGCCGACTCGAAACCGAGACTGGTCCAGTGCGGCTGGAGATTCTGGACGGCACCACGGGACTCGACCGGCTTCTCGCTCAGGGGTTCGCTTTGGAAGCTTCGGGATGGAAGGCGAAACGGGGCACCGCCATTCGGTCCAGTGTCGAGACCCTTCAGTTTTACGAAAGCATCTCGAGATGGGCAGCTGACAGAGGCATGCTGCGCCTAGCATTCCTGCGCGCAGGTGAAGCCACCATCGCCTTTGATCTGTGCTTGGAGCACAACTCGGTTCACTATCTGGTCAAAACCGGCTTTGATCCTGGCTATCGAAAGTTTGCTCCCGGAACGCTAATGCGAGAACAGATGATCAACAGGGCTTTCGACCTTGATCTCACCACATACGAGTTTCTGGGTAATAACGATTCCTGGAAACAGCAATGGACGAATGACGTGCGCGAGCGCCTCCTGATCCAGATATTCGCCCCGTCCGCTCCGGGCCTCGTCGACTGGGCCGCTTACGCATACGCCCGCCCACTCGCCAAGCGAGTGATCAACGCGGTGAGAACTAGAATGCCCTCTTGATCGGCACAAATCGGACCACGAGAAAGGGTGGCTCAATGCAGGGGAGCAAAAGCAACAAGGTGCTCCTGCTCGGGCTAGACGGAGCCACTCTCCCGATTCTCCGGCCCGCATTCGCCGCTGGGCACATGCCCGTCCTCAACCGGCTCCTCAGCGAAGGAGCGTCTGGGATCCTGGCCTCTACTGTTCCCCCCTACACGCCCCCAGGATGGACCTCCATTTTTACGGGTGTCAACCCTGGCAAGCACGGGGTCTTCGGTTTCACGGTTGGTAACGTCCAGCGCCCCGGAGGGCTCGTCAGACTGAGCCATGTCAAGTCACCTGCAATATGGAACGTCGCCAACGCCCAAGGTGCCGCGGTCGGCCTTTTCAACATCCCGCTTACTTTCCCTCCTCCCCCTATAGAGGGCTTTGTCATCTCGGGCATGCTCACGCCAGAAGAAAAGACATGGCTTCCAGATGACTTCACCTATCCCCGCAGTCTTCGAGATCGCATCAGTCAACGATTTGGTCACTACGAGATAGACATCGAGGTCGATTACAAACGCGACTGGCGTTCGACCGAAATCATCGATCGCCTGACGAACAACCTATCGTTGAAGCGCCGGGTTCTCAATGACGTTCTCCAGCAATACGGTTCAGTACCTATACTGTTCGTCGTTCTCGAAGCCTTGGACCGACTTCTCCACATGCACTACAAGTTTCTCGATCCGAATTGCGAGCTTTTTCATGACAGCGCTGCACGACCAATTCGGGAGCACGCATGGGCCTTCCTTGACCACATGGACCGAGTCATCAGCGACCTGGAGAATTGGGCAGGACCAAACGGGTTCATAGTAACGATGTCAGACCATGGTTTCGGACCCAAGGACAAGATGCTCAACGTCGACCTCGCCCTACGCGAATGGGGACTACTTCGCATGAGTCGCCGAGGAAGCATGATCAGTCCGACGGCCGCTCGGCGGATCGTACGTCTTGCCCGGGAGAAGCTCCCAAGAGCGCTATGGGAAAGGATCAGATCCTACGGCGGCGACGTCATCGACTGGAGTCGGACGAAAGCATTCATGGGACCCTACTCGCAGCAAGGAATATTCCTCAACATTGAGAGGCGTGAACCCTTCGGGATCGTGACGCCCTCAAGCGTAGGTGAAACACGAGCTGAGATAATCGAAAGGTTTCAGCAACTTCGTGACCCTGACGACGGCCATGCAGTGCTCGACCACATCCATCTCCGGGAGGAAGTACTCCAAGGGCCTCATGCACAGCACTCTCCGGATCTATTCCCGATCTGTAGGGCCTACTCCTACGAGTTGACCAGCGGTCTGCATAGGCCATCCCTTTTCGAGGACTGGAGACACCTTCCCCACGGCTTCCACCATATGGATGGGGTCTTCGGAATCCATGGTCCCGGCATCTCCGCCAAAACGGATCTCCACGCCAATGTGTACGACATAACGCCTACTGCACTCTATCTTGCGGGCCTCAAACTCCCCCCGACGGACGGTCGGGTATTGGTGGAATGTCTCCCTTCCAAAATGCTGTCGGATCGACCGATCATTACGGAGAAAATGGACCTGCCTGACGCGGGGCTGGCCGCGGCAGGACGACCCTATTCACCCGATGAGGAGAGGGAAATTGAACGATCACTGCGCAATCTGGGATACTTGTAGCCATCACCTGCGCTTGGGCTGATCCCGTCTGGGTCGTCTGACTAGCAATCCACGAATCTCTGAGAAGAACGTTGGAGCAGCAACGTAGATGGCGCCCAAGCCGAGCACGGCGCCGGCCCCGAGTGCCAATACCAAACGAACTGCCTCAGGACCATTAAGCCAAACCGAAACTGCCCCAGTGCCAACGCCTACACCGACGCCCACAGCGCCAGCCGGCACCAGAGCCATGGCGATCTCCTTTGCCGTAAGCCTTAACAGCCGGGCTGTTTGTGATTGCATCAACAATGCTGCTCCACCGGCCACTATTGCCTGCACCCAAGCGACAGCCTCTATTCCATAGCGAGCTGCATATAGCAACAAGGGCACCAGAAGCGTCAAGCGAATAAGAGCAATCCACATCGCCAGGGCAGGACGTCCGATTCCTCTCCAGACATCGACGGACCCGCCCGCAAGCGAGCGGAACGCAGCATAAAGAGCCAAAGCTTGAAGAGGTACGACGCTCGGACTCCATTTGGCGCCGAATAGCACTTGAATCACCATCGGAGCGGTCGTGGCGAGACCGACGCCCACTGCGATTCCATAGACAGCCTGCAAGCGAAGGCTTGTGAAGTACCCCCTTTCCAGCCTTGCGGGATCTTCTCGTGCCCGACTGAAAAGGGGGAAAGCCACCGTTGAGATGACGTAAAACACGTTGATGATGGCCAATTGGGGAATTCGGAATGCCAACGTATAATATCCTAGTGCCTCTGAACCGAGTTGCCTGCCCACAATCAAGTAATCGACATCCATCAAGAGGGTATAAAGAAGAGCGTTAGCTGTGGCTGGGCCCCCATACGCCATGAGCAGGCGAATCGCCGACAACTCAACGTGCCAGAACCGGAGGGTCGGACGAAAATCTACGAGCGCCCATATGACGGTAGTCTGCACCGTTTCGCCCACCACGTATCCCCAGACGATGGACCATGGCCCTAGTCCGGCGAACGCTAGAGCAATTGATACTGCACCCTGAGCTAATGCTCGGGCCGAAGTAGCGATCATCCGCCGGCGAAACAACAGGTCTCTGCGGAGGAGACCGTCGGGAACCTGACCGAATCCCCGGAGCAATAGGGCGATCGAAAGCACACGGAACATCGCCGCAGTTTCATGCCGCCCGAAGAAGTCGGCGATCATGGGAGCAGCGAAAAACGCCAGGGTCGCAAGAGTTCCCGACATCACCAGTGAAACCAGCAAGCCCGCATCCTTCATCCTAGAGTTCGGTGCTAGGTACACGAGAGCTTGAGCCACGCCTAAGTCGGTGATCGATTCGGCGTAGACAATGAACACCAGTGCTAAGCCGACCACACCAAAATCGTCTGGTGTGAGAAGGCGGGCGAGCAATACTGTGGTGCCGAGAACCAACAGCTTGCCCATCATGAAGGAAGATCCCTGCCACATCACTCCTCCGATGGCCGCACGAGCCAGTCCAGTCTCCTGGGGAGCACTTCGGTGCCGCCGGTTGGAAGGGTCAGCAGGGGTACTCAAATTTCCTCACTTGTGAAGGTAGCGACGGGCGCCTTGCTAGAGAAAGCCTACGCCGCACACCGTTTCCTTGGCATCTGCCTCCCATCGCTCGCTGAACGGCCGACGAAGGACACCAGTTCACGGGGTGTCGCTTCCCAGTAAGTAGGGGCCACCTGGTTGTCACCAACATGGGACCACTTCACGCCATCTGGAGCGAGCCGGGAGCCGCTGTCGCCGTGCTGACTGGTGCATCATCGCGCACTCTTCCTCCGCGGTTTTTGACGCGCCGGTATGAGTCGCCTTCGACGACGAGCTCATAGGCTGAGCTCTGGAGGGTCGATCGCGCTTTGGGCGAGCAACGGGTCCGCGATCGTCGTCAGCCATTCCTCCGGTGAGCGATTCGAGGTCACGATCGTTGCGGCGCGGCGATGCCGTTCCACCACGATGTCGTAGACGTCTCGAGTTTTCGGTGGGATCAAGCTGGTGCAAGTCGAAGTCCTCGACGATCAACAGATCGACGCGTCTCAGCTTGCGGAGCTCCGCCTCGTGGGTCGCGTCCAGGCGCCCGGCCTTGAGTCGCTTCAGCATGCGGTCGGCGCGCAACATTGGCACGGAGTTCCGGCGGCGGCAGACGATGTTGCCGAGAGCGCTCGCCATGAACGTCTTTCCGACCCCGACTGGTGGTCCCATGATCAAGACATTGTTAGCGTCCTCTAAGAAGCGCAGCGTAGTGAGCTCTGACCACAACTCGCGATCAAACATGACGCTCGACGAATCACCCCACGCGTCTAGCACCATGGTGGGATCGAGGTTGGCTCTGTGGGCGCGGAGACCGCCGACTTGGCATCGCGCGGGGTGAGCTCGTCGGCCAGCACCAACTCCAAGAAGTCCTGATGCGACATCTTTCGTTGACGGGCCAGCGAGATCCGCTCGGGCAGGGTGTCGAGCAGGGGTGCCAGCTTGAGGCGGCGCAGGATTACCTTGAGCTCCTGGGAGATGACGCCGGCGGTCATGGCGCGTTCCCGTCGTGGCCGGGGCGGAAGTCCTCGGCGGCGCGCGCGAAACGCAGCGGGATCACCGGCACGCTCGCAGCCGGGCTGTCAGCTGGTTGCGATTCGAGCGCGCGCTCGAGCATGCGGGCGATGAGGTTCACATCGACGACATCGAGCTCCAACGCCTTGGCGCAGGCTTCGTCGACGTGCTCGGCGGAGAAGCGACGCACCAGGCCGAGCAGCCGGTACTCCATGCGCATCTTGGTCCACGGGAGATCGAATGTCTAACAATCGCGTCGCATAGGTCCCGACGTTGGCCCCGTACGAGGTCGCGCTCTGCTTTACGTGATCGACGGGCAACAGCGCGTAGGCTCTCTTTCCCGCGGGCAAGTCGGCGACGCGGGTGGAGCGGCCGCCGGGTTCTTTGCGGGGGTGGACCTTGACCACTTTGCCCTGGTAGAAGACCTTGACGAGCTGGGCATCGGCGCGCGCCTTGACGTGGCGCCCGATGAGATCCCCGGGCACCGAATAGAGAGCTCTCGCGACCTCGATGTGGTGGTCTCTGTGCACCTTGGGCTCGCACCACAGCGGTAGGTCGTAGGCGCTCTGTGGCGGAGGCGCGAGCGTAGGCAGCTCCTCGGCTCTGAACACTTGGGCCGGGCGGCGCTGGGTCGTGCCGTGGATGCGCAGGCCAGCGTCGATCGTGCACCAGGTCTCGCCCCGGCGCTGCGCGTCGATGAGCCCCAAGAAGTCCTCGCCCCTAAAGAACGACTCGCGCACGTAGGGAACGACCCGCTCGACCCGTGCCTTGTCCTGGGCGCGGCGCACCCGCGCCGGATCGATCACGAACCGCGCTCTTGTGCGTATTCCACGAAGGCGTCGTTGAGGCTGGACTGCGCCCGACCCTTTGACCGGAAATCGCCGCAAAATTTCCTCAGGCATCGGCTCTCCCCCAACCCTCCGAGTGCCTTGACTTCCTCCGCTGCCTGGTCGCTCGTAAGTCGAGATCGGGGCTCTCCGTGGCTCCCAGAGCCCGTTTTTCGGGGCTTGGGCCATCTCTGGCCGATATGCTTCCATTCTGCGTCGTAGCCTCGCTTCCTGCATCCCGCGCCTGCGGGTTCCGATGATGGCTGTGTGACGGCCGTCATGTCGCTTGGCCGGCGTCACATAGCCGATGCCTTGGTGGAGCCTCTCGTTGTTGTAAAGGTCGATGAAGCGGTCGATCAGGGACTCCACCTCCCACGGCGCCAGGTCCGCGGTGTTGGCATCGTAAAGCCGTTCGCACCTGAGCGTCGCATTCCACGACTCGGACGCGGCGTTGTCGGTGGGGGTCTTGGGACGCGAGAAGCTCTGCACGATGCCGAGATCGAAAAGAACTGCTGGGTCGACTTCGACGTCATCTGCGTGCCTCGGTCCGACGCCGCCACCGGAAGCCTGGGTGCGTCCTCGGCCAGCAAGCCCTCTTTGGCGAGCGCTTTGTCCCACGCGTCGTGCACCGCCGAGCTCGTCTGCTCGGGCCCGAAGTAGCGCCCGGTGATCTTTCTCGAGCACGCATCGAGCACCGGGACGAGGTGGTAGTCGCCGGCCCTGGTTGGGAAGGTGAGGAAGTCATAACGCCACGTCTTGTTCGGTTGGCTCTCGTCGGTCACCGGCCGCGGCCTCGAGGGGCGGCTGCGGTGGTGATAGACGGGCACCAGGTTCTCGGCTCGCAGCACCCGCAGGGTCGTGGACGGCGAGCAGTAGACTCGGGCCTGGCGGGACAGGGTGTGGGTCAGCTTGCGGTGACGGAGATGGGCGAGGCGCTTGTCCTTGGCCGCAGTGACGATCTCGGCGCGCTCAGCCGGAGTGATCGCGTGCGGGCATATCTTGGCGATTGGCTGGGCGTCGGTGAGGTCGGTCTCGGTAAGTGCGTGGGGATCGCGGCCTGCGACCCAGCGGCGCACCCGGCGGGGATCGACCATCAGGATGGCGCAGCTCCTCGAGATCGGCATGCCCCTTGCCTTGGCGTCGGTGACGGCCCCCACGATGAAGCGCTTGACCTCCGCGGAAAGGCGCGTACCGCGGATGGGCCCGGTCAAACGCCGTCTGTTTTTCCCCGCAGCAGGGTGTTCTCGATGGCGAGCTCCCGCAGCGCCTCGTTGGTCCGCTGGAGCTCTTGTTCGAGGTCGATCACGGTGGGATCGCGCTTGGGCCTGCCCGGTCCCTTCTTGAACGCGTCGAGCGACGCGTCTTTGGCGCGCTCTCGGATCACGCGCAGCTGGTGAGGTTGGATACCCAGCGCCGGCAGACCTCGGCGTCGGTGGTGTTCTTTCTCGACGCCTCCTGGAAGATCTGCCACTTCTGTTCCGGCGTGAGCCTCTTCTTGCGATGCTGTCGTTCTCCCAACGATCCTCCTC
>Ga0136614_10001961_pt1 | contig 12544 bp, 15 predicted proteins | sample AntDrymUQ2792106_2_FD_106643 | JGI IMG/M metagenome (GOLD analysis project Ga0136614, IMG submission 106643) | Polar desert sand microbial communities from Dry Valleys, Antarctica - metaG UQ279 (21.06) | ecosystem: Environmental > Terrestrial > Soil > Desert | place: Antarctica: Dry Valley...
CGTAGTACCTGGTCGGCGGCGGGGTGGGCGCGGCGGCTGCGGGTGGCGGTGACGGCCTCGCCGCGGTAGGACTCGCGGCGGTGCGACTCTCAGTCGCCCGCGCCACCCGGCGCCGCTTGCGCTCCCGTAGCTTGCGCCGACAGACCGAGCGGCAGCCAGTCCGGCTTTCGGTCGGGCGCATCGCTTTCTCGGACTTCGCTGGTGCGCTTTGCGCGCGACGCGGCACGGATCGGTCGCGCGGTGAGTCGGCCGGCGGGCTCGCGGCCGACTCGAATGGCGCCGGCCCGACCGGCGGGGTTTTCGTCGCTTGGCTTCCGCAACCGCGTGGGCCGACGAGGACGAGCAGCGCGGCCCCCGCGACGAGCGCGAGCCGCGCCACGTTGCCCCAGCGCACGCGCTCCAGGAGCGTTCGCGATGTCTTCGCGTGTGTGGCGTTCACTACTCGACTAACGCGCGAGCGCGCTCGTTTCACCCCCGCTCTGGGGCGCTTGAGCGCGCGCTCCGCTGCTATCGTCCGCCGCCCTGTGCCGCCGCTTTACGACCTGATGTTGATGCTCGACCCGAACGCGCCCGAGGCGCGCCAGGCCGAGATCGTCGCCGACGTCCGCTCGGCGATCGAGTCCAGCGGCGACATCGTCGGCGCCCATGACTGGGGCACTCGCCGACTCGCGTACGAGATCGATCACCGTCCGGACGCCGCATACCAGCTGTTCCAGTTCCAGGGCCCGGCGGACCTGCTCGAGCGGCTCGACCACTCGCTGAAGATCGCCGACGGCGTCCTGCGCTTCCGGATCATCAAGGTCAAGCCCGGGACACCGCCGCCGCCCACGCCGCGCGCCGAGCCCGCGCGCCCGCGCGCAGAGGAGGAAGGCGACGTGGCGGTGGCCCCGCGCGCCGCCGCCGACGCGCCGGCGGAAGCGCCGGCCAAGCCCGCGGCGGACCCCCCATCGGAGGCGCCTGCCGAGCCCGCCGCACCCGCAGAGTCCGCTGGCTGAACCTCTCTCGCCGGGGCCGTCGGTAACAGGTGGGCGCACTCGCGTGACGAGCGCGTCCAATCTTCCTGCTCCGTCGGTGAATTCTCGTCAGAACGCGGTGGTGCGGCCCGACTCCCTCTGTACTGTGGCCGAAAGCGACTGAAATCCGAGCAGAAGGAGCAGCATGGCAACGCAGAACATCAACCGCGTCACGATCACGGGCAACCTGACCCGCGATCCCGAGCTCAACCAGACCAAGAGCGGCACCTCCGTCTGCAAGCTGCGGATCGCGAGCAATACCCGTCGCAAGGAAGGCGACCAGTGGGTCGACAAGCCCAACTACTTCGACGTGACCGTCTGGGGCGCGCAGGGCGAGAACTGCTCGACCTACCTGCAGAAGGGCCGCCCCGTCGCGATCGACGGCCGGCTCGAGTGGCGCGAGTGGGAAGCGCAGGACGGCGGCAAGCGCCAGGCTGTCGAGATCATCGCCCAGACCGTCCAGTTCCTCGGCTCCCGCGATGGTGGCGGCGGCGAGAACGGCGGCCGCTTCACCCCCCAGAGCGACGTACCCGCCGACACGGCCGACTTCCAGCCTGCGCCCGCGAGCGCCGGCGGGGATGCCGGCGGCAGCGCCAGCAGCGGCGGCGGGGCCGACGACGACATTCCGTTCTAGGGCTGCCGAGCGCGACTACGCAGTGAACGACCGCTCGCTACACTCGGTTTCCCCCGTTGGCGCTGCGTTGCTGGCGTCGCGGGGAATCGAACATGGCAAAGCAGCGTGCAACCACACGACCGCGCCGTCGCGACGGCAAGCGCGGCCCCGGAGGCGGGGGCCGGCGCAAGTCGTGCCAGTTCTGCCGCGACAAGATCGAGGTGGTCGACTACAAGGACGCCTCCGCGCTGCGCCGCGCGATGAGCGAGCGGGGCAAGATCCGCTCGGCGCGCATCACCGGCTCCTGCCGCCGCCACCAGGCTCAACTGGCCAAAGCCATCAAGCGAGCCAGGGAATTGGGCCTGGTTCCGTACGTCTCGGACCGGTAGGCGGCACGAACTGATGGCGCAGGCGATTCTCCTCAAGGAGGTCGAGGCGCTCGGTGAGCCGGGCGAGGTTATCGACGTCGCGCCCGGGTATCTGCGCAACTATCTCGTCCCGCGCAAGCTGGCCCAGCCCGCAACACCGGCCTCGATCGCTGACGCCGAACGTCGTCGTAACGTCGCCGAGCAGGCCGCACAGGAGCGCGCCGACCGCGCGGACGAACAGGTGGCGCTGCTGTCGAAGACGGTGTTGACGATCCCCCATCAGGCCGGCGAAGACGGTCGCCTGTTCGGATCGGTGACGGCCACCGAGATCGTCGCCGCGATCGAGCGCGCCCGAGGCATCAAGGTCGACAAGCGCAAGGTCGCCTTGCCCGAGCCGATCAAGCAGACCGGCACGCACATGGTCTCCGTCGAGCTCAGCGACGGCGTCAGCGCGCAGGTCAAGACCATCGTCACCGCCGAGTAGCAGCTCGTCGCCGGTGGCTGTTTCCGTACCGCCCGCCGCAAGCTCCGGCGCCACGCCCCCGCACAACCTCGAGGCCGAGACCTCGGTGCTCGGGGCGATCCTCATCTCCCAGCAGGTGCTCGACAGCGTCCTCGTCGAGGTCGACCTGCGCGCTGAGGACTTCTACCGCCCGCGCCACGGGCTGATCTTCGGCGCGATGATCACTCTCGCCCAGAAGGCCGAGCCCGAGGCCGTCGACGCGGTGACGGTCTGCGACGTGCTGAAGCGCGACGGCACGCTCGAAGAAGTCGGCGGCGAGGCCTACGTGCACACGCTGCCGACCCAGGTCGCCGCAGCCGGTCACGCCCGCCACTACGCGCAGATCGTCAAGGACCACTCGAAGTTGCGCCAGCTGCTCGACACGACGCGCCAGATCCAGGGTGACGTGATGAGCTTCGAGGGCGACGCGCGCGAGCTCGTCGAGCGAGCGGAGTCGAAACTGTTCGCGATCGCTCACGACACGGAGAAGAGCGAGGTCCGCTCGATCGAGGAGATCCTCCACGACGAGATCGAGAAGCTCGAGCAGATCTCGATCGAGGGGGCCGACGTGATCGGCACGCCGTCCGGCTACCCGGACCTCGACGCGGTCACCGGCGGCTTCCAGCCGGGGAACCTGATCGTGCTCGCCGCACGACCGGGAATGGGGAAGTCGGCGCTCGTCTGCAACATCGCCGAGAACGCCGCCATCGACCACGACAAGCGCGTAGCGCTGTTCTCGGTCGAGATGTCCGAGACCGAGCTTGCCCAGCGCTTCATCGCCTCGCGCGCGAACCTCTCCGGCGACGACCTGCGTAAGGGCAACATCAAGCCCAAGCGCTGGCCGGCCGTGATGAAGGCGACCGAGAAGCTCGCCGCCGCCGAGCTCTACATCGACGACTCGAGCGACCTCGGCGTGCTCGACATGCGCGCCAAGGCGCGCCGCCTCCACGGCCGCAAGCCGCTCGACCTGATCATCGTCGACTACCTCCAGCTGATGCGCGCCGACGACTCCCGCGACAGCCGCGTCGAACAGATCAGCCGCATCAGCCGTGGTCTCAAGATCCTCGCCGGTCAGCTGAACGTTCCGGTGATCGCGCTGTCGCAGCTCTCACGCGCGGTCGAACAGCGGCCTGGCCGGCGTCCGATCCTGTCCGACCTGCGCGAGTCCGGACAGATCGAGGCCGACGCCGACGTCGTGATGTTCATCTTCCGCGAGGACTACTACGACCACGACGAGAACGGTGATCGCAGGGATCAGAGCGTCGAGCCCGACCCGACCGCGCAGATCATCATCGCGAAACACCGCAACGGGCCGATTAAGACGATCGAGCTGGTCTTCAACAAGCGCCAGCCGCGCTTCTTCTCGATCGACTGGAAGCACAAGCAGGACGGGGCCGCGCTCGCCGAAGTCCCCTCAACCTCGAGCAACGGGCACGAGTAATGAGCCCGCTGCGCGTGAGCTCCGAGGACGAGCGAAGCTGCCCGCAGGGCATCTGCGACGGCAGCGGCTGGGTCTTCGGCGGCGACATGGTCGCCACGCCGTGCGAGTGCCGCGCCGAGCGCCGCCGCCGCGCCGCGACGCGGCGGCTCGGGACGGGCGTGCCGAAGCGCTTCCGCGGCGTGTCGTTCGACCGCAAGCCGCTAGTCAACCTCGATCCCGCGCTCGTCCGGCACATTCAGCAATTCATGCGGCAGATCGACTCTCATCTGGACGATGGCAGAGGGCTCTGGTTCTACGGGGATAAGGGAACGGGCAAGACCTCGCTCGCAATGCTCGTTTGCCAGGCCGCCCTGGATGCCCGCCGGTCGGTCGCTATTTACTCGGTCCCACATCTGTTGGCGAGCATCAAGCACACGTATGGCGACGACTCCGATGAGTCCTACTTGGACCTCTACGAGCGGTTGTGCAGCGTCGACTTGCTCTTGCTCGACGACCTCGGGGCGGAGCACCACACCGACTGGGTTCTGGAGCAGCTCTATTCGATCGTCAATGCGCGTTGGCAGGAGAAGCGCTCAATCATCGTCACCACCGATGAACCCTACGAGCGAATCGGAGAGCAGATCGGCCATCGCACGGTCTCGCGCTTGTTCGAGATCAGTCAGGAACCGATCCAGGTCATGGGCCCGGACCTCCGCATTCGCCATTCCGCCTGACACGAGCGCGTAGTCTTCATCGGTCATGCCTTCGACCGTAATAGTCGGCGCCCAGTGGGGCGACGAGGGGAAGGGCAAGGTGACGGATCTCGTCGCCGAGGATGCCGACGTCGTGATCCGCTACCAGGGTGGCAACAACGCCGGCCACACGATCGTTCGCGGTGACGACGTCTACAAGTTCCACCTGATCCCGTCGGGGATCCTCTACCCGGGCAAGCTGTGCCTGATCGGCAACGGGGTCGTGGTCGACCCTAAGGTGATCAGCGACGAGATCGAGGGGCTGCGCCGGCGGCGGATCGACGTCAGCGGCTTGCGCATCTCGGCCAACGCCCACCTGATCATGCCCTACCACCTGCTGCTCGACCACGCCGGCGAGTCGCGTCTCGGGGAGCTCCAGATCGGCACCACGCGGCGCGGGATCGGACCCTGCTACGCCGACAAGGCCGCACGCCTCGGGATCCGGATGCAGGACCTGCTCGACGAGAAGATCCTCAAGCAGAAGATCTACGCGGCGATGGAGCCCAAGCGCCAGTCGCTGCGGCCGTTCGCCAAGGACCCGGCGCTCGACCTGCACACGATGACGGAGGACTACCTCGCTTTCGGCCACCGCCTCGAGCCCTTCATCGCGGACACGCTGAGGATCGTCTGGGACTCGCTCGACCGCGACCGGCTCGTGATCTTCGAGGGCGCGCAGGGGGCGCTGCTCGACATCGACCACGGCACCTACCCCTTCGTTACCTCGTCCAACCCGGTCTCGGGCGCTGCATGCGTCGGCGCGGGCGTCGGGCCGCGCGAGATCGACGAGGTCTGGGGCGTCGCGAAGGCGTATGCGACACGCGTTGGCTCAGGCCCGTTCCCGACCGAGCTCGACGACGACCTCGGTGAGAAGCTGCGCGAGAACGGCGGCGAGTTCGGCACGACGACGGGGCGACCGCGGCGTTGCGGCTGGCTCGACCTGATCGCGCTGCGCTACGCCGCGCGCATCAACGGCCTGACCGGGCTCGTCGTCACCAAGCTCGACGTGCTGACGGGCATCGACCCGCTCTCGGTCGCGACGGGCTACAGCGGCCCGGACGGCGCCGCGTTCGACCGCTTCCCTTACCACCAGTCGATCCTGCACAAGGTGAGTGGCGCCTACGAGCAACTGCCCGGGTGGGACGAGGACATCACCGGCGCCCGCAGCCTCGCCGACCTTCCCCAGGCCGCACGCGACTACCTCGACTACATCAGCGAGTTCCTCGGTGTGCCGATCGTGCTCGTCAGCGTCGGCCCGGGCCGCGACGAGGTGATCTGGACGGAGGCCGGCCGCGCCGGCGAGCGCGCCGCGGCCTGACTCTAGGCGCTGCCCGCGATCACGACCAGGACGAGCAGTGCGATGAACAGCAGTAGGAACAGCGCCCAGATCGCGACGCCGGCAGCGACGACAGCCTTCTCGCCGCCCGTCACCGGCGCGTAGCCGGCCATTCCGCCGGTGCTGCGGTCCCAGTACTCCTCGAGTTGGTTCGCGACGAGCGGAAAGAACACGAACGACAGCCCGAGGATCGAGCCGATCAGGTAGCCGGTCAGCTCGAACGGCGGCAATTCGACGCGCGTGCGCAGAAAGTTCAGGTCGCGCCACAGCCAGTAGACGACGAACCAGTTCAGGATCGGCACGAACAGACCGAGCGTGTGCATCGTCGCGTCGTCGCGCCCATCGCCCAGCTGTTGGTCGAGTTGCCCCCGCACCGTGTACAGCCACCAGACGCCGTAGAGGCCGAGGCTGAGCACGCTGAAGCCGATCACCCGCCCGAGCGGCAGCTTGACCGGATAGCCGACGACCGCCGGCTCCATGACCGCCACGTCGCTCCTGTTAGGCGTCGACGACGCGGGTGCCGCAGATCATGTCGTGCAGGGCGCGGTTCTCGTCGTCCCAGAGCGGCCACAGCACGTCGACGATCCACGCCAGGCCGAACGTGAAGTTCGCCGCGATGAAATAGAAGCCGGCGAACTGGACCACCGGGTCGCGCAATGCGGACCAACCGAAGTCCATCGGCTCTCCGTTGGCGCGGACTACACGTATGCCGCAGGCCTGCTTGCCCCAAGTCTGCCCGTTCTGCTGTCCCTCTCGCTTCATCGTCAGCGCGAAGTAGAGCGTGCCGATCGCGACGAAGACGAGGCCGCCGAGCAGGATCGCTGCAATGATGGCACCGATCCCGGCAGCCTCGTTGTCCCCGGTGAGGCCGACCGCGCCTCCGATCAGGACGATGAAGACGACCGCCGTCGGGATGCCGACGATCACGACGTCGATCAGCCAAGCGCCCACTCGCGGCCACCAGCCTGCGAACTGGCCAGAGTACGTCCTGGCAGCGGGCGCCGCCGGCTGCTGCCAGCCCCCGGGCGGGACCTGGCCACCGTACTGCTGGGGCCGGGGCGGATAGGCGGGCGACTCAGGGCCGTCGGGCGGGTCCTGCGGCGACTGAGGTCCGCTGTCCATTGGCGAGACTCTAGCCTGCCGGCGCGCCTTCCAACACGACCTCCTCGCCGCGGCGCAGCAGGCGGGCGGCCAGGAACATCGACGACAGCAGCGCGAGCACGGCGAGCGCGATCTCCACCGACAGCACGCCCTCGCGCGACCAGTAGACGTCGTCGAGCTCGAGCAGCAGCGCCGACTCGTCGAGTGTGAGCCCCATGCCGACGCCGAACGCGACGGCGAGCTTTGGCTCGAGATCCTCGTTGCGGGTCACGATCGCCCCGCCGCCGGCGAGGAAGGCGATCACAATGCCGGGCACGAAGTGATGGATGTGACGCCGCCCGACCTTGAGGTCGCGGAAGGGCCCGACGGTCGGTCGGTGGCGCAGGAGATAGGTGATCCCGCGCGCGATCCCGAACGTCAACGCGAACGACACCAGCAGGTTGAACGCGGCGTTCTCGCGTGTCGAGACATCGTGGTAGCCGGCGCGCGCGACTTCGACGGTCTCGGCGACCGCCTCCGCTCCGGCGGTCAGCACGTCGTCCGCCTCGCCCGGCAGCGGGGCGGAGCCGCGGCGCCACACGCGCACGACCTCCCCGCCCACGACGGCCGCGATCGCGGCCCCGGCGAGGATCCCGAGGGCGGCCGTCCGGCGCGTGGCCGAGAGCGATCCCGCGCGGCGGCTCCGGAGTAGATCGCGCGGCCGGCCGAAAGCGCGCTTCACTACGACCAGTGCTCGATCAGGTCCGCGTCCGCGAGCTCGCGCACCACTCGCGCCGGCGAGCCCATCACGAGCGTGCGCGGCGCGACGTCGCGCGTGACGAGCGACCCTGCGGCCACGAACGCCTCCTCGCCGATCTCGATCCCCGGCAGCAGGACAGCGCGCGCGCCGACGCGGCAGGCGCGGCGCAGGAGCGCGCCGCGCAGCGTGTCCTCGGGACCGTGCCTGCCCATCGTCTGATCGTTGGTGGTGAAGACGCCGGGCGCGACGAAGACGTCGTCTTCGACGGTCGAGAACGCCGTCAGGTAGCACCCGGTCTGGATCCTCACCCCCGCGCCGACCGTGACGTCGTTGTCGACCGCGCTGCCGCGCCCGACGACGCTGTCCGCGCCGATGCTCGCGCGCTCGCGCACGTGCGCCTGGTCGCCGATCACGGCTCTCGCGCCGATCTCGGCGCCCGCCAGCACGACCGCCCCGGCGCAGATCGTGGCGCCCTCCCCGATCTTCAGCGCGCCCGGCGAGGCGCCCGAGGCGCGCGAGCGCGGCCCGAGCACGACCGGCTTGCCGAGCACCGCGCCGTCCTGGATCCGAACGCCGCCGGCAAGCACGGTGCCGGCATGGATGACCACGTGCGCGCCCAGCTCCGCGTCGGCGGGCAGCTCTACGCCGTCGCCGAGGAGCAGCCCGGGCGCGCGCTCAGACGGCTGCACCACGTGCACGCGAGCTCGCCTCGAGCGAGCGCTGCAGGCCCTCGAGCACACGCACCACGCGCAGCCCTCCCTCGCCGTCCGAGCGCGGGCGCTCGCCGCTGCGTACGCAGTCGACGAAGTGCCCGCACTCGACGCGCAGCGGCTCCTCGTTGGGGATCCGCGGACTGTGCACGTCGCCGGAGCGGGCGATGTACTCGCCGTAGGAGGAGTAGTCCTGATCGAAGCCCTTGTCGTAGACGGTCACCTTGCGCTCGATCTCCATGTCGTCGAAAGTCGCCATCCGCTTCGAGCCGACGACCGTGAAGCGGCGCTCCTTGTGCGGGTCGAGCCACGAGAGGTGCAGATGGGCGGCGAGGCCGGAAGGGAAGCGCAAGAAGCAGAAGACGACGTCCTCGATCCCCGCGCGCATGTAGCTCTCACCGACAGCGTTGAGCTCGGACGGCTCCTCGCCGGCGAGTCGCAGGACGACCGACACGTCGTGCGCCCCGAGGCTCCAGAGCGCGTTCTCGTCGGCGCGCAGCTTGCCGAGGTTGACACGGGTGCCGTAGATGTAGTGGAGGTCGCCGAGGTCGCCGGACGCGGCGATCTGCTCGAGCTTGACGACGCCGGGGTGGTACTCGAGCAGGTGGCCGACCATCAGCACGCGGCCGGCCTCGCGCGCGGCGCTCACGACCTGCTCCGCCTCCTCGACCGACTGCGCCAGCGGCTTCTCCACGAAGCAGTGCTTGCCGGCCTCGATCGCCCTCAGCGCCATCGAGGCGTGCTCGGGGACGTGCGTCGCGATTACGACTCCGTCGAGCTCGGGGTCGGCGAGCAGCTCGTCGAGCTCCGCCGCCATGCGCGCGCTCGGGTAGCGGCCCTCGAGGCGCGATCGAGCTTCCTCCGAGGAGTCGCACAGGTAGCGCAGCTCGGCGCCCTCGAGCGCCTCGAAGTTACGCGCAAGGTTGGGGCCCCAGTAGCCGAGCCCGACGACGCCGACGGAGACAGGATCAGGCCTCACAGCCGCACCAAGTTCGGCGCCTCGATCCCGCGCGTCACCCCGCGGAAGTCGACGACCACCGGCGCGCTGGCGACGATCCGCTCGAGGTCGACGTCGGGATGCGCGGTCACGATCACCGCGACGTCGCAGTCCGTGAGCGCGGCATCGAGCGGCTCGGAGCGCAGCCCGTGCTCGGGCAGCTCCTCGATGAAGTCGTCGTGGTAGACGAGCTCGGCGCCGCCCTCGCGCAGCAGGTGCATGATCTTCAGCGACGGCGAGTTCCGCAGGTCCCCGACGCCGGGCTTGTAGGAGATCCCGATGATCGCCACCCGTGAGCCCCGGATCGGCTTCGCGACGTCGTTGAGGGCACGCCCGATCCGCTCGACGCAGAAGTAGGGCATGCGCTGGTTGACCTCGCCGGCGAGCTCGATGAACTCCGTCGGGGTGTCGAACTCGCGCGCGCGCCAAGCGAGGTAGAACGGGTCGACGGGCAGGCAGTGGCCGCCCATCCCCGGACCCGGCTCGAAGCGCATGAAGCCATACGGCTTGGTCGAGGCTGCGTCCACGACCTCCCAGACGTCGATACCCATCCGATCGCAGAGCATCGCGAGCTCGTTGACGAGCGCGATGTTGACCGAGCGGAAGATGTTCTCGAGCAACTTCGTCAGCTCGGCGGCCTCGGGCGACGAGACCGCCACGATCTCGTCGCAGACCTCGCTGTAGATCGCCCGCGCGCGCTCCAAGCACTCGGGCGTCAGGCCTCCGACGACCTTCGGCGTATGCCGCAAGGGGTCGTCGGTGCGCCCTGGGTCCACGCGCTCGGGTGAGAAGGCGACGTTGAAGTCCTTGCCGGCTGCGAGGCCCGACTCCTCGAGCAGCGGGACAAGCCGCTCGCGCGTCGTGCCCGGATAGGTGGTCGACTCGAGCACCACGAGCTGGCCGGCCCGCAGCACGGCCGCGAGGGCGGTACCCGCCGCGAGCAGCGGCCCGAGGTCCGGCTCGCGGTTCTCGGTCAGGGGAGTCGGGACCGCGATCAGTACCGCCTCGCAATCGGCGATGTCCTCGTAGCGCCCGCTGGCGCGCATCAGCTCGCTGACGGCCTGCAGACGCTCGCTGGCGACGTCCTCGATGTAGCTCTCGCCACACTCGATCGCGGCCACCTTGCGCTGATCGCTGTCGACGAGCACGACCTCGCGGCCGGCCTCGCAAAACGCAACCGCGAGCGGCAGGCCGACGTAGCCCGCCCCGACGATGCCGATCGTCCCGCTCATGCGCGCGAAGTGTAGGGAGCGGGGAAGGCGGCGAGCAGTTCGCTGATGCGCTCCCCAGCGCGGCCGCCGCCGTAGAGCTCTGGCCGCTCGCCGGCGGGCGGGGCCTGCGCGAGCGCCCGCAGGGCGGCATCGCGATCGAGATCGACGAGCATGTTCCAGCCGGCCTCGACCGTCTCCACCCACTCCGTCTGTGCCCGCAGCGTGACGCAGGGAATCTCGAGCAGGTAGGCCTCCTTCTGGAGGCCGCCGCTGTCGGTCAGCACGGCGCGCGCCTGCCTGGCCAGCTCGAGCAGGTCGAGATAGCCGAGCGGCGGGACCAGCCGGCGCTCCGGAGCCGAGTCGAGGCGCTTCCACAGGCCGGCGGCCTCCAGGCGAGCACGCGTACGGGGGTGGACCGGAAAGACGATCGGCTCCGAGATCGCCTCGAGCAACTCAACGAGCGCGAGCAGGCGCGCCGGGTCGTCGACGTTGCCGGCGCGATGCGCGGTCACGAGCACGTAGCCGCCGGGCTCGACGCCGTGGTCGGCGAGCGCGGTCGAGCGCTCGGCCGCGATCGGCGCGAAGGCGAGCGTCAGGTCGGCCATCACGTCGCCGACGAGCTCGACGCCCTGCTCGATGCCCTCGCGGGCGAGGTTCGCGACCGCCGTCTCGGTCGAGCACAGCAGCAGGTCGCTCGTGTGATCGGTGAGCACGCGGTTGGCCTCCTCGGGCATCGCGCGATCGAAGGAGCGCATCCCGGACTCGACATGCGCGAGCGGATAGCGGCCCATCGATGCCGCCAGCGCTCCGGCGAGGGTGGAGTTCGTATCGCCGTAGACGAGCACCAAGTCGGGGGCGAGCTCGTCCAGCACGGGCTCCAGCGCGCCGAGGATGCTCGCGGTCTGCGCGGCGTTCGAGCCGGAGCCCACAGCGAGCTCGCGATCGGGCGCGGGGACGCCGAGCTCGTCGAAGAAGACCTGCGACAGCTCGTCGTCGTAGTGCTGGCCCGTGTGGACGATCAGCTCCTCGCAGCGCTCGCGCAGAAGGCGCGAGACGGCGGCGGCCTTGACGAACTGCGGGCGGTTTCCGATGATCGTGACGATTCGCACGTTTATTGGCGCGGATGGGGCACTGGCGGGGTTATCATTGCTGGCGATGGGGCGGAAGCTGCTGGGAGGCGCGCAGGAGGCGATCGGCATCGCGGATGCGGTGGCGCGTCACGTGATCTGGTACCTCAGCTACCAGATCGATGGCACCGCGCGCGACGACGAGTACGCGCAGCGCCTCGGCCGCGACGCAGCCTGAACACCTAGCCGCCGGCGAGGATCCCCTCGATGTGCTCGCGCAGCGCTGCGGCGGCGGATGTCGTGCGCGGGCCGGCCTCCGCGAACTCGCGTTCCTCGATCGCCGCAACGGAGTGGACCTCGCGCGTGGTCGAAACGATGAAGGCCTCTTCCGCGGCCAGGATGTCGTCCTTCGTGCACGCGCGCTCGTCCACCTCGAGCAGGCTCAGCAGCGCGTCGCGGGTGATCGAGGCGAGGATGTGCTCGTCGAGCGGCGGCGTGCAGAGCGCACCGTCGGGGCCGACCCAGAAGATCGACGACGTCGGCGCCTCGAGCACGCGGCCGTGCGGAGTGACGAGCAGCGCCTCGTCGAAGCCGCGCTCGCGCGCGAGCCGGCCGGCGAGCATGTTGGCGCCGTAGGAGAGCGTCTTGACGCCGTCGAGCACGCGCGTCGGCGCGTAGGTGACGAAGCCGAGCCGGATGCGCTCCGGAGCGCTCGGAA
>Ga0136614_10001962_pt1 | contig 12544 bp, 10 predicted proteins | sample AntDrymUQ2792106_2_FD_106643 | JGI IMG/M metagenome (GOLD analysis project Ga0136614, IMG submission 106643) | Polar desert sand microbial communities from Dry Valleys, Antarctica - metaG UQ279 (21.06) | ecosystem: Environmental > Terrestrial > Soil > Desert | place: Antarctica: Dry Valley...
CTCAATTTCATAGTCACACACCCGTAAATCTAAGCCTTCGGAGACCGGGAAGGTTACGTGTTAAAGTCGCCTTACCGCACCGTCATTTGTGAATTTTGCGCTGGAAAGCTAACCTCGGAAGAGTTTGACTCGGTTTTGTCGCAGATGTACCAAGATGAACGCTATTCGGGGCTGACATCTAAATGTTGCTTGGTCACATCGAACGTGTTTCTGAAAATGGAACAAACTATCAACGGAGTTCTTTTGTGAAACGTAATCTTCTAATCCTTCTCCTAATTAGTTCTTTGCTGGCGCCATCGACGATTTCCGCTAGCCAGCGTCGAACTGCGCCACGAGCTACGGCGCCGCAAACACCGGCCGCGACAGCAACCGCGCGTATGCCGGACACAAAGATACAGAGCCGCGTGCTGGCGAACGGGTTGGAAGTTCTCGTGTTGGAAGATCATTCAGTGCCGCTCGTGAGCGTCGAGCTCGCCGTCAAAAACGGCTCCTACACTGAACCGCCGGAACTGAATGGCCTTTCACATCTTTACGAACACATGTTCTTCAAGGCCAACCGCGCCATCAAAGACCGGGAAGATTATGTGCAGTCGATTGATCAACTCGGCATCGTCTATAACGGGCAGACGCACGAGGAACTAGTCAACTACTACTTCACAACAACCACACCCAACTTTGGAGTGGCGATGCGTTTTATGCGCGACGCAGTGCGCTATCCCCTCTTCGACGAGCGACAGTTCGAACAAGAGCGCGAGGTCGTTATCGGTGAACTCGATCGCCACGAATCAAACCCGTTCGGCTACTTGTCGATCGAGATGAACAACCGCCTCTTCTACAAATACCCGAGCCGCAAGAACCCGGGTGGTAACCGTCAGACCGTGCGCGCGGCGACAACCGAGAGTATGCGGCTCGTTCAGGGTCGATACTACGTTCCAAACAATTCCGCCGTGGTAGTCACGGGCGATGTGAAGTCGGACGAGGTCTTCCGGCTGGTCAGCGATCTATTCGGCGATTGGACGCGTCGCGAGAAGGATCCGTTTGCGGAGTTTCCGCCGGTCGAGCATCCAACACTCGAAAAGAGCGAGGGAATGGTCATTCGCCAGCCCATCCAGAATGTGATCATCATGATCGGTTGGCATGGTCCTTCGATCGGCAACGACAACCCCGGCACCTACGCAGCAGATGTCTTCTCCTTCATTCTGCGCCAGCCCAACTCGCGCTTTCAGCGCGCGCTCGTAGACACAGGCCTCGTCACCGGCATCAACCTCGGCTACTACACCCAGCGCAACGTCGGGCCGATCAATATTATCGCGCAGACTACACCCGACAAGGCTCGCGCTGCGGTGAGGGCTATCTACAACGAAATCGAGCACTTCAACGACCGCGACTATTACACCGATGAGCAGTTGGAAACGGCCAAGGCGCTCCTGGAAGCCGAGGACTTATTCGACCGCGAGAAGGTAAGCGAATACACGCACACCATCAGCTTTTGGTGGGCCTCGACAGGCATCGATTACTTCCGAGGCTACCTGGGGAACCTACGCCGGACCTCGCGAGTCGATATTAGCCGCTACGTTACGACCTACGTTCAGGGCAAGCCGCACGTCGGACTCGCGCTTATGTCTGAAGAATCGCTCAAGCAATCGCAGCTTACCCAGGAAGATTTGATCGGCGATAGGAAACAGAATGCAACTCCGGCAAATAGATAAAACATTGATTCCTACTTGCACGGCGGGAGACGAAGTGGGAATAGGAAAACTTTTGAGCACCATCATGCGGATTTGGGCGCTTGGCCTCGCCTTGCTGGTCTCAGTAACTCCGACGGTGGCCCAAGGGCAGACGCTGCCGACGGCCCAGGAGGCGGCAAAGGCCGCCGTCGCGGAGCGAGCGGTCAGGCCTGTAGATCCGGTCTCGCTCGTCACCGAATTTGACGTGAACGGGCTGAAGGTCCTGGTCAAGCGCCGCGCCGGAACGCAGACGGCCGTCGCGGGTCTTTTCATCAAGGGCGGCGTGCGCAACATTACTCCAGAAAAGGGCGGCGTTGAGAATCTGATGATCGACGCCGCGTCGGAGGCGACTGTGAGCTTCCCGCGCCAGCGTATGCGCATGGAGCTTTCTCGCATGGGTACGACGATCGGATCCGTAGTTAACTACGACTATTCCGGTCTGACCATGGCTTCGACGCGCGCGAATTTCGACCGCTCGTGGGAGATCTTTACCGACGTGGCTCTCAGGCCCGCTTTCACTACCGACGACGTCGCACGTGTGCGCAATCGAATCGTCGCTTCCTTGCGTGACGACACCGACACGCCTGACTCTTACCTGCAACTTTTACAAGCGCGCGTGGCGTACGCCGGTCATCCCTATCTCAACGACCCACGCGGAACCGTTGACTCCGTGTCCCGCCTGACCTCCGCAGACCTTCGGGGATATCATAAGCAGGTGATGGAGACGTCGCGGCTGTTGCTCGTCGTTGTTGGCGACCTCGATCCGCAGATGCTACGGAGCCGCATTGCCGCCAGCTTCGGTAAACTTCCGCGCGGCGACTATCATCCGGGTCCGCTGCCGGAACTGTCATTCGCCGCGCCTTCGGTTCAAGTGACCGAACGCGCGCTCCCGACCAATTACGTGCAGGGCGTGTTCACCGCACCCAACTTAGCGGCGCCGGACATCTACGCAATGCGTGTCGCTTCGACCATCTTGCAGAACCGCGTCTTTATCGAAGTCCGGCACAAACGGAATCTCTCCTACGCACCCGATGCCTTCCTTTGGAGTCAGGGCGCCAATGTAGGCGGGATCTATGTGACGTCCGTCGATGCTAACCAGTCCGTCCGCGTGATGCTGGACGAGATCATGCGACTTCAGCGCGAGCCTCTCCAGCGGGAGGAACTTGAGTCGACGGTGCAGCATTTCCTAACGCGTCATTACCTGGGCCAGGAGACCAACGCCGCTCAGGCTGGCGAGCTGGCGCAGTATGAGATCATCGGTGGCGGCTGGCGTAACGCTTTCGTCTTCTTGCCACGCTTACGCGCCGTCACGGCCGAAGATGTGCAGCGGGTGGCGCAGAAGTACATGCGCAACATCCGCTTCGTGGTGCTCGGAGATCCCAAGAGCATCGACACCAAATTGTTTACCGGCCAAGCCGGGGGTTGATGGGACGCGGAGACAGGGACGCGGTGGATTGGCTACGAACCAACTCCCCGCGTTTTTCTAGGTCTCAAAGATGTCTCACAAAAAAGAGAAGCGCCAGAGTTTGTTCTCTACCCCAAAATGGAACAAGGCCGCCTTAGCGGCGGCCTTGGCCAGAACAGCCATTCCTGGCCGTTTTTAGGTCGTTAATGAAGCGCTATTTTACGATTTCAACTACCCCGATGGCCGGCCCCAGCGGATCTGCTGAAGTTCCAGACGCTTCCTCCGTCGTCACGAGCAGACCGAAATCCGCCAGCGCCGTCTCGGATCGGATTTCTGCCTCGTTACGTCCGGGCGCGTTAACTATCTGTCCGAGTTTGACGAATTTATTGTCAGGCGAAACCGCCCATACCACGTAGATTTGGCCGGCTGGCGCCTCCGTCAGCTCATGAAACCGCATCTTGACCTCAGCCGGGCCATCCTTTCGTGGGGTGATGATGACGTTGGCGCGTGCGCCGGTCATCGCACCTGAGAATTTTATCTTCATCTCTGTGTCAGTTCCTCTGCGGAATCCGGGAATGTTCAGCATCGGAACCTTGTAAGATGTGGCCGGAGTGGCTCCCGCAGTGGTCGTCGCCGACACACGCTCGCCTACAGGCGCACCATCGCGCTTGCCATGGCTCCCAAGTGGAACTACTGCAAAGCCCTCGGGCACCGCGCTGCGGAAAAAGACTTTCGTATTCGGATCGTAGGCCGTCAGCGATGCTTCCGGCGAGGCGATCAACATGAATTTGCTTAGCGGAGTTGTGGTCGTAAGCGTTCCCGCTCCGTTAGCCACCTCGATGGGTCCCAATAGGGTAACGGCGCCGGTATCGTCAACTGCGTAGAGATTGATCGCAGTCACGTCCGCAGGTACATCTGACACGTTTAGAATTACTTTCGTGCCCTCATCGTCCCGCAGAATCGTCGCAACTCCCTTCGACTGTTTGAGCGTTACGGGATTCAATGAAATCTTTACTTCTTTGCCCACAGGATACTCGATTACAGTATAGCTCCCGTCGGGATGCTGAACTGTTTTGGTAACTGTAGTTGGTGTTTGTGTGACTGTGGTGGTTGTAGGTTGTGTGGTGGTCGTAGGTTGTTGGCCCAGCGCGAGAGGTCCCGCTGAAAGAATCAGAATAGCTCCCGCCACAATTGTTGCTGCTTTAGTACTCATGCAAATTGCTCCTTTTCTTAACTAACTAAACTAATCGCGATTAGTTTGACCTAGATACAGCTCTTAAGTGTCTGCAGGGGTGAACGGGCAGATTCTACGGGGTAAATGACACGAGAGGTTGCCGATATCAATACCAATTCCTATCCAAATGATTACATTCGTCTAATGTTGCGGAAAGGTTACTAAAACGACACCAAATAGTGGCGAACGGGAGAAATTCAATAGGTATGGAGTTCTTGAATTGCCTTCGCCACGTCAGTCGCTTGCGGGAGGATTACATCTTCAAGCTGAGGTGCATAAGCGACGAAGGTATCGAGTGCGGCGACGCGCTGTACGGGAGCATCGAGATATTCGAAGAGCTCGCCGGCAATCCGCGCGGCGATCTCCGCGCCGTAGCCGAACGATAGCGAGTCTTCGTGAGCGACCAATACCTTGTTGGTCTTCTTCACGGAGGCCACGATCGCATGCCAGTCGTAGGGAGAGAGTGAACGGAGATCAATGACCTCCACACTGATTCCCTGCTGCTCGGCCTGTTTGGCCGCCACCACCGAGCGTTGTACGAGCGCGCCATAGGTGATGATCGACATATGTGTTCCCTCACGCACTATCTTCGCTTTCCCGAAAGGGATCATGAAATCGTCGGGTGGGTACTGCGATTTGTTGTATGCCTGCCGGTAAAGATGCTTGTGCTCAAGAAACAGGACAGGATCGTCGCAACGAATCGCGGTGCGCAACAGACCATTGGCGTCCAGCGCATTTGAAGGATAGACCACGCGCAAGCCTGGAATCTGCGTAAAAGTAGAGACCCCGGACTGCGAGTGATAAACGGCCCCGCCTTTCAGATACCCACCGATAGGAACACGAATTACCACGGGCGCTTTCCATTCGTTGCCCGAACGCCAACGCATCAGCGCCAGCTCATTGCGAATCTGATGCATGGCCGGCCAGATGTAATCAAAGAACTGGATCTCCACGACCGGTTTCAGACCGCGCGTGGCCATACCAATTGCACGTCCGACGATGTTGGCCTCAGCGAGAGGAGAATTGAACACTCGCGCCCCGCCAAACTTTCTCTGCAGGTTAGCCGTTACCTTGAAGACCCCGCCTTTGCCTTTGACCTTTTCGAGATGCGTATCACGCGAACAGTCGGCAACGTCTTCGCCGAAGACGACGATCCGCGGATCTCGGGCCATCTCGGTATGCAGGCAGCGGTTAATAAGATCAACCATTGTCCCGGCGTTTCCGGAAAGCTCGGCGCCTTTTTCTGTATCAAACTCCTTTGCGCAGGGATCGACATCGGGTGAATAAACGTAGAGTTTCACCGTCGCGGGAGTGGGTTGCGGACTCGCCAACGCCTGGTCCGCGGCTTCATTCACTTCCCGGTCTACCCCGTCTTTGATCCGCTGCAAATTATCCTGGCTGGTAACGCCTTCTTCTATCAGGAACGCGCCAAAACGTTTGACCGGATCGCGCTCGGAATCGGACGCGCGCTCTTCGTCGGGGCGATACAACCGTTCGTCGTCTGAAAGTGAGTGAGAATAGGGACGGATTACCTTTGCATGGACCAGCGACGGTCCCTTGCCTTCGCGGCAATGCTGCACCGCACGTTGCATTGCCGCATACGACTCAAGCAAGTCAGTCCCGTCGCATCTCTCAATATGGAGATTGGGAAAGTTTTCCAGGAGCCTGGAAACGTCACCACCCGGCGTTTGCACTTCAACCGGGACACTGATTGCGTAACCGTTGTCTTCCAGCAAAAACAGCACCGGCACTTTCAGATTACACGCGCTGTTCAATGCTTCCCAGCACTCGCCTTCGCTGCTCGTGCCGTCGCCGAGTGACACATACGCCACTTCATCCGCATGAAAGTCTTGGACTCGGTTCTTCAGTTCGCTGATCAGCTTGACGCGGTAGCCGGCTTCCGCGCAGCCGACCGCTTGCAGCAGTTGGGTGCCCGTGGGTGATGACTGCGAAACGATGTTGAGCTTTTTGTGGCCCCAGTGTGATGGCATCTGGCGGCCGTGTGAGTTTGGATCTTCCTCGGCGCCGACAGCTGAAAGCAGTTGTTCCAGTGGAGTCATGCCGAGCTGCAAACAAAGCGCGCGATCACGGTAATAGGGATAGAACCAGTCGTAGCCGGGTTTAAGGACCATTCCCGCGGCGACCAGGACGGCTTCGTGTCCCGCACCGCTGATCTGGAAAAAGATCTTGTTCTGACCCTTGAGCTGAATCTCTTTGTCGTCAATTTTGCGTGACAGATACATCGTGCGATAGATCGAAAGCATCTGCTCACGGCTGAGCCCGTGGTACTCGCTTTGATCTCTTGCTGCCGGAGCTAAACGTCCAGGCTGAGTGGCGGCTTTAGCCTGCGGGGTTTTGGATTGGGAGACGATCTTCGTCACTACTGGGGATTTCGTTTCTTCGTGCGGTACGGCTTTCGGCGAGAGCGCCGGCTGAGTGGCGGGCGCCGCCCCCTTAAAATCGGCGCTCGCAGCCTTAGCCTCAGCCGAGGCGGCTTCAGTCTCGGATGCTGATTCCGTTTTTCTCACTAGCTTCAAAACTTTTGTATCGGTTTTCATTCTTCAGTTCGTGTGGTTATCTATTCATTTCGCCTCATACTCACTCGCTAATGTTTGTCGATACTCCTCGGCCATCGAAGGATGCCCGTGGGCGAGAGCTGCCTCGATGCCTCGTTGGTAAACTTCCCGTGCTTTTATTCGATCTCCCGATTTTTCGTATGCGGACGCCAGCATTCCGTAGGCGTTGCCTTCATCATCGGAGCTAGCAAGATAGCGGGTCAGCGCCTCGATCAAGTCCTCATTGAGACCGACCTTCTCGTATTCTTTCGCCAACCCAAAAAGCACATTGCCATTGCCGGGATCAGTTTCCAGGATCTGTTTGAAGATTTCGATTCTCGATGACAACATTTTAGAAGATAAACCTCTTTACTTGCTTCCTATAATCAGCTTGGCGATCGTCTGCAACTGCATGTTGGAAGTGCCTTCGTAAATCGCGCCAATCTTGGAATCCCGCCAGAACTTCTCCACCGGATAATCCTTCACAAAGCCATATCCCCCATAGAGCTCGATGGCGAGTGAACTAATTTTCTCCGCCGCGCGCGAGGAATAGAGCTTGGCCATCGCCGCTTCCTTCACGAAGTTCATTCCCGCATCCTTCATCCGCGCCGCGTTATAGACCATCAAACGCGCGGCCTCCAGTTGGGTGGCCATTTCGGCCAGTTGAAACTGAACCCCTTGAAACTGATTAATCGGCTTTCCGAATTGCTGCCTCTCCCCCGTGTAAGCGAGGGCGGCCTCCAGTGCGCCACGCGCAATACCTATCATTTGGGCGCCGATTCCTATGCGCCCCTCGTTCAACGTTTCAATGGAAACTTTGTAGCCCTGGCCCACTTCACCAAGCACGTTCTCTTTGGGCACGCGGCAATCTTCCAGAATCAGTTCGGTAGTTGAAGAGGCGCGAATCCCCAACTTGTTTTCTTTCTTGCCCACTGAAAAACCATCGAAGCTTCGCTCGACGATGAATGCCGCGATCCCTCGATAACCAGCTTCCGGATTGGCGTTGGCGAACAGAACAAAGATCTCGGCCTCGTTCCCGTTTGTGATCCAGAGCTTCTGTCCACTGATCTGGTAGTGGTCTCCTTTGTCCACGGCGCGCGTTTGCATGGCAAAAGCATCTGAGCCTGAGCCGGCCTCGCTCAGCGCATAGGCTCCCACCCGTTCACTTGCAAGCTGCGGTAGATACGTCTTCTTTTGCTCTGCATTGCCCCAGCGAATTACGGCGTTATTGACCAGGGTGTTCTGGACATCAACAAAAACTCCCACTGAGGCATCAACTCTCGAAAGCTCTTCGACAGCCAGGATAGCAGTGAAGAAGGATGCTCCCGCACCACCAAACTCTTCCGGCGTTTCTATGCCCATCAACCCCAGGTCGAAACATTGTTGGCTCAGGTTGGGGTCGAATTTCGCGTGCTCGTCCATCTCTTCGACGCGCGGACGCAGTTCACCTTCGGCAAACTCGCGCACACTGGCGCGAAACATCTGTTCGTCTTCCGAGAGCGTTGTCAGAGGAAACCCAGACTTCTGCTCAACTGCTGGTTGGCTTTGACTCATATTCACCTCTGGCCCCCGAGCCCGATGGTTGGCCCGCACCTCACGTGGAATCGTTCCGGGATGATTATTTTGTACTCGGACGTCTAGCATCATAGTCAACGGAAAAGTTAAAGGCAAAAGGCGGGAAGCCTAATGAGCAGAATCCGCAGTCCTCTCCGCAGATGACTCAGGATGAGATCGACAATGGCGTCTGCATTTGTTAATTGGTCTTGCGCCGCTGCTGCCGGGGAGTTTTGTGCTGGCGAGAATGATGGTAAAGGCGCACGTCAACTAATCGGATTTATCGCGAGGCGGGTCTTTAATCTTCGCTCAGCTGCTTCATTACCTCGGCAAATTTTTCAACGCCAGCGCGCGTGTGATCCAGGTCGCGACGGCTGTCGAGGTAAGCAGTCCAGACTGGCGTCTGGGTCAATGCTCGTTGCGTGTCTTCGTCCAATGCCTGCGCCATCACCGCAATTAGATCGCTGACCACGCGGGTGTGCTCGAGCAGTGACTGGATGATCGAATACGCCAGACGCGCCTGTTCGTAATCAAGGTCGGCCTCCTTCGCGTCATGCGGCGTCAACTGATTTGTTTCACCGGCCATTCAATCAACTCCACGAGATGGGTGTATCGCGGCTTGCTGCTCCCTGTGCGGTCGTGGCTACGCCCGACTTTCAGCGCACGCAACGCGTCGCTCACTACGGAACCGCGAGCGGTAGCGACCGGATCATAAAACTATCCTCATTGAAGGGCGCTTCGCCGCACGAATGGGAGTTCGGCAACTCTTGCATGGAGATCCCCATGCGATGAAGTAACCATCACCTCCGTGTCGGGCGCCAGGTAGTCATACTTAATGTAACCCAATGCAATAGGGCAGCCGAGATGCGGCGACAAGGTGTTGGAGGTTATTCGTCCGATTTCCTTGTCGTCAGCCGATTTGATTTTTGCATCCTTGTCGATCTTCATCGCCCGCTCGAAAAATACACCAACGAGTTTCTTGGCGACGTGACCACGATACTTGATGCGCGCGATGATCTCCTGACCGATGTAGCACCCCTTTGTATAACTCACAGCTTCGTCCAGTCCAGTTTCTGTCACGACGTTTGTTTCGTCCATGTCGATCGCATAGCGTGGCACGCCCGCTTCGATCCTAAGCCTGTTCAATGCCTCGTAGCCAACCGGCCGTGCGCCCGCGTGCACGAAAGTGTCCAACAAGGGAGTTGCCTTTTCTGCGCTGACGACAATGTCAAAGCCGTCTTCGGCGGTGTGAGTGGCGCGCAACACAGTCAGGCTTTTTTGCTGCCATTCAATCTCCACGACTCCGTTCCTGGATAGTCCCAATGGAGTCTCACCGAGAACGGATCCCACGATTTCGCTGGCTTGCTTCCCCTGCACAGATAGTAGCGCTGTCCGTTTGGTAAGGTCGGTCACGTGAAAGTCGCCAGCCAACGTGAAACGTTGAATGGTTTTCAGAACGGTTTCTTGCGACGCGCCTTCCGTATCAATCAGGAATCCGTCCCTGATCCGAACGACGCGCACGTATGCAAGCAAGCGGCCCTGCACGTTTGGGAAGACGGCCTGCATCCACTGGTTCTCCGCCAGCGTTTTCATGTCGTTTGTGATCAGGCCATTGAGAAACTGCACCGCCTCCGCACCGCGCACCTGGAAGCGACCGCGTGGCGAGAGATCGATAACACCGGCGCCTCTTTCACGAACAGCCGCATACTCAAATAATTCGTCACCGTAAGAAGCCGGCACCTGCCATCCATCGCATTCTTTCATCTCAGCACCAAGACGTAAATGAGTCTCGTGGAGCGGCGACCGGTGAATTGCGATTTGTTCTACATCTTCGCTCATTGCGTTTTTTGTAGTCGTGAAGACGAAGAGATGACAGTTTCGGAAACGCGAAGCCCTTGCGCGCGGAAAGCGGCAGAGGCACGAAGGTTCACTCCCAACCCAGCCTGCTCGATAGCTTGAGCCACAACTTTGTAGTCCTGCAACTGCGCCGCTTCGCGCCGATGGGAGGCCAGAACCTGGGGACTTGGATGATAGATCGGCACCAGCAGCCTGCTGTCCCAATCATGGATCTTCCCGGATGATTCTTTAAGATTGAACTCATGCCATTTAATCTTTTTTAGCGCCTCGAGTGCAACTGAACCGAGCGTTATCACTACTTCAGGATCAATAATCTCAATGGCTCGGCGCAAAAACTGAGAACAGTTTGCCACCTCGCTTTTCGTCGGTTTGCGATTTGCGCCCGAGTCGGTACGAGGATTACAGAGAGCAGCACTGGTGATGAATATGTTTCGGCGTGCTAAGCCGATCGAGGCTATGAACCGATCAAAGTTCTTTCCTGACTGATCGCCTGAAAAAGGCACATGAGTGCGATCCGCGCCTTTGCGCCCCGGCGCTTCACCGATAAACATTACCCGGGCTGCCAGGGAGCCATTGAGTGCGCTAAACACTGCGGTTCGATCGCTCATTGCCAGGCAGCGGGTGCAGGTCGCCGCTTCAGAGACTAATTGAGAAAATAGTTCAGTTTCGGATCTGGTAACTTTCATGCAACAACTGAATTTCAACACAAAGAGACGAAGACATAAAGGGAGGAAGAAAAGAAAAAGCTCGGAAGAACAATCCTGGTAGTGGCCTGATTCGAGCAGCGCGGCTCTCAATCAGCCAAACGTAGCGTCAATCGCGATCCACGAAAACGCACGAAATGACACTAACAAGTTTTAGTGTTGGTTCGTGTAGCTTCGTGGATCGTTGATTTTTACAGCACACGAAGCACAAGAGAAAACTGGAAGTAGGCCGCTACCCATTCCTTCTTATTTCCCTTACCTCTGTGCATTGGCTTCACTTCATGATGTTGATTTCACGAGTGGTAATGTTGAAATCGCCGTTCTTTACCGGGAACTCGTCTGGACCCAGCAGCTCGAGTCTGACTGTGTGCTTACCTGCAAGCCAACCTGACAACCAGACAGGTTCCCACTTATCAATGTAACGCGGCTCGTTATCGTCGATGATGTAGCGCACTCGGTATTCACCGCCGGCGCCTTTGATTCTAACATTTGAAAGCCAGAAGTCGATCATGATCGGATCGGCCTCCGCCCCCTTGTACTCTCCTTTGGGGCGGCTATAGGTAAGTAGAGGTTTGGTGGGATCGACGTCACCTGCCGTGCTTGCCGGCATGTCCTTGCCTTCGCCGGTCGCTTGAGCACTCCCTGCCGAATTGTTGTTCGCCATCGTTTGGCCGGTGTTGGTAGTGGTTGGTTTAGAGGCGTCTCCGCCGCCCTTGACCGTGAACGTCACCATCCGAAACGCGCCATCGTTCTTATAGCTCTCATGCCAGGGACGGGAGGGAAAGACGCGCAGCGTGTGTTTACCGGCGACGACATTGCGCAGCTCGAATGGCTGGTCCAATTCGTAATAGGCTTCGTAAGGCTCGTTGTCCAGAATCACATGAATGTGGTTGCCTTTTTGGGTGGTGGGATCTTTGTGTGGCTTGTAGCCTTTGAGGTCTCCCGCTAAATGAAGTTTGACCGCTACCACCGGGCCGTTTATTACCGCGCCCTCGGCTGGTGAAATTACATGCAGCTCCGGCTTGGCTTCCTCTTGCTCGCCGCGCGCTTTCTTGTAATCGAGGACGGTCTGGGGAGTCGATACGACTCTTAAGAGCTGAGTTGGCGGTGGCGTGACCGTGGATGTCGCAGTCGTGTGTGCGTTGTCTTGATTACCAGAGCATCCCGCAAGCGAGAGCGCAGCAACCGTAGTGATGATCGAGAGCAGAGATCGGTTTGAAAGCTTTTCCATAGTCCCTCACGTCTCAGTTCTTCATTGCTTACTTGACGAGTATAGCGAATGTTGACCGAGAGTGCTGCGAAATGGTGGAGAATGTGTCAGTTGGCTCCGCCGCTCACTACAGAACCTCGAGCGGTAGCGCCCGGATCCTAAACTCAATTGGTTTTGATTACGGTTTTACTGGGCGTTGAGTGCTTGGATCCGGTCGCTACCGCTCTTCTTAGAAACATGTCCAAAAAGTCCTTATTTTTCGCCATTGGCAAGTTTCATCTCGTTATCTGCTTGTCGC
>Ga0136614_10001963_pt1 | contig 12544 bp, 13 predicted proteins | sample AntDrymUQ2792106_2_FD_106643 | JGI IMG/M metagenome (GOLD analysis project Ga0136614, IMG submission 106643) | Polar desert sand microbial communities from Dry Valleys, Antarctica - metaG UQ279 (21.06) | ecosystem: Environmental > Terrestrial > Soil > Desert | place: Antarctica: Dry Valley...
CGGAGTGAACCTCAGCTGCCGCGCTGTGCCTTCAGCTTCGCCAGCGCCTCGGCGAGGATCGCCTCCCCGTCGGCGTCGCTGCGCCGCTCCTTCACATAGGCCAAGTGCGTCTTGTACGGCTCGTTCCGGGGCGCGGAGGGAGGCTGCTGCCGGTTCTGACCCGCGGGGAACCCGCAGCGCGGGCAGTCCCACGTCTCCGGGACGTCCGCCTCCATCGCGAACGACACCGTGGACTCGTGCCGGTTCGCGCACCAGTAGGAGATCCGGTGCCGCGGCGCGGACTCGCCCCGCTCGGTCTCACCCATCGGACCTGCGCCGACCCGCGTTCCGCGGATCGCGTTGCCACTACCCATCGACCCCTCACACCCTTGCGTGGGATACCCGGGGGAGCCCGGGCTGCTCAGCCGATCTTGATCAGGAGCCCGATCCCAACGATGCAGACGACCCAGACCGAGCCCACGAACAGTGTGATGCGGTCGAGGTTCTTCTCCGCGACGCTGGAGCCGGACAGGTTGGACTGCACGCCACCGCCGAAAAGCGTGGACAACCCACCGCCCCGGCCGCGGTGCAGCAGGATCAGCAGAACGAGAACCGTGCTCGTGATGAGCAGCACGATCTGCAGGAAAATTCTCATTCCACCCTCGGCTGTTCGACGCGTGCGCTCCGAGGCTACCCGCTCGCTCCCGCGAACCGGACACCCGATCGTCGGCTACGGTAGCGGACCCCCCGCGGCGAGGGCGCAGAGCTTCGCGAACTCGTCCGCGTCGAGGCTCGCACCGCCGACGAGGGCACCGTCGACGTCCGCCTGCTCGACGAGTTCCGCGATGTTGCCCGCCTTCACCGATCCCCCGTAGAGCACCCGTACACCGTCCGCGACGCTGCTGTCGTACTTGGCGGCCAGCGCCGCGCGCAGCGCCCCACAGACCTCCTGCGCGTCCGCGGGAGTCGCGACCCGCCCGGTGCCGATGGCCCACACCGGCTCGTAGGCGAGGACGAGCGAGGCCGCCGCGTCCACACCGACGCCGGAGAGCGCCGCGCGCAGCTGCCCGGTGCAGTGCTCGACGTGCGTGCCCGCCTCGCGGACCTCCAGCCCCTCGCCCACGCAGAGGATCGGCGTGATGCCGTGCTTGAAGGCGGCACGCACCTTGCTGCAGACCAGGGCATCGTCCTCGCCGTGGTGCTCGCGCCGCTCGGAGTGTCCGACGACGACGTAGCTGCAGCCCAGCTTCGCGAGCATCGGGCCGGAGACGTCGCCGGTGAACGCGCCGGAGTCCTTCGGCGAGAGGTCCTGCGCCCCGTAGCGCACCAGCAGCTTGTCGCCCGCGACGAGGGTCTGCACACTGCGCAGGTCCGTGAAGGGCGGGAGCACGGCCACCTCGACGCGATCGTAGTACTTCGCCGGCAGCGCGAACGCGAGCTTCTGCACGAGCCCGATCGCCTCGAGGTGGTGCAGGTTCATCTTCCAGTTGCCCGCGATCAGTATCTGGCGGACGGGCAGGCGCGCCATCAGTCGACCTCCAGAACCGCGATGCCGGGCAGGGTGGAACCCTCGAGGAACTCCAGGGACGCACCGCCGCCGGTGGAGATGTGGGAGAAGCCGTCCTCGGGGATCTGCAACTGACGGATGGCCGCAGCGGAGTCGCCACCGCCGACCACGCTGAACGCGTCGGAGTCGGCCACGGCCTGCGCGACGCCGCGGGTCCCCTCGGCGAACGGCGGCAGCTCGAAGACACCCATCGGGCCGTTCCAGAACACCGTGCCCGCGCCGGTCACCACGTCACCGAACTCCCGCACGGTGTCGGGGCCGATGTCGAGCCCCTTCCACCCGTCGGGGATCTGTCCGGCGGGCACCGTGCGGGTCTCCGCGTCGTCCGCGGGCTCGCGGGCCACCACCACGTCGCTCGGCAGCACGATCTTCCCACCGGCGTCCTCGAGCAGCCGACGGCAGTCGTCGAGCCGATCGGACTCCAGCAGCGAGCCCCCCACCGCGTGGCCCTGCGCCGCGAGGAACGTGAAGCACATCCCGCCCCCCACGAGCAGCGTGTCGACCGACGGCAGCAGCGCGGCGATCACGCCGAGCTTGTCCGACACCTTCGACCCGCCGAGCACCACGGCATAGGGCCGCGCCGGGTCACCGGTGAGCGTGCGCAGCACGTCCACCTCACGCTGCACCAGCCCCCCGGCGTACGCGGGGAGCCGCTGCGCGACGTCCACGACGGAGGCCTGCTCGCGGTGCACCACGCCGAAGCCGTCCGACACGAACGCCGCGTCCGCGCCCACCAGCGCGACGAGCTCGTCGGCGAGCGCACCCCGCTCGTCGGCGTCCTCGGGGGTTTCCCGCGGGTCGAACCGCACGTTCTCCAGCAGTGCCACGTCACCGTCCGCGAGGCCGTCCACCGTCGACCGGGCCGACGACCCCGCGACGTCGGTCGCGGTCGCCACCGGCGTACCGAGCAGCTCGCCGAGCCGCTCCGCCACCGGGGCGAGGGAGAACGCCGGGTCCGCCGCTCCTTCCGGCCGCCCCAGATGCGCGACGACGACCACGCGGGCGCCGGCGTCGCGCAGGGCGGTGAGCGTGGGCAACGAGGCACGGACGCGGCCGTCGTCGGTGATGCGGGTGCCGTCCAGCGGCACGTTCAGGTCTGCTCGCACCAGGATGTACCGCCCGGTGACGCCCGCCGCGAGCAGATCGTCGAGGCTCCTCACAGCTTGGAGCCGACCAGCAGCGTGAGGTCGGCGAGCCGGTTCGAGTAACCCCACTCGTTGTCGTACCAGCCGACGATCTTCACCTGGTTTCCGATGACCTTGGTCAGCGGCGCGTCGTAGATGCACGAGGCGGGGTCGGTGATGATGTCGGAGGAGACGATCGGCTCCTCGCTGTAGCGCAGGATGCCGGCGAGGCCGCCCTCCGCGGCATCGCGGAACGCCTCGTTGACCTCGTCCACCGTCGTCTCGCGCGAGAGCGTGGCAGTGAGATCCGTCACCGATCCGGTCGGGACCGGGACGCGCATCGCATAGCCGTCGAGCCTGCCGTTGAGCTCCGGCAGCACCAGGCCGATCGCCGCCGCCGCGCCGGTGGACGTCGGCACGATGTTGATCGCCGCCGCCCGCGCGCGCCGCAGGTCCTTGTGCGGGGCGTCCTGCAGGTTCTGGTCCTGGGTGTACGCGTGGATGGTGGTCATCAGGCCCTGCTCGATGCCGAAGCTGTCGTGCAGCACCTTCGCCATCGGCCCGATGCAGTTGGTGGTGCACGAGGCGTTCGAGATCACCGTCTGCGAGCCGTCGTAGGTTTGGTCGTTCACACCGAGCAACACCGTGAGGTCCTCGCCCTTGGCAGGCGCCGAGATGATGACCTTCTTGGCGCCGCCCTCGTCGACGTGCTTTCGAGCGTCCGACGCGTTGGTGAAGAAGCCCGTCGACTCGATCACGACGTCGACGCCGAGATCCTTCCACGGGAGCTTGCCGGGGTCCCGCTCGGCGAGCGCCTTGATCGTGCGCCCGCCGACCGCGATGCCCTCGTCGGTGACGCGCACATCCTCCGAGAGCCTGCCCAGCACGCTGTCGTACTTGAGCAGGTGCGCCATCGTCGCGACATCGCCCAGGTCGTTGACCGCCACGATGTCGATGTCGTGGCCTCCCGCTGCGATCGCGCGCCAGTAGTTGCGCCCGATCCGGCCGAACCCGTTGACTCCTACACGAACCGTCACGTCGCATCTCCTCGCTAGTCGGTTGCCCGACACCCTAGTGCGGGTTGAGCGAGCCGGTCAGCGCGGCGACGCAGACAGCGGCAGCGAGTTGATCGGCAGCAGGTCAGGGATCGGCAGCCCCGGCCACTGATCCGGATCCAGCGGTAGCACGGGAGCCGGGGCCGGCTTCGGTGCTGCCGGGGGTAGCGGAGCCGGCGCCGCCGGCAGTGACTCCGTCGGCGGTGGCGGGGTGTCGCGCGGCGTGGAACCCTCGCTGCGCGCACCGACCTTGCGGGAGCAGGTCGGCCAGGCGTTCCAGCCCTGGCCTTCGAGGACCCGCTCGGCGACGATGATCTGCTCCGCGCGACTCGCGAGGTCGGCCCGCGACGCGAACTCGTCGCCGTCGAACGCGCGCCAGGTCGACGACGAGAACTGCAGACCGCCGTAGTACCCGTTCCGGGTGTTGGCGGACCAGTCGCCGCTTGCCTCGCACTCCGCCAGGCGGTCCCACGTCTTGTCGGACGCGGCGGATGCGGTACCCGGGACCAGCACAGCCAACAGGGGCGCCCCGGCGACGGAACCTGCGAGTGCGATGCGGGTCAGCCGACGGGCGGTGTCCGTCGGTCTCCGGTGCCTACCTCGGTAGCGGGCCACGGTTGCCTCCTCACCCGAGAGCCATGGGGACGGCTTCTCGACGCGCGCAACCTATGCGCTCGCACCGCCCGGGCATGACATTTCCGTCGGTGTTCCGTGATCCGACCGTGATCCCATGCCTGTGGGTGACACCGGATCGAGCGGTCAGACATCGACCTCGAGCATCTCGGGAGTCACCACGGACTCAGTGTCGGGCAGCCCGAGGTCACGGGCCCGCTTGTCGGCCAAGGCGAGCAGCCGGCGGATCCGGCCCGCGACGGCGTCCTTCGTCATCGGCGGGTCGGCGAGCTGGCCGAGCTCCTCGAGGGACGCCTGGCGGTTCCCCAGCCGGAGCCGTCCCGCGACGAGCAGGTGCTCGGGTGTCGAGGCGCCGAGCAGGTCCAGTGCCCGCTGCACGCGGGCCGCCGAGGCCACCGCGGCGCGCGCCGAGCGGCGCAGGTTCGCGTCGTCGAAGTTCGCGAGGCGATTCGCGGTGGCCCGCACCTCACGGCGCATCCGGCGCTCCTCCCACGCCAGCACCGACTCGTGGGCGCCGAGGTGGGTGAGCAGCGCGCTGATGGCGTCCCCGTCGCGCACGACGACGCGGTCCGAGCCCCGCACCTCGCGTGCCTTCGCCGAGATGCCCAGCCGACGAGCGGCGCCGACCAGCGCGAGGGCCGCCTCCGGGCCCGGGCAGGTCACCTCGAGCGCGGCCGATCGGCCCGGCTCGGTGAGCGACCCGTGCGCGAGGAACGCACCGCGCCACGCGGACTCCGCGTCGCACAGCCCGCCGGACACCACCTGCGGGGGCAGTCCGCGGACCGGGCGGCCGCGGAGGTCCAGCAGCCCGGTCTGCCGAGCGAGGCCCTCACCGTCGCGCACCACCCGGATGACGTAGCGGGTGCCCTTGCGCAGCCCGGCCGCGGTGATGAGGTGCACGTCGGAGGTGTGCCCGTAGAGCTCGTGCACCGCCTTGCGCAGGCGGCGCGCGGTGACGCCGGTGTCAAGCTCGGCCTCGACGACGACCCGGCCCCCGATGATGTGGAGGCCACCGGCGAACCGCAGCAGCGAGGAGACCTCGGCGCGACGACAGCACATCTTGCTCACTGGCAGACGGCTGAGCTCGTCCTTGACCGCGGCGGTCATGGCCATCGGCACTCCTCCTCTTGCTCGGCCGCCAGTACTCGGTGCAGCGCCTCGGCCAGCGCCACCGGATCGTGCCGATCCGATCCCGCGCCGGTCGCGACCCGGTCAAGGTACGCGCGCCCCCCGAGAACCGCCGCGGACCGGGTCAGGTCACCGGGGGCGGCGACCGCGTCGGGGTCCGCGAGCACGGCGTGGACGGTGAAACCGTCGGGCGCGTGGTCGGCGAGGACCCGCAGGTGCTGCTCGGCGGAGAAGCCCGAAGTCTCCCCGGACTGCGGCGCCAGGTTGAGCACCAGCACCCGACGCGCCGTCGTGCCCACCAGCGCCGCGGCGAGCTCGGGGACGAGCAGGTGCGGCAGCACGCTGGTGAACCACGAGCCTGGGCCTAGCACCACGAGGTCCGCCTCCCCGACGGCCCGCACCGCCTCCGCACACGCCCGCGGCCGGGTCGGGAGCAACCGCACCCGACGCACCGTCCCCGGGGTCGTCGCGACCGCGACCTGGCCCCGGATCCGGCGCTGCACCCGCGGGTCGGCGTCGAGACCCTCGACGTCCGCCTCGATGTCGAGCGGTTCCGCGGCCATCGGCAGCACCCGGCCGCGGACCCCGAGCAGCCGGCACGCCTCGTCGAGGACCGCGACGGGGTCGCCGAGCACTTCGAGCAGGCCCGCGAGCACGAGGTTGCCCACCGCGTGGCCCGCCAGCGCCCCGGTGCCACCGAAGCGGTGCTGGAACAGCTCCCGCCACCGCACGCCGTCCTCATCGGCCGCGGCGAGGGCAGCCAGCGCCATCCGCAGGTCACCCGGCGGCAGCACGCCGAGCTCGCGCCGCAGCCGCCCCGACGAGCCGCCGTCGTCGGCGACCGTGACGACTGCGGTGACGCCCGGTGTGAGCCTGCGCAACGCCGAGAGTGTCGCGTAGAGACCGTGCCCCCCGCCCAGCGCGACAGCGCGAAACGGTCGACCCAGCGCGACAGCGCGGGACCGTTGACCCAGCGTCACTCGCGACCCACGTCCCGGTGCACGACCTTGACCGTCGTGCCCTCCTCGCCCGCCAGCCTTGCGGCGAGCGCCTCCGAGATCGCGACGCTGCGGTGCTTGCCGCCGGTGCACCCGACGGCGAGGGTGAGGTAGCGCTTGCCCTCGCGGCGGTAGCCGCCGCCGACGAGCTTCAGCAGGTCGTGGTAGCGCGTGAGGAACTCCTCGGCGCCCTCCTGAGCGAGCACGTAGTTGCGGACCTCGGCGTCGCTGCCGGTGAGGTCGCGCAGCTCCGGGATCCAGAACGGGTTGGGCAGGAACCGCACATCGACGACGAGGTCGGCATCCATCGGCAGACCGTACTTGTAGCCGAAGGACAGCACGGTGATGCGGGTGACGGCGCCCGACTCGCTCCCGAACGCACCCTCGATCTTCGCGCGGAGCTGGTGAACGGAGAGCCCGGTGGTGTCGAGCACCAGGTCGGCCTCGTCGCGCAGCGGGGCGAGCAGCGCGCGCTCGGCGGCGATCCCGTCGGCGAGGCGGCCGTCGCCCTGCAGCGGGTGGCTGCGCCGCACCTGCTCGAAGCGGCGGATCAGCACCGCGTCGGTGGCCTCGAGGAACAACACCCGCGGCCGGTACCCGCGGGCGTCGAGATCCTTGATCACCGCAGCCAGGTCGTCGGTGAACGCGCGGCTGCGCACGTCCATGACGACCGCGACGCGGGTGATGACGCCGTGCGCACGGGAGCCCAGCTCGACCATCGTCGCGATCAGCTCCGGCGGGAGGTTGTCGACCACGAACCAGCCGAGGTCCTCCAGCACCTTCGCCGCGGTGCTGCGCCCCGCACCCGAGAGCCCCGAGACGACGGCCACCTCGATCCCCTCGCTCACCGCGCACCTCCCTCCGTGCCGTCTGTGCCCTCCGTGCCGTCCGGGCCGTCCGGGCCGAGGGCGGCGAGCACCGCCTCGGCCGTCCGGCGTCCCACACCCGGTACCTCGATGATCTGCTCCACGCTCGCGTCGCGGAGCCGCCGGACGGACCCGAAGTGCTTCAGCAGCGCGGTCCGCCGTGTCTCGCCGAGCCCGGTCACGGAGTCCAGGACGGAGCTCGTCATCCGCTTCGAGCGCTTCTGTCGGTGGTAGCTGATCGCGAACCGATGCGCCTCGTCGCGAACGCGCTGCAACAGGTACAGCGCATCGCTGGTCCGCGGCAGGATCAGCGGTTCGGGCTCGCCGGGCAGCCACACCTCCTCGAGCCGCTTCGCGAGGCCGATGAGGGCGACGTCGGGAATGCCGACGGCGCCCAGTGCGCGTGCGGCGGCGTTCACCTGCGCCGCCCCGCCGTCCACCACGAGCAGGTTCGGCGGGTAGGCGAACTTCCGTGGTCGCCCGGTCTCCGGGTCGATTCCCGGGGGGTGTTCCGCGGGCGCGCCGGTCTCGCTGACGTACCGCGCGAAGCGGCGCCGCACCACCTCCGCGATGCTCGCGACGTCGTCGGACCGCCCGTCGCCCGCGGCGTCGCGGATCGCGAACCGGCGGTACTCCGCCTTGCGCGGCAAGCCGTCCTCGAACACGACGAGCGACGCGACGACGTCGCTGCCCTGCACGTGGCTGACATCGACGCACTCGATCCGCAGCGGCGCGGTGGCGAGGCCGAGATGCTCCTGCAGCTCACCCAGCGCGGCCGAGCGCGCGGTGAGGTCGCCCGCGCGGCGCAGCTTGTGCTGCGCGAACGCCTCCGCGGCGTTGCGGGCGACGGTCTCGGCAAGCGCGCGCTTGTCCCCGCGACGAGGCACCCGCAGCTGCACCCGGGAGCCGCGCAGTCCCGACAGCCACTCGCTCACCGCGTCGGCATCGTCCGGCAGCTCCGGGACGAGCACCTCGCGCGGCACGGGCTGTGCCGCATCGTCCGCGGCGCCTGCGAGGTCGGCCTGCTCCCCGTAGAACTGGGTGAGGAACTGGGAGACGAGCGCCGCGGTGCCGACCTCCTCCAGCTTCTCGGTCACCCAACCGCGCTGCCCGCGCACCCGCCCGCCGCGCACGTGGAAGACCTGCGCAGCGGCCTCGAGCTCGTCGGCCGCGAAGGCGATGACGTCCGCGTCGGTGCCGTCGCCGAACACCACGGCCTGCTTCTCCATGGCGCGGCGCAGGGCACCCACGTCATCGCGCAGCCGCGCCGCCCGCTCGAACTCCAGCGCGGTGGCGGCCTCCTCCATCTGCCGCTCGAGGCGGCGGATGAGGTGGTCGGTGCGGCCGGCCAGGAAGTCGCAGAAGTCGCCCACGATCCGGCGGTGCTCCTCGGCGGTGACCTGGCCGACGCACGGCGCGGAGCACTTGTCGATGTAGCCGAGCAGGCACGGCCGCCCGATCTGGCCGTGACGCTTGAAGACCCCTGCCGAGCACACCCGGGCGGGGAAGACCCTCGTCAGCAGGTCGAGCGTCTCCCGGATAGCCCACGCGTGCGCGTACGGGCCGAAGTAGCGGACGCCCTTGCGGCGCGGCCCGCGGTAGACGTGCAGCCGCGGGTACTCCTCCTGCAGCGTCACCGCGAGCACCGGGTAGGACTTGTCGTCGCGGTAACGGACGTTGAACCGCGGGTCGAACTCCTTGATCCAGTTGTACTCGAGCTGGAGCGCCTCGACCTCGGTGGTCACCACGGTCCACTCCACCGCCGTCGCGGTGGTGACCAGCCGGCGCGTGCGGGGATGCAGGCCGGAGAGGTCGGCGAAGTACGAGTTCAGCCTGCTGCGAAGGCTCTTCGCCTTGCCCACGTAGATCACGCGACCACGGTTGTCGCGGAACCGGTACACCCCCGGCGCGTCGGGTACCGAGCCGGGCGCCGGGCGGTACGTGGAGGGATCTGCCATGACGGGTCCAGCGTATGCGGCCGCACCGACGCCGCTGCGCCCCGTGCTGCGTCCCCGTGCTGCGAACGCGGCATTGGCAGCACGGCGCTACCGCCAATGCCGCGTTCGCCTCATCCCATGAGGCGAACGCGGCATTGGGGGCGCGAGGGTGGACGACGTGAGCCGACCAGTCGCGCGGTGACCGGGGTGTTCGTAGCGCTCGACACGACCCAGCAGCGTGCGGATCCGCAACCCCTCCAGCGGCGCCAGTAGGTACCCGGGGGTCGACGCGAGCCACGTGGCGCTGCCCAGGCTCACCGCGTCGGCGCCGGCCCAGAAGTACTCGCGGCAGTCGTCGAAGTCGCGGATGCCCCCCGTCGCGAGGATCGGCAACGTCACGCCCGCGTCCCGCAGCTCGGACACCACCCGCAGTCCGATCGGCTTGATCGCCCGGCCGGACAGACCCCCGTAGCGGTTCGCGAGCCACGGCCGTCCCGTCTCGGGATCGAGCCGCAGCGCCCGGACCGTGTTGATCGCGGTGAGTGCGGACGCGCCGGCCACCGCCGCGCGGCGCGCGTGCGACACGTAGTCCCGGTCCGGCGCCAGCTTGAGGATCACCGGGTGGCGGCTGCGCGGCAGCGCGTCGGTGAGCACCCCGTCGAGGATGGGCTGAAAGTCGTGCTCGACGTTCGGGCAGGAGACGTTGAACTCGACCGCGGCGATCTTCCCGGCGGGGACCGCGGCGTTGACCGCGTCGACGAGGTGGACGAACTCGGCTGCGGAGAAGCCGCCGACGGAGATGATGGTGTTCTGGTTCCGCGTACGCGGGTAGTAGTCGGCCAGGTAGGCGTCGATGCCGACGTTGCACCACCCGAAGGCGTTGAGCCAACCGGCATCGGTGCCGCGCAGGACGGTCGTGTACCGGCGCAGCAGACCAGGCAGGTCCCGCAGCGGCCAGTCGGTGCGGTTGGTGAAATGCCCGTCGCGCGGCGTCACGGTGAGCGTGCGGGTCGTCACCGCGCCGAAGCGCTCCAGCGGGACGAACCGCGACAGTGGGCTCATCCCGTACGGCACCAGCCCTGGGTCGGCGACGCCGTACCCGAGCAGGCTCGACGACGTCACGACCCGGTTGCGGAGCCGGATGTCGCCGAGCCGGACCTCACCCACCTGATCTCCTCGCGCCGGGACCGTCCCCATCACGATAGGCGCGGTCACCGCGGGCCAGACCGCGGCCGGACTCAGTCGCCCCGGGGCCGGGGCCGCGGCGGGGCGTGGTCGGCGTGGATCTCGCGCAGCCGTCGCAGCGCGGTGACGGCGTGCTCGCGGTCCGCGGCCTGGATCGCCATGACGGCGACGTACTCGTCGTCGGGCAGCTCGAGGCGGGCCCAGGACGCGCCGTCGGGGAAGGACACCGACTGCACCAGCGCCCACGGCAGCCGCTGGGTGCCGAGCAGGTTGCGCACCTCGACGCCCTCGGGGTCCGCGCGCAGCCGCGGCCGGGCGAACAACAGTGCCCCGGCCGCCAGCAGGACCCCGAGGAGCACCATCGCCACCTGGTCGGCGACGCGGAAGTACACGCCGGTCGGCGTCTCCCGCAGCAGCGCGCCGACGACGCTGAACACCACGATCAGCACGACCGCGCTGATGATCGACACGCGGAACACCCGCCGCGGCCGGACCTGCAGCAGCACGCCGCCGGGGCCACTCACGGCACGACCGGCTCGGCTCGAAGGTCGCGCAGCACGACCGCGGTCGCCAGCGCCGCGGCGCACGCCTGGTAGCCCTTGTCCTCGGCGGAGCCGTCGAGCCCGCAGCGATCCAGCGCCTGCGCCTCGGTGTCGCAGGTGAGCACGCCGTTGCCGACCGCGGTGGACTCGTCGAGCGCCACGCGGGTGAGCCCTGCGGTCACCGCGTCGCACACGTACTCGAAGTGCGGGGTCCCGCCGCGGATCACCACGCCGAGGGCGACGACGGCGTCGTGACGACGCGCGAGCTGCTGACAGACCACCGGCAGCTCCACCGCGCCGGGGACCCGCACAACGGTCGGCTCCGCGATGCCCGCGGCGGCCGCGGCGGCGAGCGCCCGGTCCAGCAGCGCGGTCGTGATCCGCTCATGCCACCGGGTGGCGACGACCGCGAGGCGCAGCGCTCCCGCGCGGGCCGGCACCGCCGCCTCCGGCCGGCCGGTGCCACTCACGCCAGCTGCTCCGTCACGCCGTCGCCCCGCCCGGTCCGTCGAGTCCGTCGAGCGCATGTCCCATCCGGTCGCGCTTGGTGCGCAGGTAGTGGAGGTTCTCCGGATTGGGGCGGCTGGGCAGCGGAACCCGCCCGGTGATCTCCAGTCCGTAACCCTCGAGCCCGGCGCGCTTGGCGGGATTGTTGGTGAGCAGCCGCATCGAGTGCACACCGAGGTCCACCAGGATCTGCGCGCCCGTGCCGTAGTCGCGCGCGTCGGCGGGCATCCCGAGCGCGAGATTCGCGTCGACGGTGTCCGCGCCGGCGTCCTGCAGTTGGTAGGCCTGCAGCTTGTGCATGAGGCCGATGCCGCGGCCCTCGTGCCCGCGCATGTAGAGCACGATCCCGCAGCCCTCGGCGGCGACGGCGGCGAGCGCCGCGGCGAGCTGGGGCCCGCAGTCGCAGCGCAGCGATCCGAGCACGTCGCCGGTGAGGCACTCCGAGTGCACGCGCACGAGCACGTCCCGTCCGTCGCCGACGTTGCCCGCGACGAGCGCGATGTGCTCCACACCGTCGAGCAGCGAGTCGTAGCCGATGGCCCGGAAGTCGCCGTGCGCGGTCGGGATCCGCGCCTCGGCGACGCGTACGACCTGCTTCTCGAAGCGCCGCCGGTACGTGATGAGGTCGGCGATCGTGATGAGCGTGATGTCGTGTTCCGCGGCGAACACCTCGAGCTCGTCGCGCCGTGCCATCTCGCCGACGTCCTTGGCGGACACGATCTCGCACAGCACGCCCACGGCCGGCAGTCCCGCCATCCGGGCGATGTCCACGCCTGCCTCGGTGTGTCCCGGGCGCCGGAGCACGCCCCCCTCCTTCGCCCGCAGCGGCACGACGTGCCCGGGGCGCACGAAGTCGACGGCCTTGGCGTCGGGGTCGGCGAGCGCGCGGATGGTGTGGGCGCGGTCGGCGGCGGAGATCCCGGTGGTCACGCCCTCCCGCGCGTCGACGGTGACGGTGTAGGCGGTGCCCCGCTTGTCCTGGTTCGTGTGGTACATCGGCGGCAGGTCCAGCCGGTCGCAGTC
>Ga0136614_10001964_pt1 | contig 12544 bp, 9 predicted proteins | sample AntDrymUQ2792106_2_FD_106643 | JGI IMG/M metagenome (GOLD analysis project Ga0136614, IMG submission 106643) | Polar desert sand microbial communities from Dry Valleys, Antarctica - metaG UQ279 (21.06) | ecosystem: Environmental > Terrestrial > Soil > Desert | place: Antarctica: Dry Valley...
AAGAGCATGAACATCAGGATCGGGCGGGTCGGATAGTACAAAGCAAACGCGAGCAGCAGCCCGTACAGCGCGCCCGAAGCGCCCATCGTGACGGCGCCATACATCGTCGAAGAAAAACCGAATGGCAGCAGCGACACGAACAGGGTCGTCAGGGCGGCGCCGACGCCGGTGACTGCGTAGTAGCGCAGGAAGAACTGCGTTCCCCACTGCCGTTCGAGCTCTACGCCAAACATCCAGATACCGAGCATGTTCCACAGGATGTGGAAGATGCCGGCGTGCAGGAACATGTAGGTAAACGGTTGCCAGATCCAGCCGCGCTCGATCACGAGCTGCGGAATCAGGCCCAGGTACTGTACGACGATCGGGAAGATGGTGGTCAGCAGGAACACCGCGATGTTCGCGATGATGATCCACTTGACCGCCGGAGACATTGGTCCCGGCCCAAAGGTGTAGCTGAGGGATGAGGCGCGGGATGGGTAGCGGGACATCGTGGCGGACCGTTGGATCAAGCGTATCGTACTCTGGCGCTATAAGCCCGCCTCCGGCACCACGATCTCAGACGGTCTGGACGGCGCCGCCACGTTCACGCGCCTCGGCAGCGGTAGCGCGCAGGCCGCGGCCGCCAGCGGCACGAGTGCGAGACCCATCAGCGTCGGCTCGATCCCCACGCGATCGGCGACGAAACCGACGAACGGCACGCTCAGCCCTCCGGTGCCCCACGCGAAACCCATCATCAGCGACGACACCGTCGCCGCGCTGACAGGTGCCAGGGACTGACCCAGCGTCACGTTGACAGGCAGCGTGGATTGGAGGAAGAGTCCGCCAATCGCGAGGACGATGACGAAGAGCCACCCGTTGAGCATCGGGGCGACAAAGAGAAACGGCGTCGACAGCACCAGGGACAGCGCGATTACCCGCCGGGCGCCGAACCGGTCCGCGGCGGGTCCGCCGAAAAACCCCCCGATACCGCTGGCGAACAGATACACCGCGACGGCGGTTCCCGCCTGGCCGATCGTGAACCCACGCCTGGTGAGCATGACCGGCACGAACGTCGCAAATGCCAGCGACGTCAGCGTGCGCAGCACGACAATCGCATACAGCAGCGCCAGCGGTCGCGCATACGGTCTGAGCGCGCGCAGGCCGCCCTTGGCGCTCCGGTGCAGGGGAATCGGGGGAACGCGCGTGAGAAAGAAGCCGACGACCGCCAGGCCAGGCAGCGCCAGGACCGGGGTCCACTCCAGACCAAAGCGCCCCGCAAATGGCGCGAACAACAGCGGCCCGAGTGAGAACCCCAGTGTGCCGCCTGTGATGTACACCGACATTGCGAAGCCGGGACGCGCGCCTCCAAGGCGATGCGCGAGTGCCGCCCCGGGCGGGTGGAACGCCGCGGCCCCCAGACCGCCGCACACGAGGATCGCCGCCAGCATCACCCGCGACGTGGCAAGACCGACCAGGCTCAACACCGATACCGCGATGACGGGCCCAACCATGACGAGGACGCGCGGGCGCCACCGATCCGCCAGGTGTCCGAATCCGATTTGGGCCACCGACGCCGCGAGCTGAAAGAGCATTGTCATCGTGCCCGCCGACGCAAGGCTCAGCCCGAGTCGAGGGATGAGCAGCGGCAGCAGCGGCGCGAACAGGTTGCCGTAACCATCGACCATGAAGTGGGCGCTGGCCATGAGCAGGACCGTTGGATGGAGGCGCGGCCGTGAGATCACGCCAGTCAACCGCGCTTCGCTGCGATTCGCCGCAGCACGCGACGCGACGCTTCATCGAATTCGTGGATACGCAGGAGCCGCGCCGAAATGACGAGCGCGAGAACGCCCGCTGCGATGGCAGCGAGGACCCTCACGAGCTTCGCGATCTCGTTGCCGTCCCGGAGCGAAATCGCCAGCCAGACCGACATAGCGTGCGCAGCCAGTCCCATCACAGCCGATGCGGCAAGAATCTTGAGCAGCGCGACTGCCGTCCTGCGGCCCTCGAGACCGCCGAGTCGATTTCTCAGCAGCCAGAGAAGGGCGGTGGCGTTGAAGATCGCGGCAATCGCAGTGCCCAGAGCGAGACCGCGGTAGCCTATGTAGCGAACGAGCACGAGATTCAGGCCCAGATTCGCGAGCACCGCCACGACGCTGACGATGACGGGGGTTCTGCTATCGCGGAGCGCATAGAAGCTTGGGGACGCGATCTTCACGGCGGAGTACCCAACCAGGCCAGGCGCGTAAAACATGAGGGCGGCCGCCGTCGCCTCGGTGTCGATCGGCGTGAACGCGCCGCGCTCGAGCAGCAGCCCAACGATGGGTCGCGCGAGTACCATGAGGCCTATCGTCGCCGGCACGTTCAACATCATCATCATGCGCAGCGCGCCTGCGATGGTGCGGCGCATGGCGGGTGCATCCTGCACCGCTGCGTGCCGGGAGATCTCCGGCAGGGCGGCGGTCGCGACCGCGACGCCGAACGGCCGGATCGGCACATACATCAGGCGGAACGCGTACCCCAGCCAGGAGACAGCCCCCTCCTGTTGGCCCGTTGCCAGATACGTGTTCACCAGGACATTGATTTGAACTGCCGCGAGACCGATCGTGCCGGGCACCATCAATCGAAGGACCTCGCGCAGCTCGGGATTCCTGAAGTCGACCGCCGGCCGATACCGGAAGCCCTCTCTTCGGAGGACCGGCCACTGCAGCAGAATCTGCCCCAGTCCGCCGGCCAGAGTTCCAACGGCGATGGCCATGATCGGCGGCAGGCCCACGCGCGGCATGAGCGGGGCGAGCGTCACGGCGGAGGCGATCGTCGCGACGTTGAACATGGCGGGCGAGAGCGCGGGGATGAAGAACCGATTCAACGAGTTCAGCATCCCCATCATCGCGACCGCGATGGCGATGGTCGAGAGGAACGGAAGCATGACCCTGGTGAGATCGGTGGTCAGCTCCAGCTTGCCGGGCACGCTGGCGAACTTCGGGGCGATCGCCTGAGTGATGGGCGCCGCGAACAGCATGCCCACGATGACGACCGCCCCCGTCACCAGGAGCAGCGCGTTGATGACGAGGTTGCCGAGACGCCAGGCGTCCTCGCGGCCGCGACTGGTCATTGTGCGCGTGAATGTCGGGACGAACGCCGCCGTCATTGCGCCTTCGGCGAAAAGGTCGCGGAGCAGGTTGGGGATCCTGAACGCGACATTGAAGGCATCAACCGCGGTGCCCGCGCCGAATATGCCCGCGATGACGGCTTCCCGCGCCACGCCCAGCACGCGGCTCGCCATCGTCGCGACGCTGATGAGGCCCGCCGAGCGGGCGAGCCGGAAGCTCATCGCGTGATGGTGGCGGGCACCCCGCGCGTGACGAACTGTGTGACGGAAGCCATGAGGCGAGTTTCAGCGTAGCACACGGCTGTGCGCAAGCCGCCCGCCGTCCGGGCGCGGTCAGTGCGGACACTCCGGACGCAAAAAAAGGGCTCCTGTCTTGCGACAGGAGCCTATGGAGGATGGATGAGAGGCTTGTGCGTGCCTTTCAAACCATTAGACGGAGGTCACTAGAGAAAGGTTTGGTTCTCGAGAACTACGACACGCCGAGTTTACGCTTCACCATTTCGTTGACGGTGCGGCCGTCCACGGCGTGGCCCGTCAGTTTGGGCATGACGCCTTTCATCACCCGGCCAAGGTCCTTCGCCGAGGTCGCCCCCGCTTCGGCGATGGCTTCATCGACGGCACGTTCGATCACCTGCGGGTCCACCGGCGGTGGCAGGTAGGTCTCGAGGATCGCGATCTCAGCCGTTTCCTTCGTCGCCAGATCCTCACGCCGTCCCTGACGGAATTGCTCGATCGAGTCACGCCGCTGTTTGATCAGCGAGGCAATGACCTGCATCGCTTCAGGGTCCTCGAGCGCACGCCCCTTTTCGACTTCCTTGTTCATCAACGCGGCCTTGGCCATACGGAGTGGCATGAGCCGCGCCTGGTCTTTGGCACGCATCGCCGCCGTGATGTCGCCGCCGATTCGCTCCATGAGAGTCATTGCGTCATCCTAACGTGTTCCACCAGGTGTGTACACCGAGCCATACCACCCATCCCAGCAGCCCTGCTGCGAGGATGCGCGGCGTTCCTCCCGCAGTCCATCCCGCCGCGCCGCCGACGGCCGCTGCGATTGCGACGGCGGGAACCGAGGCCAGGTAATACCGCATGTCGATGGGCGTTAGAATCCCCAGGGTGAGAAAAGCCAGACACGCTGCGGCCCAACCCGCGAGCGAGAGTGTGAGCTTATCGCGCAACCCTTTCTGCCAGAGGCGGGCCGCGCCCCATCCAGCCAGGAGCAGCGCCGGCACGCCAAGATAAGTATGGAGATACCCGGGGACTGCGAATAGGCGTGCGCCTATGCCTCGACCGCCGGCATCTGGTGCCGCCGTCCTGGTCTCCGCGCCGAGCCGCGCCAGCTCGCTTCGGTATGTGTCGGCGAAGTCTGCGTAGTAGAGCCCCACGGAGAGCGCCAGCGCCATGAGCGCGGCCGCGAACACCGCGCCGGCAGGCGACCGCAAGACCGGGCCGCCCCGCCACACGAACAACGCCGCGATGCCGATGGCCGTCGCGCCGAGGATCGCGAAGGTTCCTGTGTGCGACATGAACGCCGCCGCGAACAGCAGCGTCAGCAACACGACCGCCCAGCGGCGCTCCCATCGAAGCCAACCCGCCGTGAGAACCGCGAGGGCGGCAACCGCGACCGATTGCGCGAACGCGTTCGTCAGATTGCCCGTGATGGTCACGCCGAACTGAAGCGGGATCAGGTGATACACCCCGACCGCCAGTGCGCCCGCCAGCCGATCCCCCCATGCGCGCACAATCATCCAGTAAAGGCAGAGCCCGGCGGCAGCCTCTGCGCTGGATGTGACGACTCGGAGGAGTGCCATGTAGCCGTATTCGCCCCGCACGAGCGGCGCGAACGGGGCGGAGAACACATACAGACCCGGCGCGTACGGGAACAGGTACCCGCCCGGTGCGACCGACGTGAAAAACAGGTTGCCCGTCAGGACCGTCTGAAACCGGTGCGCCTGGAACATCGCGTCTCCGACCGGCATGTCCGGATGGAGGAGGACCATCACCTTCAGGAACAGCGCACCCGCCGAGAACGCGATGGCGAACCGCGCCGTGTTTCGGAAAGGTTGCGCGCGAATCCACCGTGCCGCCCCGGTCAGCAGCAGGAGCGCAACGGCGATCGCGATCGCCAGCCGTGCGGTCACGGCTGGAAAGTCTGTATAGGGCCCGTAACCGCGCGCGAGTATCGCACCCTGCGCCGCCGCGAGCAGAAGGGCCGCGCCTATCGCCGACCCGGCAGTCATGCCGAGCGCCGCGTTCGCCGCGCCGAGTGCCGCGCCGGCGACGGCAGCGCCAGACAGCGCCGCTCGTGGGGGAAGGACGACGCCGGACGGCCTGAGGTTGATCCGGTCGAGCATGACCCCGAGCGCTCGGGTGTCGCCCGGTCCGGGGACGACGGTGGAGGAGACGCGCATCGAGATGGTAAGGCCGTACGGCCGGTCTCGACGCGCGGGAATCCTCACCTCGATGTTCTGAAAGTCGGCGCCCGACGGCGCGCTCGACAGCAGCTCGCCGTCAGCGCGGAACTCGAGCAGTGGATTGTCTGTAGCACGCCCGCCGCGCACCCGGATGTCGAGGACCCAGTCGACGCTCCTGTCGAGACCCGGCAACCGCAGGGCCATATCGGCCCCCGTCCAGGCGAAACTGAGGCCGGAACGATCGTCGCGCTCCGGAGGATATACACCTGACACACGGCGCGGTGGATCGACATCGAACTCAATCCGCAGCGCAGGGTGGATGCCGTACCAGAGCGCGAGCCAGGCAGCTCCCGCGAAGGCGCCTAGGCCCCCCGCCGCGATGATCCGCCCGATGCCGCGCTTCACGCCGGCTTCCCCGACGCGAGCCGCTCGTAGATATCGCGGTACTCTGAGTAGACGGCCGCCGGACGAAACATTTGCTCGACCGCCTCCCGCGTCGCCTGGCGCGCGCGACGCTTGTGTTGCAGAAAATGGACGATGGCGGATGCGAGCGCCAGCGGCTGTTGGCGGGGAACAATGGACACATCCGGGCCGAACAAGTCGTTCAGCTCGAGCCCGCCGGGATTGTCAGACGAAATCACGGGCGTGCCCGACGCCAGTGCTTCAACTGCCACGGTGGGCAGCGCCTCGAGCAACGACGGAAGGACGAAGAGATCTGCCGCCGCGCAATAGCCCGCGACAGCGGCGTTGTCGATCAGCCCGGCGAAGGTCACGTGCCGCTCGACTCCCGAGGACCGTGCCACGGCTTGCAATTCTTCCAGCAGCGGTCCCGCGCCGCAGATGACGAGCCTCGTGTCGGGGTGTACTCGCACGACTTCATGCATCGCTTCGATCAGATCGCGCTGACCGGCGAGCGGATGGAGCCGCTTCACGTTCAGCAGCAAGTGTCGGTTGGAAAACCCCAGCGCAACGCGCGCGGCCGCCTGACCTTTTTCGTCCTGCCACGTGAATGTTTCGTCCACCGATGGATAGATCGTACGCAGATCCCGCCGCGCGAGTCCAAGTTCGTGAGCCCGCGCGAAAAGGCCTTCGCTGTAGAAGGTCACGCTGGACGCGGCGCGGTACGCGCGCGTGAAGAGGTCTGGCCCGATTCGCCGCGGGCGGTAGTGCCAGATCTCGGTCCCGTACAGCGTCAGCACGACAGGCTTGCCCGCACGGGCGGCTAGCAACGTGGCGATCTCCGGCAGAAGCCCGTTACTGTGGACGTGCACCACGTTTGCACGAGCGATCGCCGGCATCAGGATCCTTCTGGCTCGCCATGCGGCGTGTAGGGAGCCGAGCCGCAACTGTCGGTCGATGAACCCTCCGCTTCGCCGCGGCAACCAGGCCACGGGACCGGCGAGCGTGGCGCCGCCGCCGGCCCGTGGCGGGTGCGCCACGTACTCCACGGTGTCGCCGGCGGCCGTGGTCCAGTTGCCGAGTTGCCAGGGGAGCAGGGCGTTCGCCGCCTGATCCGGGGGCAGATGCGGCGTGACATGAAGGAGGTGCATCAGCACACGCTGGTGCGGCAATAGTGCCGGCGGAACTCCGCGAAGGTGACCGGCACGGCGGCCAAATCCTGTGTCGCGTACACCAGGAACTTCTCGAGACGGTCGAAGAAGGCATCGAGCTCGCCAGCCGTTCGGTTGTACGGGCTTCCGCCGACGATCGCCTCGCTCGAGTGAAACAGTAGATTGAGGACGGGCTCTCCGCTGCTCACCAGATCGCGCCCGAGGGCCTTCATGTCTTCGAGTGAGGAGTAAGAGGGGCGCAACCACCGCATTCGGCCGAGCCGCAGCGCACGAAGGACGCGCTTGGTCGTGTACGGCCTCGGCGCTCGCGCATATGCGTACTGCAGAGTCTTCGGCCAGTGCCGGTCGAGACTCGCGGACACGGGCACTTCCAGCACGTCGCTGCTCCCCGCACGCACTGCGCTGTCGTACGCGAGGAAATATGGACGAAGCGGCGCTTCCACGAAGTCCGGCCCGCCCTTGTGCGCCTCGTAGAAAAGCGGCGCGACGCTGGATTCGACAAGGTATCCGAACCGCTCGAGCGCCGCTACGTGGTCAGACGAGAAGCCGAATCGGCCGGAGCGGTACGAGACCGGCCGCTCGCCGGTCGCCTGGGTGATGGCCTCGGTCAGCGATTCGAGCTGGCGCTCGAACTGCGCTCGCGGCAACGTCAACGCGTACGGATGGCGGCGGATGTCTTCCACGGTGCAGGGCGGCGTCTCCCACGCGTGGTGGTGGGCGCCGATCTCGCAATCGCCCCCCGCGAGCAGCTCGCGCAGCACTCCTCTCGACCGCGGGTCCGAGGCGACCGGGTAGGTGATCACGTACGTCGGGCGCACAGCGTGCCGTGCGAACAGGGCGTGCAGCCGGGGCAGCGCGTAGATGTTCTCAAAAGCCTGATTGGCCCGCGCCGCTGAATCCCACTGGTTGTCGCCCTCGGTGTCAATGCCAGCTAGTAAGTACATGCACCTCTCATAATCACCTGTCCTGATCGGAGTCGCCGAGCGTGACGTGCCATCGGTCCGGATCCTCGTAGAAGGCGGGGGCGACGTCGACCGCGTTGACCTTCACCACGAACTCCATCGTGGACTTGACAACGAAGTACCCGGCCCGGCGGAGGACACGTCGGAAGCCGGCATGCAGCGCGAAGGCGCGGATCTTGTCGGAGTCGGCTTGTCGCGCCTCTCGATCCACCCAGTGCAGCAGCGTGCTCAGCGCGCTTTCATCGTCGGGATCGGCGAGGAAGTCGACCAGCAGCGTCACCCGGCCACGCGGCTCGTGCAGATGGCGGTAGACCGCGTAGCCAATGTTCCCGTCGTCCCGCCGAAGGGCTGCGATGGAATACCGGACGTGAGGTGACGAGACGTACTTCCAGTTCAGATACGGTGCGTCGCGGCGGACCGCCAGGTCGAACTTCGGCGCGAGCTCGTTCCAGAGCGACGTAAAGCTGTCATCGAACCGCTGAATCAAGCGGACTTCCGCACGTAGAGGCCGTGTCCGCGAGACGATCTTGATGATCGGCAGCGTCAAGGCGGAGACCAGACGGTTGATGGGGACCGGCCAGGTGGGACGACGCAGCGCACGACGTGTCAGCGGCTTCACGAGGCAGGGCACGGGGCCCACATCGGGCCAGCGCAGCTTCTGGAACAGACGATAGGACGAGTCCGACAGGCCAAGCCCCAGCGAGGCGCCGACGTTGCGGTCCCATGTCCGGAACAGCACCTCTCCAAGCCCCTGGCGCTGGCGCTCGGGTGCGACCATGACATCCATGCCCCAGGAACCCTGCACTTCCTCGTTTCGCACCAGGAGCTGTACGGGCATCGTGGCGTACTGGCCGACGATGGCGGGTCCTTCGCGGGCGATCCAGATCTCAGGTTCCTGGCCGGGGTTGTTGGGGTTGCGGCGGTACTGCCAATCCCAGCGGAGGCGGCTGGCTTCCGCGGCGTCGTTGCCGAACACCCGGCGGTAGAGCGCCTCGACGGCCCGTCTGTCCTCCGGCCTGTAACGATCGATATCGGCCACGACTACACTCCCGCCGGTGCCGCTGCTGCCGCCAGCACGTACTCAATATTGCTAATGAGCGCGTCCTGCGTCACTGCGCTGTCGCGCAGCCATCGCGCGATCGCCGCAGGCAGGCGCCGCACCGTGGCAGTCACATGAAGCTCTTCGCGGACGACTCGCAGCCCGGCGGACGCGATCTGCGCGCGCAGCCGGTGCACGCGCACTTTCTCGAGCAGGTCATCGTGTTTGCGCACGCCTCGGCGCGCGGCCTTGATGAACGAGTTTTCGTTCGCGGGTTCCTTGAGGCTCCACGGAGCATACCGCGCCAGGAATTGAAAGGCGCCGAACGCCACCCGCCTGCCAAACAGGAGGTGCAGCGGGACAGGCACTTTCAATCGAGGCAGATGGGCGCCCGCGAAAGACAGGTACGGCGCCGTGGAGAGGTACACGCAGCCACCCGGCCGCAGGACGCGAGCGCATTCCCGCAGATACAGCGAGGCGTCGGAGACGTGTTCGATGACGGCGTGGGACAGCACCAGGTCGAACGTTCCGGCCGGGAAGGGAAGCGCCATGCCGTCGGCGAGCGCGAAGTGCAGATGCCGCAGGCCTTTCTCGCGGCCGATCCGCACGCCGGCGTCGCCAAATCGCTGCACGGGATCGATGCCGACCACAAGGTCCGCCTCGTCTGCGAGCGACAGGGGCATCCCGCCGCCTCCGCAGCCTGCGTCCAGCACGCGGCCCTGGATTGTGATGCCCGCGCGCTCGAGGAATGCGATCACCTTCGCGCTGCGGTAATACTCAAAGAGGGCGTAGTCGTATTCGGACCGGAAGCGGAGGTCCGCGTGCGCCTTGATGGCGCCCTCGTCAATCCTGCGCACTTCCCGTCCTGCCCGCCCGTTCGCGGTCCCGCCCGCCGAACTTGTCGATGAGCGCCGCTCGATCGTGGCCCCCGGTCGTTTCCGCCACGTCGAGCGTCATGATGATCGTGCGGTTCGGATACGCGTCGAGGACGTCCTGAATGACCGATCCCTCATACCCGACCCGCGGCGCGACGTACGTCAGAATATATCGCACATCGTCGCGGTGCTTCCGGTCCTCGTAGTTGCCGAACCCACGTCCAACGAAGAGCGGTCGGATTCCGTTTTCGAGCGACAACCCATTCGCCAGTTTGCCGTGGACCGCGGTGCCCGGCGGCAGCCGACGGCCGAGTTCGCGCGATGCTTCGAAATTTTTGTAGGTGCGGCCGGCGGCCCACTGCGCGAACTGGGCGACGTCGCCCGCGACGACCAGCGCCGCGACCAGCAGACCTGCGCCGGGAGTCCATTGCGTACTGCTGAGTCGCCGCGGAACCGCTGGCCACGTCGCATAGAGCGCGACAGTGCAGGCGACAGCGAGTGCCGCCGCGATCCGCACGCCGGGCCTGATCTCATAGAGGAATGCGACGCGTACGAGAGCCCCGATCGCCAGGTAGAAGCAATAAGCGACGACGGGAGCGGCGATCAGTGCGCGGCGACGGGGCACACCCGCGAGCGTGTTTGGCAGCAGCGTCCGGTCGCGTGCCAGCACTAATGACGCCAGCGCCGTCAGCGCCGGTATGAAGATGATGAAACGCCGCTCGTTGCCCACGTCGTGCAGAATCAGCTCCGCGGATCCGAGCACGATCCACAGGATCAGCAGCCGTTCGCCGGGAGCCGTAGTCTGCCATCGGCCGAGGGCACCGAGCATGGCGGCCATGGCGGTCACGAGCACGAGCCACATGCGCGTGAAGAGGTCGTGCAGGATCGGAAACCACGTCAGCCGATCGATCAATGAGCGGAGATCGTAACTGGGTTTGCGTGTGACGGACATCTGCCAGTTGTAGAAGCGGTAGTCGGCCCAGTTGGGCGCCACGAACGCGGCCAGCGCGACCGCGCTCCCCGAGACGAGTCCGCCGAGGGTCGCGAGCGCTGCCTTACGGCTCAACGGCGAATCCGCCTGCGTCGGGCGCAGCACCGCGGCGGCCGCGTCGAGCGCGAGTGCACCCACGAAGAACGCCGCCGAGGCCTTGGTGAAGAAAGCAAGCAGCGCGCACGCGCCAGCCGCCCAGCCCCAGGACGCGCGGTTTTGTGCCTTCACGTAACACCACCATGACGCCACCATGAACGTCACCATCGTGGCTTCCATGAGCGCGGCGCGGTTGTACATCACATACGCATAGTTGGTGGCGGCCAACGCGCCCGCGATGAGGGCGGCATCGCGTCCGGCAAGACGCCGGACACCAAACGCGAGCAGCAGGACGGATACGACTCCTGCGATCTCCGACACCAGCCTGGCCTGGCGGACGCCCACACCCAGTGTCGCGAACGACAGGTACTCGAGCGCCGTGAACACCGGCGCGACGTACATGGGGTTCCAACCGTCCTGCGACCAGGCTCCAAACAGCGCTTTGTTGCGCGCGTTGTGCACCCACGCGCCTTCGTCATGCCACACGATCCCGACCGACGGATTCCACGGAGGATCGGCTGCCGGAAACACTGATCGCAGCAGCAGTGCGACGACGGCCACGAGGGCCAGCCGGGTTGCGAACGCACGGGTACCGGCGTTGACGCGCGTCACCGACGCACCCATGTGTCGAACCCGTCGGGCCCGTTCCGGAGTTCATAGTGCGATCGCAGCCAGTCCGCGAGCGGTCGCGTGGACATGAAGAATTGCGCCGAGTCCTGTACAACCGGCGCCCAGTCACGACGCTGCAAGGCGACCACGGCAGGTGATGTGCGTTCGAGATCCTGCAGGAGGCCACGGACTCCATACCCGGGCTTCTCCGAGTTGAACCCGACAATCACCGGGCGGCTCCAGAAGAACCGCGACGCGCTCACACGGCCGGCGTAGACATACGCGGCCGGGGTAAAGCCGAACACGAACACGCGATCGTCCGGCTGCGTCGTCGAACGCATGAACGATCCCAACTCGGCGGCCGCCAGTGACGAGTACTTGCGTTCATCGCTGTACCGAGCAAGGTGCTCGGATGGGCTGATCCGACCGAGCGCATACCGCGTGTCATGGACGGTATTGGACGAGAGTTTGGAAAAGTCGTTGACGCGCCACACGGCGATCGCCGCCGCCGCGATCATGGCTACTGCCACCCCACGCCGCACGGGGCCGCGGCCTGTGCCTCCGGGGCCCACCCACACCAGCGCGCCCGCCCAGCCGGCGGCCAGCGCCAGCGCCGGCGCTGCCTGCACGAAGTACTGCGGCAAACCGCGGCTGCCGTTGATGGCGATCGACAAGCACGCCGCCGCCACCCAGACGACCGGCACCAGCGCGGCGCGATCGCGAACGGAGACCGCCAGAAGGACGAGGCACCCGGCGCCGCCCAGCGTCCAAAGGGCGTCGACGCGCGCAGACTGCACGGGGAACTGCACGAGATAACGAACGAAGTCCGCCGCTCCCGCATACGTTTCGCCCGAGTACCGCACGTTGTACAGAATGGTGGCGTCATAGAGCGTCTCCAGCGA
>Ga0136614_10001965_pt1 | contig 12542 bp, 12 predicted proteins | sample AntDrymUQ2792106_2_FD_106643 | JGI IMG/M metagenome (GOLD analysis project Ga0136614, IMG submission 106643) | Polar desert sand microbial communities from Dry Valleys, Antarctica - metaG UQ279 (21.06) | ecosystem: Environmental > Terrestrial > Soil > Desert | place: Antarctica: Dry Valley...
GGCTCAGTCGACCCTGATCCACTCGGTGTTCGCGATGTCGACGCTGAAGTACTCCCGACAGCCGCCCGACACCAGGTCGAGGGAGAGTCGATCACCTCGAAGTCGCCACCGGTACTCCTCGTAGTTCGGGCAGAGCACTCCCCCGAACGTCTGCGGGGCGAGCCGATGGTACAGGAGCACGGTTGACGGCTTCGCGAAGAGGAGCTCCGCGTCCCCGTAGTCAGGGCCGAACCTGCTCTCCCCGAACCGCCCGTCTTCGAAAGTGAGGGTCCAGGCGTCACCCACGGCCTCGAACTCGCCCTGGATCATGTCCGGCGGCTCGCCGTCCTTCGGGGGGTTGGCGGACGAGACGTCCCATGGACCGGTCTCCGACTGCCACCAGGTGTAGAGCGTGAGATCCGCGGCGTCGCCCCGGACAGCTCTTCCGAGGACCAGAAGCTCGTCGTCGGTCCACACGATCACCGAATCCGTGGTGCTGAGGCTGGTCCCATCGACCACGTAGCAGGCGACCTCACCCGCGGGAGAGCCGTTGACGGTGTACTCATGCCGCGCCGATGGATCACGAGCGCAGTCGACGTTCGTGAGATCGGCCGGCGACGCGAACCGCTCGAACGCAGCCCGTAGGTCGTCCGCGGTCCTGAAGCTCGCGTAACTCACCGAGTACATCTCGTTCGGGATGCAGTCCATCGAAGTGATAGCGCCCGAGGGCGGCGAGGACGATGAGGAACAACTCGATCGGAATCCCTCCGGCACCAGCGCTCGCAGCGAACGTTCCGCCTGGCTCCGCTCCCTCCCAGGCGGAGATTCTTCCCCCAGCACGTTCGTCAGGAGCCCGACCGCGATCAGCGCCACGAGGAGAGCCCCGGCCGCGCCGGCGAGGATGCGGTCACGCCGGCGGCGGACCGGCAAGGCCTCCCCGAACTCCCGGCGGGTGCGCGCCTCCTCGGGGCTGAGCGGCAGCGAACGGCGTTCGCCTTCCACCATCGTGACCTCGTAGAGACGCCACTCCCCCTCGATCCCCTTCAGCCGGTGGGTGCCGTGGTCGGCGAAGGCGAAGCCTGAGCCGGCCACGGCGTCGCGGAGGGTCGAGGAGACCAGCACCTCGCCTCCCTTCGCGACACCCATCACCCGGGCGCCGACGTTGACCGCGATGCCGCCGACCTTGTGCTCGAGGATCTCCGCCTCCCCGAGGTGGAGGCCCGCCCGGATCTCGATGCCGAGCTCCCGCACCTCGTCGGAGATCGCGCAGGCGCAGCGGATCGCATCGGCCGGACGGTCGAAGCGGGCGAAGAAGCCGTCCCCGGCCGTGTCGAGCTCGCGTCCGGCGAACCGCTTCAGCTCGCGACGGACGATCGCGTGATGGTGCCCGACGAGGTCGCGCCACTTCCGGTCACCGAGCTCGGCACCGATCTCCGTGGAGCCCACGATGTCCGTGAAGAACACCGTGACGAGGACACTCTGGTGGCCCCGCTTACGAGACATGGGCGGGAGTCTGCCCCCGATACTCCTCCCGGGCAAGCCCCGGGACGCCCGGCGCCGCGTCCTTCTAGGATTGGCTCATGGCGAAGGACCAGTTCTCGTTCGACATCGTGTCCGAGGTGGACATGCAGGAGGTCCGCAACGCCGTGGACCAGGCGGCCCGCGAGATCTCCCAGCGCTTCGACTTCAAGGGCACCGGCACGTCGGTCGCACTGGAGGCCGACAAGATCGAGATGGCCGCAGGCACCGAGGATCGTCTGAAAGCGGCGTGGCAGGTGCTCCAGGAGAAGGCGGTCAAGCGTCAGGTCCCGCTGAAGTCCCTGAAGCCGGGTGAGGTCCAGCAGGCCGCGAAGGGCACGGTCCGTCAGTCCATCGAGGTGATCCAGGGCATCCCGGACGAGAAGGCGAAGCAGATCTCCAAGTTCGTTCGAAGCTCCGTTCCCAAGGCTCAGACCCAGATCCAGGGTTCCCAGCTGCGTGTGTCCGCGAAGTCGAAGGACGATCTCCAGTCCGCGATCCGCGCCGTCAAGGAAGAGGACTTCGGCCTCGCACTGCAGTTCACCAACTACCGCTGAACGGCGGCAACGCAGCGCAACCACCTTGTTGTGAGGGGCCCTGTCCCCCGGTAGATTCCTCTGACCTTCAGGAGGTGGGGATGGACCTCGAACGGCTCAAGGCACGCGCAGCGGAGATCGCGGAACGCGAAAGCGCCGATCTGCTGACGAGGACGACGGCGTCGAAGGCGCTCTACGAGCGAGCCCTCAAGAGCCTCCCCAACGGCGTCGCCTCCAACTTCCAGGTCGGCGACCCCTACCCCGTCTACCTCGAGAAGGGCCGAGGCTCGAGCGTCTGGGACGTCGACGGCACCGAGTACAAGGACTTCCACGGCGGCTTCGGGGTGAACATCGTCGGGCATGCCCATCCGAAGATCGTCGAGGCCCTCGAGAAGGCCGCCCGGGAGGCGATCCACTTCGCCGTCACGACGCCGACGACCGTCGCGCTCGCGGAGGCGATCTGCGAGCGCTTCGAGCTCGAGCAGGTCCGGATCGTCAACTCCGGGACCGAGGCCACGATGGATGCCCTCCGCGTGGCGCGCGCCGCCACCGGCCGGGACAAGGTCGTCAAGATGGAAGGCTCTTACCACGGTCACCACGACTCGCTGCTGTTCTCTGTGGTCCCCGAGGCCGATGTGCTCGGACTCCGACATGACGTCGACCACGAGGGGAAGGCGTGGTACACGACCCAGCCGACGTCGAAAGGGATCCCGAAGGCGCTGTGGGACACGACGATCGTGGTCCCCTTCAACGACGCCGGCGCCGTCGAGCAGGCCCTCGCGGACAACGAGGGCGAGGTCGCGGCGGTGATCCTCGAGCCCGTGATGATGAACGTCGGAATCATCGAGCCACAGCCCGGGTACCTCCAGGCGCTCCGCGACGTGTGCGACAAGCACGGGGTGGTCCTGATCTACGACGAGGTCAAGTGCGGAGGGACGATCGCTTACGGCGGCACCATGGAGCGCTACGGCGTGAAACCGCACCTGTCTGCGTTCGCCAAGGCGATCGGCGGTGGCTCGACGATCGGCGCGTTCGGCGGAGAGGCGCGGATCATGGAATGGGTCTCCAAGGGAGCCGCCCAGCAGGGGACGTTCAACGGGAACCCGCTCTCATCCGCCGCCGGGCTCACCGCCCTCACCCAGGTCTTGACTCGCGACGCCTACGACCACCTCGGGAAGCTCGGCTCGATGCTGGCCGAGGGGTGCGACCGCGCGATCGCGGACTCCGAAGTGCCGGCGCACACGGTGGACCTCGGGGCGAAGGGCTGCGTGTCCTACCGCGCCAACAAGCTCACCAACTACTCCGACTTCCTCGAGACGCACACGGAGCTCTACTGGGCTTCCTACCCGTGGATGGTGAACCGCGGCATCTTCATGACTCCGGGCGACGAGGAACAGTGGACGGTCTCGGTGCAGCACACCGAGGACGACGTCCAGCGCTACATCGACGCGTTCGGCTCGTTCTGCCAGGAACTGTCGGACTAGCTCCGCCGCCGATCAGCCGATCGGACCACGCTCGCCGCGGAGCTCGCTGGCGATCACACGGAGGCGCTCGACGCGAGCCTCGGTCGGCGGGTGGGTCCGGAACAGGCTCGTGATGCCGCCGCGGCCACGTGCTTGCAGGGCGTTCATCGGGTTCACGATGAACATGTGGGCCTCGGCCGGACTCACGCTCGCGAGCGGGGGTACCTTCCGGGATGCTTGCTCGAGCTTGATCAGGGCGCTCGCCAGCGCGTCGGGATCCCTGGACAGGAACGCGCCCGACTCGTCGGCCTGGTACTCGCGCGAGCGCGTCACGGCCATCTGGATCAGCAGCGCGGCGATCGGAGCGAGGATCCACGCCAGGAGGAGAGCGAAGATGTTGCCGCCGCCCTCGTCGTCGCTCCCGCCGAAGAAGAACGCGAACCGCGCGAGGAACGTGATGCTCATGCCGATCGCGGCGGCGATGGAGGAGATCAGGATGTCGCGGTTGGCCACGTGGGACAGTTCGTGGGCGAGGACGCCGCGGAGCTCACGCTCGTCGAGGAGCTGGAGGACGCCCCGGGTCACGGCGACCGAGGCGTTCTCCGGGTTCCGCCCGGTCGCGAACGCGTTCGGCTGCATCATCTCCGAGACGAACAGCTTCGGCATCGGCATGTTCTGCTCGGTCGCGAGCTGGCGGACGATGCGGTAGTAGTCGGGCATCTCCCGCTCGGTGACGGGCTTCGAGCGTGTGGTCTTGATCGCGATCTTGTCGGAGAACCAATACATCGCGAAGTTGAAGATCACCGCCAGGACCAGCGCGATCATCGCTCCGTTCGTGCCGCCGAACACCTGTCCGACGACGACGAACAGGCCGCCCATCGCCGCGATCAGGACCCAGGTCTTCATCCGGTTGATCCCCGGTGCCATCAGTCATTCCTCCTTGGGACGGGGTCTCCCCCATCAGAACCATGGTCTCACAGCTCTTTCGTTCGAACGGAGGGCGCCGGTTCAGCCGACGAGCGTCGAGATGTCCGCGAGCTTGGAGAACGTGCCGGGCAGCAGGAAGAAGAACAGGAGCGCCGCCATCGAGAGCCCGACGGCGCCCGCCACCAGGACGGGTGTCCGCAGGGGCGTGGTGTCCTCGGCCGGCTGGAAGATCATCTGCCGGGCGACGGCCAGGTAGTAGAAAACGCTGATCACCGAGTTCACGACCATGATCGCGGCCAGCACCGGGCCGATCACGTCCCCGCGGGCGATCGCCGCGCCGAAGATCAGGATCTTGGCCCAGAACCCGGCCGCCGGAGGTACGCCGGCCAGCGAGACCATGAACAGCGTCATGCCCACGGCGAGGAACGGCGCGACCCGCGCGACCCCCGCGAAGTCGGAGATCAGGAGCCTCGGGCTGCGCTTGCTCAGCGCCACCGCTACCGCGAACGCCCCCAGGTTCATGATGCCGTAGATCAAGATGTAGCCGGTCGCGGATGCGAACGCCTGCTGGTTGACGGCCTGGTCGTTCGTCACCAGGGCGAAGGGCAGCAACATGTAGCCCGCCTGGGCGATCCCGGAGTACGCGAGCAGCCGGACGAATTGCTTCTGCTGCAACGCCACGAGGTTCCCGATCGTCATCGTGGCGATCGACAGGAACGCGAAGATCGGCACCCAGAACTCGTGCTGGCCGATGAACGCCACGAACATCAGCTGCAGGAGCCCCGCGAACCCGGCCGCCTTGGACGCTACGGCCAGGAACGCCGCGACCGGGACGGGCGCCCCTTCGTAGGTGTCGGGCGCCCAGAACTGGAAGGGGAACGCGGAGACCTTGAACGCGAAGCCCACCACGACGAAAAGGATCGACGCGAGCGCCATCGACTCCTGGGACGGATCGAGCTCACCGAGGGCGACGGCGATCGCGTCGAGCCGCGTCTCTCCCCCGGTCAGCCCGTAGATCAGGCTCATCCCGAAGAGCATCACCGCGGTCGAGAGCACACCGATGAGGAAGAACTTCAGCCCGCCCTCGACACCGGTCACGTCCCACTTGCGGAACGCCGCCATCAAGAACCCGGGCGCCGAGACCAGCTCCAGCGAGATGAACAGCATCAGCAGGTCGCGCGAGGAGGGCATGAGCAAGCAGCCCAGGAACGACGTGAGGAGCAGGAAGTAGTACTCGCCCTGGTAGTAGCCCGGCTGGTCGAAGTACCGGCGCGAAACGGCGAGCACGATCACCGCCGCCACCAGGAAGAAGACCTTGAACAAGATGGCGAAGTTGTCGATGACGAACGAGCCGCCGAAGGTGGCGCGTTCCTCCCCCAGGAGCGTGAGGACGGCGCCGAGCGACGCCAGCACTCCGAGGAGCCCGATCGCCATCGACGCCGACTTGAGGCGAGCCGGCAGGAACAGGTCGACGACGAGCACGAGCATGATGGTCCCCGCGAGGATCAACTCGGGCAGGATCGCGTGGTAGTCGACGCTCACGCCGCGGTCAGCCCCCTTGCCCCAGGACCGCCATGATGCCGCTCACGGCCTCCTGGCTGATCCCGAAGATCAGTCGTGGGAACAGTCCGAGCGCGATGATCAGCACCAGCAGCGGCGTCCAGGACAACCACTCGACGCTGTGGATGTCGCCGAGCGCGTGCTCATTCCAGCGCTCGGGCATCGTGCCCATGTTCACGCGCTGCAACATCCACAGGAAGTAGCCGGCCGTGAGGATCGTCCCGATGCCTCCGGCGACCATGAGCCCCCGGAACAGGCCTACGTGGTCACCCAGGAGCGCCTCGTTCGGGCGGAACGCCGAGAGCAGGGCCATCACCTCGCCCCAGAACCCGGCGAGCCCCGGGAGTCCGAGGGAAGCGATGGCGACGAACGCGAACACGCCGGCGAGCTTCGGCATCCGTTGCGCCATCCCACCGCCGAGCTCCGCGATCTGCCTGGTGTGGTACCGGTCGTAGATCGAGCCGACGCAGAAGAAGAGCATCCCGGTGATCACGCCGTGGGCGACCATCCCGAAGACCGCCGCCTGGATCCCGATCTCGGTGAGCGTGGCGATGCCGAGCATCACGAAGCCCATGTGCCCGACCGAGGAGAACGCGATCAGCCGTTTCAGGTCCCGCTGCGCCAGACACGCGAGCGCGGCGTAGACGATCGCGATCGCCGCGAGGACCCCGATCCAGGGGGCGTAGGCCTGGGCACCCTCCGGGAGCATCGGGAGGGCGATCCGGATGAAGCCGTACGTCCCCATCTTCAGCATGATCCCGGCCAGCAGCACCGAGCCGATCGTGGGTGCCTCGGTATGGGCGTCGGGCAGCCACGTGTGGAACGGCCACATCGGGACCTTGATCGCGAACCCGAGCGCGACCGCCCCGAACACGATCAGTTGGAACGTGTGCGCGTAGCCGCCGCCCGCTCCGAACTCGGTGAGCTTCACGAGATCGAACGTGTGCGGCTCGGGGCCGTTGAAGTAGAGCGCCAGGAAGCCCAGCAGCATGAAGACCGAGCCGAAGAGCGTGTAGAGGAAGAACTTGATCGCGGCGTACTCCCGGTTCGCCGACCCCCAGATCCCGATCAGGAAGTACATCGGGACCAGCACCATCTCCCAGAAGACGAAGAACAGGATCAGGTCGAAGGCGATGAACGTGCCGGCCATCCCGGTCTCGAGCAGCAGCATCAGCGCGAGGAACGCCTTCGTGCGGCCGGGGTCGGGCACGAACCGCCACGTGTAGACGGCGCACAGGAAGGAGAGCAGGAAGGTCAGCACGTAGAGCGGCATCGAGATCCCGTCGATGCCGACGTGGAATCGGGCGCCGATCGCCGAGATCCAGTTCACGTCGAGCTCGTACTGGAGCCCGTCCGTCCCGTAGTCGAACCCGATCATCATCGCGATCGACAGCACCAGCGCCGCACCGGTGAACAGGATGCCGAATCCGCGAACCATGCGTTCGCGGTCCCTCGGCACGAGGAGGATCGCCAGCGCTCCGAGGATCGGCAGCAGGGTGGTGATCGTGATCGCCGAGCTCTCCCAGGTCATCTCACACTCCTCACGCGATCTGGACGAACACGATCGTCAACGCCACGACGCCGGCGAACAGCAGCACCGCGTACCACTGGACGTTGCCGGTTTGCAGGTACTTGAGCAGACCCCCGGTCGCGCTGGTCAACCCGCCAACCGCGTTCACGGCGCCGTCGACCAAGGTGCGGTCGATCCAGCTCACGAACGTCCCCGCCCCGCGCGTCACCCATGCGGCGCCGTTCACCGCCCCGTCGAGGACGTGCTGGTTGGTCCAGTACACGGCGGCGGACACGCGGTCACGGATCGGGTACACGATGCCCTTCATATAGAAGTCGTCGATGAAGTAGCGGTGCTGGAGCAGGTTCCACGCGCGAGGGAACGCCATGAGCGGGTCCCGCTCCCGGCGTTCCCGGTACAGGGGATACCCGATCAGGATCCCGACGGCGGCGGCGATCGTGCCGACGAGGGCCACCCAGAAGACGAAGTGCGCCTCGTGCGGATGCTCGAAGAACACCCAGTCTCCGAAGACCGCACCGAGCTGCGGAGCTCCCAGGAATCCCGCGACGACCGAGGCGCCCGCCAGTCCCACGAGCGGCCCGGTCATCACTCGCGGCGACTCGTGCGGATGCGCCTGTCCTCGATAGGTGCCGAAGAAGGTGAGCAGGACGCATCGCGTCATGTAGAAGGCCGTCATCACGGCGACGGCGAGGAGGACGAAGAAGAGCCACCGGTTCTCGTCCCAGGCGCCCACCAGGAGCTCGTCCTTCGACCAGAAGCCGGCGAGCGGGAACACGCCGGCGAGGGCGGCGGAGCCGATCAGGAACGTCCAGAACGTGACGGGCATCTCGTCCTTCAGTCCACCCATTTCGCTCATGTTGTTCGAATGGACCGCGTGGATAACGGAGCCCGCGCCGAGGAACAGCAGGGCCTTGAAGAACGCGTGCGTGAACAGATGGAAGAAGCCCGCGGTGACTCCCACCGGCCCCAGCGAGAGCCCGGCCACCATGTAGGCGAGCTGCGAAAGCGTCGAGTACGCGAGGACCCGCTTGATGTCGTCCTGCACGAAGGCCAGGAACGCGGCGCCCAGCGCCGTGATCGCGGCGATCACGCTGACGATCGTCAGCACGAACGGATCCGCGTGCACGAAGACCTCGAACATCCGCCCGACCAGGTAGACGCCCGCGGCCACCATCGTGGCGGCGTGGATCAGCGCCGAGACCGGCGTGGGACCGGCCATCGCGTCGGGCAGCCACACGTGCAGCGGGAACTGGGCGGACTTGCCGACCGCCCCGCCGAACAGCAGCAGGGCCGCCGCCGTCACCAACCCCGGCGAGGTTCCCGGCCCCGCGATCGCCTCGCCGATCTCGGCGATGTTCGTCGTGGTGAAACCGGTGGCGAAGATCAACGCGAAGATCCCGAACATGAACGGTACGTCCCCGATGCGGGTGGTGAGGAACGCCTTGATCGCGGCACTCGAGTTCTCTCGCTCCTCGTACCAGTGGCCGATCAGCAGGTACGAGCACACGCCCATGATCTCCCAGCCAACCAGGAGCATCAGCAGGTTGTTCGCGATCACGACGGTGAGCATCGCGCCCGTGAACAGCGACAGGACGACGTAGAACCAGGTGAACCGGACGTCTCCGTGCATGTAGCCCAGCGAGTACACGTGGACCGCGAGCGACACGGACGTCACCACCACCAGCATCACCGCGGTGAGGCCGTCGACGTACTGGCCGACCTCGAGATGCAGCGGACCGATCGAGAACCACTCGATGCCCGGGGGTGCGTACGGCCCTCCCCCGCTCACGAAGTGCCACAGCACCGCGAGCGACATCACGAACCCGGCGCCGAGAGCGGTGATCCCGTAGACCGCGCCCTGTCCCGGCGTCCGCTTCCCGAAGAACAGGGTCAGCGCGGCGGAGATGAAGGGAAGCAGCGCGATGACCCAGGCGTACTGGATCGCGCCATCTGTGGCGGCCACGGTGTTCTCGGCCGCTGCGGCAGCGCTCGCGGTGAAGACGACCTCCGCTACCACTTGAGGAGGTTCACCTCATCCACGTTGATCGAGGCTCGGTTGCGGAACAGCAGGATCACGATCGCGAGCCCGATCCCCACCTCGGCCGCCGCGACGGCGATCACGAAGAGCGCGAAGATCTGTCCCCCCACGTCGTGCAGGGCCGACGAGAACGCGATCAGGTTCACGTTCACCGCGTTCAGCATCAGCTCGATCGCCATCAGGACCATGACCGCGTTCCGGCGGGCGAGAACCCCGTAGACCCCCGTCGAGAACAGCAGCGTCGAGAACACCAGCACGAAGGGCAGCCGGATCACGTCAGTTCCCCTCGTCCTTGCGCGCGAGCACGATCGCGCCGATCAAGGCCGCGAGCAGCAGGAACGAGATCGCCTCGAACGGGAGCACGTAGTGGCGGAACATCGACTCGCCCACGTCCTGAGTGGTCGAGCGGAAGACGGTGAACTGCTCCGAGTCGAAGGGGAACGCCTCCTGGATCAGGAAGACGAGGCCGGCGAACACGCCCATGGCGACGAGCGCCCCGAGCCACCGGCGGTTGTTGTCGAGAGTGTCCCGCCCGATCGGCGCCTTGGTGAGCATCAGGCCGAAGAGGAACAGGATCACGATCGCGCCCACGTAGATCAGGATCTGCACCCAGCCCGCGAACTCCGCGCCGAGGAGCAGGAACGTCGCGCCGACCGACAGGAGCGCGACCACGAGATACAACGCGGCGTGCACGACGTTCCTGGCGGTCACGACGGCGATCGCGCTGATCGAGCCCACCGCGGCGATCACGGCGAACGCGTATTCCTGGGCCGTCACGAAGCCTGTTCCTCCGCGGGCTCCGCGCCCTCTTCCAGCCCAGGAGGCGGCAAGACCGTGTAGGTCCAGTCCTCGAGCCGCTCCTTCTCGTGCGTCATCAGGCCGAGGTCGTACTCGCCGTACTCGAACTCGGGGCTCCAGAACAACGCGTCGAACGGGCACACCTCGACGCAGATCCCGCAGTACATGCACAAGGCGTAGTCGATCGCGAACCGATCGAGGACCTTCTGCGAGCGAGCTCTCCCGCCGCCTGCCGGGTCGTGCGTCTCCTTGTGCGCGTCGATGTAGATGCACCAGTCGGGACACTCGCGCGAGCACTTGTAGCAGACGGTGCAGTTGGCCTCCTTGAGCGCGATCACGCCTCGCGTTCGTGCCGGGAGATCCGGCTTCACACGTGGGTACTGCTGCGTGACGGCGGGCTGGAGCATGGTCTTGAGCGTGACCGACAGCCCCTTCGCGAGACCGAGGCCGGTCCCTTTCTTGCGCTTCTGCTCGGGCACCTAGAACGCCACCTTCGCGACCGCCACACCCATGATCAGCGCCAGGGAGAGCGGGATGAGCACCAGCCAGGAGAAGCGCTGGAGCTGATCCTCACGCAGACGTGGGTAGGTCGCCCGCAGCCAGATGAAGAAGAAGGCGAGCGCGCCGATCTTCCCCATCATCATCAGCACCCCAGGGATCGGGATCCCCGGGAGCTGCTGGTACCCGCCGAGATACAGGACCGCCGCGATCCCCGAGAAGGCGACGATCCCGCCGTACTCGGCGAGCAGGAAGAACGCGAACTTCAGCCCCGTGTACTCGGTGTAGGCGCCGAAGATGATCTCGGAGTCGGCGATCGGCATGTCGAAGGGCGGCCGCTGGAGCTCCGCGAAGGCCGCCATCATGAAGATCAGGAACCCGGGGAACTGCGGGATGATGAACCACAACCGCTCCTGCGCCTCGGCGATGCCCACCATCGAGAGGGTGCCCGCCTGCATCACGATCGCCGCCGCGGCGATCACGAGCGGCAGCTCGTAGGCGATCAGCTGCGCTGCGGCGCGGATGGCGCCGATCAGCGAGAACTTGTTCGCCGAGGACCAGCCGGCCATCATGATCCCGATCACCGAGACGCTGGACATCGCCAGCACGAAGAAGATCCCGACGTCGAGGTTCTCCGCGAACACCGTGTCGCCGAGCGGCAGGACCACCAGGATCGCGATGTACGGGATCATCGCCACCGCGGGAGCGAGCGAGAACACGTTGCGGTCGGCGGCTGCGGGGACGATGTCCTCTTTCTGGAGGAACTTGACGCCGTCGGCCACGAGCTGGGCCCATCCGTGGAACCGGCCGGCCTCCATCGGTCCGAGCCTCGCCTGCATGTGGGCGAGGCCCTTGTGCTCGATGTAGCCGATCCCGAGCGGAACCACCAGGAAGAACCCCATCACGCCGACGGTCTTCAGCAGCAAGACGAGCCAGAAGTTCGAGAACGCCTCCTCGGCGATCGACACACCGGTCTCGGCGAGGATCACTCGTCGTCCTCCACGGGCTCGCCTTCGACGAGACCCGGCCACGGCTTGGCCTCCCGGCTCATGAGCGGGAAGTCCTTGCGGAGCGGCTGGCCCTCGAACGGCTCCGAGAGCAGGAGCTTCACGGGCTTGGGATGCCCTTCGAAGTGGATCCCGAACATCTCCCGCGTCTCTCGCTCGTGCCAATCCGATGTCGGGAACAGGTCGGAGACCGTCGGGCAGGTCGGATGCTCATGCGTCAGCAGCACCTTGATCCGCACGTTGTGCCGGTGCGTGAGGGAGTACAGATGCGTCACGACCTCGAACCCCCGCTCCGGGCCGAAGTCCACGCCGGCCGTGAAGTCGCAGTAGGTGCAGTCGAACTCGGGCTCGTCCCGCAGGAGCCGGCACACGTCGCGGTACTTCTCGGTGCTGACGGTCGCGACGGCGTGGCCGTGCTGCACCTCGAACGCGAGGATGTCCTGTCCGAACCGCGCCCGGAGGCGCGATTCCACGTCCTCAGGAGACAGCGCTGTGGCCACTCGCCCACTTCTCCTGGATGTCCTCGTCCTTGATCTTCTCCTGCAGCTTCACGATCCCGTGGAGCAGGGCTTCCGGGCGGGGCGGGCAACCGGGCACGTAGACGTCGACCGGCACGATCTGGTCGACGCCCTTGGTGACGGAGTAGGAGTCCCAGTACGGGCCGCCGCAGTTGGAGCAGGAGCCGAA
>Ga0136614_10001966_pt1 | contig 12536 bp, 10 predicted proteins | sample AntDrymUQ2792106_2_FD_106643 | JGI IMG/M metagenome (GOLD analysis project Ga0136614, IMG submission 106643) | Polar desert sand microbial communities from Dry Valleys, Antarctica - metaG UQ279 (21.06) | ecosystem: Environmental > Terrestrial > Soil > Desert | place: Antarctica: Dry Valley...
CTACGTCGACTTCTACTCCTGCGAGCACCACGCGCGGAACGTCGGCGCGATCTTCCGGCCCGGCCAGGAACCGCTGCCGCCGAACTGGAAGCACCTGCCGATCGGCTACCACGGCCGGGCCGGAACGGTGGTCGTGTCCGGCACCGACGTCGTGCGCCCGCGCGGGCAGCGCAAGTCCCCCGACGCCGCGCCGACGTTCGGGCCGTCGCAGCGGCTGGACTTCGAGGCCGAGGTCGGGTTCGTCGTCGGCGTGCCGTCGGCACTGGGCGAGCCCGTGACCGTCGCGGAGTTCGCGGAGCACGTGTTCGGCGTGGTGCTGCTCAACGACTGGTCGGCGCGTGACCTGCAGGCGTGGGAGACCGTGCCGCTGGGGCCGTTCCTCGGGAAGTCGTTCGCGACGTCGGTGTCTCCGTGGGTCGTGCCGCTCGACGCGCTGGCGGCCGCGCGGGTGGCGCCACCGCCGCGCGACCCGCCACCGCTGGACTACCTGGCCGACGGCGACGAGGCGTGGGGCCTGGACCTCGCGCTGGAGGTCCGGCTCAACGGCAGCCTGGTGTCACGCCCGCCCTTCGCGTCGATGTACTGGACCGCCGCGCAGCAGCTCGCGCACCTCACCGTCAACGGGGCGTCGCTGCGCACCGGGGACCTGTACGCATCGGGCACGGTCAGCGGGCCGGCCGCCGACCAGCGCGGGTCGCTGCTGGAGCTGAGCTGGAACGGCACTGCGCCGCTGTCGCTGCCGGACGGCAGCACCCGGACGTTCCTGGCGGACGGCGACGAGGTCGTCATCACCGCGAGCGCCCCAGGCCCGGACGGCACGCGGGTCGACCTCGGCAGCGTGGCGGGCCGCATCCTGCCCGCGAGCGGAGCCCGGCCGTGAGCCGGCCCGCCTTCGACGAGGGCGCCCTCAGGACAGCTGCGCGAGCCAGGCCTGCCAGCCCTTCTCCACAGCAGCGTGGTCGACGCTCTCCGAGTAGATGTGGTGGCTCACCGCGATGGGCATGCCGATCGCAGCCCTGCCATGGAACCGCAGCAGCGCGGCTGCGGTGCGCACACCGAGGAAGGTCGGAGTGACGTAGTCGACGACGCCCTCGATCGGCGCGAGCCCGTCGAGCTCCAGGTGCACCCGATCTCCGGTGACCACGTGGTCGTGCAGGCCCAGCGCGGGTGCCAGCCGCGCCCACGCGTCCTCCTGAGCCGTGGAGGCGGGGGCTTCGGCCTCGACGTAGGTGGCGGGCAGGCCGGGGAAGTGCTGCAAGTACTGGGCAAGCGTATGCAGGTACATGTCCCAGCCGTGACCGGTCATGGCCTCGTACTCGGCCCCCCAGTCTTCGCCGAGGACGCCACTGTGCACGAACCGCAGAACGGCGCTGCCACCGTCGCGGCCCTCGACGAGGTACTCGAACGCCTGCGTGGGGCCGTCCTCAGCCTCAGGCGTGCGGATCGTCAATCGGCGGGGCGGATCCCAGACGATCACATCGGCCCCGCCGGGGTCGACCTCCATCGGCATGAACCAGGCGGCGAGCCCGGGGCCGGTGGCGATCGCCTGCCACACCTGCTCGGGAGTCGCCGCAAGAGCGACCTCCTTGCGCAGCTCGAACTTCCTCGGCATGCCAGCGCTCCTCTTGCTGAGTGTTTGTTCGCCTGCGTCGCGGCAGGTGAGGTTTCACGGCTTCTTTACCAGCTCGACCAGTCCGTGCTTCGCCAGCATCCTGTCAAGACAGCGAGGTGGGTCGGTTCGCCCTGCTGCTGGGACGACACCGAGGGCGCGTTCAGGGCGTCGCGGTCGGGGAGAGTCCCGGCGACGTCGGTGCGTCGGCGCGGCGGTGAGCGGTGACGAGGTAGCGCTCGACCTCGTCGGCATAGGTGCTGGACTCCGGCGACAACCCGGCGGCGCGGAGGTCGTCGTCGAGCTCGTCGTGGCGGAAGGGCCAGATCGACAGCCTCTCCCGGTGAGTGGTCACCCCGCTGTCACCGTCCAGGAGCGCTACGGCCACGTCGAGGAAGTGTGGGTCTTCCCAGCTGTCGGCGATGCTCCAGCCGTGAATGGTCAGTGCCGCCGTCCCACCTCGCTCGGTGAGTCGATCGCCGACCTGCAAGCCAGAGCCGCGCTCACGCACGCGCTCCCAGTTACGCGAGGTCACGACCAGCAGCCCACCCTCCCGCAGCACGCCGGCCATTCCGGCGAGGGCGGCGCGTCGGCGAGTCTTCCCGGCCGCGTGCATGAGGGAGTTACCCACGCACAAGACCGCATCGAACGATCCGTCCCACCCGCGGTGCGCGAGGCTCTCCCAGTCGCACGCCACGGCCGCGAGATCGATGGCGTACCGGGCGGCCAGCGCCCGTGTGCGCGCCACCATGGCGTGGCTGGCGTCCGACGCGACGACAGGGAAGCCCCGCAGCGCAAGGCCGACGGCAAGCTGTCCGGTTCCGCACGCGCAGTCCAAGACCGGCGCACCGGCATCCAGCACGGCGAGGGGACCAGCGAACGCCTCGACGGCGCCTTCGGGCGTCAGCACGGCCTCCGGCACAAGCCAGTCGTAGACCCCGGCCAAGCCGTCGTACGAGTCCGCCACGACAGCTACCGATCACTGACGTTCTTGAGCGGCTCGGACAGCTGCGCGGATGTCCACCGGCAGCTCCAGGGCGTGGACTTCGACGCCCAGGTCGGCAAGAGCCGTGGCTGCCCAGGTTCTGGCCCCGGAGAAGTGGTGGGCAGCCAGCACGTCTGAGAAACACAGAATGAGGCGCGGGGACGAGTCGAGCGTCGAACGGATCCAGACGAGCTTCAGCGCATCAGCGAGAACCTTGAGCTTCTGAGCCGGCTTCGGCGAACCTTGATGGGCCCAAGCTTCGACGAGAACGGTGAGGTCTGGATCGGCTGCATCGACCTCGATGCGAACACCGTCGATCTGGGGCAGTGTCCGAGGTGCAAGGTCGAGGCCGAGTTCTCGGCCGAGAATTTCGATCATGGCCTTCTCGGCGAGACGCTGCTCCTGACTGTCGCCAGGTGGCAAGGTCGGGTTGGGGGCACTCGCCCCGCCCGTCGTGGGCGATGGCGAGACGGGTGCAGCCGGCCCGTCAACAGCCGTGAGCTCGTTGACGGGTTTCCCGTCCGGCCCGCTGCGGCGACGTACCAAGCCCTGCGCAGCGAGGTCCAGGCAGACGCGGTTGATCGCCTGGCGAGGAGACACGTCGAGTCGCCGCGCGAGTTCGTCATCGTCGAGCGGATGGGAGCTGGTCCGCAGGAGGTCGAGGACGCGTTGCTTGACTGTTGCGCTGCTCATGGTGGTGATCCTGCCAGTGTTGGGCTCGCGCTGAGGTCGACGTGGGCGCCACCACCTCGGCGATCGCACCCTGGACGAGTACGAGAGTCTGTGGCGGCTGCACGTCGAGCCGTTCCTCGGAGTAGTGGCTGGCCGACCAGGTGCCGACACGCTGCCGTGCACCCGTGGTCTCAGCGACGCCGTTGACGGCGAAGGGCGCCTCTCCCATCATCGGGCAGGTGGCCGTTTTGGCTGGTGGGTGGGGTGGAACGGGCGACGGGAATCGAACCCGCGTAGCCAGTTTGGAAGACTGCGCCCGATGCACGGTCAGCACCCTCGACCTGCGCTCGGCCGGGTCAGGGGGCTCTGGCCTGCCAGTTCATCCCGTTGAGCACGGGCCTGTGTGATCGCTTGAGAGCGAACGCGCTGATTCTTCGCTGACCATGATCTTGGCATTAGCATGTTGATCAGTCCGGATGGGATCCGGTGAGATGGTCGAGACACGTCCCGCGTGCCGTGACAGGGGAGGGAGGCCTTCAAACTGTGCCGAACGTCGTGGACCGATGGAACGCTGCCTACTTCAATAACGCCCTGTCAGGGGGTGTATTGGCGGCCTTGGCCGGGCTCGTGACGGCGGAACCGGATGCCCAGGCGCTCGCGGACCGCGTGTTCCGGCTGATGCGGATGGCGCGGTTCGAGCCTGCCGATCTGTCCCTGCTCACCGCGTGGGCGATCGGCTTCAGCGCGCCGAGGACGGTGCCGAGTGCGTGGGAGGATGCGGTTCCGCCGGTCACGATGGCCGGTCGACACTGCAAGCTCGATGACTACATCGCCGGGAACCCCTGGCATCAACCACACGTCGAGCCTGTCCTCGTTGATCTCGGCTGTGGCTTCCCGCCCTTCACCACGGTCGACAGTGCCGCACGGCTCCCTGACTGGCAGATCATCGGCGTCGACCCCTCGTTCGGCCGCTACCTCGTCTACGACCAGAGCGGCGACTACGCCTGCATCGACGACCACGGGCACGTGCAGTACTACCGGACAGGCACCGTGGACCCCGACCCCGCCACTACCCGAGCCCGGTACCGGGGTCTGCTGCATCGACTGCTGCCGCTGCTGCCGGGCGAGGACAGCGGCGAGCTGCAGGAAGTCGAGCACGGCGGCTCGCGGTTGGTGCGCAACCCCCTCCGTGGATACGAAGCGCCTAACATCTCCTTGCGCCAAGGCGAGATCGGCTCGTTCGGCGTCGAGGGCGGCGTGGACGTGATTCGCTGTATGAACGTGTTCATGTACTTTGACCGCTCGTTCCGTGAGCGCGCCCTGGAGTGGGCCACGAGTCTGCTTCGCCCGGGCGGGCTGGTGCTGTGTGGAAGCAACTGGGCGCGATCGGCGAGTTCGCGCTACACCGTCTACCAGGAGCATCTCGGCAGGCTGATGCCACGCGAGTTCGCTTTCAGCATCGAGAACGTGCGCCCCCTTGAGTTGTCGCCCTGGTACGCGCTCCACGACGACGACGTTGAGAACCTCTGCAACGCGGCAGCAGTGGCGGTGGTTCGGGCCGACGAGCGGTTCCGGCGCCACTTCGATGACCGGCTCGATGCCCTGCTGGCGCAACGGAACTTCTGCCGCCGTGACCAAGATGGTTACCTGGGCGGCCCGGATGAAGACATGTCAGTAGACGAGCTCGCCGAGCAAACCGACGAGTTGGCCACGCAACTTGAGCGTGCGGGTCTTGTCGACGAAGCGGTCAGCGCACTCCGACACGCCGGCTACGATGCCTGGCGCAACGTCGCCGGCCACGTAGCGATGCAACCATTTGTGCCGCCTCGGTTGCCAGCATCGACGGTGTTGTGAGTACGTGCACCGCCTGCGGCGCATCGCGACGTGAGGACCGAGCCGGAGTCGGCACCGTGCTGGTCGCCCTCAGCGTCTACGCCGACGTCCTCTCGGTCTGGTCGTCAGGGATCACAAGTGACCATCTGTTCCGTAGTCGTGGGCGATGCCCCACCACTACCGGCAGTCGCCCAGGATGTGGCCCCACCCTCCGATCCGGGTCCGAGGACAGTTCCCGCCGTCCGTGGCTGTTGATGTAGCGATGGATGTAGTCGGGTCGGCCTGACCCAGGACGAGCGGGGCGGAAGCGCGTGTGTCAGGATGCGGTGCGCAGCGCGGATGTGTTCGTGGGAACTGTGGGTTTCCGGTACGGATCGCCGGTGCGTGATCGCCCGGAGTTGTCCTATACGGAGTTGGAATTCGTGGAGGCCGGTAAGGCGGGCCTGGATCGGTTGTCGCCCGGCCGGAGCTGATGGATGCCTGGTCAGGCAGTGATCGGCCGGGGTGTTAGCCGCCGTTCCTGATGAGCATGGGCGGGTGCGTTCGCGTCAACGGTCGTGAACGGCGGAGGGAGCGGCCGAGGGGTAGCGGTGTCGTTGGTGTGCGACGACAACGTGACGATGTGCGGCGTCCGGTAGAGGAGACGGCCCTCCCGGTCGTCTCTTGCGGAGCCGCCGGGACGGCCACCCGAGGCGCGCGGAGGCCGTGGTCACGGTAGGCAAGATCATGTCGGAGGTCGAACGGCGGCTGGCGGCGGGGCTGCTGGCGTGCCCGGGCTGCGAAGGCCGGCTTGGGTCCGTGGAGGTATGCCCGGCCGCGAGTGTTGCGCGGGGCCGGCGGGCCGGTGTCGCGGTGTCGGCCGCGGTGGACACGGTGCGGGGGCTGCGGGGTCACTCACGTGTTGTTGGCCGGTCGACGCCCTGGTCCGGCGCGCGGATGAGCCGGGGCGATCGGTGCGGGGCTGGGTGCGCCGGTGCCGCGCGCAGGCGCAGGTGCTGCGGGCGGGGTTCACCGGCCTGTTGGTCGCGGTGGATTCGGATCCGCTGCTGCCGTGTCCGGCCGGACCGGGCTGGGGGACGCGGTCACCGCGATCGTGGCCGCGGCAGTGCTCCAGGTGGGGCGGCGCTCAAGCGGAGGAACCCGGGTGCACCGCAGCGCAGGTCGTGCGTGTGCTGCGCGCCCAATCTGGGTGGGCGCCCTCCGAGTGCACCCCGACCTCGGTCGGACGGAGGACAGCGCGGTCGAGAGCAAGGACGAAGACGGCGACGACGGCGCGGCTGGGGCGTTGGTTCCCGGTGGCGTAATAGCACACTAATCGTACGACGGCGACGGCGGCCCTTCTCATGATCGGGAGGGCCGCCGTTTTGGCTGGTGGGGGCTGTGGAGCGGGCGACGGGAATCGAACCCGCGTAGCCAGTTTGGAAGGTATCCGATCGGCGTAGGCCATGGCTTCTACCTGCGACGGAACCCGCGCGCGGCCCGACTATAGGCGTCTCCTGCCTCTCTCGCGGCCGACACTTCGCACCACGTTTGATCCCATGTGACCGATCAGCCGTACCCGCGTGTCAGCGACGCTAGCGTGTCGCGGAAGGCTGGCCAGATCGACCTTCCCGTCGTCGGCCAGGCCGGGAATCACCATCATCTCAGCGCCGGCCACGGCCACCCGGTACTCCGCGCGGCCGCGATCGGCGGCGGCCACGACGAGAGCGTCGGATGCCTCTTCGATCGCCGCCGCCCGGCTCTCCCTCACGCCGCTCGCCAATGGCTGCACGTTCTCCACCCCGGCCGGGAGCACCCCGACCGTCCACGACACATCCATCCGCCGATGATGACGCGACTCGGCCCGGCTGCGCTGCAGCCGGGCCGAGTTCTCCACAGCGTCGGTCACTCATCCTCGGTCGGGTTGTCGCCGAGCAGCCGCGCGGCCTGCCGCCACGCGCGCAGCATCGACGTGTACGCTGTCGCGTCGCAGATCTCCCACGTCACCGGCCCCATCTGCACCCGCAGCATGGCCGGCACCGCGCCATCGGCCCGGGCCGGCGCGAACATGGCGCCGACGTCCGGCAGCCCGGCCAGCCGCACCATCGCAGCCACGGTCGTCGGGCCGATCAGCAACGGCCGCCGTCCCGCCACGGCTGGCCGAAGCGACTGCGCGAGCACCGCCGCCCGCTCCAACCCTCCGCGACCGCGCGGGCCGTGACCCCATAACGCATGTAGACCAGCACACCGCCGAGGGTTAGCCCCAGCTGCTGCTCCGGCGTCCCGACGTGGGCCAGGTCCAGCCGCGCAGGTACGAGTCCGGCGGCCCGGACGACGATGTTCGTCACGACCGACGACGCAGTGATCATCCGCGCCTGCGCGGCCTGCTTGGCGGACTGGTGGGTGCGTGCGGTCATGGTGGCCTCCGGTAGTCCGTGGGCCTGTCGGCCCGTCCCCTTGGGGTGGCGGGGAGTTGTTTCCCCCGCCGCCGTAAGGCGACCAACCACGGCCGTGGAGGCTCGCGGTCACAGGGCGGCCGCAGGCGGTCACGTAGTGACGCGAGCGCAGCGAGCGCCCTTGACCGGGAGTCAGGCCGTGGTAAGCCAAGGGCCGGCAGGCCCCGCCGAAGGCGTCGATCCGGCGGGCTTGGCCCGCGCGGCCATGAGCGCAGACCCGATCGGCAACGGGCCCGGCGGCCCGGCGGCCCTGCTGAGTGACACATACGTCGGTGGGTCGCGTCACCCCTGTGAAGCGTGAAAGGCGACCGACCTTGGACGTAGGGCGAATCCGGTGGCGATCTGCTCGCTCGCATCCCCAGCGGCCCGTACCGCGCCGCAAACCGTAACGATCTAGTATTCGCTGCCGACTAGATGATTAACCAACGACTAGATCCTACTCTGACGTGATCAATAAGCGGCTCTTCGATCTTGACCGGGCAACCTGAGATTTGGCTGGTCCGGCGCGCCTGAACGATGGCGGTCCGCGGCTCGGTGATCCTCGCTGTGTTGAGGAGCAGCGAGAGGGGAGCCGCGGACCGTGGTTGACCGTAGCGATGACGCGTCGTGTCTGTTGGGACTCGCGGGCTTGGCGGTGGAGCGTGTCGTGCTCACCGGGTCCGGGGTCAAAATTGTGCAATTGGTCACTGACGACCCGGATGCGGCGCGGTGTCCGTCGTGCCGGTCGGTGTCGACTTCGGGGAAGGACTGGGTGTTGACCCGCCCGCGTGACCTGCCGGTCGGGGGCGAGTTCGCGGTGGTGCAGTGGCGCAAGCGGCGTTGGCGCTGCCGGAGTGTTGAGTGTGCGCGGCAGACGTTCACCGAGCAGGTCGCCCAGGTCCCCGCGGGGATGCGCACGACGACGCGGTTGCGGGCTGCGCTGGCGTGGGCGGTGGAGGACGGCCGCGACCAGTCCGAGGTTGCCGCGGCGCACGGGGTGTCGTGGCCAACGGTGCAGCGGGCGGTGGTCGTGCACGGCGCGGCGGAGCTGGTCGAGCCCGAACCGGTCGAGGTGCTGGGGATGGACGAGACCCGGTTCGGGCGGCCGCGCTGGCTGCCCGACGGCGTCCACGATGACGGCCGGATCCGGTGGGCGCGCACCGATCCGTGGGAGACCGGGTTCGTCGACATCACCGGCGATCAGGGGTTGCTAGGCCAGGTCGACGGCCGGACCAGCACCGCGGTCCAGGCCTGGTTCGCCGCCCGCGGCCCTGAGTTCCGGGCCGGCATCAAGGTGGTGGTGATGGACCCGCACGCCGGCTACGCCGCCGCCGTGCGCGCCGCGCTGCCCGACGCGGTGATCGCGGTCGATCACTTTCATCTGATCATGCTCGGAAACAAGGCGGTCACCGCGGTCCGCCAACGCGTCACCCACGAGCGGCTCGGGCGCCGCGGCCGCAAGCTCGATCCGGCGTGGGCCAACCGCCGGCTGCTGCTGCGCGGGCGCGAGCGGCTCTCCCCGGCCGCGTTGGCGCGGATGTGGAACGGCTGCGTCGATCACGACCCGTCGGGGCAGCTGCTCTCAGCGTGGATCGCGAAGGAGGAACTGCGCGCGCTGTGCGCGAGCGCGGCTCGCGGCGGGGACCCGGGCAAGATCCGGGTACGGCTGTGGGCGTTCTACCGCTGGTGCGCCGACGCCGACATCCCGGAGCTGACCACGCTGGCGGAGACGATCGACACCTGGTGGTGGCCGGCGATCGAGGTGTTCCTGTCGACCGGGATCACCAACGCCCGAACCGAGGGCACGAACCGGTTGATCAAACAGGTGAAACGCGCCGGCTGCGGGTTCAGAAACCGGGAAAACTACCGCCGCCGGGTACGGTTGCACTGCACCCGGCGCACCCGCCGATTGTCAGCGAGGAACCCGACGGTGCCCGCCTAAGATCGAAGAGCCCAATAAGCTGAGGATGGCATGCAGTTCGGTATACGAGGCGTCGCATTGTTTATGGCGACTATTTCATTAGCCGCTAGTGCGGTTGCAGCAGTCGTCTACATCGATCAGATCGCGAACCTTATCGTCTCGGTGGTTGCAAATGCCTTATCCATCCCAGTGGTCGCATTACTGACGTACCTGTACTTCACCAACGGCCGCGATCGGCTTGCCGAACGCAGATATCGGGCTCGCGTCGCGCAGCCGAGTGTCAAGTCGAGTGTTTCATCAAAAGGTAACCCGTATGTAATCGGGCGCCCCAAGCTCGTAGAAGACCTGGTGCGAGAGATTCGGCTTTCACCGAACGGAACTCTGCTGGTTGTAACAGGCGCTGTAGGGTCAGGAAAAACGACCCTCCTGCATACGCTTATGGCGAATCTCGCTGAGAATCGATTCACGCCGATCCCCTTTCGGGCTGAGATCCACTACAACTTTTCGCAGCTAGGCTCGACGCTCGAAGAGTCCTTCGTAATCGCCTTCAACAAGCATGTTGGATCAGCCGTCGATGCGCACAGGGTTTGGCGGCGTGTCTGCGAGTCCAATCGTGTAGTCGTCCTAGTCGATGGCCTCGACGACTGGCGCGGTCGCATGGGTATGACCCCCAGCGAGGCCTTGACTGCGCTCCACCTCCAAGCACGTGAGTATCCATTCAAGTTCGTGGCAGCGGTTAGGTCGGACGGGATGGACTTTTCGTCAATCTACCCCACCTTCGCGTTGGATCCTCTAAACATAGACGACGCAGATCGTAATCGCGTGTTGTCCACGTCACCACTGGCAATAGATGATCGAACCCGGGACATATGGCGTGATGCGCTGATTGCGCTGGATGCCGCCAGGTCACCTCTGTTCATGACCCTGGCATTGGACCTCATCGCGCGTCCAGACGATCTCGAGTGCATCAGCGCCTTGTCCGACGAGAAGGCAGCACAGTACGCACTTCTCAATGCATGGACGAACCTCCGGCTTCGTCACTTTTCATCTCAGTACCCAATTGATCCGGAGCAACTACAGAGAAGTCTTACGATGCTGTCACGGATAGCCTTCGTGCTCAGCTTCCAGGGAAGATTGGAGGCCTCGACCGAAGAGCTCCGCCAGATGTTGGAGCGACAGCAAGCAGTCGGGACGGCTGACGCCCGATGGGGAGACATCTCCAACTGCTACCAACTTGGCCGAGGCATTGGGATGCTTCACACTCAGGATGTACAGAATGAACCGGTTCAACGATTTCAGTTCCGACATTCGATTCTTCAAGTCTATCTTGCGGCAGTTTACATACGGCAGAATGCGGTTAGTCTCGAGACTGCCGAGTTTGGCACGCTTTCCCCCGAGCTGATGCAGGCGATCACCATGTACCTGCGCGAGGGCAACACAGTCGAAACTCAGCACCTCCGAGAACGAGGAGTGACATACCTTGAGAACGAACGGGCGAGCCGATACTCCTGGCTTACAGTCCTGAGTTCCTTACCTGCCCTGACGATCGAGGGCCGCGCCGCACTTCTTCGAGCCTTTGGCGACCAGTTCTCATCAGGCAACGATGTTCGCAAAATTCAATTGATTGATCAACTAATTCAGTCCGACCTTGGAGAGGGCAAGTACGAAGTACTATGGAATTGGGTAACCCAGCGGAACTACTCCATCGGAATCGCGGCGGCCGAAGCCTTAGCCAAAGGTGGTTCTGAGTCACTGGCCGTGGTCACTTCTCGCATCGAATTGCTGTTGCGGAGAAATGAAGGGCGCTGGCTCTACAATGCGGATGACTGGGCCACGAACGGCGGGATTGTCACAGTTCTCGCAACAGCGATCCCGCTCTGGCGAGAGCATTGCAGCACGGCTTCGGATCGCAATACCCTAACCGGCTGGGCGAGAATACTTCTTGAGCTTGTTCAGGTAGGACAACTGGGAGGAGTGGAGGCGTCGGTGGTCTCTGGCTATAGGAAAGCTCTTACCCTTGGCGCAAGCTCGTTCGTTTGGACAGAAGTTGATGAACTACAGCAATTAGTGAAGTCTTATGTTGCAAAGCTGCCACTGCTCCATGCGATCGCGACGCATGGCGAGCATGCCCCACCGACCTATGTGTGGCGAATCAAGATCCAACAGTTCACGGACCAAATCGAGCATCCATTCGTGCGTGAGTCTGCGCGATTAGTGCTGAATGCTAAGCCATCACGCGGAGATGCGATCTGGCGACCAGGTGAGCACAGTGAACCTAAGACTGGTTCGAGGCTTGCGCATACCGCGCATCAGCTTGCCAGTGACCTCTACCTGCTGAATACACTGGCAGATCAGGGTGGCGGATCGCCAGTGGAGCTGCAGCGTCGCCAAGATGCTTGGCTCTCACGTGACTTACCGTGGTGCCTTGCAGAAAGCCCGGACCGGCGCCAATTGTTCGAAGGATGCGCCAGCCAGTGCGACTTCAATCTTTGTCCCATTGACCTGAATCTGATGGTGCTTCGCCGCGCCGCACCTCTCAGCGAAGCGTTCAGCAGCCGCGCAGAACAACTTAGCTTGAGCTCCCGTCGGCAATGGTCGCCGAGCTTCTACGGACCTCAGGCGGCAGCATTCTGGCGCCGGCTGCGAGCTGCAATGCAGCTGCTTGAAGGTCGCAGTCGATATGATGATTGGGATGACATCATCTCTTGAGAGTCTGTGAAGCACCTTACGATCGCTTCGGGGGGCATATCGCCACCGTAGGACCGAGCGATTGACGGGCGACGGATTGGCCACGGCCGTCACGAATTGAAGCGAAGCGCCCTTGACCGTGAGGTCGGCTGCGGTGAGCCAAGGGCCGCGAGGCCCCGCCGAAGGGTCGATCAGCGGTCCTCGGCCCGCGCGGCCGAGAGCGCAGACGCGACCGGCGACTTGTCCGGCGGCCCGGTGCCCCCTGCTTGGCCGACGCAAACCGTCGGTGCCTCGTGTCACCCTGGGATCCGTGGAGGTGACCGAGCACGACGTCGCGCGCATTCCCGTGGGCAACCTCCGGGTGTCGCGAGACGAGTTCGCCGCGGTGTGGGCGGCGGCCGAGCGTCGGTGCAC
>Ga0136614_10001967_pt1 | contig 12533 bp, 15 predicted proteins | sample AntDrymUQ2792106_2_FD_106643 | JGI IMG/M metagenome (GOLD analysis project Ga0136614, IMG submission 106643) | Polar desert sand microbial communities from Dry Valleys, Antarctica - metaG UQ279 (21.06) | ecosystem: Environmental > Terrestrial > Soil > Desert | place: Antarctica: Dry Valley...
TACGGGACGCTGGCCATCCTGGCGCAGGCGGAGGTCATCCTGCAGTTCGACCTGGCCCGGTTCGAGACACTCATCCAGATGTTCACCTTGGCCGGCGGGGCCATCCTGGTCATGTGGCTGGGTGAACTCATCACCGAGCGGGGTATCGGTAACGGCATCAGCTTCATCATCTTCGCCGGCATCGTCGCCGGGTTGCCGGCCGGGCTGGGCCAATTCGCAGCCGCACCCGATCTGGCGCGGGGCATCCTGTTCACTCTGCTGGCCGTCGTCGCAGTCGCGGTCATCGTCTACATCCAGGAGGGCCAGCGGCGCATCCCCATCCAGTATGCGAGCCGCGTTCGCGGCCGGCGCATGTATCAAGGTGGAGCTACGTTCCTGCCGTTGCGCGTCAACCAGGCCGGCGTGATCCCCATCATCTTCGCCATCAGCATCCTGGCCTTCCCCTTCCAGATCGCCAGCTATTTCGCCGTCTCGGAAGGCGTCATCGGCGAGATCGCCACCAGCATCACCCAGATCCTGGCGCCCAACGGCGGGGTATACATAGCTGGCTACTTCCTGTTGACCGTGGGCTTCACCTACTTCTACACGGCTTTCACCTTCAAACCCGACGAGACGGCCGACCAGCTGCGCAAGAACGGCGGTTTCATCCCGGGCATCCGCCCGGGCGCACCGACGCGCGACTATCTGGCCCGCGTGGTCTTCCGCATCAGCCTGGCGGGCGCCATCTTCCTGGGCATCGTGGCGGTCTCGCCGGTCCTCATCGAGACCGTCTTCTCGGGCAGCGTGGTGGCCGGCTTCGCCCTCGGCGGCACGGCACTGCTGATCATCGTGTCGGTCGTCGTGGAGACGATGAAGCAGATCGAAGCCCAGCTGATGATGCGCAACTACGAAGGTTTCATCAGGTGACGGGCGCCCGGCGCGGCAATGGCAGCCGGCCGGCGCGTCGCGGCCAGTCGACCACAACGGTCGGTGACGAACGGTCGGCGCTGCGTGTGCTCGTGATGGTGGGTGGCCCTGGGGCGGGCAAGGGGACGCAGGCGCGCTACCTCTCGGCGGCACTCGGCCTGCCCCACGTGGCATCGGGCGACCTGTTCCGCGACGCCATGGCGGCAGGCACGCCGACCGGTCTTGAAGCCAAGGCTTACTACGATCGCGGTGCGCTCGTGCCGGACGAGCTGACCGTGCGGATGATCGCTGAGCGGCTGGACCAGCCCGATGCCGCCTCAGGCGCCATCCTCGATGGCTTCCCCAGGACGGTCCCTCAGGCGCGAGCTCTGGACGGCTTTCTCCTGCGGCGCGGGACGCGGCTGCAGGGGGCGCTCTACATCGATGTGTCGGAGGATGAGCTGGTGCGGCGACTATCGGGCCGCTGGATATGCAGCGGCCCGGCCCAGCACGTCTATCACGTCGTGAACCACCCGCCCGAACGGCCCGGTATCTGCGACTTCGATGGGACCGAGCTATCCCAACGCGCCGACGATGCGGCTGACACCATCGTCGCCCGGCTCGAGAAGCAGTTGCCGCCGATGTATGAGGTGGTCGACTACTACGCTGAGCGTGGCCTGCTCCTGCCGGTGGCTGGCGAGACGCGAGCGTCCGAAGTGACCGACGCCCTCTTGCGCGCCATCGAGCACGCCGTCACTGAACCGGTCACCTAGCGCAGCCGGCCCGGCCAACAAGACATGGAACGACGCGTCACGCTCAAGAGCCAGTCGCAGATCCAGCGCATGGTGGTCGCCGGGCGGCTGGTCGCTGACGTCCTCGATCGAGTCGGGCAGGAGATCAGGCCGGGTGTCACGCCGCTCGAGCTCGATGCCTTCGCGGAGGAGATGATCCGCGCTGCCGGAGGCGTGCCGTCCTTCATCGGCGTGCCCGGGCGAAAGGCGCCCTACCGTCACAGCCTGTGCGTGTCGCTCGACTCGGAGGTGGTCCACGGCGTCCCCGATCGGCGTCGCATCCGGGATGGCCAGCTCGTCTCCGTCGACGCTGGCGCTATCGTCGCCGGCTGGCATGGCGATGCCGCCCGGACGTGGATCGTCGGACAGGTACCCGCCGAGGTACGGCAGCTGGTGGAGACCACCCGCGAGGCCATGTACGCGGGCATCGATGCGGCCCAGCCTGGCGCCCACATCGCCGATATCTCAGCCGCCATCGAGGACCTCGCGCGGGCCGAGGGGTACGGCGTCGTCCGCTCGTTCGTCGGCCACGGCATCGGCACGGAGATGCACGAGGAGCCCCAGGTCTGGAACTTCCGCACCGGTCAACGCGGACGACGCCTGGAAGCCGGCCTGTGCCTCGCCATCGAGCCGATGTTCACGCTGGGCGGCCATGAGGTGGATGTGGCGCGCGACGGCTGGACGGTCGTCACGCGCGACGGCAGCCTGGCCGCTCATTGGGAGAACACCATCGCCGTCACGGCGGATGGCCCGCGCATCCTCACCGAACGGCCGGCGCCGGTCGAGCAAGTGTCGGTCGCCTGACCCGGCTGGGTGACCTGCTGAGGGATCGATCGACCTCACATGGTCGTCGGTCGGTGGCTCAGCCATGCTCGAGAGGTGCCGGGACCGCTGACCACGACGACGACGCCTTGCCCTTGTGGACCCTTCTCTGGTAGACTTCTCGTTCGCGCCGGGTCGGCCCCGGCGCATGTCGTTGCCCGGCCGCTCCGGTAGCCGCGCTTTCCCACTGAGTCTTGACGAGAGGGAGTCCGTCGCCGCCTGTGGCAAAGAAGGATGCGATAGAGGTAGAAGGCACGGTCATCGAGCCGTTGCCCAATGCCATGTTCGCCATCGAATTGGAGAACAAGCACCGCGTGCTGGCGCATATCAGCGGCAAGCTCCGGATGAACTTCATCCGCATCCTCCCGGGCGATCGGGTCCGCGTCGAGTTGTCGCCCTATGACCTCTCGCGCGGCCGCATCACATACAGACTCAAGTAACAAGGGTAGATAGGACGCCGAGTGAAGGTCGGAGCATCGGTCAAGGTGCGTTGTGAGCGCTGCAAGGTCATCCGTCGGCATGGCACGGTGATGGTGATCTGCCCGAATCCCAAGCACAAGCAGCGTCAGGGTTAGGAGGTCTGGTGGCTCGCATCGCCGGTATCGACATCCCCCGCGAGAAGCGGGTGGAGATCGCGCTGACCTACGTCTATGGTCTCGGACTGCCGACCAGCCAGCGCATCCTGGCGCAGGCCAATGTCAACCCTGATACACGTGTTCGCGACCTCACCGAGGAGCAGGTCAATCGCCTGCGCGAGATAATCGACCGGCGCTACAAGGTGGAGGGCGACCTGCGCCGTGAGGTAGCCCTGAACATCAAGCGACTGCAAGAGATCGGTTCGTACCGCGGCCTGCGTCACCGCCGCAATCTGCCAGCTCGTGGGCAGCGCACCAAGACCAACGCTCGCCAACGCCGCGGTCCCAAGCGGACGGTAGGCGTCCGCCGCAAGAAGTAGCAAGGAAGCCAAGACCGGCGGCCTGAGCGGGCGTGACACAGCGCCACTGGCCGACCTCGTCGACAGGATAGGAGAGACCCCCAAGCGATGGCCGAACGTAAGCGTGCTGCGAAGACGCGACGCCGCGAAAAGAAGAATGTGCCGGTAGGCCACGCCCACATCCAGGCCACGTTCAACAATACCCTCGTCACCCTCACCGATACGGCCGGTGCCGTGATCTCGTGGGGTAGTGCCGGTCTGGCTGGCTTCAAGGGTTCGCGCAAGAGCACCCCTTACGCGGCGGCGATGAGTGCCGATGGCGCCGCCCGCCGAGCCATGGAGCATGGCATGCGCCAGGTGGAAGTCTTCGTCAAAGGACCGGGCGCCGGTCGCGAGCAGGCCATCCGTTCGCTCCAGGCGGCTGGCCTGGAGGTAAGCGCCATCACCGACGTGACGCCCATCCCGCACAACGGCTGCCGCCCTCCGAAGCGGCGTCGGGTCTGACCGGCAGTGGCTCGCTACAATGGTCCCGTCTCCCGCCTCTGCCGCCGAGAGGGCATGAAGCTCTATCTCAAGGGCGCCAAGTGCTACACCAAGAAGTGCCCCTTCGAGCGTCGTCCCACGCCGCCCGGTCAGCACATCATGCGTCGTCGGAAGGTCTCCGAGTTCGGCATGCAGCTGCGCGAGAAGCAGAAGGTCCGGCGCGTCTATGGTGTGCTCGAACGGCAGTTCAAGCACTACTTCGAGACGGCCGAGGCTCGACCGGGCGTCACCGGCGAGAACCTCCTGCGGCTGTTGGAAACGCGCCTTGACAACGTCGTCTTTCGGATGGGCTTCGCCACCAGCCGGGCGCAGGCGCGTCAGCTGGTGACGCACGGTCACTTTGCGGTCAACGGCCGTGCCACTGATGTCGCGTCTCACCGCCTGCGCGAAGGTGATCGGGTGGACGTGCGCGAGGTCAGCCGCCGATCGACCTATTTCAAGGATGTCAAGGACGCGCTGCGGGCAGCGCAGAAGCCGGACTGGCTGGCGGTGGACGCCGACAAGCTATCCGGGCAGCTTTCCGCGCTTCCGTCGCGCGACCAGATGCCGGCCGAGCTGAACGAACAGCTAGTGGTCGAGTTCTACTCGAGGTAAACCCGCCTGATGATCGAACTGGAGAATCCACAGATCGAGCCCGTCGAGGAGCTCGCGACATACGGTAAATATGAAGCCAGCCCGTTACCGGCCGGGTACGGCGTGACGCTTGGCAATGCGCTCCGCAGGGTCCTGCTCTCCTCACTGGAGGGCGCCGCGGTGACATCCATCCAGGTGCATGACGTCTACCACGAGTTCAGCAGCCTGCCGGGCGTCAAGGAGGATCTCACCCAGATCGTCCTCAATGTCAAGAAGCTCCGGCTCAAGAGCTACGCCTCTCATCCCGTCCAACTACGGTTGCTGAAGTCGGGTGCCGGAGCGGTCACCGCGGCCGACGTGATCGAGTCGGCAGATGTGGAGATCGTCAACCCTGAACAGCACCTCATGACCCTTGACTCGGATGACGTGACGGTGGAGATGGATCTCACCGTCGAGCGAGGCGTGGGCTATCTGGCCGCTGAGCGGACCGATCTGCTGCCCATCGGCGTGATCCCGGTCGATGCCATCTTCACGCCGGCCCGCAAGGTCAATTACTTCGTCGAGAACACGCGCGTCGGTCAGATGACCAACTACGACAAGCTGACCTTGGAGATCGAGACGGACGGGACCCTCTCACCCGAGGAGGCGCTCTCACGGGCGGCCGAGATACTGGTCTCGCAGTTCAACCTCTTCACCAGCACCGGCAAGGCGCTCGCCAGCCTGGATCGACAGATGCCCGGCGCGGCCGGGCTGCCGTCGAACATGCTTGACATGCCCATCGAAGAGCTGGACCTGCCGATGCGTGCCTACAACTCGCTGAAGCGCAACAACATCGTCAAGGTCGGGCAGCTCCTCCAGCTTCAGGATGAGGATCTGCTGCGCATGCGCAACTTCGGCAAGAAGTCGCTCGACGAGATGAAGGAACGGCTGCGCATGCGCGGCTTCCTGCCGCCGGAGGACGCGGCAGTCACCGATTACGATGAGGTCTCCTCCTTCGACGCCGACGCCGACGCCGTCGACGAAGCCGACGAAGCCGACGAAGAGGACGAGGAGGTCTGACCGTGGCCCATCGCATCGACGGCCGCAAGCTCGGTCGCAAGACCAGCGCGCGCCAGGCTCTGTTTCGCAACCTGGTCGTGTCGGTGCTGCGCTATGAGCAGATAAAGACCACCGAGGCCAAGGCCAAGGAGGTCCGCGGTCAGGTCGAGCGCATCATCACGTTGGCCAAGGAGGGAACGCTGACCTCGCGCCGGCGCATCATCTCCGAGCTGCCAGATGAACCGCTCGTCGTCGAGAAGCTGATCGATGAGATCGCGCCGAAGTACGGCGACCGGACCTCTGGATACACGCGTATCGTCCGGCTCGGTCAACGAGCTGGCGATGCCGCGCCGATGGTCCAGCTCGAACTCGTATCCTAGCGGTCAGGTGCCGGATGGGGAGTCGTCTCCTCGGACGTCGCGGGCCGAGCGAACCGCTCGAGAGGGCGGGTCCGTGCGCTACGTGGCACGGTTGGAATATGACGGCACGGCGTTCAGTGGCTTCCAGGTCCAGAGCACCGGTCGGACCGTACAGGGTGAACTGGAAGCCAGCCTCGCTCGCCTCTCGGGCGGGCGGCACATCCGGGTCGCTGGCGCGGGTCGCACGGATGCCGGGGTCCATGCCAGCGGACAGGTCATCGCCTTCAGTTGGCCTGGTCGTGCGTCGCGCCGGGAGCTCGAGAGAGCCCTGGATGCGTCGCTTCCGCCGGACGTGGCGGTCGGCCGGCTGCGGCGAGCAGCACAGGACTTCGTGCCACGGCGTGCGGCGCTCCGTCGGGAGTATCGCTATACGGTCTGGAACGGGCCTCGAAGTCCGCTGCGTGAACGGTACGCACTGGGCGTACGGGAACCCCTGGACGTGACGGCGATGGCCTCCGCGGCGGGTGCCCTGGTCGGTCGGAGGGACTTCTCCGCCTTGGGCGGATGGCACAGACAACCGATCCGCACCCTTCACCGGGTCCGGGTCCGCAAGTCGGGTCGGACGGTCATCATCGACGTGATGGGCGACGCGTTCCTGCGCCAGATGGTAAGGAGCATCGTGGCCGCCCTGCTGCGCGTCGGACGCGGCGAGGCGACCGCGGAGGACCTGGCGATCGCGTTGCGCTCGCCGGGAAGGGCTTTCGCCGGGGCGATCGCGCCGGCCAAGGGGCTTTGCCTGCGCAGCGTGCGATTCGGCCCACCGCAGACTACGGGATGGTGACGACGATGATCAAGACATACAGCCCGCGGGCTGCCGAGATAGAGCGTCGGTGGTACGTGGTGGACGCTGATGGCGAGACCCTTGGCCGGCTGGCGTCGCGCATCGCACAGGTGCTCGCCGGTAAGCACAAGCCCACCTATGCCACGCACCTCGACACGGGCGATCACGTCATCGTCCTGAACGCCGCTCGGATATCCGTCAGCCGGGATAAGCGCGAGACCAAGATCTATGCTCGCCATAGCGGCTACCCCGGTGGTTTTCGTCAGGAGACCTTGGGCGAACTGATGGCACGCCGCCCGGAAGAGGTGATCCGTCGGTCGGTCAAGGGCATGCTGCCGCGCAACAAGCTGGGTGCGCAGCGACTACGCAAGTTGAAGATCTACGCGGGTGGAGACCACCCGCATGAAGCGCAGCGGCCGGAGCCGCTGTCAACAGCGGGAGCGACGCCCAGATGATCACCAGTGCCTTCTTCTTCGGGACCGGTCGTCGCAAGACCAGCGTGGCCCGCGTCCGTCTGATGACCGGCGAGGGCGAGGTCGTGGTCAACGGCCGGAGCCTGGAGGACCACTTCGGAAACGCCGTCAGCCTGCCCGAGATGATGCTGCCGTTCCGGGTCACCGGGACGGAAGGTCGTTACAACGCGATGATCAAGGTCGAAGGCGGCGGTTATCAAGGGCAAGCCGGTGCCATCCGCCACGGCATCGCGCGCGCGCTGCTCCAGTCCGACCCGGACGGCGCTCGGGCGCCACTGCGCCAGGCGGGACTCCTGACGCGTGATCCGCGCATGAAGGAGCGCAAGAAGTACGGCCTCAAGCGCGCCCGCAAGGCACCCCAGTACACCAAGCGCTGAACGAGACGGCGGCCACTCGAGTCGGTCGGCTGGCATGACCGACTCGCTCTTCGAGCGCTACAAGGACGCGCTCAAGCGGGGCCACATGGCGGTCATGCGGGGCCGACCGAAGGACGCCCTGACCAGCTATGCGGAGGCCGCCTCCCTGGTCCCTCATCGCTCACTGCCACACACCAGCATGGGTTCCGTGCTGCTCAAGATGGGCCGCCGAGCCGATGCTTTGGCGGCCTACGAGCGAGCGTGTGAGCTGGCCCCCGGCGACGCTGTGGCGCATGCCGGACGGGCTGCCGCGCTGACCGACCTGAAGCGGCTCGCCGAGGCCGCCGGGGCGAGCGATGAGGCAGCTCGACTGAGGGCCGCTGACCACGAGCGACGGATGGCCGAGGAGAGCGATGCGCGGGCGGCCGTCTCAGGCCGTGGGCCAGAGCTCCTGGTGGCCGACGCCGAGGATCTGCTGGAGGCGGGCCACGAGGAGGCCGCCGTGGCGCGCCTGGTGGCGGCCGCTGATGGCTTCACTGCTGCCGGTCAGCCGGATGCCGCCCTGGATGCGTGCGCCCAGGGACTCGCCATCGCCCCCGGCTCGCCGGCCGTCCACCTCGCGATGATCCGTGCCTACCTGGCTCGCGGCTGGAACGATATGGCGGTCGAGCGACTGGTACTGCTCGACCGGTTGCTGACGCTGGACCCGGATCCCGTATGGCGTGAAGCACATGTAAGGGCCTGTCGCGACAACTCTGCCCTGGATGCCCGACTGGCGGCCCTCGCGACCGCACACGGAGCAGCCGTTCACGGGGCCGGCTCGACCGCCTGACCCGCAGCGGCTCGAAGCGAGTGGCGCATGCTACGATCGGGCAGTGATCGACCAGCTTCGCGGCCTGGTCGGGGGCCTCAGGATCGAGCCCAGTGCGCTCCTGGACATCGCCCTGACGGCCATCTTGATCTACGGCCTGTTCAGCCTCATCCAGGGCACACGCGCCGTCCGGCTGGTCATCGGGGCCATCGTCCTGTACCTCATCTACGTCTTCGCCCAGGCGCTCGACCTCAGACTGCTGTCGGGCATCCTCGAGACGGGAGCGGTGGTCGGCCTCCTCGCCCTGGTGGTCATCTTCCAGCCCGAGCTGCGTCGCGCCCTCGAACGCATCGGGCGTGTCGGCTCGATGGGTTGGCTGCTGGCGCCAGGCAGTCAGCGTGACGTGGCCCGCATCGCCAACGTGCTGGCCAGGACCGCCGCCACGCTCGGCGCGCAACGCATCGGCGGGCTCATCGTCGTGGAGCGAGCGACGGGCCTGGAGGATGCTGCCGAATCGGGCGTCATGCTCCATGCCGACCTATCGGTCGAGCTCCTCGACACGCTCTTCACGCCCCATGCCGCCTTGCATGATGGTGCCGTCCTGATACGTGGTGAGAAGATCGTCGCGGCCGGCGTCGTACTGCCGCTGAGTGAGACGACGGTCCACCGCGAACGCTTCGGCACGCGTCATCGCGCGGCGCTCGGTATCACCGAGCAGACCGATGCACTGGCCATCGTCATCAGTGAGGAATCAGGGTCGGTAAGCCTGGTCGAACGGGGGCGCATCCTGCGCAACCTCGACGAAGACCGACTGCGTGCCTCGCTCACTGCCTTGCTGCGGCCCTCGGAGGTGGCCGGCCGCGCTGCCGGGACACTGGCGGCGGCCAGTCGGAACTCATGGGATCGTGGTTCGCGCCTTCGACGTCTGCGCTCGAGACGGGCGACGGCAGCACGCCTGGCGGCTGACGGGGCCGCACCGGGGACGAGCGGTCCTGCCGCTGTGAGCGGTGCTGCCGCCGTGAGTGGCCCGTCGCCGGCGGGTCCGTCGAGCCGAGCGGAGTGAGGCGCCTCGCCGCCTTCCTCTTCCGTGACCGTGCGCTGAAGGCGGGCGCCATCGCGTTGGCCACCGTCCTCTACGGAGGGGTCGTCCTGTCGGAGAGCACCAGGACCTGGCCGGGACAGGTGCCCATCGAGATCCTCGGTCCGCCACCCGACGCGGCGCTCCTGAACGCTCTGGAACCGGTCAATGATCTGGAATACCGGGCCCCACTGGAGGTCGCGTCGCGTCTGACCGATGGTTCGTTCCGCGCGTCGGTCGATCTCAGCGGCATCGAGGTACCATCGGGTGGCTCGACCTTCACGCTGCCGGTGAGGCTGGTCGCGGTCGACAGCGATGTCGAGGTGGTCCGCTACGCCCCGCAGTCGGTCATCGTGGAGATGGACCCGATAACCAGCCGGGAGATCCCGGTGACCGTCGACGACGGGAGAATCCCCGAGGGCATCCGGGCCGGGCCGGCTGTGGTCGAGCCGCGTACGGTCACCCTGCGTGGCGCCGCCTCGCGGGTGATGAACGTGCGTACGGCGACAGGGCGAGTGGCGGTCGACGCGAGTGCCATCAACGTCGATCAGGAGGTCGAGCTCGTGCCGCTCGACGACGCGGGGGTGCAAGTGCCCGGCGTCGTCGTCGACCCTGCGCGGGTGCGCGTCAGGATCGAGGTCGCGCGCCAGCTCGCCTTCGCCACCCTGCCGGTGTGGCCGCGCCTCATCGGCGACCTCGCGCCAGGGCATGTGCTGCGATCGGTGACGGCCGATCCGCTGTCGGTGACCGTCAGCGGCGAGGAACCGCAGGTCACCGCACTGGCCGGTGTGGAGACCCAGCCCCTCGACATCACCGACCTGACCGGGCAGATCGAGCTACAGACGGGGCTCGCACTGGCCGATGAATTGACGGTCACGACGACAGAGACAGTGACGGTCAGGCTGGACATCGTGCCAGCGGAGGGGACACGCGCCTACGAGGCCGGGATCATCCTGGCCGGAGCTCGATCCGATCGGGTCTATGCCCTGTCCGTGCCATCGGTCACGGTGACGCTGGCGGGGAGTGTGCCCGTCCTCGACGCGGTCTCGCCGAGCGAGCTGGTGGCGAGCGTCGATGTGATAGACCTCGCCGAGGGCAGCAACGAGGTGACAGTCGATATCGTGCCGCCCGACGGTACCGAGCTCGTGGCGATATCGCCGGCCGCCATCGAGATCGGTGTCACGGTCATGCCCATCGAGGTCTCGCCCATCCCGACGGCATCGCCCAGTGCGCCCGGCTCGCCCGGTCCGAGCGGGTCGCCCGGCCTACCGCCAGCCAGCCCCTGATGGCGCTCCTGTTCGGGACCGACGGCATCCGAGGCGTGGCGAATGTCGACTTACCGCCCTCGGTCGCCCACGATCTGGCCCGCGCGGTCGTCCAGCGGCTCCATGCCAGCGAGGGCGGCGCCATCCTGGTCGGCCAGGACACCCGTCGGTCAGGCGACATGTTGGCCGCGGCACTGGTCGCTGGCGGGACCTCGCTGGGGGCCGATGTCCACCGCGTCGGCGTCTGTCCCACGCCGGCCCTGGCCTTCTTGACCGCGAGCGGCCCGTACGCCGCCGGCATCATGGTCTCCGCGTCGCATAACCCGGCTCGGGATAACGGGCTCAAGGTCTTCGATGACCAGGGACTCAAGCTCGATGAGGACGCCGAGCACGAGTTGGAGACGCTCATGGCTTATCAGGCCGAGCTGGCCCACCCTGCCAACGAGGGCATCGGCCGGGAGTCCGACGCGACTTCCAGGTTGGCCACCTACACGGACCACCGCACGGCCATCGCTCGGCACATCGACTGTCGTCTGCAGGTCGCCCTGGACTGTGCCAACGGCTCGGGTAGCGTGGTCGCGCCGGTCATCCTGGCGGCCACCGGCGCGAGCATGGCAGTCCACTTCGCTTCACCCGACGGCCTCAACATCAACCTCGATTGCGGTGCCACTTCGCCCGACGCGTTGGCCGCCATCGTGGCCGCCTCCGATGCCGACGTGGGCTTCTGTCTCGACGGCGATGCCGACCGGTGTGTGGCCATCGATGAGACTGGGACGGTCGTCGATGGCGACCAGCTGATCGGCCTCATCTGTCTGGACCGCCTCGGCCGAGACGCGCTGGGCGGTTCCACGGTGGTCGTCAGCGTGCTCTCCAACGGCGGGCTCACCGAGACCATCGAACGCGGCGGTGGGCGCGTCATCCGCACGCCGGTGGGCGACCGGCACATACATCAAGCCATGGTCCGGTCAGGTGCGGGCGTAGGCGGTGAGAAGAGCGGTCACGTCATCCTCATCGAGCGCGGACCTATGGGTGATGGCGTCCTCACCGCGCTGGAAGTGATGGACATCATGGTCCGCACCGGGTCGCCGCTGTCCGAGCTGGCCAGGCGCATCCGGCTCTTTCCACAGCAGCAAAGGACGATCGCCGTTCGTCATAAGGACGGCTGGGAGACGGATGGGCGCCTGTTGGCGGCGGTCGGTGAGGTGGCTGCCGAGCTGGCCGGTCGCGGACGGGTGTTGGTCCGTCCGTCAGGTACTGAGGCCGCCCTTCGCATCATGATCGAAGGCGACGATGCGGCCCGCATCTCGGTCCTGGCCGACCAGTTGTCGGCTCTCGCCGACGAGCGACTAAACTAACCGGCCACCGAGCAGGAGTCATCGAGCGGTCCATGTGTGGCATCGTCGGATACATCGGCCCGCGCGAAGCAGCACCCATCCTGCTCGAGGGGTTGGCGCGCCTCGAGTACCGCGGATACGACTCGGCGGGCATCGCGCTGGTCACCCCGGCCGGCGACCTCTTCCTCGAGAAGCGGGCCGGCAAGCTCGCCAACCTGCGCACCGCGCTGCTCGATGTCACGCCATCGGCCGCGGTCGGACTCGCTCATACCCGCTGGGCGACCCACGGCCGTCCCAATGACCTGAACGCCCATCCCCATGTCGATTGCACGGGCGAGGTCACCGTCATCCACAACGGCATCATCGAGAACTTCAAGGAGTTGCGCGACGGACTCGCGGCCCGAGGCCACCGACTCGAGTCGGACACGGA
>Ga0136614_10001968_pt1 | contig 12530 bp, 8 predicted proteins | sample AntDrymUQ2792106_2_FD_106643 | JGI IMG/M metagenome (GOLD analysis project Ga0136614, IMG submission 106643) | Polar desert sand microbial communities from Dry Valleys, Antarctica - metaG UQ279 (21.06) | ecosystem: Environmental > Terrestrial > Soil > Desert | place: Antarctica: Dry Valley...
GCCTCCGCGACCGGTTGCGGTTTCGGCCCCAGGGGGACATAGATCCCCAGGTTCACGACCATCTCGTGCAGCTGATTGGCGGGGGCAGTGTCGCTGTCGGCATTGTAGCGATAACGCACATCGGTTCGAAGCGACGTGCCGTGCTCGTCGAGCTCGTACTGAAGACCGCCGCCGGCTTCACTGGTGAAGTGCAAGTCGGCCCCGCGCCGATCGCTGACGGTGTTCAGGCCCATGGCGCTGACGACCGCATAGGGCGATAGCTGGCCGCGCCACGGGAACACCAGGGCATCCACACCCCCGCCATACTCATCCACGTCGCCGCTGCCAGCGGGCCCGTCGCTCTGGAAGTTGTCATAGACCCCCTTCAGCTCGAGGTTCAGATACCGGTTGATGATCTTACCGATCGCGAGCCCCCCGCCCCAGCCCTCGGATACATCGCGATCACCATCGGGTATGATGAAGGTCCCGAACGGCACCAGATAGAACCGGTTGTCCAGGAACTCCTCGTGCTCCGCACCGACCGCCGGGCCTGCCATCATTACCGCGAGCAGGCCGAAGGTCACTGGCCATTTGTTGCGCGCCATGTGTGTCTCCTCTTTACGACAATTGACGATGTAGTATACTACACCAGAACTTGATTCCCACAAGATATAGGATAGCAAAACAACAGTTCCAGCGATAGTAGTATCGGCACCGGGTAGCACCCTTGAGCCCTCCAAACCCTCGATCAGGGTGCCCTGGGAACGGCGCGTCCGGGCTACCCGGTCCATCCCAGGGCCGCCGCGATGCAGTTGATCGAGAGCAGCAAGGGGACGAGCCCGCGCTGCCGGGCCTCCGCCGGTGCCTCGCGGAAGCGCCGGATCAACCGCACCTGCTCCTGACCGACCTGGTTGATGATGGTCAGGCGCCGCGCGAGGCGGCGCTGGAACCTCGGGAAGCGCGTGCAGAGCGCCGTCGCGCCGCTCAAACCGAGCACCCCCTCGACCGTGCGCCGGTATTCCTCCGCGACCATGCCGTAGACCTCGTCGCGTACGCTCGCGCTCGGCACCAGCGCGGCGTACTCGCGCGCGATGGTGAGGTCCACTTGCGCCAGGCACTTCTCGACCTCGTCGATGATAAGCCGGAAGAGCCGCGAGCGCTCGAACAGGCGTTTCAGCAACTGCTCGCCGGCCTCGCCCCGGACCTCGATGAAGCGCGCGATGCCGCTGCCCACGCCATACCAGCCCGGTACCATATGGCGGTTCTGGGTCCAGGCGAAGACCCAGGGGATGGCGCGCAGATCGGCCAGCGACTTGGCGCCGAAGCGGCGGGCCGGTCGCGAACCGATGTTCAGCAGGGCGAGCTCCTCGACCGGGCTCGCGGCCTGGTAGTACTCGACCAGCCCCGGATGGTCGGCGAGGCGCCGATAGGCTGCATAGGCGGCGCCGGAGAGGGCCTCCATGGCCTCGTCCACCTCCGGGTCCGGCGCGAGCGCCGCCTCGGTCGTGGACTTGAGCGAGTGTTCGAGGACGCTGGACGCGAACAGCTCCAAGTGATAACGCGCGGTCCCGCGGTTCAAGTACTTGGCCGACACCACCTCCCCCTGCTCGGTGATCCGACAGCGCCCCCCCACCGAGCCTGCGGGTTGGGCCGCGATCGCCCGCCCGGTCGGGACGCCGCCGCGGCTCACCGATCCGCCGCGGCCGTGGAAGAAAGCGATCGGGAGCCCGGCCTCCTCACCCACCCGCGTGAGCCGCGCCTGGCAGAGGTGGAGCTCCCAGTTGGAGGTGAAGAAGCCGCCGTCCTTGTTGGAATCGGAATAGCCGATCATGACCTCCTGCACCCCGCCCTGCTCGCGCACCGAGCGGCGCACGACGGCCGTCGCCAGGAGCTCGCGCATGATCCCGGGGGCGCGCCGCAGGTCCTCGATGGTCTCGAAGAGCGGCACCACCGGCAAGGTACAGGCCTCGATCCCCTCGGCATCGACGAACAGGCCGCCGTACTTCGCGAGCACATAGACCCCGAGCACGTCCGCGACCGACCGGGTCATGCTCAGGATGAAGCCGCCGAAGGTGTCGCGGTCCACACCAGCACGCATCTCCGCCGCGAGACGAAAGGTCGCGAGCGTTGATTCCGCCTCGGCGTCCAGTCCCTGGAGCTCCGGCAGTGCGACCAGCGGACGGGCCAGCTCCGTTTGCAGCCAGTGCCGCCAGGACGCGGGATCCACGGCAGCCGACGGCACAGAAATCCGGTGAAGCGCCTCCAGGGTGCGATTGATGACCGTGGTGTTCTCGCGCAGGTCCAGCCGCACCGTGCGGAAACGGAACGCCTCGACCTCGCGGCGCACGGGTCGCACGAGCGCCCGCCCGAGCGCCCCGCAATCGGCGTCGGCCAACCCTTGCTCCAGGGTCTTCAGATCATCGGCGAGGGCATCGGCGCTGCGATAGGCCCAGGCCTCGGGTGGGTTCCCGAGCGCGGCGTCGAGCTTTTCCAGCATCGAGACCGCGAACTGTCGAAACACCTCGCCGGGGTTGCGGCGGGCGATCGCCTCGCCGTCGGGGAGATCCGCCAGTTGCCCGGCCAGGCTCGCCGCGAAGGACGCCGGCACCGTGATGGCGTGCGCCGCGATGCTGAGCGAGCGGATCAGATCGAGCAGCCGGGCCCGATAGCGCCTCAAGCTCGCCGCGCGGTTCCTGAGGACCGTGTCGCGCGTCACCGCATTGGTCACGAAGGGATTGCCGTCCCGATCGCCGCCGATCCAGGACCCGAACTGCAACAACGGGGGGAGGTGGAAGGCATAACCGGGATAGGAGGACTCGAGCGCCGTTTCGAGCTTTGCCATGACCTCGGGTACCTGTGCGAACAGGGCCTCCTCGAAGAAGTGGAGCCCCCAGGCCACCTCCTGCGCGACGGTGGGCTTTTCGAGCCTGAGCTCCCCGGTCAGCCATAAAAGCTCGATCTCGTTCCGCAGGGCATCGATACGTGCGCGGCGTTCCCTGGGTGTCCAGCGCGGCGTCTCGAGCTCCACCAGACGCAGGTAGATGCGCCGGTGGATCTCGAGGACCGTGACCCGCTTGGCCTCGGTGGGGTGGGCGGTCAGGACCGGCCGGATGCGGGCGTCTCGCAGGAGCGTCTGGATCGCCTCGGCCGGAACGCCCGCCCGCGCCGCCTCGAAAAGCACATGGGCGAAGGTGCCCGGGACCTCCTCCGGACCGCGCTCGGCCTCGGTGTGGCGCAAGCGCCGCATGGTCGCGTTCTGCTCGGCGAGGGCGATGAGCTGGAACCAGATCCCGAAGGCCTGGAGGCAACGGAGCAAGAGGTCCTCGCGCGCCGCCGGGATCGGCGCCTCGCCGCGCAAGACGGGTTCGATCTCCGGCTGCCGGCGCCGTACGACAGCGCACAGGAGCCCGAACAAGGTGTCGAGCACCTCGCGGGCATAGCGGACCGCCTCTCGCGATTCGGGGGTTTCCGGTACAGTATTCGTCATACCCGATCCTCGGTTCGCTGGCCCAGATGGTCCGGCGGGGCTGAAAAAGCCCGCTGGTGGCACTATCTGTGTAAAATCAACCACTTGTGTGAAATGATAGAAATGAAAGTGTAACGCACGGGGCATGGGATTTCACCGCCTCGTAGGGCCGGGAGGTGGTGCCCGGGCATGAATTCGCGGGTTCGCGACGATGACGTCCTGCCCGCCGAGTAGGGTGCGACGACGTCGTACGTCATTCCTCTAGCAGAGCATGAACGATACGCCTTTCCGTCCGGCCCACCCGAGCTTCTGGGAGGCCTTCCGGTACTGGCTGAAGCTCGGCTTCATCAGCTTCGGCGGGCCGGCGGGCCAGATCGCCATCATGCACCAGGAGCTGGTGGAGAAGCGGCGCTGGATCTCCGAGCACCGCTTCCTGCACGCCCTGAATTACTGCATGTTGCTGCCCGGCCCCGAGGCCCAGCAGCTCGCCATCTACATCGGCTGGTTGTTACATCGAACCTGGGGCGGCATCGTGGCGGGGACGCTGTTCGTCCTGCCCTCGCTCGTGATCCTCATCGTCCTGACCTATATCTATGTCACGTTCGGCGATGTCGTGTGGGTGCGAGGGGTGTTCTCGGGCATCAAGCCGGCGGTCGTGGCCGTGGTCCTCTACGCCGCCTGGCGCATCGGCTCGCGCGCGCTCAGGAACCAGGTCCTGTGGGGCTTCGCGGCGGCCTCGTTCCTCGCCATCTTCGCCTTCGGCGTGCCCTTTCCTTATATTGTGCTGGCGGCCGGCATCCTGGGCTACGCGGGCGGCCGCCTGGCCCCGGACAAATTCCGGGTGGGCGGGGGACAGGGGGCATCGGACAAGGCCTACGGCCCGGCCTTCATCGATGACGATCTCCCGCCTCCCCCGCACGCCAAGTTCCGACCGGCGCGTCTCGCGGCCCTCATCGCGTCGTTCCTGGCCCTGTGGGGCGCGGCCATGGTCCTCGTGCCGGCCGGTACCCTGCGCGATATGGCCGCGTTCTTTACCAAGGCGGCGCTCTTCACGTTCGGCGGCGCCTACGCGGTGTTGCCCTATGTCTACCAGGGCGCGGTGGAGCACTACGGCTGGCTCACCGGCAGCCAGATGATCGACGGCCTGGCGCTCGGCGAGACCACGCCCGGCCCGCTCATCATGGTGGTGGCCTTCGTGGGCTTCATCGGCGCCTCGACCCAGGAAGTCTTCGGCCCCGGTCTGCCGCTGCTCGCGGGCATCGCGGGGGCCGGTGTGGCCACCTTTTTCACCTTCCTGCCATCGTTCCTGTTCATCCTCTGCGGCGCCCCACTGGTCGAGGCGACCCACGGCGACCTCAAATTCACCGCGCCGCTCACCGGCATCACGGCAGCGGTGGTGGGGGTCATCGTCAACCTGGCGGTATTCTTCGCCTGGCACGTGCTGTGGCCGGAGGGCACCGATGCCGCGCCCTTCACGGGCGGGTTCCAGTGGTTCGCAGCGGTGGTTTCGGTGACCGCCTTCGTGGCCCTGGTAAGGTTCAAGCGCGACGTCCTCCAGGTCATCGGCGCCTGCGCGGGGCTCGGGCTCTGCTACACCTTCGCTACCGGATGATCGGCCTGCGTGTCCGCATCAAAGGGCGATGTTGCGGTTGTCCGCCAGGGCGCCCCTCCCGGGAAGCACGGGCAAGACCCTCTGCATCATGCGCTCGGCCGTCGCGCGATAGGTCGTGAGCTTGCCGACGTAGCCCCGCGGTGCTGGGCCGATGCGGATTCATCGCCTTCATTACCGGTGTGGTTCCGGGGGGCTCGCGTCCGGGCATCCGGCCCTCGCCTGTCCGTCACCTTGAAGACCCGACAGCCACCCAGAGCTTGGCCGGGATCGGCCCAAACGGGCTCTTCTCGCCCCCGCGCGGGCCCCCGAATCACCGGCCCGCCCCGCCGACGTTACAGTGCCTGTTGCAAAACAGCGTTGAACTTCCTATCCTTTACTTGGCGAACCCAGTCCCCCAAAAGCCCCATTCACCGATTCCGGCTCGATACCGGACACGTTTGACAGCCTACCGATCCAGTCGTAACTTCGCTCCCGAGGAAAAAAGGCTTTCCAATTCCTTATTCTCCCATAACCCTCTTATTTTGGACTATAAGCTTATGAATTATAATAACTGGAAATCAAAAATGAAGCCGACCAGTAAAACCTTTCTCAAAGGGTTGATGGCGATTGTCCCCATTACACTCACCCTTTATTTGCTCTTCTGGCTTGTCGGCACTGCAGAATTGGCGCTGGGAAATATCTTCAAGTTTTTCTTCCCCGACAGTTGGTACATAACAGGTTTAGGGTTTGTGTTAGGTCTTCCTGTAGTGTTCTTTGTCGGAACCTTTCTGGAGTCTCAAACTTTCCGCAGACGGTTCAATAACATTGAACAACTTGTGATCAAGATCCCCGTTGTTAAAACCATATATACAGCAATACGCGATTTTACTTCTCTCTTCTCCAGCGAACAGAAAGGAAAATTCAAACAAGTAGTTTTGGTTAATGTACCTCCTGGCGATCGTCAACAGATAGGCTTTATTACGGTTTCGGATATTGAGGAGTATACTTTTATTGCCGATAACCAGGTTGCCGTATTTCTGCCATTCAGTTATCAGATGGGTGGAAACACGGTCATTATGTCACGGGAAAATGTACTAGAAATAGATATGTCTGTTGAGGATGCTCTGCGTTTTATCGCAACCGCTGGCGTTGTAGGCACTGTTAATGAAGAAAAAATTAAAAGATAAAGGGGTCCGCTTCCAGGCAATACGCGAGAGCGATCGGCTCCTCACTCCCACTCGATGGTGGCTCCTTGAAGAGCTCACGCAAGGGCTCGAAGAGCCGAAGACGCGGTACCTCGACGATCATCGCCGCCATCGAAGATCCGCCCGTGATCGCCAAGATCCTCACCCATCTCGGCTTGTCCGCCCGGGCACCGCCCCGATCGCCCGCCCGGTCATTCGACCGACTCCAATGGCCTGATCCCGGCCGCGAACCCCCTCCATCCGGTTCAACTCCCTGAGCCGACAGCCCCCTTTGCCTGCACTCGCGTGAGAGGCCAAAACGCCCCGGACCCGGGCGCCTCGGACCGATGAATCGCCCGAAAAATCCCCGATCCTGGACCGACGGCTCGCGTACTTGACAACCCGCACGTCCATCTCGTACTCTTCCTCTCGCCAAAAAAAGGCCTTTGAAATTCTTATATCCATACGCTATTACGCTTGTGCCCAAGGACCGTTTCGAACTAAAAGAAGCGCCGACGGTATGCAGAATGTGTTTGGAGGCTGGTCATGTTTGAAGGTCTTTCAGAACTGAAAGGGCTGCTCGAAATGCTGCCGCCGAAGGTGCGCAACAAGCTCGCGCCGGTTTTTGCGTGCCTATTAATGGCAGTTTTATTTCTGAGTGCCATCAACGCGTCCGGTATGCTGGGTGCGACTGACCACGCCACAGTCAGAGGGGTAGTCAGGAGTATGAACGGCGAACCTCTTCGGGATGTAACGGTCATCTTGGAGAGCGTCTCCAATACTCAACAGACGACCGACGATATGGGAGTGTTCTCTTTTCGAGTCTCGAGGGATGATATTAAGAATCGGGAACTTGTTGTCGCAGTCGCCGTTAACGGAGAGCATTTTAGGCGCCGGTTCGAGTACCACAATGACATCGGTGTACAAGTGGAGATCGTAGTGAGGCCAAGACGCATCATGCAGGAAGGAGATCGCAATGGACACAGAATTCCAGAAGGCTCGTGATTTAGCCATTCCAACGCCCAGACTTTTCTGGACTGCATTGGGGTCTGGCAGCGTGTTCATGTCCCTTTCGCAAGGAAGCGGAGAACTCATCTGGTGGCCATATTTGGTAGGCAAGTATGGCCTCGCGTTCGTGCTTCTCCTCCTGCCGGCGTGCCTGCTTCAATATCCGGTGACCTACGCAATTTGCCGGTATTCGGTTTTCACTGGAGAGTCGATCTTCAGGGGTGTCTTTCGCTTCAACAAGTTACTGCGTTTGTGTTGTGGATCGTTTTCACATTTTCTTTCCTTTGGTTCGGCGCATACGCAACGGGGGGGCAACCGCGCTCGTCGAACTGTTGCCATCACCATTTGAGGAGACGAAACAAAACGTGTATTTCTGGGCCGTCGTTACGATGGCCATCTACTCTTTTTTTCTGTTTTGGGGTCGAGGCCCATACGCGTTCATAAGGAAGGCAATGGTGGTGGTGGCGGTGGTAACTGTCGTAGCACTCGTCGTTGCCCTCTTTCAGCCGAAGGTCAGCGCAGGCATTCCCGACGTATTGGTGGCGTCCGTTCTGCCGCAGCCTTGGCCCAACAATTGGGTTGCATCGGATAGCATACGACTCGTGACCGCTATCTTGTTTTCGGGACTAGGTGGTTTCTGGAGTCTCTTCAATTGCTACTGGGTTCTAGCGGAGCGAGCCGGTGCTGCGCGCGATAACAAAGACGAGTTCGACTTCGACAATGGTGCAATGGTTTCAACGCCAGACCCCGAAACTTCGAGGTCTTGGAAGCGTTTCTGCCATATGCACGTCAGCATAGGTGTATTCGGCAATTACCTCACCACATTGTTCATGTGTATGCTGGCCTACGCCTTCCTCAGCCCTTCGGGCGATGTACCCTATGGATGGAAACTCGCTGTTATCCAAAGCCAGTTTTTCAGTGGTTGGCACGTGTATGGTCCAAAGGGTTTTCTCGTTATCGCCGCCTTGTTCTTGGTTGACACATGGCTGACCACATTGGACACGGTATCCAAAGTGCACGTAGACATGTTAAGAGCGTACTTTCCTCGAGTGGCTGGGGTTAGCAGCAAAGGCCTGTACTATGCAGTTGCGATCATTATGCTTCTCGTTACCCTTACGACTATGTTCTGGGATCAACCTGACACATTGTTGCTTATTAACGGCTATACGAGCGCAGCAGCGACGTCCATTCTGATCGGACTTGTTTTCGTGGCGAACTTTCGGGTTCTGCCAAAGGAAAAATACGGTCGGGAGCCGGTTACTCGGTTGTTACTCGTCCTATCTGCACTTGCCTATTTTGGCCTCTTTGTTGGTTACGTTGTCCTGAGTCGAGGGTGATGACAATGGTTTTGATGGAGGAACTCACAAGTTCAGAACTCCGGGAGAAGCGCCTTCAGCACGATCTTCTCATCCCATTTGGCTCGATTGAAGCGCATGGCCCGCATCTTCCCGTCGGTACTGACAACATTATTCTGACATCAGTGTTGAGGGCCCTGCAGGGCGGAGCTGGCCTGCGTAATGTATTAGTGTCTCCAATGCTCACCGCAACACCGGTCAACTTTGTCAGATGCCAAGGGAAGGATGGCGAACTGAATCCGAGACTATCACCTTCGATATTTGGCCGGTACGCATTCGATGTTCTTTCAAGCTTCGTACACATCTACCAGCCGAGGTCGTTACTCCTTGTTGCATGGCATGACACTCCGGACTTCATGGGAGCGCTAAGACAGCTCTGCAACGAGTTAAAACACGAAACGGGCGTGAGGAACGAGATATTGCGCGTGTGGATTCTCGCTAGAAGGTTTGCGGTCAGCAAAGGCTTAGTTGGGGAGGAAGAGCGACACGCGGCAAAGATTGAGACTTCACTGATTCAATACCTGTCTCCTGGGCTTGTGAAGGATGAGCATCGAAGAAACGTTGCATGGACGAAAGCAGAGCATTGGGGCGTTGATTGGAGCAGCTTCACTGAAGAGGGAATCTTTGGGAACGCTGCTGACAGCAGTAGCGAAATCGGGAAACTCATTCTCGATCACGTCGTGAGCGAGGCGACCCAACTAATGGCGGAGTTTTTTGCGCGGAAGTAGATGGCGACCGCAGGGAAGCGGGGTGAGGTTTTGACTTGGGTTAAGGGGTCAGGTTGACTCTATTTCGCGGGATGCTTCAGCCCGTAGGATGTGGCGACCGGAGGGAACCGCATCGTTCGCGAGGCAAGGCCAAGCGGGGTGACGTGGGCGAAAGCCCCGTGTAGGTGTCCATCCGGCAGGAAGTGATCGCTCGGTGGTGTCCCCAACGCGCATAACACGGTCGGATTCATCCGGGAATTATTGGCCGGTATAAAATCAACGCGCTCACGCGCGCGCCCTGGGCTTGACGCTGGTCACCGACAACGTGCGCGAGTTTTCCCGAGTACCGGGCCTTGCGGTAGAGAACTGGCTCTCGGCGGATGGCTGAATACACGGCTCGGCCCTCCGAGGCATCATTCGGCGGAGGGTATTCTGACGATCCGCCAAAGGCGAGCCATCAGGATCTTCACAAACCTCGACGGACGGGGGCTCACTCCCATTCGATCGTGGCCGGGGGCTTCCCCGTGATGTCGTAGACGACCCGCGAGACGCCGGGCACCTCGTTGACGATACGGCGCGCCACGCGCTCCAGGAATTCGTGCGGTAATGCGGCCGCGTGTGCCGTCATGAAATCCACGGTCTCGACGGCGCGCAGTGCGATCACGTGGGCATAGTGGCGGGCGTCGCCCGTAACCCCGACCGAGCGCACCGGCAGGAACACGGCGAAGGCCTGGCTCACGCGCTCGTACAGTCCGGCAGCGCGCAATTCCTCGATGTAGATCGACTCGGCCCGACGCAGCGTCTCCACATAGTCTCGCCGCACCTCGCCGAGCACGCGCACACCCAACCCCGGACCGGGAAAAGGATGGCGGTACACGAGATCGTAGGGTAGGCCCAGCTCCATACCGAGGGTTCGGACCTCGTCCTTGAAGAGCTCGCGCAGGGGCTCGATGAGCCGAAGACGCATGCGCTCGGGCAGGCCGCCCACGTTGTGGTGGGATTTGATCACCTGCGCCTTGCCGGTCCTGGCCCCGGCCGATTCGATGACATCCGGGTAGATCGTGCCTTGCGCCAGCCAGTGCACGTCGGGCAGTTTCAAGGCCTCCTCCTCGAAGACCTCGATGAACACCGATCCGATGCGTTTGCGTTTCTCCTCCGGGTCCTCGATCCCGCGTAGCGCCGCGAAGAAGCGCTCCCCGGCATCGACCTCGATGACGGACACGCGGAGGTGCCCGGCGAAGGCCGCCATCACCTCGTCGCCCTCTCCGAGCCTCAAGAGCCCGTTGTCCACGAAGACGCAGGTGAGCTGCTCGCCGATGGCCCGGTGCAGGAGAGCTGCGGCCACCGCCGAGTCCACGCCACCCGAGAGCCCGAGCAGCACGCGCTCGCGGCCGATCTCGGCGCGGATCCGCGCGACGGCCTCGGCGACGATGGCCTCCGTGGCCCAGCTCGACCCCGCGCCGCAGATCTCATGGACGAAGCGCTCGAGGATGCGGCTGCCCTGGCGCGTATGCGTCACCTCGGGGTGGAACTGCAGGCCGTAGAGCCGGCGGGCCTCGTCGGCCATACCGGCGATGGGCGAGGATGGTGAGGAGGCGATGACCCGGAACCCCGGCGGCAGGGACTCGACCCGATCGCCGTGGCTCATCCACACATCGAGGAGGCCATGACCGTCGGGGCTCCGGTGGTCCTCGATGTCGCGCAGCAAGGCCGAATGCCCATGGGCCCGCACTTGTGCGTAGCCGAACTCGCGCGCCCGCGACGACTCGACCCGACCGCCGAGCTGCTGGGCCATGGTCTGCATTCCATAGCAGATCCCGAGCACCGGGACGCCCAGATCGAACACCCGCGCGGGCGCCGCGATCTGCGGGGCGAGGGCGACGGACTCGGGCCCCCCCGAGAGCACGATGCCACGCGGGCCGAAGGCCGAAAGGACCTCGTCCGCGCAATCGTAGGGGTGGATCTCGCTATAGACACCCGCCTCGCGGATGCGGCGGGCGATGAGCTGGGTGTACTGGGAGCCGAAGTCGAGGATCAGGATCCGGTCGCGGTGGGCCCGAGCGGTACCCGAGCCGCGGTCCGCGCCCATGCTGTGAATCGCCTCAGTCGGCGCGATAATTCGGCGCCTCCTTGGTGATCGCGACGTCGTGCACGTGGCTCTCGCGCATCCCGGCATAGGTCACGCGCATGAAGCGCGCTTTGGTGCGCAGGTCTTCGAGCGTGGCGCAACCCGTATACCCCATGGCCGCGCGCACCCCGCCCAGCAGTTGGTTGATGATGGCCGAGAGGCTGCCCTTGTACGGCACGCGCCCCTCGATGCCTTCCGGCACCAGCTTCTCGATCTCGTCGCTCTCCTGGAAGTAGCGGTCAGCGGAGCCGTGCTGCTGTTGCATGGCGCCGAGCGAGCCCATGCCGCGATAGGACTTGTACGAGCGTCCCTGGTACAGCTCGACCTCGCCCGGGGCTTCCTCGGTTCCGGCGAACAGCGAGCCGATCATGACCGCATGCGCCCCCGCGGCGATGGCCTTGGCGATGTCGCCGGAGTAGCGGATCCCACCGTCCGAGATCACCGGCACGCCGCTACCCCCGAGCGCGGCGGCGATCTCGGAGACGGCCGTCACCTGCGGTACGCCGATCCCGGTCACGATGCGGGTGGTGCAGATCGAGCCCGGACCGATCCCGACCTTGACGGCGTCCACCCCTGCCTCGACCAGGGCCTTGGCCGCTTCACCGGTCGCGATATTCCCGCCGATCACCTGGGCCTCGGGGCAATGGCGCTTGATCCAACGGACCGTGTCCAGGACTCCGCGCGAATGGCCATGGGCGGTATCTACGACGATCACGTCCACCTGGGCCTGGACCAGCGCCTCCACGCGCTCGGCGGTGCCGGGTCCGGTACCGACCGCGGCCCCGACCCGCAGGCGCTCGCGGCCGTCCTTGCAGGCATTGGGGAATTGCTGCGCCTTCTGGATGTCCTTCACGGTGATCAAACCTCGGAGCTGGAAGCGCTCGTTCACCACCAGGACCTTCTCGATGCGGTGCCGGTGGAGGAGCGCCACGACCTCATCGCGCCCCGTCCCCTCGGTCACGGTGACGAGCTTGTCCCTAGGTGTCATGATGCTCTTCACCGGGTTGTCGTGACGGGTCTCGAAACGCAGATCGCGGCTCGTCACGATCCCCGTGAGGCGCTCACCATCGACGACCGGGACGCCGGAGATGTTGTGGGCACGGGTCAGGGCC
>Ga0136614_10001971_pt1 | contig 12527 bp, 5 predicted proteins | sample AntDrymUQ2792106_2_FD_106643 | JGI IMG/M metagenome (GOLD analysis project Ga0136614, IMG submission 106643) | Polar desert sand microbial communities from Dry Valleys, Antarctica - metaG UQ279 (21.06) | ecosystem: Environmental > Terrestrial > Soil > Desert | place: Antarctica: Dry Valley...
AAACGGCAACATCCTCGTCGGCTCGCCCGGTCAAGGGATCATCTTGAAATCGCCCGACGGCGCGACCTGCCGCCTGCTCTCGATTGACAACATGGGCGCGCTGGCGCTGGCGCCCATCGCCTGCCCTTAAGGCGGATGAAATGTTTTTCCCGAATGTCTGATCAAGGTGAACGGCAGTTCACCTCGCTCGACTCAACTCGCTTCTCGCGGCGGAACTTGCGCCAGTGGGACAGTGATGAATAGACAGGATGCACAAGATGCACAAGATGAGTCAGTAAAGTAGCCGACCATTGTTTGCTTTGATCCTGACAATCCTGTGCATCCTGTCTCATTCTTCTGTGGTTCGATTTAGGAACTTTCTGCGAAGGAGTAATGAGATGAAAACACAACAGCCGAAAGAAACAGCAAATAATCGCCTCGTCGGAGGAATCTGGTTGAAGTTCGCGCTGGTGGCGCTATCACTAAAGAAAGGAACAGTCATGAAACCGAAATTCCAGACCTAGCGAAGTATCGCCATCCTCGTCTTCTTGCTTGCAACCCCCGCCAGCGTCAGCGCCGATGTCGTGACCGACTGGAACGCAATCGCGGTGCAAGAGACCATCACAGGAGGACGTCCGGGGCCGACTGGTCGCCATCGCCCCAAGCGACGAGCAGCCGCGTGATTTCTTGCGGGGAGTGCGTCCGCATACAAACTCCTTTCGCGGGGTGCGCCGGGGAAAATTACCACAACTGCCCCGCAGCCTCTAAGCATTTCGGACCGGGCTTCCAAAAAAAATTCCTGACGCCGTTACCGCTTTCGCCCCCCGTTCCCGCCTTAACGGGTAAGAGATGGCAATGCAAACAGTGAAAGGAGATCAAAGATGAGAAAGAACATTCTGAGAAACAGGCTGGCGCTGGTAGTCGGCCTCACCGCCGTTGTCCTTTGCGGCCCCGTCGCGCTAAACGCCGCAATCGAGACCCACACGGTCTCCAGCCCCCCACTGATGACCGCGAACCCCAAGGACGCGGTGATTGTTTGGAACCGGCGGGCGGTCTCGCTGGCGGTGACACCGGCCTTCGCGCCCGTCCAGCAAGGGCGCGTGATGGCGATGGTGCAGGTGGCCGTTCACGATGCGGTCAACGGCATCACGGGCGAATTTGAAACCTACCTCTCGCCCGGCCCGGCCCCGCAAAACGCCGCGCCCGAAGCGGCGGCCATCGCGGCGGCCCACCACGTATTGCGAAGCCTACCCAGTCAGCCCAGTCAAGTTCTGGCGGAGCTGGACATGCTCTTTCAGCAAACACTTGCCGAGCATGGACTGACGGACGCCGATCCGGGCGTCGAGTACGGACGGGCCGCGGCAGCCGCGATCCTCGCTCTGCGCGCCAACGACAACGCTGCTCAGGCGCAGTTCAACTACACCGCGCCGGGAGCGGGGAACCCCGGTGTCTGGGTGCCGCTGACGTCCGCGCCGGCGCTTCTGCCGGGCTGGGGGAACGTCACTCCATGGGTCTTGCGGAGCGGCTCGCAGTTCCGGCCCGATGCCCCGCCCGCGCTCGACAGCGAGCAGTACGCGCAGGATTACAACGAGATCAAAGAGATCGGCTCGTTCAATAGCGCGACGCGCACCGCCCTACAGACGCAAATAGCCACGTTCTGGCTCGCGTCGCCGACCGCCATCTGGAACAACGTCCTAGACCAGATCGTCGCGGCCCGCGACCTTGACCTCTCGGCGACGGCCCGCACCTACGCGCTCGTTTACCTTGCAGTGGCCGACGCGAGCATCGCCTGTTGGGATGCGAAATACCACTACAACTACTGGCGACCGGAGCCTGCGATCAGAAACGGCCACCTCGACGGCAACGACATGACGACGGGCGATCCGTCATGGACGCCGCGTTTCCTGACGCCCCGGCACCCCGAATACACGTCCGGGCATACGGCCAACAGTTCCGCGATGGCGACGATCATGGCTTTTGAATTCGGCGACGATCCCGGCCCTCCGATTAGCGTGACCCTCTCGGGCATCACCCGCCAGTGGGAACGATTCAGTGAAGGAATCGACGAGGTGATCGACGCACGGGTCTATTCGGGAATCCACTTCCGCACAGCCGACGAAGTCGGCGCGCGCACCGGCCGCCAAGTCGCACGCTTCGTTTCAACGCACGCACTCCGCCCGTGCCGCAAAGGCCGGTCACGATGTTCACAGTTCGTTAAAACCGGCAAATGACGGCGGAGCGCTCGCCTCGCCGGTGACAAGGTCGGAAGCCGTGCTATCTGTCTTTGTGTCTGTAACGAAGGATCGAGACACAGCGGGGGATGAGCGGCGAACCGCGAGGTAAGCCCAACAGCGCCGACCCGATTGGCGCGACAGCGTGAAAGTAAGTGGTTGTGCCGCGATTCGCGACGCCACCGTCGGTGTTCCACGACCTCAACCCGGTTCTATAGACTTCAAGAAAAAGATTGGCGGACGGCAACGGACAGCAACCACGAAGGACATGAAGGACGCGAAGCGCACGAAGGAAGCGAGAGCCAAACGGGAGCAGAAACACAAGTCACCGGTCTCGGTTCGGTTTATCTTCGTGTCCTTCGTGTGCTTCGTGTCCTTCGTGGTTAATCTTTTTCTTGAACACTATAGACGACACACCTTACGCTGGCGATAAGCTGCCGCGCTGTGGCGCTCGCGACGCACTGCGAACGAGGGACGCGAATCTCACGCACATGTAAATCGCACCAACAACTCTTCCACACGGCTCCTACTTCTTCGCCGCCTGAGCGCGGAGGTCTTCAATGATTTGTCTGACCTGCGCGGCGTCTTTCGCGTTTGGATCGAGGCGGAGATAAGTCTCCAAAGAAGCGATGGCGCGAGCATGATCGCTGCGCTCGTTGTAGATGGCTCCGAGATACCTGTAGGCGATCTTCATCTCGTCGCCGCCGAGTTTGATGGCGGTTAGCATTTCCTTTTCTGCTTCATCGTCGCGCCTGAGACCGATCAGCGCGCGGCCCCGGTAGAGATGCGCGTGAGATGAGGTTTGATCGCGCTCCAACGCGGCTCGCAATTCCGTCTCGGCTTCGGCGTATTTCTTCTGCTGAAGCAGCACGAACCCGTGATTGAAGCGCAGCACAAACACGTCCGGCGCGAGCCGGGTGGCGGAGCGGAACGCGGCGGCGGCTTTGTCGAGCTGGCCGAGTTTTTGGTGCTGCACGCCCAGTTCGTTGAGCGCGAGCGGGAATTCGGGGTGGAGAGAGATGGCGTTCTGCAAATGCTCAATGGCTTTTTTGTGGTCGCCGCTGCGCGCGGCGGCGAGCGCCTTTTCGTAAAGCTCTTGCGCGGGCGGCGGGATACCTAAGAGCGCCGCGTTGACGACTGATGGCTTGTTCGTGTCAGCCCGCTTCAATTGCAGTTGAATCTGGACAGTGAAGACCTGTCCCGATTGATTCCTCGCTCTGAACGGCGACTCGATGATGTCCACAGTCTCGAACGCCAGCTCAAATTCTTTACCCGCGTCAACACTCAGCCGGTACGTCCCGCCGGCCAGTCGCCGGAAAGTGAACGCGCCGTTGTCGTCGGTCATCGTCGAAGACTCGCCACCACGCACACTGTTCAGCCGCACGCGGAGCCGTCTATCGAGCTTACGCCCGGAAGGTAGATAGAGGCGTCCCTGAATCGCGTTGCGCCCGCCCGTGCCGGGGTCGCCCGGATCGGAATCAAGCCCGCCGTCAGTTTGCGCGAAAGACGGGACGGAAAAGATCGCGGCGAGCAGCAAGGCGCTGAAGAAAAAGCGCGCACGCCTGAGCGCCTGTGCAACCGGAGCCGAAAAGTTAAAACTCATGGCGGTACTCCTTCATGCGGGGCCACACGTGACTTTGGAAACGGGATGGGGATGGCGGAAAAATACAACTCTGAAGCGAAGCGGTCAAGGCTCGTGGCATCCCTTATTTGAGCAATTGCCGGTTGTGTATAAGGTGTAGAGCGAATCACCACAGAGACACAGAGAACTCACAAAGGTTCACAGAGTTTTTCTCCGAGTTCCTCTGTGCCGACTCTGTGCCTCTGTGGTGAGTGCCTCCTTCTTGCACACTCAATTGACGATGGCCCCGGGAGCCGAACGAAAGTCGCTCTTCATCACGCCTGCCTCCAAAAAAAGATGGGGAGCCATCTCTGGCTCCCCGTTCGAGTTTTTTCGCTGACGCGAAAGTTAGAAGATGAATTTCACCGCGAGCTGCACGTTGCGGCGTTCGAGGTTGCCGCTCGGAAAGACGCCGCGCTGCGCTGTGACGTAGCCGGGCAGACTTCTGATGTAGTTGCCGTCGGCGTCGAACTCGTAGAACTGACTCACATCGAGCGCGCCGCCGGGGGCGATGAACAGGTTCGCATGGTTGAAGATGTTGAAGGCTTCGAGGCGAAGCTGCAAGCTGTACTTCTCGGAAAACCTGATCCGTTTGTAGAGGCCGGCATCGATGTTCCAATAGCCGGGGCCGCGAAAGGCGTTGCGCCGCGTCATCTCTGCCGGGAACGGCGGCAAAGTGCCGTTGCCCGCGATGGGGTTGGTGAAGACCACGCCCGGCGGCAGATCAAGATAGGCGAAAGCGTTCGCGCCGACATCGCGCGGATTGCCGGTGGCGTCGAAGCTGACCGCACCGCCGGGAATGTAGCGGTGGCAGATGCCGCCCGCGCCGCTGACGCAATCGACGAGCGTGAACGGATTGCCTGTCCGCGCGTTGAAGATGCCGGTCAGCGAGAAGCCGCCGAGCAGATGTCGCGCGAAGTCGTTGTCGATGTTGTTGAAGTACGGGACTTCATAGGTGAAGCTGCTGACGAAGCGGTGGCGCGCGTCGTAGTCCGCTGAGCCGTAGTCGAGGTCAGGGTCGAACGGATCAAGTAGGCCGAGGTTGAAGTTGCTGTTCGAGTCGCTGAACGTCGAACTGAGATTGTCCTTCGCCGACGACAGCGTGTAGCGCGCCGTCAACTGCAAGCCCGTGTTGCGGAAGCTGTTGCTTTCGAGGCCGAGAATCAAGGCGTTGTAGTTCGAGTAGCCGCCGTTGGCGCGCGTGTTCAAGTTGCTGTACTGGCCGTTGAGACGGCTCGACGCGCCGCCGGTCGGAGTGGTTGAGTTGCTGCCGAGGAAGACCGGGCCAGCGCCGGCGCGGTTGTAGTTCTCCAGCGAGTAGAGGTCGCGCCCCGCCGATCCGGAATACTCCACGGCGGCGACCGTGCCGCGCCCAAGCTCGCGCTCGAAAGCCGCGCTGTAGAAGTGGGCATAGGCGTTGCGGATGTCCTGCCGCACGTTGCGGAGGCTCGTGGTCGGCAAGCGGATCGTCGTGCCGCTCCCGGCCAACGGGCCGGCGTTGTTGCGCGAGATCGGAATGCCCGGCACTTCGACGCCCGCCGTGATCGAAGCCACCGCATAGTTGGGCGGGTTCTGGATCACGTTGAACGTGACGTTGCCGAAGTTGCGTTCGTAGGCGACGCCGTAGCCGCCGCGCAAAGAAGTCTTGCCGTCGCCCGTGATGTCCCAAGCGATGCCGACGCGCGGCGCGAAGTTATTTTTGTCAGGGGACCAGAGGCCGCCGACCGGACTCTCTTCGGCGAGAAAGACGCGACCGTTGCGGACTTGCTCTTGAATCGTGTTGCCTTCGCCGAAGTAGAAGTTCGAGTCGAGGTCTGGGTTCTTGCCGTGCTGCACGCCGAAGTATTCGTAGCGCAAACCGAGATTGAGCGTCACAGTCGGGCGAACGCGCCAAGCGTCGTTGAAGTAAACCGCCCACTCGTTATAGACGTTGCTGCGACTAAAATTCGGCGCACTGAGTGGTGTCGTCACGAACTCGCCGGGGAAGCGCCCCTGCGGATCGACCGCGCCTTGAAACTTCAAGAGTTGCCCGGCCACGAGGTTGGCGAGCGCTTGATTCAAGGTGTTGCCGAGCGTCAGCACCGAATTTTGGTAAGCCCCGAAGGAGCGATTCTGTTGGATGTTGATGAAGTTGCCGCCGAAGCGGAACTGGTGATTGCCCGCTTGATAGTTGAAGTCTTGGTAAAGCTGCAACTGGTTGATTGGTCCCCCAGCCGGAATGGCCGAGCCGGGCGTGAACGGTAAGTAGCCGGGGAAGGCGATGTTGACGCCCGTGCCGGGAATTGTCGCGGCCACATTCTCAAACACGTAGAGCGTCGGGCCGGCGGGTTGGTCTCCTAACGGCTGCTGTAAGTTGAGACGGTTGAAGGCGAGTTTCGACGTGGACACTAAATTCTGCGAGAACGTGCGCGTCAGCGAGATGAGCGCGTTCTGATTGAATTGTGTCTGCCCGGTGTTGAAGCCTTCAAAGGGACTAAAGCCGACCGTTCCTGCAAAGAGGTCTTGATCCTGCAAGGCATAGCGACCGTAAATTTGTGTTCTGTCACTCAGATTCCAGTCGAAGCGCATGATCGTGGAGAGATCATTTTGCGGGAAGCCGCCGCCGAGATCAGTCGGAGTGACGAAAGCCACTTCGCGGAAAGCAGGAAGGTTCGCGGCAACCCCCGCGATGCTCAACTCACCCGCCGTGGCGATTCTGCCGGTCGGCCTCGCGTTCACCGAATACGCGCTGAAGAAGTCGCGTGTGTTCGGGGCCGTGAGGTTGATGAACTCCGGCGTCGGCACGAACGCGGTCAATTCGCCCGTGCTGCGAACGCGCGTCCATTCCGTGCTGCTGAAGAAGAACAGCTTGTTCTTCACGATGGGGCCGCCGACGGAGTAGCCGAATTGGTTGCGCGTGAAGACGCCACGCGGGACGCCGAGCGCGTTGTTGTTGAAACCGTTCGAGGCGAGTTTCGAGATGCGGTTAAAGCCGTAGAGCGTGCCGTTGAAATCGTTGCTGCCCGCGCGCGTCGCCACGTTGACGATGCCGCCCGAAGCGCGCCCATATTCCGCCGAGAAGTTACTGGAGATGACGCGGAACTCCTGCACCGAGTCGAGCGGCGTACTCTGGCCGATAGTCGCGGTGTAAGAGTTGTTGTTGTCTGCGCCGTCGAGCAGGATGTTGGTCGAGGCCGCGCGCTGGCCGTTCAGGGAGACGCCCGCGCCGCGGTAAGTGGATGTGCCGGCGGTGTCGTTCTGCGAAGTACTCGGATCATCAGAGACGGCGTTGCCGGAAAGCTGCACGAGGTTGTAAGGGTTGCGCGTGACGGTGGGCAATTCGCGGATTTGCGTCCCCGAAACCACTGTCGAGAGTTCCTGATTCTGCGTGTTGACTTCGACACCCGCGTTGGCGACAACGTCGATAGTCTCGTTCGTGATTGCCGTCAACGACAGCGGCGTTTCGAGCGTCAGCCTGCTGCCCACCGTCACCTGCGCTCGCTGCGTTGACTGCGCGAAGTTGGCTGCCTGCACGGTCACGTCGTAGAGTCCCGGCTGCAAGTTCGTGATGGTATAGACGCCTTCCTCGTCGGTCGTCGCTGTGCGTTCAGCGCCCGTGTCCACCGACTTGACGTTGACGGTCGCGCCGGGGACCACCGCCCCGTTCGGATCGCTCACTCGTCCGGTGATCTGTCCGGTCTCGGTCTGCGCGAACGCCACGCTGCTCAAGGCGAACAACACAAGGCCGGCGGCCATCAGCATATTTTTTATTCTTGACATAACATCTCCTCATAAAACTTAGGATCGACACTCGAACAGTCATTGGGAGACTCATCCGCACCGTCGAGCTTCATGCTGGCAATTGGCAACGACCGTGCCGCCATCCGCTCGTGCGAGCCAACCCGTTAGTTTCCGAAGGTTAGTGTGTGAAGCGTTTTATTGCAGGGGACCAATCTTGGAAATTTCCGATGCGGTTTTCTTATTTTTTACTATTCGCCGGACGAGAAATCTTATCTTGCGACTCACCGGCTGCACATGAGCAGCCCTAGTTCTTGCCCGCGTCGTTTCACCTTCCACTAGCGAGACACGAAAAGCGGGCTTGGCTCTTTGAAAGAGCCAAGCCCAAATAGTTGTTTAACTACAGCGGGGGATTAGAAATCGAAGCGTGCGGCGAACTGAATGATGCGCGGCGTGCCTCTGGTCGAAGTCGATTGGCCGAACGTCGAACTGGTGATGGACAGTTCGCCGAGCGCGCTGTTCGGGTTTGCCAGATTGACGTTGTTGAAGAGGTTGAAGAAATCAGCCTGCACGCGGAACCTGACATTCTCCGTGATGGGGATGCGCTTGATCACGGAGAAGTCGAAGTTCTTGAAGCCGCGTCCGTAAAACGAGTTGCGCGCGATGTTGCCCGGCTCGCCAATGTTAGGCTGGCGAAAGAGAGATGCCGAAGGCCCGACCTGTGTGGATGGTCTGAGGTTCTCACCGGCGTTTGGGCTAGATGTGACGCCTTGGCCGGGCACGGCGAAAGAAGCGCGTTGCGAAATGCCCGATCCAATCGTGTCAACTGAAGTGAAGATGCTAAACGGCTGGCCCGATTGCAGCGTCAGGATGCCTGAGAGTGTGAAGCCGCTGACGATGCGATTGAGCAATCCATTGTCAGACCTAAACGGCAGGTCATAGACGAAGTTGCTGACGAAGCGATGGCGCGTGTCGAAGCCGGAGTTGCCACGCTCGGCGTTGAAGCCGCCGTTGAAGCCCGACGAGTCGCGCGGCAGCGAGCGGTCGCCTGCCTGCGCGCGAGCCGGCAGCGGATCAACCACATTATCTATCGAGTGGCTCCAAGTGTAAGCTGCTTGCAGATTGCCGCTCCCGAAGAAGGTGTTACCAAATCGCTTGGTCGCCCTGAGGGCCATTGAGTTGTAAGTCGAGTGGCCGAGGGTGAGGAAAATCACCGACTGGTCGAAGGCCGTGTTGAGCGTGCCGTTGTCTTGGTTCCCTTGAAAGTCTGTGGGATCGATGGGGTTGTTCGCGCCCGTGATGGCGTTGACGCGCGCGACACTTATCAGAGTCGCGTCGGCTTGACGCAGCAGATTGGTCCCCTTCGATCCGACGTAGTCGGCTTCGATGAGGAACGAATCTCCGAGTTGGCGTTGGAAACCGAAATTCCAACTCTGCGTGTAGGGCGTGGCGAACTTGTCTTGGAACGGATTGTTGCCGGGCAGCGGGAAGATGAGCGTCGCGAGCCCCGCTCCGTCTTCAATCGAAGTGATGGGGCCGAGCGTCTGCGCGCGGGGGATGTTCTGGATCACGTCGAGCGCGAACTGGTTGACTTGGTTCTGGAACGGCGGATTTGAACTCGTGTTGGTGAACAAGTTCGAGAAGATCCGGTCGTAGAAGAGGCCGTAGCCGCCGCGGATCGAAGTCTTGCCGGGGCCACCGGTCAGTGCGCCGAGGAAGCCTTCGGTAAAGGCCGGGCTGTAATTGAAGCCGAAGCGCGGCGCAAAATTGTTGTAGTCGTTCAGGTAGAGCGGCTGATCCGGGTTAGCGGAATTCTTGCCGACGGTTTGATAGACGAAACCGCCCGCTGGCGTCGGGCCGCTCGCGTCCTGATTGATCAGGTTCGAGACTTGGCCGTTGACTTCAAACGGGACGCCTTTGTAATCCCAACGCAGTCCGAGGTTCAACGTCAAATTCGGGCGCACCTTCCAATTATCCTGCACGAACAAATCGAACTCCCGCAGGCGAAAGCCCCGGTAATCCTGATCCACGCGGCTGCCGCCGCTGTCGTAGAACTGCGACTGCGTCTGCTGAATGGCGAAGCCGGAGAGTAAAGTCGCGAAGTTATTGAGCGCCTGCCCGGTGGCCGTGCCGTTTGAGATGCGCGCGCCCGTGTTGTCGCGCAGAAAGGCGAAGTTGCTGCCGAATTGCGCGAGGTTGAAGTCGAGCGCTTCTTGGCGATTGAAATTACTCGCGCCGTTGGAATAGACGAAGCGCGTCTCGACGCCAAACTTGAAGGTGTGCGCGCCGCGAATGTAGGTCACGGCGTCGGCGATGTTGGTCGTGCCGGTAAAGCGGAACTGCGTGTCGAAAGCGACGAGCGGGCTGACCGTGCCGCCGAAGAGATTGATGATCGAACCGTTCGGGCCGCCGAAGCCGACCGCCGCCGGCACGCCGTTATTCTGGAAAGCCGTCCTGATCGCATCGAAGGGACCAGTGTCAACGCTGCCGTCGCCGGGGCCGTTGAAGACCACTTCGATGCGGTTGCCGCCGACGCGCAACTCGTTGATGAGGTTAGGCGAGAGCGTGGAGACTAAATTCAGCGCCAGCAGGTACGAGCGGAAAGGCGCGCGCCCGCCGTCATTCGTTCCCGGAAAAGTCTCGGACAGGAAATCGAAGCTGCCGTCGCCGAAGTTGAAGCTGCCCGATAGATTGTGCTTATCGCTGAAGTTGTAATCGACGCGCGTCGCCAGCGCATTGGACTTGGAACGAAACACCGGCGAGAAGCGGAAGGTATCGAAGACACCGGGCAGCGGTCCCTCGCCGGGGCTGTTGCCGAGCGGATAGACGTTCAGGATTTGCGCGATGGCCGGATCGATGCCGAGGTTCGGCGTGCCTGCCGGGTAGCCGATATTTTCGAGGGCGACGCTGCTGCGGTTGTTCGGGCTGTTGGGGTCGAAGACGAGCCTGCCGAAGAGCGCGCCGGTGTCGAAAATTCCCTGCCGCGCCAGTGCCGACGGGACAGTGCGCGTCTCCTGCTGGCCTTCATCGAAGATGTCTCGCTCGTAGTTGGCGAAGAAGAACAGCTTGTCTTTCAAGATGGGGCCGCCGAGTGAGCCGCCGTATTGCCGGCGTTGCAGCGGATCGGCTTGGCCGGACACGTCAAAGAAGTCGCGCGCCGCGAACCGATCCGAGCGGTAATAGATGTAGGCGTTGCCGTGATACTCGTTGGTCCCCCCTTTGGTGACGACGTTGATCAAGCCGCCCGTGTTGCGCCCGAACTCGGCGCTGAAATTGCTAGTGATGACGCGGAACTCCTGCGTCGCGTCGATGTTCGGCGTGGACGCGCCGCCCCTCCCGCCCGGCACATCGGCGTCGTTGTTGTCGATGCCGTCCACCTGAAAGTTGTTGTTGCGCTCGCTCTGGCCGTTGACGATGAAGCCGTTGAGCGAGCCGGTGCTGGTCGTCGTGTTGGGGGCCAGCAAGATTAGCGAGTTCGGATCGCGCGACAAGAGCGGCAGATCGAGAATCTTGCGATTGTCGATCAGTGTCGAGAGTTGTTGATCGCTGGTGTTGACGACGGTCTGCGTGTCGCCGGTCGTCACGATGATGGTCTCGGCGGCTCCCGCCGGGTTCAAACTGAGGTCAGCGTCGGTCGTGAACGAGACGGACACTTTGACGCGCTCGGCCTTGGCCGAGGCGAAGCCGGCGGCGTTGACGTTGACCGTATATTCGCCCACAGGCAGATTCGGTATGGTATAACCGCCTTGCTCATTAGTGACTGCCGCGCGTTTCTCGCCGGTATCGTCGTTCACTACTTCAACGTTCGCTCCGGCGACGACCGCGCCCGCCGAGTCGGTCACGGTTCCCTTGATCGTGCCAGACGCGCTCTGGGCGAGAGCCGAGTCGGTGATAGCTGTGAATATGGCCGCCAGAAAAATCAGCGCGATTAAGACCCCGGTACGTTTCGTGATCGATTGAAACATTTGAAACTCCTTGTCTGTAAACTTCTGCCATGCTGCGAAGTCGCCCGCTCCGCGGTGAGACCAATCTGCGATCAGGCGCGGCCAGTGAACAGCGCAACAGAAATTCCTGAACGCCGTGCGGCTCTAGCGCGACGATTTTCAAGAATTCGTAGAGCGCAACACACATTTGCCATTCGGCAAGAGTGATCAGGGCAAGGCACATGCCTGCTAGCGGACATCAGCCGTAAGTAACTGTTGGAGTTCGGCGTGTGGCAGAAGCGAGGGAACGGATCGGCGGGTGATTTGGAAAATTCGGATGTGAGAATCTTATAAATTATGATTACGTGAATTTTGAAAAGCTATTTTGGAACCGCGACAACGACGCAAGTTCGATAGAAAGCGATGACGGACTCGCCGGAGCGTTGACGGCAGCCGCCTCGAACTCAGCAACCTTAGAGTTTCGCCGGCGAGCTTGATGCGGAGCGGTTGTCCTTAAGCCAATTGATGATCAGCGTGATCACGCTGTCGTCGAACTTGCCGCCTTCCTCCTTAAACGCTTTTTCCATGCTTTCATAAACGTCTAAGGAGTGGCTCGTCTTCGGCGCGATGGCGAGCCGCGCGTTTCCGGGGCGGCGGCGATTAACAATGTGGGCGGCGAGTTCGTGGTCTGCGCGGCTCATGATCCAGTCGTACTCGCCGTAAATGATGAGCGCCGGGACGGAGATTTGCGCCCACGCGGCTTCGACGTTTAGTTCTTGGACTTGATGGTAAAACGCAGCCGGGCGTCCATACTGGCGCTCCGGTTCGTCGTCCCAGAGTTTGGAGAGATGCGGCCTCTGCCGGATCACTTCGGCGGGGGTGAGTTTTTGGTTGAGATACATCGAATAAAACTCACTGTACCCGCGCATCGCATCATTGATTTCTGAAGGCGTCCGGCCTAGCAGCGCGAGGCGCGTGCGCTCGATTTCGAGCATGTGTTCGTACCACGTCTTGGTGAATCCACCGCTCACAATCAGTCCGCGGACAGAATCATCG
>Ga0136614_10001972_pt1 | contig 12526 bp, 23 predicted proteins | sample AntDrymUQ2792106_2_FD_106643 | JGI IMG/M metagenome (GOLD analysis project Ga0136614, IMG submission 106643) | Polar desert sand microbial communities from Dry Valleys, Antarctica - metaG UQ279 (21.06) | ecosystem: Environmental > Terrestrial > Soil > Desert | place: Antarctica: Dry Valley...
CACGCCCGGCCGTGGTGGTCAGATGGGGCGCTCCGCTGGCACGGCCATCCAGCTCGTGGCCAAGGAGGGCGATCGCGCTACGCTGCGCCTGCCCTCCGGCGAGATGCGGATCGTCCCTGTCGAGTGCCGCGCTTCTATCGGCTCGATCGGCAACGCCGAGCATCAGAACGTCGATCTCGGCAAGGCCGGACGTTCGCGCCACAAGGGCAAGCGCCCGCAGACGCGCGGCACGGCCATGAACCCTGTCGACCATCCGCACGGCGGCGGCGAGGGATCGACGACCGCCGGTCGCCATCCGGTGACCCCCTGGGGCGTGCCGACGCTCGGCTACCGCACGCGCAAGAAGCGCAAGGGCTCCGATCGCTACATCGTCCGCGGCCGCCGCCGCGGCAAGAAGGGCCGTTAGGGGGGCTGATGTCGCGTTCGTCCAAGAAGGGCCCGTGGGCCGAGCCGAAGCTGCTCAAGCGCATCGACGCGATGAACGACTCGGGCCAGAAGCAGATGATCAAGACCTGGTCGCGGACCTCGACCGTCTTCCCCGAGATGGTCGGCCACACGATCGCCGTCCACGACGGACGCAAGCACGTTCCGGTGTTCGTGACCGAGTCCATGGTCGGACACAAGCTCGGCGAGTTCGCGCCGACGCGCGTCTTCCGCGCCCACTCCGGCACGAAGTCCGAGGACTAGAGATGGCTGACGAAGACAAGACGAAGAAGGATCAAGACGCCGAGCAGACGGAGGCGAAGCCGAAGCCGAAGCGCCGCCGCTCGGCCGAGACGACGACGGCGAAGCCGAAGCCGCGCCGACGCTCGCCCGACGAGTCGATCGCCGGCGTCGAGGTGCGCGCCCGCGCGCGCTACGTGCGTTGCGCGCCGCGTAAGGCGCGCCTGGTCGTCGACCACATCCGCGGCAAGCAGGTCGAGGACGCCCGCGCGTTGCTGCTGACCACGCCGCGCGCCGCCTCGAAGGACGTCCTTAAGCTGCTCGACTCCGCCATCGCCAACGCCGAGTCGAACCACGAGCTGCTCGCCGACGAGCTCGTCGTCCATCGCGCCTACGTCGACGAGGGGCCGACGCTCAAGCGCTATCAGCCCCGCGCCCAGGGCCGCGCCACGCGGATCCGTAAGCGCACGAGCCATCTGACGATCGAACTGCGCCCCGCCGGCGCCGAGCAAGCGAGCAGCTAGCCGTGGGCCAGAAGATCCATCCCGAAGGCTTCCGCGTCGGCTATATCCAGGACTGGAAGTCGACCTGGTTCAACGAGAAGGAGTTCTCGAACTACCTGCTCGAGGACATCGCGATCCGCGACCACATCGAAGGCAAGCTCGCCCATGCCGGCCTGTCCGACATCACGATCCGCAAGGACGCCAACGAGGTCGAGGTGAACATCCACACCGCCCGCCCGGGAATCGTGATCGGCAAGTCGGGCAGCGAGGTCGACGCGCTGCGCAAGGAGCTCCACCGCATGACCAAGAAGTCGGTCAAGGTGAACATCCTCGAGATCAAGCGCCCCGAGCTCGACGCCAAGCTGGTCGCCCAGTCGATCGCCGAGCAGCTCGTCAACCGCGTCGCCTTCCGCCGCGCGATGAAGCGCTCGCTCACGTCCGCGGTGCGCTCGGGCGCCAAGGGCGTGAAGGTCCAGGTATCCGGTCGCCTCGGGGGCGCGGAGATGGCCCGCACCGAGGGCTACTCGGAGGGCAGGGTGCCGCTTCAGACGCTGCGCGCCGACATCGACTACGGCTTCTTCGAGGCCAAGACGACCTACGGCCGGATCGGCGTCAAGGTCTGGGTCAACAAGGGCGAGATCATGCCGAAGGGCTTCGCGCAGGACCTGACCGACGTCGAGGCTCCGGAGCAGGCCGGCGGCGGTCCCCGCGGCGGCGGCGCTCGCGGAGGCGGAGGAGGTGGCCGGGGCGGCGCTCCGCGCCGCCCACCCGCGCCTGCTCCTGCTGCACCAGCCCCCGCGCCTACCGCGCCCGCTGCGCCGGTGCCTGATGCGCCTGCGCCCGCCGCGCCCGCGCCCGCGACCGAAGCTCCGGCGCCCGCCGAAGCGCCGGCTCCCCCCGCCGACGCCCCGGAGGCCAAGTAGCCATGTTGATGCCCAAGCGCGTCAAGCATCGCAAGCAGCACCGCGGTCGCCGGCGCGGGTTCGCCAAGGGCGGCACCCGAGTCGAGTTCGGCGAGTACGGGTTGAAGGCGATCGACCGCGGCTGGATCACCAACCGTCAGCTCGAGGCAGCCCGGATCGCGATGACGCGTCGCATCAAGCGCGGGGGCAAGGTCTGGATCAACGTCTTCCCGGACAAGCCCGTGACGGCCAAGCCTGCCGAGACCCGCATGGGCTCGGGGAAGGGCGCGCCGGAAGGGTGGGTCGCTGTCGTCAAGCCGGGCCGCGTGCTGTTCGAGCTCTCGGGTGTGTCCGAGCCGCTCGCGCGTGAGGCGATGCGCCTGGCCGGTCACAAGCTGCCCATCCGCACCAAGTTCGTCTTGCGCGAGGGCGCCGAATCGGCGGGAGGCGGCGCGGCGTGAAGGCGACCGAGGTCCACGGACTGGACGATGGCGAGCTCGTGAAGTTCGTCGGCACGGCCCGCGAGGAGCTGTTCAACCTGCGCTTCCAGCACGCCACCGGCCAGCTGGAGAACACCGCCCGCCTGAAGCTCGCCAAGCGCGACCTCGCACGCGGTATGACCGTGGCCACGGAGCGCGGGCTCGAGATCGAACGCGAACTGCGTCGCCAGGAGAACGATGTCTGAAGCAGACGACAAGCAAGCCCAGGAAGAGCAGCGGGGCGCCGCGCAGGCGCCCGCGGAGCCCGAGGCCCCCGCCGAGGAGACTCCGGCTGAGGACGCCCCGGCTGAGGAGGCTCCCGCCGAGGCGCCCGCTCCCGCCGCCAAGGCCGCGCCCGCCGACGACGCCGACGCCGACGCCGCCGAGGAGTCGACGCCGAAGCAGCGACGCAAGCTCGAGCGCTCTCGCCACACCGGCGAGGCGCGCCCGCAGCGCAGCATCGAAGAGCGCAAGGCCGAGCGCGCCGAGGAGCGTCGCGTCAAGGCGCTTGCGCGCCGGCGCTGGCGCCAGCGCTCACGTGAGAAGCGCCGCGCCGCGCGCGCCACGGTCGAGCCGACGGCGCCCGTCGAGCGCGAGGTCGGCAGGCCGCGCGAGCGCCAGGGCGTCGTCGTGTCCGACAAGGCCGACAAGACGATCACCGTGCGCATCGACAGCGCGCGAGCGCACCGGGTCTACCAGAAGGTCGTGCGCGAGTCCTCGACGCTGCACGCTCACGACGAGGGCAACGAGGCGAACGCCGGCGACACCGTCCGGGTCGTCGAGAGCCGGCCGCTCAGCGCGAGCAAGCGCTGGCGCCTGCTCGAAGTGCTGGAGCGAGCGAGGTAGCGAGATGATCCAGGCTGAGACACGACTCCGCGTTGCGGACAACACCGGCGCCCGCGAGTTGCTCTGCATCCGCGTGCGCGGAGGCTCGCACCGCCGCTACGCCGGGGTCGGCGACGTGATCGTCGGCACGGTCAAGCAGGCGGCGCCGCAGAGCGCGGTGCGCAAGGGCGAGGTCGTGCAGGCGGTCGTCGTTCGGACGCGCAAGTCCTTCGGGCGCGGCGACGGCACGTACATCGGCTTCGACGAGAACGCCGCCGTACTGATCGACCCGCAACTAAACCCGCGCGGAACGCGCATTTTCGGTCCCGTCGCCCGCGAGCTGCGCGAGCGCAACTTCATGAAGATCGTCAGCCTCGCTCCGGAGGTGCTTTGACGATGGGCCGCCTGAAGGTCCGCAGGGACGACATGGTCAAGGTGATCTCGGGGAAAGATCGCGGCAAGACGGGGCGCGTCCTGCGGGTCGACCCCAAGAAGGCGCGCGTCTATGTGGAGGGGATGAACGTCCAGAAGCGCCATCGCGCGCCGCGCTCGGTCGCCGACACCCAGCGCAGCGCGGAGGGCGGCGGCGTGATCGAGGCCGAGGGCCCGATCCACGTCTCGAACGTGATGGTGCTCGACCCGAAGTCGAGCGAGCCGACCCGGCTCGGCGTCACCCGCAAGGACGGACGGCGGGTGCGCGTGTCGAAGAAGTCCGGAGAAGAGCTCGAATGACGCCGCTCGCGACTGCGACGATCGTGCCGCGCCTGAAGGAGCGCTACGAGTCAGAGATCCGCGACGAGCTGATCGAGCGCTTCGGCTACTCGACGCCGATGCAGGCTCCGAGGCTGGTCAAGATAACGCTCAACATGGGCGTCGGCGAGGCCAAGCAGGACTCGAAGATGCTCGACGCCGCAGTCGAGCAGCTCGGGACGATTGCCGGGCAGCAGCCGTCCGTGCGCCGCGCGCGCAAGTCGATCGCCTCGTTCAAGGTCCGCGACGGCATGCCGGTCGGCGTCGCCGTGACCCTGCGCGACGCGCGCATGTATGAGTTCCTCGACCGCCTGATGTCGATCGCGATTCCCCGCGTGCGCGACTTCCGCGGGCTCAGCCCGCGCTCCTTCGACGGCCGCGGCAACTACTCGATGGGCGTCAAGGAGCAGATCATCTTCCCGGAGATCGACTACGACTCGATCGACCAGGTTCGCGGGCTCGACGTGACGATCACGACGACCGCCCAGACCGACGAGGAGGCGTTCGCGTTGCTCGCCCTCTTCGGCATGCCGTTCTCGCGCGAGGGTCGCCCCGGCGAGGAGGACGAGGTCGACGAGGCCGAGGAGGAGAAGCGCCATGAGGAGGCGCGCCAGCGCGCCGAGGCCGAGCAGGCCGCGCTGGAGCAGTTGAAGGAAGAGAATCCGGACGCCTACGCCAAGCCTGAGCCTGAGCCCGAGGAGGGCGAGGAAGGCGAAGGCGGCGAGCCGCAGGCCGAATCCGGCGACGGCGGCAGCGGCGGAGCAAGCGACGAGGACTAGGAGCGATCGAGATGGCCAAGACTTCACAACGCGTCCGACAGCGGCGCGAGCCGAAGTACAAGACGCGGGGTTACCACCGCTGCAAGCGCTGTGGCCGCCCGCGGGCGTACTACCGCAAGTTCGGCCTCTGCCGGATCTGCCTGCGCGAGATGGCCCACGAGGGCTACGTGCCCGGCCTGACCAAGTCAAGTTGGTAGCAAGGAGCCTTACGCAATGACGATGACCGACCCGATGGCCGATCTGCTCGCCCGTATCCGCAACGGGATCAACGCCGAGCACGCGCACGTCGACATGCCCGCCTCCTCGTTCAAGACGGAGGTCGCCCGCGTGCTGCGCGAACAGGGCTACATCGAGGCCTACTCGCTCGAGCCGGCGCGCGTCGGCGAGGTGCTGCGGATCCAGCTCAAGTACACCGAGGGCCGCGCGTCGGTCATCTCCGGCATGGAGCGCGTTTCGCGCCCGGGTCGCCGCACCTATGTCGGCGCGGGTGAGATCCCGAAGGTGCAGGGCGGCATGGGCACCGCGATCATCTCGACCTCGAGTGGCGTCAAGACCGGTCACGACGCTCGCCGCGAGGGCGTCGGCGGCGAAGTGGTGGCGTACATCTGGTGAGCCGGATCGGGAACAAGCCGATCACCGTGCCCGACGGCGTCGAGGTGGCGATTGAGCCTGAGCGCGTCCGCGTCAAGGGGCCCAAGGGCGAGCTCTCCGAGCGCGTCGAGCGCGCGATGGCTGTCGAGCAGTCCGACGGCGAGGTGCACGTCAAGCGCCCGACCGATCGCGGCGAGCATCGAGCCCTGCACGGACTCACCCGCAGCCTGATCGCGAACATGGTCGAGGGCGTCACGAGCGGCTTCGAGAAGCGACTCGAGATCCAGGGCGTCGGTTACCGAGCCTCGCTCAAGGGCAAGGCGCTTGAGCTCAGCGTCGGCTACTCGCACACGGTCTCGCTGCCCGCTCCGGACGGGATCGAGTTCGAGGTGCCCCAGCCGACGCAGGTGATCGTCCGCGGCGCCTCCAAGCAGCAGGTCGGCGAGATCGCCGCCCAGGTGCGCAAGGTCCGCCCGCCCGAGCCCTACAAGGGCAAGGGGATCCGCTACCAAGGCGAGCAGGTCACGCGCAAGGTCGGGAAGCGGGCGTAAGGCGATGGCTGCCACTGCGACCAAGCTCAGCCCGCGCAAGCGCCGCCACCGGCGCGTGCGCGCCAAGGTGCGCGGTAGCGCCGAGCGCCCGCGGCTGTCGATCTTCCGCTCGAACCGGGGCATCCGCGCGCAGTTGATCGACGACGACCGCGGCGCGACGATCGCCGTAGTCGAATGGACGGAGCCCGAGCTGCGCGAGCTCGGCCCGCTCGAGCAGGCCGGCAAGGTGGGCGAGCTGATCGCGCGCCGCGGCAAGGAAGCCGGCGTCGAGACATGCGTGCTCGACCGCGGCGGATACCGCTACCACGGGCGCGTCAAGGCGCTCGCCGACGGCGCTCGCGAGGGTGGGCTGGCGCTCTAGAGGCCGACACCTCTTCGCTACCCTCGAACAGCACATGGCACGTCAAGGAAACCAAGGAGGCAGGCCGGGCGGCGGCGGCCGGCGCGGGCAGGGCCGACAGGGCCCAGGCTCCGAGTTCCAGGAGCGGGTCGTCGAGATCAACCGCGTCGCCAAGGTCGTCAAGGGCGGCCGGCGCTTCTCGTTCACCGCGCTCGTCGTCGTCGGCGACGAGAAGTCCAAGGTCGGCGTCGGCTACGGCAAGGCGCGCGAGGTCCCGCTCGCGATCCAGAAGGGTGTCGAGCGCGCGCGCAAGAACATGTTCGAGGTGCCGATGCACGGCAAGACGATCACGCACAAGAACACCGGCGTCTACGGTGCGGCCCGCGTCCTGCTCAAGCCCGCCTCCGAGGGAACGGGCGTGATCGCGGGTGGCGGGGTGCGCGCGGTGCTCGAGCTCGCAGGAATCCACGACGTGCTTTCGAAGTCGCTCGGGAGCCAGAACCCGATCAACCTCGTGCGCGCCACCGAGCAGGCGCTGCGGACGCTGCGCCGGCCCGAGGACGTCGCCGAGCTGCGCGGGCTGACGGTCGCGCAGGTGCTCGGGCTCGACGAGAAGAAGGGCGCCGCGAACGGCGATTCGACCGACCCCGCCGAGCCAGCGGCGGAGGAGACGCCCGCGTGAGCAAGCTGAAGCTCACCCAGGTTCGCTCCCACGTCGGCGCGAGCGCCAAGCAGCTCGACACGCTGCGCACGCTCGGCCTCGGCAAGATCGGCCGCTCGGTCGAGCGCTCGGACCACCCGACCCTGCGCGGAAACGTGCGCATCGTCAGCCACCTGGTCAAGGTTGTGCCAACGGAGGCCGGACGCCGAAGCGCAAAATCAGACTCGGGGCCGGATGCCCCGAGGAGCTAGAACCATGGCCCAGGACATCGGCCTGCATTCGCTGAAGCCGAAGCCCGGCTCGCGCCACCGCCGCAAGCGCGTCGGGCGCGGCGAGGGCTCAGGCATGGGCAAGACCTCCGGCCGCGGGCACAAGGGCGCCGGCTCGCGCTCGGGAGCCAAGCGCAAGGTCGGTTTCGAGGGCGGCCAGAACCCGATCCACATGCGCATGCGCAAGCTGCGTGGGCCGCACATGAAGAAGTCGATGCCGTTCGAGCGCTTTCGCACCAAGACCCAGCCGGTCAACCTGTCCGACCTCGAAGGCCGCTTCGATGCCGGCGCCGAGGTCGACCCCGCGGCGCTGAAGGCCAACGGGCTTGCCACGCGCAAGGACATCCCAGTCAAGGTCCTCGCCCGCGGCGAGTTGAGCAAGGCCCTGACGGTTCACGCGCACGGCTTCTCGCAGGCCGCGCGCGAGCGCATCGAGGCGGTCGGCGGGACCTGCGTAGTGATCGACGAGGCCGGCTCGGCAGACTAGCCCGGCGGCCCCGCGATGCTTCAGACGTTTCTCAACTCCTTCCGCGTCCCGGACATACGCAAGAAGCTCGCCTTCACGGCGGCGATGCTCCTGCTCTACCGGATCGGCGCCTACATCCCCGCGCCGGGCATCGACGTCCAAGCGGTCGAGCGCATCTCGGAGGCGAACTTCTCGGACAACATCCTCGGCTTCCTGAACCTCTTCTCGGGCGGCAGCCTGCAGCGCTTCGCGGTCTTCGCGCTCGGGATCATGCCCTACATCACGGCCTCGATCATCCTGCAGCTGATGACCGTCGTGGTGCCCTCGCTGGAGAAGCTGCGCAAGGAGGGGGAGGTCGGGCAGCAGAAGATCACCCAGTACACGCGCTACCTGACGGTCGCGCTTTCCTTCGGGCAGTCGATCGGCTACGTGTTCCTGTTCCGCAGCTTCTCGACCGGCGGCGACCAGGTGGTCGAGAACTTCACCTTCCTGCGAGTGATGCTGATCACGATCACGCTGACCGCCGGCTGCGTGCTGCTGATGTGGTTCGGAGAGCTGATCACCCAGCGCGGCATCGGCAACGGCATCTCGCTGATGATCTTCGCGTCGATCGTCGCCGGTCTGCCGAACGGGATCCAGGCTTGGTGGACCAACCCCGACCAAGTCTTCAAGGTGATGATGCCCTTCCTCGCGCTGGGAATCATCGCCGCGATCGTTTTCATCCAGGAGGGCCAGCGACGAATCCCCGTCCAGTACGCGAAACGCGTCGTGGGACGGCGAATGTCCGGCGGCGGCCAGACCTATCTGCCGCTGCGCGTGAACATGGCGGGCGTGATCCCGGTCATCTTCGCCGCTTCGCTGATGGCGTTCCCGCCGACGATCGGCCAGCTCAGCCAGGCCGACTGGGCCCAGGACATGGCCGCGTTCTTCAACCCGAGCGGCGCGGGCTACCTCGTCGGCGAGTCGATCTTCATCATCCTCTTCACCTACTTCTACACTGCGGTCACGTTCAACCCGGTCGAGCAGGCCGACAACCTCAAGAAGTACGGCGGCTTCATCCCGGGGGTCAGACCCGGACGGCCCACGGCCGAGTTTCTGGACCGGATCCTGGCCCGCCTGACCTTCCCGGGCGCGCTCTACCTGGCCGCCGTCGCCGCGCTGCCAACGATCCTGATCAACCAGACCTCGGCCAACTTCTTCTTCGGCGGCACCTCGATCCTGATCGTCGTCGGAGTCGCGCTCGACACGATGAAGCAGCTCGAGGCGCAGCTGATGATGCGGAATTACGAGGGCTTCCTGAAGTGAGGCCCTGAGGCCGTGCCGAGCGAGCTGAACCTGATCCTGCTCGGGCCGCCCGGGGCCGGCAAGGGCACACAGGCGGCGCGGCTGGTCGAGGACTTCGATGTGCCCTACTTCGCGACCGGCGACATCCTGCGCGCCGCGGTCAAGGAGGCCTCCGACCTCGGCAAGCGCGCCAAGGAGTACATGGACCGCGGTGACCTCGTGCCCGACGATCTGATCTGCGCGGCGATCGTCGAGCGGGTCGAGCGCCCCGAAGCCGCCGACGGATTCCTGCTCGACGGCTTCCCGCGCACGATCGGGCAAGCCGAGGCGCTCGAGGCCCAGCTCGCCAAGCTCGAGCGGACGCTCACGGCCGTGGTCTTGATCGACGCGCCTGACGAGGAGGTCATCCGCCGCCTCTCGGGCCGGCGCGTATGCGTGAAGAACGGCCACGTCTACCACGTCGAGTTCGATCCGCCCAAGCATGAGGACGTCTGCGACCAGGACGGCTCGCGCCTGGTCCAGCGCGACGACGACAAGCCCGAGACGATCAAGCACCGGCTCGGCGTCTACCACGACCAGACGAGCCCGCTGATCGACTACTACGACCAGCGTGCGCTGCTGCGCCGCTTCGACGGCACGCGTCCTGCCGCGGAGGTGCACCGCCACATTCGCGCCACGCTCGCGACGCTGCGCCTCGAAGAGGAACTTTGAAAGCTGGCTCATGATCATCACCAAGTCCGAGGCCGAGATCGACCAGATGGCGGCCGCCGGGGCGATCCTCGCGCGCTGCCATTCCCTGCTGCGCTCGAAGGCGCGCGCGGGGGTGAGCACCGCGGAGCTCGATGCCGCCGCGGAGAAGTTCATCCGCGCGCGCGGGGCCGAGCCCGCGTTCAAGGGCTACCGGGGCTTCCCGGGCTCGATCTGCGCGTCGCCCAACTCGATGGTCGTACACGGGATCCCGGGCCCGTACAAGCTCAAGCGCGGCGACGTGATCTCGATCGACATCGGCGTCGTGCTCGACGGCTGGGTCGCCGACGCCGCCGTCACGCTCGCGATCGGCGATGTCAGCCCGATCGCCCGCAAGCTCCTCAGCGTCACCAGCGAGGCGCTCGATCGTGCCGTCGAGCAGTGCCGCGCGGAGAACCGCCTCGGCGAAGTCTCGAACGCCGTCCAGGCGCACGTCGAGGCGCACGAGATGTCGATCATCCGCTCGCTCGTCGGGCACGGGATCGGCCGCGACATGCACGAGGACCCGCAGATCCCCAACTACGGCGAGTCGGGCACCGGCCCGCGGCTGAAGCCGGGGATGGTGCTGGCGATCGAGCCGATGGTCAACGCCGGCGCCGACAAGATCCGGATGGGCAACGACGGCTGGTCGGTCTACTCGCAGGACGGCTCGCTGGCCGCCCATTTCGAGCACACGGTGGCGATCACCGAGGACGGCCCGCGCATCCTGACGCCGTGGCATCTCGAGGAGTCCGATCTCGCCGCGCCGGCGGCGAGTGCGGGGGCGTCCGCGTAACAATGTCCCGGCCGCTGCCGCAGTCAGACGGCTGCTACGCTATCCGGTCGTTGTACCGGCGCGGGGCCGTCTCCTGGGCAACCGCGCCGCTTCTCTGTAATCAAATGGACGCGGAACAATGAAAGTCCGAGCCTCGGTCAAGCCAATGTGCGAGAAATGCAAGGTGATCCGCCGTGGTGGCGCCGTGCTCGTGATCTGTAAGAACCCGCGCCATAAGCAGCGTCAGGGCTAGGACACCGAATGGCACGAATCGCGGGCGTAAACATTCCACTCAACAAGCGGGCCGAGGTAGGCCTCACCTACATCTACGGCATCGGCCGCTCCGAGGCGCGCCGCATGCTCGCCGCCGCCAAGGTGGACCCGAGCACGCCGATCAAGGACCTCACCGACGACGAGATCGTCCGCCTGCGCGATGCGATCGACACCGACCTGACGGTCGAGGGCGACCTTCGCCGCGAGCGCTCGCAGGACGTCAAGCGCCTGACCGAGATCGGCTCCTACCGCGGGCTGCGCCACCGTCGTGGGCTGCCCGTCAACGGCCAGCGCACGAAGACCAACGCGCGTACGCGCAAGGGGCCGCGCCGGATGCAGGTTGCGGGCAAGAAGCGGGTCACCAAGAAGTGACCAGCCACAGGGAGCAGGCATAGATGGCTGAGCAGAAGCCCCGCACGCGCGGCCGGCGCAAGGTCAAGAAGAACGTCCCGATCGGCCAGGCGCACATCAAGACGTCGTTCAACAACACGATCGTCGCTCTCACCGACCGTGAGGGCAACGTGATCGCGTGGGAGTCTGCCGGCGGAGCCGGCTTCAAGGGCTCGCGCAAGTCGACCCCGTTCGCGGCTCAGGTGACCGCCGACGCGGCGGCGCGCAAGGGCATGGAGCAGGGCCTTCAGAAGGTCGAGGTATTCGTCAAGGGGCCCGGGTCGGGCCGCGAGACCGCGATCCGCTCGCTCCAGGCCGCCGGCCTCGAGGTCACCGGTATCCGCGACGTTACCCCCCAGGCGCACAACGGCTGCCGCCAGCGCAAGCGGCGGCGGATGTAGTGGAGATCTAGATGGCGCGCGACACCGGACCCCAGTGCAAGCAGTGCCGCCGCGAGGGCCAGAAGCTGTTCCTAAAGGGCGAGCGCTGCCTGACCGACAAGTGCGGCGTCGACCGTCGCAGCTATCCGCCCGGCGAGCATGGCCGTGGGCGCGCGAAGCAGTCCGAGTATCGCGTCCAGCTGCGTGAGAAGCAGAAGGCCCGCCGCTACTACGGCGTGCTCGAGAAGCAGTTCCGCAACTACTACGCGAAGGCCAGCCGCCAGCCCGGCGTGACCGGCGACAACCTCCTGCGCATGCTCGAGACGCGGCTCGACAACGTGATCGTCCGGCTCGGCTTCGCCGCCTCGCGTCGTCAGGCGCGCCAACTCGTCCGGCACGGCCACTGGACCGTCAACGGACGCCGCGTGGACATCCCCTCTTACCAGGTGCGGCCGAACGACATCGTCGCCATCAAGGCCGGCTCGGACTCGCAGCCGGTGGTGCGTCAAGCCACCGAGCTCACGTCCGTCGTGCCGCCATGGCTGCAGGCCGACCATGACGGTCTAACGGCGAAGATGCTTCGCCACCCGGAGCGCAAGGAGATTTCCGCTCCGGTGCAGGAGCAGCTCATCGTCGAGCTGTACTCGAAGTAGCTCCCACCACTGCGGTGCTCCCGGACGCGCCGCGGGCCCTCGACTCGAAGGAACACGATGCTTGAGTTTCAGACTCCCCAGATAACCGCCGACAATGCCGACGAGAAGAAGGGCACGTTCACGATCGAGCCGCTCGACCGCGGCTTCGGCTACACCTTCGGCGCCTCGCTGCGCCGGGTGCTGCTGTCCTCGCTCGCGGGCGCTGCCGTCACGAGCGTGAGGATCGAGGGCGTCGCCCACGAGTTCTCCACGATCAACGGGGTCAC
>Ga0136614_10001976_pt1 | contig 12520 bp, 14 predicted proteins | sample AntDrymUQ2792106_2_FD_106643 | JGI IMG/M metagenome (GOLD analysis project Ga0136614, IMG submission 106643) | Polar desert sand microbial communities from Dry Valleys, Antarctica - metaG UQ279 (21.06) | ecosystem: Environmental > Terrestrial > Soil > Desert | place: Antarctica: Dry Valley...
ATCACCTACTCAGACGCCGGCGTTTCGATTGACGCCGCGAATCGTGCGGTTGATCGGATCAAGGAATTGGCGCGCGGGACATTCAACGCGCGCACGCTGTCGCAGATCGGCTCTTTTGGCGGAATGTTCGACGGCGCTTTCCCGTCGATGCGCGCGCCGGTGCTGGTCGCGTCGGCGGACGGCGTCGGGACGAAACTGAAAATCGCTTTCCTGACGAACACCCATCACACCATCGGACGCGACCTCGTCAACCACTGCGTCAACGACATTCTGGTGCAGGGCGCGCGACCGCTCTTCTTCCTCGACTACATCGCGACCGGCGCGCTCGCACCCGACACAATTGCGAGTGTCGTCGAAGGCGTCGCGCAAGGCTGCCGCGAGAATAATTGCGCGCTGCTCGGCGGCGAGACGGCGGAGATGCCTGGCTTTTACGCCGACGGCGAGTACGACATCGCGGGCTTCATCGTCGGCGTCGTTGACCGCGACCAAGTGATCGACGGCAGTCGCATTGAACAGGGCGACGTGTTGCTTGCGCTCCCCTCCGCCGGCCTGCACACCAATGGCTACTCTCTGGCGCGCAAGCTCTTTTTAGAAATCGCGGGTCACCGCGTCGACACACGCCTTGAGGAATTCGGCATGACCGTCGGCGAGGCATTATTACAGCCACATCTCACCTACCTGCCGGCGCTCGAAGGCTTGCTCGACGCCGGCGCAATCAGAGGTCTCGCGCACATCACCGGCGGCGGATTGCTTGAGAATATCCCGCGCATCCTCCCCGAAAATACGAGCGTCGAGATCAAGCGCGGGTCGTGGCCGGTGTTGCCCATCTTCACCTTGATGCAGCGGCTCGGCAACGTCGCCGAAGCAGAGATGTACCGCACTTTCAACATGGGTGTCGGGATGGTCGTCGTCTGCGCCGCTTCGGATCAGGAAAAAGTTCAATCTCACTTCACCGCGCACGGCAAAACTTTTTACGAAATCGGGCGTGTCGTCGAAGGCAGTCGTCAGGTCACACTCGTCTGAGAAGTTGGAATACTTGTCATCCCTCTCCGCGCTCTTTGCGATTCGAAGCTTGATGGAGAAAGGCTTCAGGTGAAGGCACGAACGGCGCGAAAACAAATTCACTTATGGATGTCACGAGCAGCGAGACCCGGCATCAACTCTGTCGCATCGGAGTCTTGATCTCCGGGCGCGGCTCGAACATGCTCGCGCTCGCCGACGCCGTCCGCGACGGGCGCATCCTCAAAGCAGAAATCGCCATTGTGATTAGCGACCAGAGCGGGGCGGCGGGATTACATCACGCGGCGGAGCGCGGCTTGGAGACGCTCGCCATCGAACGACGCCAGCGTGCGCGCGAGGAGCACGAACGCGAAATCATCGCGGCGCTCGGTGCGCGCGGAGTTGATCTCGTCTGTCTCGCGGGTTACATGCGGCTGCTGTCGCCGCTCTTCATCGAAGCGTACCGCGGGCGCGTCCTGAATATTCATCCGAGCCTGCTGCCCGCCTTCCCCGGACTCGACGCGCAGCAGCAGGCGCTTCATTACGGCGCGAAGGTTTCAGGTTGCACCGTCCACTTCGTTGACGAGATGCTCGACGGCGGCCCCGTCATCACGCAGCGCGTCGTGCCCGTCCACGACGACGACACCGAAGAAACTTTATCCGCCCGCATCCTCATTGAAGAACATCAGGCTTACCCGGAAGCGGTCGAGCGCGTCGTGCGGGGCGATTATAAAATTTTCGGAAGACGAGTTATTTACCTTTATGAAAGGTAGCAGTTGCCATACTGCTCCGAAGGAGCAGGCAGAAGGTAGCCAGTGGCAAGCGACGCAGCGTCAGCGGAGGCGTGCAGCCTCTGGCTACTGCCCCGACCCCGACCGCGCCCTGAAAGGGCGCACAGAGCAAAGCTATGCCATCAACACACACGAGCCTGCATTATCATCTCGTCTTCAGCACGAAAGACCGCGCGCCGTTGATCGGCCAAGATTGGCGCGACAAACTGCACGCATACCTCGGCGGGATTGTCAGAAACCTGAACGGCGTGGCCCTCGCGGTTGGCGGCACCGAAGACCACGCACATTTTGGTGCGTCGCGCGCGGGAGAAAAAAGCCCTCTTGCTGTTCGGGGATGAAGCGAGTTTCCCGCCGTGGGGCACGTTGACTTACACCTGGGCGCGACGCGGACACCAGCCCGGAGTCTCGACCAGTGGCAAGCGGCGTGGGTGGAAAGTCTTCGGGCTGATTGATTACTTCACCGGACGCTTCTTTCATCAGGGCTTGGAAGGCCGCTTCACATCGGCGACCTACACGGTGTTTCTGGCGCGGGTGTTAGAGCAGACGACCGAGCACGTGATGCTGATTCAGGACGGCGCACGCTACCACACGAGCGCGGACACCAAACGGTTCTTCGCCGCGCACACCGCGCGGTTGACGGTCACTCAACTGCCGAGTTATTCGCCGGACTACAATCCGATTGAGAAGCTGTGGAAGAAGCTCAAAGAGCAGGAGACGCACCTGCATTACTTTCCGACCTTTGACGCGCTCTCCGCGAAGGTGGCGCAGGCGCTGATTAAATTTGAGCAGGCACCGCGGGAGATACTGGCGCTGTGCAGCCTGCCGGCAGAACTGGCTTGGGCCGCCTGAGCGCGCTATTTCAGATTCCCTTTTTCTTGAAAGCTATATCAAGACGAAAGAATTATGACGATTGACGAACAACTGGCTTACCTGCGTAAAGGCACGGTCGAAATCATTCGCGAGGAAGACCTGCGCGCGAAGCTGGAAAAATCAGCAAGGACGGGCACGCCGCTCCGTGTGAAACTGGGCGCCGACCCGACCGCGCCGGACATTCATCTCGGCCACACGGTCGTGATCCGCAAACTGCGCGCGTTTCAGGAACTCGGCCACACCGTCATTTTTCTGATCGGCGACTTCACCGGATTGATCGGCGATCCGTCCGGCAAGTCGGCGACTCGCCCGCAACTGACGCGCGAAGAGATTGCGGCGAATGCCGAAACGTATAAGGCGCAAATCTTCAAACTGCTTGACCCTGACCAGACGGTGATTGACTTCAACTCACGCTGGATGGACACGCTCGGCTCCGACGGTTTCGTCCGTCTCGCGTCGCACGTCACGGTGAAGCAGATTTTAGAGCGCGACGATTTCGCGAAGCGCCTCGCGGAGAACCGCCCGCTGGCGCTGCACGAAGTCCTCTATCCGCTGGTGATGGCTTACGACTCGGTCGCGCTCGAAGCGGACGTGGAACTCGGCGGCACGGATCAGAAGTTCAACATCCTGATGGGTCGCAACCTGCAACGCGAATACGCACAGGAGGCGCAGGTCGCGGTCATCATGCCGCTGCTCGAAGGCACCGACGGCGTGCAGAAGATGTCGAAGTCCTTAGGGAACTATATCGGCATCAACGAACCGCCGTCCGAGATGTTCGGCAAGGTGATGTCCATCTCGGACGAGTTGATGTGGCGCTACTACGAACTATGCACTGACACGAGCTTGGAAGAGATTGAGCGGATGCGCGCCGCTGCCAAGTCGGGTGCCAGCAATCCGCGCGATTTGAAAGTTGAACTCGCGAAGCGGATCATCACCGACTTTCATTCCGCCACGGATGCGCGCGCCGCCGAGGAAGAGTTCAACCGCGTCTTCAAACGCAAAGAGACGCCCGACGAAATCGAAGAGCGCACGGTGACGGCGGGGCGATGGAAACTGCCGCGTCTGCTGGTCGAAGTATCACTCGCACCGTCGATGGCCGAAGCGCGGCGCTTGATCGAACAGGGTGGCGTGCGCCTCGATGGCGAACAACGCTCACAGGTCAACGACGAAGTAGAAGTGACAACAGACCACGCGCCGCTGATTCAGGTCGGTAAGCGTCGCTTCCTACGGGTGCGCGGTCAATCATTGGAATAGAATGATGTGGGAGGCGCACGTCAGGCATGTGCCTCAATCCGTTTCGCGACTTCACATGAGTTTCGTCAATGTCAGTTGCCATCTCCACTGAAGAGACGCTCGTCATCGAAACGCCGGAGCGCGTGCCGCTGCACTTCGCGCTGGCGTCCATCGGCAACCGTTTCCTGGCGTGCGCATTCGATCACACGCTGCAAATCGTCGCCATCGCTGTGGTGGTGATTCTACTGGCGTGGACGGGGAACGCGGCGGACTGGGATGGCCGCTTGTTGGAAGCGCCAAAGTGGGTGATCGCGGTTCTGATCCTCGGCGTCTTCGTGATCTGGTCAAGTTACTTCGCGGTATTCGAGTGGTTATGGAACGGGCAGACGCCGGGGAAGCGTTGGCTGCGTTTGCGGGTCATCCGCGAGGATGGTCGACCCGTCACATTCTGGGAGGCGTCGGCGCGAAACCTTCTGCGCATCTTCGACATGATGCCGTTCCCGTTCTACTCCGTCGGTCTAGTCTCCGTCTTCATCAGCGAGCGCGATCAGCGGATCGGCGACTTCGTTGCGGGCACGGTGGTGGTGCGCGAGCGCGAGGCCGAGGCCCCGACGTTCGATCAAATCTTCGCCTCGCCAACGAGCGACACAGCGCTCCGGCGTTCCTTCAAGCCGGTCATCTTCACCGGCGACGCGGGCGCCCTCACTGAGCGCGAGATCGAAGTGGTCGAGACGTTCCTGCGCCGCCGCTGGGATTTGCCCGAAGCAACGCGGCAGTGGATGGCATGGCGCGTCGCGACGCCGATCCTCTACAAAATCCGACCGGGCTTTGAGATCGAAGGTTTTACCTACGAGGGGTTCCTCGAAGAGTTGCTCCACCGCTACCGCGCCGAGCGGCGGTTCAGCGATTGACGGGCATGACGAGGCTGAGGAGACTGCGTCAACGGGCTTCGCGACCGGCGTGCAGCAGATAGGTGTAGAGCGCGACGCCGGTCATCGCGGCGACACCGATTTTGTAGAGCGGCGAGATCGGCGCGGGTGAGATGAAACCTTCGATGATGCCGGCGAGCACTAACAACGGCACGCAGCCGACGATCAATTGAATCGCCTGACTGCCGCGCAGGCGCAGCGCATCAAGGCGCGACAGATCACCCGGCATCAGCATCGCGCTGCCGATTAAGAGTCCGGCGCCACCTGCGAAGAAGATGCACGAAAGCTCGATGACGCCGTGCCCGGCCATGAAGGTCAGCAATTCATGACCGTACCCGGCGCGGTACGTGAGCGCGAGCACCGCCCCGATCAGCGCCCCGTTAAATGCCATCGCGTAGAGCGTGCCGACGCCGAACAACGCGCCGTAAGCGAAGGCGTTGAACATCACCCAGATGTTGTTCGTCATAATGAACGCGCCGCCAATCTGGTTCGCCTCGTTCAACTGCTCCCACCAGCGCACGCCGGCATCGGTGTTCATCTCGCGCCATCCGGCGTCGATTCCGACGACCTCTGAAAATTCCACGTCCTGCCACGTGCCGAGGAAGCCGATGGCCGCAAAGATGATGAAAGCAGCAAATGCTATCGCCGTGTAGCGCCATGTGCGGCGAAAGGTTCGCGGGAAATCGCGCACGAAAAAGTCGCGGACACGGTGCCCGCCTTCAAGCGCGCCAGCGCGGTAGATGCGTCCGTGCGCGCGGATTACAAGGCTGTTAAGGTAGTCGACGAGGCGCGGGTCGCGCGACTCGGCGCGCGCAATCGCGAGGTCTGATGCGGTCCGGCGGTAGATGCGCCCAAGCTCGCGCACCTCCTCGCGGTGCAGGCGGCGCAGAGACATCCGTTCGAGCAGCGTCAGCAAATCTTCGAGCCGTTGCCAAGCGCCCTTGCGCTCGCGGATGAATCGGTCAGTGGGCATGAGAGCGAACGTCGAGAGTCAGAGTTCAGAAGTCAGACGGGACGAGCGAAAGTCGATGGTTAACCTGGAGCAGCTTGATCCTGGATTCCGCCTCCCCGCATTGTCGAGTGTCGATTAGAACAATCGCATCGTTGAAGGGCGTGCATCCGACGCTTGTGACACTCTATACCACTTCCATCCGTTGACCGGCAATACACTCGGCGTCGCAAGCCACACCCGACGCGCCGGCGGAGAGCAGTTCAGACGACCGTGTTCAAGAAATTCTCGCCCTTGTGTAACCATTTTTTGTGCGTTAAAGTTTGCTTCATGCGCGAGACTCTACCGCGCCAACAAGATGGGAGCATAATATGTGTCACGCCCGCGCGCGTGCGGCGGATGGTTCTCGACGGGACGCTGTTGGCTGAGAAGTTCGGACGTCATCTGGTGATTAAATCGTCGGATTTAGCACTTGTTGCTGACACCTCACCGCTGAACCGCCCGCCAAAAGCTAAACTCAATCAATCGAACCGTAAGAAGAAGGGCGGTAGGAAGTGACCGACGAAGAGCGCCAGCGGCAGATGGATTTCATCGTCAGCACGCTGGCACGCATCACGGCGAGCACCGAAGCGCAGGCGCAGGCCAACACCGACGCGCATACGCAACACACCATACGCCTTGACCGCTTGGAGCGGGTGGCGAAGCTGATGGTAAGTGCTGGCCTGCGCGCGCGCCGACAGATGCGTGAACAGGATACGCGGATCAACACCCTGATTGATTCTCAGATTCGCACCGAAGAGCGGATCAACACCCTGATTGATTCTCAGATTCGCACCGAAGAGCGGATCAACACCCTGATTGATTCTCAGAGCGGGCAGAGCGGCAACGCGAAGTTATAAGAAAGGCAGCAAGAGATGAAAGACAAGAACAACCAGCAACAACCCACGATGGTGGAAGACGACGCGACGGAGAAGCTGAAAAAGCGCGCGCGGGATTTAGGCTTAATTGTCAACGCCGGTGCCGGCAAGACCACCACGGCGGCGCCTAAGAAAAAGGATGCTAAAAAGTGAAAGATGTCGGCAGCGCGGCAACGCCCGAAGTGATGCGAACGTGGGTCGAGGTCTATGATCTCTTTCAAAAGTGCCGGGGCGAGCGGCGCGAACGGTTGCAGCAAGTCGCCGACCGCCTCGGCCTCAGCTACAAGGTGGCGCGCCGGCGTCTGCGCAACTACGAGGCGATGCGGAAGACCGGACGCAATGTCGCGGATTACCTGATCGGCGAGAAGGAAAGCGGTAAGGCGTGAGCGAAGATAAAACAAGGGAACATCCCGATGCGCGCCCATCCGAGGAGCGCGTTCTGACGATGCTGACGGAGATGCGCAGCGACTTCAACGCGCGTCTTGAGAAGTTAGAAGCTAAGCAGTATGACACCCGGCCAATCTGGGAGCGGGCGCTTGCCGAGATTGTCGAGACGCGCGCGGAGATAGGTGGGGTGCGCGCCGAGATCGCCGAGGTGAAGCGACAGTTCGAGGATTTCGATGTGCGGCTTGATCGCGTCGAGAGCATCGTCAACGCCAAGCGCGGCGAGATGTTGACGCTTCGTGCGGACTTCAAAGAGTTCCGCGCACTTCAAAGAGCCGGCATGATTAACTTTCTGGTCGCTGACCCGCGCGCGGCAGTTTGCAAACCGTCACGAGCGGGGAAGAAGTCGCGCAAATCCTTGAGCGACGTAGGCCAAAATCTTTTCAGGGGTCGGCTTTCAGTGAGGCCGCAATGGCAGCGTGACGAGCTATTGAACCCCCACCAAGTATTTCTGAACTCAGACCGCCCTCAATTCTCACCGTACCACGAAAAGCTGTGAGGGAAGCGCTGGAATCTGCTCTGGTCTATTGCAAGTCTCTAGCACCCGTCCAAAGCTCCAGCCTGAGCAGAACGGCAGACAGAGAGAGAGGGAATGAGAAATGAACCAGGATGAAGCGCGCAACGCCGCACACGAACTGATTGAGGAAGCGGTCGCGGTCGCCACCAAAGCCGGCATTGATCCAACGTCCATCATCGAGACGTACTTACCGCAGACGCTTACGACACCGGATGCCGGCGGCCAACAGGAATCGCCGGAACTGATGTGGCACGGCGTCTCCGTGACCATTGACGCCGCCATTGCCGGGTTGTTTGAAATGCCCGAGCTAAATGACGATCCCGATCAACAGCCCGCCTTTCATGTCACTCAGTCAACAGCGGACTTTGTGCAACAAGACTTCGAGAGGTACGGGGCTGCCCTGGAGCGCATGGCGGAGAGTTGGCGGGAAGAGAAAACGCTTTCGTTATCCGAAAAGAAAGGTAGCAACGAGTGAGCGATAAAGTTATGGAAAACATCCAACCGACTGATTTAGTGATCCGGGTAAATCATGTCCTGACGAATGACCCTTGCGCCTTATGTAACGCACCGACGGATGCGACCGGCATTGATCTGTTCCTCGCAGATCGGCCTGCCCTCGTCTGTCACGCTTGCGGACTGTATCATGCGCCGGCACTGGTGCGGTTGCTCAACCTGGCGAGCGCCGCCAACACTTTCGTGCGTGCCGAGTATGAGATGGCTGGCGTTGTCACGGATGAAAAATTGTTTTGACGGAGCCGCCAAAAACCGACTTCTGCGGCAGGAAGATGAGAGGCGCGGACCTACCGCATCCGGCCATCTTCACAGAAAAGCTGCGCAACTTTCCAACGATGCCCGCTCGAAATCGAACCATACCAAACTTGGGTCAGACGCCTTTGCGTCACGGTCGGGACGCTGAAAAAACCGGGTATCTCAATCACAAAGGTCTCGACTTAAAGTCGAGGCCTGCTTCCCGGTCGGATCGTGTAAATATCAAAAGCAGGATAGGTTTGGAAGGGGACGGGGTTGGATCGCATCGTTGAGTGTGTGCCGAACTTCAGCGAGGGCCGTCAGCCGGAGACGGTGGCGCGGCTTGAAGAAGCAATCGCGTCAGTCGATGGGGCGCTGGTGCTCGACCGGCACATGGACGCGGATCATCACCGCTCCGTCATCACGTTCGTGGCGAGTCCGGAAGCGGCGGTCGAGGCGGCGGTGCGGGTCGTCGCACGCGCGGCGGAGTTGATCGACCTGCGCCGACACACGGGCGAGCACCCGCGTATCGGCGCGACCGATGTGCTGCCGTTCATCCCGATGCGCGGCGTGACAATGGCCGAGTGCGTCGCGCTGGCGCTGACAGCGGGCGAGCGGATCGCCGGCGAGTTGAGTATCCCGGTCTACTTCTACGGCTACGCGGCGCGGCGCGCCGACCGCGTAAACCTTGAGGACGTGCGGCGGCGCGGCTTCGAGCAGTTGCGAGCAGAGATTGAAACATCCCCGGAGCGCGCGCCCGATTTTGGCGAAGCGCGCGTGCATGATAGCGCCGGGGCCATCGCGGTCGGCGCTCGCCACTTACTCGTCGCCTACAACATCAATCTTCGCACCGACGATCTGACTGTCGCGCGGCGCATCGCGCGGGCAGTGCGCGGGCGCGACGGTGGTCTGCGCTATCTGAAAGCAATCGGCATCGAACTCGGCGGGCGCGGGCTGGTGCAGGTCTCGATGAACCTCGTGCGCCACGAACAGACGCAACTGCACCACGTCTACGAAGCCGTCCGGCGCGAGGCCGAACGATGGGGCGTGCAGATCGCCGGCAGCGAAATCGTCGGCCTGATGCCGCGGGCCGCGCTGCAAAAAAGTGCGGAGTATTTTTTGCAGCTCGAAAACTTCGCGCCCGAATTAGTGCTCGAAGATCGCATCGCAGCGGCCCTCGCCGTCCGCCATGAAATAAAAGATGCGGACGACGTGACTGAAACGGGCGGCGTCGCGAAGGACGAGTTGGACACTGACGGCGGCGGCTTGTCATAGACCCAACCAAAACAACATCACCGGAATGCGTGCGACCTCTTTTCGCGCTCCGCGCTCATGGCAGGCAACAGCCCTGGGCTCCCAGCGAGTTGCATCCGAATGAAAGCCGCTGTAAGCAATCGCCGCGGAGACGCCCCGCTGATCCGATCAATATCATGAACCAACTCCGACTCGTGGCGGGTGCGTCCTGGCGTGAACAGTGGCGCTGGGCGACACATCATCTCTACTCGCTGCTGATCCTGTCGCCGATGGTGCTGGGGATGACCTATGTCACTGCTGTGCGTGCCGCTGACCAAGCGCCCGCGTGGCAATTCTCGACGCCCGCGAATGTGGCGCTGGCCGCGCTGTTCACGGCGAGCCTGATCGCGCTTAATCTGTCGAGCGCGAGCGCCGAAATCTATCACCTGCGTCGCGCCGAGGCCGCGCTCGAAGCTCTGCCGCTAACGCTCGCGACGCACTTTCATACGGCGCTCGTCAGACGTCTGCCGCGGACTACCCTCGTCGGGATCGTGTTATGGATCGCGAGTTCGCTCCTCGCGGGCAGCAACAATGGTGGGGGCGGGCGTGTGGCGGCGGGCGACCCGTTGGTCATCGCGGCGTTGCTGCTGTTCGTCGTGCTGACAGCCTTTGCGGAAACATTCGCGGCGCTTAACTGGATTCATTGGGGTCATGTTCGGGATCCGCGCGCGGTCATCGCCGGTTTGATGATGCTACTTCCCGCCGTGGTTATCGATGCGCTGCTGCTGACCGCGGTGCTGAGGCCGGACGACATGCTGGCGCAGTACCGCGTGTGGATAATGCTCGGCGGCGCGGCGTGGGCGGCGCTGCTGTATACGGTCGCGCGCGTCGCCCACGCGCGGTGGCGTGCGACCGACATCGAGTACGCGAAGCGGCTTCAGAGCGGAGGCCGTTCTAGCCTGTTCGGCGCGCGTCTGCTGCGGCGCAAATCCACGCCGGCGGTCGCCGCGCAACTCGCGCGCGATTTGCAATTGACGCTGCGCGTCTTTTCCTCCGCTGTCTACGTCGCGGCGGCGGTGGCCGCGCTCTCCGTCTTCGTGCTGGTCACGGTGTTATTGACCGGTCTATTGCCACCCGCGTCTGACGATGTGGATTGGTTCGCGACGACATGGATTCCGGCGGTGATGGCGGTCAAACTCGCCGCCGTTGCTGCGACCGTGGCGTTAGCGGCGCTTTTGCCGGTGCTGGTTGCGCATCAGATTCCGCGCCGCTGGCTGGAGCGCGCGGCGGGGACGACCGGCGAAGAGATGTGGGAAGCGAAGGCGCGATACGTGCGCTTCGTGTCGCTGCCCGCGCCGTTCGTCGTGTGGGCGGCGGGCGTGGCAACCGGACAGGTGCCGCTCTTCTACGCGCTACCGCTGCTCGGCGAATGTCTGTGGCTGTGGTGGATGGTCAGCACGCTGTTCGGCCTGCTCTCGTTCGAGATGCCGGATCAGCCGGGGCTGGCGTTAATTTTGATGGCGACGATCAGCGCCGGCGCGGGCTTCTCAATCGCGCTGCTGTGGCCGCTCGGCCTCGTCTACTACGTCTTCGGCATTCCGCAACTGACCGAGCGCGGCCACGCGCGCGCACACTATCATCTTGTGCAGGAGGAAGATTGAGCGACACTTTAATTAGCGTCGAGGCGGTCACCAAGAAGTACGGCAAGCTGGTTGCGGTCGACGGCGTTTCGCTGAATGTGGTAGGCGGCGAAGTGTACGCGCTGGTCGGCGCGAACGGGGCGGGCAAGTCGACCCTGATCCGCACGCTCGTCGGCATCACTGCGCCGGACTCGGGGCGCGTGCTGATCGGCGGCGATGATGTCGCGCGGCGTGCTCCCGCGACCAGACGGCGCATCGGCTATCTGCCTGAAGAACTTTTCCTGTACGAGCGTTTGACGGGCGACGAATTTCTGCGTCTCGTGGCGGGGTTGAAAGAGGTCAGTGACGAATCGGCGGTCGAGCGCGAAATCGACTTCTTCGAGTTGACGCCGGTGCGGCACAAATGGGCCGGCGGCTACTCGCTTGGGATGCGCAAAAAGCTCGGCCTCGCGGCGGCGTTCCTCGGCGCGCCTGACGTCTTAGTGCTCGACGAGCCGCTCAACGGACTCGATGTCGAGATGATGCGAAAGCTGCGGCTCCGCATCGAGACGGAGCGCGACGCCGGGCAGGCGCTGCTCATCTCATCGCACGTGATGAGCTTCGTCGAGCGCGTCGCGGATCGGGTCGGCGTGATGCGTGCCGCGCGGCTGGTGGCTGAGGGCACACCTCAACAACTGCGCGCGCAGACGAAGATGACGGACGCTCCGTTCGAGGATGTGTTTTTTAAGCTGGCGAAGTAAGTGATACCGGCACAATGATAACCGCCCGCGAACTTGAATAAGCTCGCGGGCGGTCGAGTGTGTGACGTTGCGACGTTGCCGTTTAGGCGACGCTAGACTTGTTCGCTTTGCGACGACGAGCCTTCGCGGCGATGCCCGCCAAGCCGGTGCCGAGCAGAATCATGGTCGCCGGTTCGGGTATGGCGGCAGCTTGGCCTATCTGAGTCGTCAATCCGCGAATCAAGTAGCCGCTGCCAATTTGCCCGATTTGAGTCGCGGCTCCGGTTGCCAAGTTGATGGTGAAAAGGTTCGAGAAGCCATCGTTAGGATTCAACGCGGCATAAGCCGTGCCGGTCAATCCCGAGATGTCGAAGCCGAGCACGCCCGAAGAGTTGACGCCGAGCGAGCCGACCGTCGAAAGCTGTCCCGATGGCGCCGGATTTTGCGTGACGAGAACGCCGAGGTTGGTATCTATATCATACAACGACGTCGAGGTCGCGCCGTTCACGTTGTTAGCATAGGCCGAGCCGGC
>Ga0136614_10001977_pt1 | contig 12519 bp, 14 predicted proteins | sample AntDrymUQ2792106_2_FD_106643 | JGI IMG/M metagenome (GOLD analysis project Ga0136614, IMG submission 106643) | Polar desert sand microbial communities from Dry Valleys, Antarctica - metaG UQ279 (21.06) | ecosystem: Environmental > Terrestrial > Soil > Desert | place: Antarctica: Dry Valley...
AGGCTGAGCGCACGACAAGCCGGATCGAGGACGACAGCACCGGCTGGTCGTGTTGGCGGTTGTCCTGGTGATTCATGATCCAGGTGGTCGTGCGTTCGCCGTGTCAGCGCCACGGACGTGATCGGCGAGCCGTTACCGAACTGAATGACCGTCCACAGTGGATTGATCTTGCTAACGGATTGCTAACGAATCTGTTAGCACAGGGCCGTACTGGACGGGACTACCGCTCGGCGCGGATCGGTGAAACCGCAGGTCAGAGCCCATATTGCCGGACAGGCCATGCCTGGCCGATATGGGCTTGGCGGGTGTTCGACTCCCCCCTCCCGCACGGCTGTGATGTCTGATCCAAGCGGTTCTCAGCCGTCTGCGGCGTACCGGGGTGGCTCCGCGGCGCGCACAGCAACGGGGCAGTACGCCGCCGCCACCGCCGCGTAGCGCGGGCGTGCGACGTTCAGGCCGCGCCGGTCAGGCGCTTGGCTGCTTTACGCAACTTGCCCTGCGCCTGCTCATCAGCTCGCTGCTGCTCGCCCTGAAGAGCGGTCACCCCGATCAAGAGACCGGTGACTGCCGGGATCGCCCACTGCAGAACGGACAGCTGCCGTTGTGCGCCGGCCACGTCCTCTGGCGTGTCGGCCAGCGGCTCCGCACCTGAGGCGACTTCAACGTCTCCGGCCTCCGACACCTTTGCACCAACGACACGGCTGTAGGCCGTGACACCGAGAGCGAGCCCGGTGAGCGCGGTCTTCACCACGCTGCTGGCCCCCACCCCTTCTTGATTGGCGACCCGGTCCCGGTTGGCAGCCAACATGCCGGCAGCGCCGACCAGGTGCGCCCCGATCGCGGCAGCGTTCACCGGTGTCCACCGGTCCCACCCCGCATTGGCCACCCGACCGCGCTGCGCCGGTTCGTCGACGGCTCCGGCCGCAGCGTTGAGTCCGATGGCTCCCATCAGAGACCCACCAAACCAAGCAGCCAGGCCGACATCGTGCATGGTGCGAAGCACCGTGTTGCGCGCCATTCATACTCCCAAGTAATCGAAATGTTCCTTCTCTCTACCCGCAGGTTCTCCGTCCTAATCCCGACGGGCGCCAGTAAAGTCCCAAGAACGCGGCGACGTCAGTGCAGGGCCGCGCCGAGCAGCGGGAGCAAGGCCCGAAAGGCTTTGCCGCGGTGGCTGATTGCATCCTTGTCCTCGGGGGTCATCTCTGCCGTAGTCATGTTGTGTCCTTCAGCGATGAAGATCGGGTCGTAGCCGAACCCGCCGCTGCCCCGGGGCCCGCGGATGATCCTGCCGCGCATCTCGGCTTCCAAGACGTGTTCCGCGCCGCCGGGTAGGACAAGCGCTGCGGCGCAGACAAAAGCCGCACCGCGCCGGTCGTCGGGGACGTCTCCCATCTGGCCGAGTAACAGTTCCAGGTTGGCGAGATCGTCACCGTGCCGCCCCGCCCAGCGTGCCGACAACACTCCTGGCATTCCGTTGAGGGCATCCACCGTGAGGCCCGAGTCGTCGGCGACGGCCGCAAGTCCGGTCGCGTCAGCCGCATCCCGGGCCTTGGCCAGTGCGTTGTCCGCGAACGTGGCGCCGGACTCCGGTGCCTCCTCGTACGGCGGGAGGTCATCGAGTCCGAGCACGTGGACGTCGACGGCCGGTTCGAGGATCCGGCGGAGTTCGGCCAGCTTCTTGGGGTTGTGGGTGGCCAGAACCAACTGGTGGGCGGTCACCGGACCAGACTCATGAGGACAGGGCGGCCTGCTGCGCCTTGGTCAGGGTTGCGCAGCCCCCCACCGCGAGGTCGAGCAGGACATCGAGGGTGGCGCGGTCGAAGACAACCCCTTCTGCTGTCCCTTGGACCTCGATGAAGTCCCCGGTTCCGGTGCAGACGATGTTCATGTCGGTGTCGGCAGCGACGTCCTCGACGTACTCGAGATCCAGCCGCGGTTCGCCGTCGACGACGCCAACGCTGACCGCCGCAACCGAGGTGTGCAGGGGATCCGGTTTGGCCAGCTTGCCGTTGTCCCGCAGCCAGCCCACGGCATCGGCCAGCGCGACGTACGCGCCGGTGATCGCCGCCGTACGAGTTCCACCGTCGGCCTGCAGGACGTCACAGTCCATCGCGATGCTGTTCTCACCCAGTGCGGACAGATCGATGCTGGCCCGCAGGGCCCGGCCGATCAGCCGGCTGATCTCGTGCGTACGCCCACCGATCTTGCCACGCACCGACTCCCGGTCACTGCGGGTATGGGTCGAGCGCGGCAGCATTGCGTACTCCGCGGTTACCCAACCCAGTGCGGAGCCCCGTCGCCAGCGGGGTACGCCCACCGTCACGCTGGCCGCGCACAGCACGCGGGTACGCCCGAACTCGACCAGGACCGAGCCCTCGGCGTGATCAAGCCAATTGCGGGTGATGGTCACGGGGCGAAGCTGGTCCGGGGCACGGTTTTCGGGTCGGGTCACGGCCAGCGACACTAGTCGAGCCGTCTGCGACTCAGGGGACCTTGCAGCGATAGGTAGGTTGCAGGCTTCCTCTGTCGAGCTCCGCCGCACTGGTCCAGGAGAGGATGGCGGGATGCGTTCCGAGCTGATCCAGGTGAGCACCGGGAGGTCCCCGGCCGTTGTCGACCTGACCGATCGGTGTGCGGACTTCCTGCGCGACTGTGGCGCGGACGAAGGCTTGCTGCACGTCTTCGTCCCGCATGCCACCGCCGGGGTGGCGATCCTGGAGACCGGGGCGCGGAGTGACGACGACCTGCTCAGCGCGCTGGACTCGTTGCTCCCCACAGACGATCGGTGGCGGCACCGGCACGGCTCACTCGGCCACGGCCGGGACCACGTACTGCCGGCGTTCGTGGCGCCGTACGCATCGATCCCCGTTCTGGACGGTCGACCGGCGCTTGGCACGTGGCAGTCGATCTGCCTGGTGGATCCCAACGGCGACAATCCCGATCGCCAGGTCCGGCTGTCCTTTTTCCCCGGCTGACAACCTCCTGGACGTTATGCGCATAACGTCCCGTCCAGGAGCCGATTCCCGCACGTTATGCGCATAACGTCCAGTTCGGGGTCGCGCTCAGAGGTCGTAGGTCATGCCGGTAGTCGCCAGTTCGGTGCCGGCAAAGGCCGTACGGGCGGCTGCGAGTTGGGCGGCGTTGTCCACCCACGGCGGGATGTGGGTCAGCAGTAGCCGGCCGACGCCTGCCGCGGCCGCGTGCTCTCCGGCCTGGCTCCCGGTCAGATGCAGATTGGGCGGGTAACGGGGCTCACCCTCGGGCTGAGCGGCCTCGCACAGCAGCACGTCGGTGCCCTTGGCGAGCCGGATAAGCTCGGGACAGATCCCGGTGTCTGCGGAATAGGTCAACGATGCCGTCCCGGCCTCGACCCGGATCGCGTAGGTCTCCACCGGATGATTCATCCGGGCGAAGGAAAGCCGCAATCCGCCGATCTCGAGCCCGCTATTCATGATCATGAGCGCCCCAGGTTGAGCCGTACTGCTCTCTGGGCGCTCACGATCATCCGACGACAAGGAGTGGAACTCGAAGACGTCACTGAGGTCGGCCGTGGGCTGCTCATAAGCGGCGCCCAGCCGCTCCATGGTGCCGACCGGACCGTAGAGCGCCACCGGCGCGCGAGCCCGCTCGGCGTAACGGTGCCACACCACGAACGAGCAGGCGTCCAAGCAGTGGTCGGCGTGCAGATGCGAGAGCACGATCGCGTCGATCGTTTCCAAGGGCGCATACCGCTGCAATCCTCCTGCGGATCCCGGCCCGAGATCCAGGACGATCCTTACCCCGTCGTGCTCGATGAGGTAACAGGATGCCGGCGAGTCGGGACCCGGCATCGAGCCCGAGCACCCCACGACCGTCAACCGCACTGCAGGGCACCGAGATTGGGCACCGGAATGCGGTCAGCCGAGTACTGCCCTGGCACTGGTACCGCTCTCCCGCCAGGCGCCGTATCTGGCGGGGGGGCGGCATCGGCAGCAACCGGCGTCTCGGTGTCCTCGGCCGCCCTGGAGGCGGTCCGCCCGACGGGCAACGTTGCAATCGGTCCTACTGCCGGCCCGAGGAAGCGCTCGGCCAGCCGATGGAAAGTGTCGGCGTCACCGGTGGAGAAGAACCGGTGCTCGCCCAGCGGCACCGCCTCACCTGGCGGGTCCCCGCTGTCGCGAAGCAGACCCTCGTCGGTGAGCACCCGGAAGACGTCCTTGGCAGTCTCCTCGGCGCTGGAGACCAGGGTGACCCCGTCGCCCATCACATGGCTGATCGCGCCGGTCAGCAGCGGGTAGTGCGTACAGCCGAGTACCAGGGTGTCGACCTCGGCGCGTTGCAGCGGCTCCAGATAGGACTGCGCCAGACCCAGGATCTGGCGGCCGCTGGTGATCCCGCGCTCGACGAAGTCGACGAAGCTCGGGCAGGCGGCGCTGGTGATCGTGACCTGCGGCGCGGCCGCGAAGGCATCGTCGTACGCCCGGCTGCGAACAGTCGTCTGGGTGCCGATGACGCCGACGTTGCCGGTCCGGGTCGCCGCGATCGCCCGGCGTACGGCCGGCAGGATCACCTCGACCACAGGCACGTCGTAGCGCTCCCGGGCATCACGCAGGCACGCGGAGCTGGCGGAGTTGCAGGCGACGACAAGCATCTTGACGCCGGACTGCACGAGCTGGTCCATGGCGGCGAGCGCGTGGGCGCGTACCTCCGCGATCGGTTGCGGACCGTACGGACTGTTTGCGGTGTCACCCAGGTAGCGGATCGATTCCGCGGGCAGCTGATCCATGATCGCCCTGGCCACGGTCAAGCCACCGACCCCGGAGTCGAAGACCCCGATCGGCGCGGCGGTCTCAGTCACGCGCTGCAGCGTAATCAGCAGCTGCCAGCCGGGTGGTGCGAGACACCAGCTTCACGCCCAGAGCTGGCCGTCCAGCGCCTCGGCGGCTTCGGTGACAGTGCCGTCGTAGGCACCGGTTGACAGGTATTTCCAGCCACCGTCGCACACGATCAGCGCGATGTCTGCCCGGTGACCGGCAGCGGCCTCCCGTTCGGCGACGCCCAGAGCCGCGTGCAGGATGGCTCCGGTCGAGATCCCCGCGAAGATGCCCTCACGGTCGATCAACTCACGAGTCCGCCGGATCGCGTCGTCGGGGCCCACCGAGAAGCGCGTGGTCAGGACTGAGGCGTCGTAGAGCTCGGGAATGAAGCCTTCGTCGATGTTGCGCAGCCCGTACACGAGTTCCCCGTACCGCGGCTCGGCGGCGACGATCGCCACCCCCGGCACCTTCTCGCGCAGGAACCGCCCGACGCCCATCAGCGTCCCGGCTGTGCCCAGGCCGCCGACGAAGTGCGTGATCGTGGGCAGGTCGGCCAGGATCTCCGGGCCAGTCGTCTCGTAGTGCGCGCGGGCATTGGCGGGGTTGCCGTACTGGTAGAGCATCACCCAGTCGGGGTTCTCGGCGGCCAGCTTCTTGGCGACCGCGACCGCTTCGTTCGAACCACCCTCGGCCGGCGAGGAGATGATCCGCGCTCCATACAGCTCCAGCAGTTGGCGGCGCTCGATCGAGGTGTTCTCCGGCATCACGCAGATCATCTGGTAGCCCCGCTGCCGGGCGATCATCGCCAACGAGATCCCGGTGTTGCCGCTGGTCGGCTCCATGATCGTGTCGCCGCGCTCGAGTCGACCCTCTGCCTCGGCTGCCTGGATCATGAAGAACGCCGCCCGGTCCTTGACCGAACCGGTCGGGTTGTGATCGTCGAGTTTGGCCCAGAGGCGCACCTCCGGGCTGGGCGAGAGCGCCGGAAGACCCACCAACGGCGTGTTGCCGAGTGAGTCGATCAGCGAAGCGAAACGGGCCATGGCTGCTAGCGCTTGCCCGCCGCGGAACCTCCGGCGACCGCCGGCAGGACCGTCACCGAATCGCCGTCCTTGAGCGGTGTTTCCAGGGCGCCGGTGAACCGTACGTCCTCGTCGTTGACGTAGACGTTCACGAATCGGTGCAACGATCCGTCGTCGGAAATCAGCCGGCCCTTGATTCCCGAGTGCCGGGAGTCCAGGTCGTCGATGAGGGTGCTGAGCGTGTCACCGGAACCCTGCACGGTCTTGTCGCCGCCGGTATGTGTGCGGAGGATCGTCGGGATGCGGACCTCGATTGCCATGCGGGAATACTCTCCTCGGGGTACTGCGGTGGGTGGATTGGCACCTGTTGTTGGATAACGCCAGGACCTGCCCGTTCGATTCCTGCCTGTCGAGCACAGGGCTGCGCCGCGCCGATCAGTCCGTGGTGATCTCGACCGGCTCCTCGGTCACCTGGCCATCGAGGATTCGGTACGACCGCAGCTCCACCGGACCCTCGTCGTTGCCGTTCTCCCGGGTGGACACCAGCACGTAGTGCGTCGCCGGGTCGGCCAGCGGGCCGCTGGCGTAGCTGATGTCCGTACGGGACGGATACGGCTCGGTCGCGGTGTGCGAGTGGTAGTTGACGATCACCTGCTCGTCCAGGTCGTCCAGCTCCCGGTAGAGCTCGAGCAGGTCGCCTGACTCGAATTCGTAGAACGTGGGTGACCGGGCCGCGTTCAGCATCGGGATGAACCGCTCCGGACGGTCACTGCCGGCCGGTCCGGCGATCACGCCGCACGCCTCGTCCGGATGATCCCGGCGAGCATGCGCAGTGACCGCGTCGACCAACGCCTGCCCGATCCGAAGCACATCCCCGAGTCTAGGGACCGGGTCTCGGGGGCGCCCGCTGCGCGTCAGTGCATGGTGATCAGTGCTTGCTGATGAGCGCATCGATCAAAAGGCCCTGGACTGCGGTCAGCCAGGAATAGACCGCCCAGCGCGAGTCACCGGTCTGCTCGGCGCGCAGCATCGGGTCGTCGGATTCCTGTACGTCCAGGCGTACGCCGATCGCCAACCGTACATCGTTGAGGGTGCGAGTCCAAGCCTCGGCCTCACTCTGGCCGAGTTCGACCCGACCGCCGTCGTCGGTGACCGAGTCCAACAGCAGCGTGGCGTCGGCCAACTTCTCCTGACGTATGCCCGACTCGGTCAGGGAACGGTAATCCTCGGCCAGGGCTGGGTCGCTGCGGTGCCCGTCCGGGAGCAGCCGCTCGGCGACCGGGTCGGACTGGCGCTCATTCGCGGAGTCCGCGTCAGAGCCGCCATCGCTGAGTAGGTTGCGGATCTCGGACACGACCTGGCGCAGCAATGCCGCCTCGTGCGGTTCGAACTGGGCCACCAGGCGCCCGCGCCTCCACCGGAAAGGCGTCACGAGTCCCGCTGGTAGCTGGCCCACAGCCCGTAGGCGTGCAGCCGTGACGTGTCGGACTCCATCCGTTCCTTGGCGCCGGAGCTGACGATGGCCCGGCCCTCGTGATGGACTTGGAGCATGAGCTTGGTGGCGGTCGGCTCGTCGTAGTTGAACAGCTTCTGGAAGACGTAGGTCACATAGTTCATCAGGTTCACCGGGTCGTTCCAGACAATGGTCACCCACGGGCGATCGGTGTCCTCGGATTCGTCGACGACGACCTCTTCGGTCCGCTCGGGGGCGATCGTTCCGGTCACGTCTCCCATTCTGCCCGGTCGGCCGCGCGGCCTCGCCCTACGCTGCCCAGCTGTGTCCACCGCTCTGCTGACCGACCACTACGAGCTGACGATGCTGGCCGCCGCCCTGCGCGACGGCACCGCACAGCACCGGTGTGTCTTCGAGGTCTTCGCCCGGCAGCTGCCACCGGGGCGGCGGTACGGCGTCGTAGCCGGCGCCAGTCGGCTGCTCGACGCGATCGACTCCTTTCGATTCGGCCCGGCTGAGATCGACGAGCTACGCGAGAAGCAGGTTGTCGATGTCGACACGCTCGAATGGCTTGCCACGCATCGCTTTTCAGGTGACATCGAGGGCTACGCCGAGGGCGAGTTGTACTTCCCCGGCTCGCCCATCCTGACCGTGCGGGGCAGCTTCGCCGAAGCCGTCCTGCTCGAGACGCTGGTCCTGTCGATACTCAATCACGACACCGCCGTCGCCTCGGCCGCCGCGCGCATGGTCTGTGCCGCCGGCGACCGGCCGTGCATCGAGATGGGCTCGCGGCGTACCCACGAGGAGGCTGCGGTGGCGGCTGCCCGTGCTGCCTACCTCGTCGGCTTCACCGCCACGTCCAACCTCACGACGGGGCAACGTTATGGCGTACCCACCACCGGAACGAGTGCCCACGCCTTCACCCTGCTGCACGACGACGAAGGCGCTGCCTTCGCCGCGCAGGTCGCAGCCCTCGGCGCGGACACCACCCTGCTGGTGGACACCTACGACGTGGTGGACGGCATCCGGGCCGCCGTACGAGCAGCCGGTCCGGGACTCGGCGCCATCCGGCTGGATTCCGGGGACCTGGGCTCGCTCGCCGTCCTGGCACGGGAGCTATTGGACTCACTTGGCGCGACCGGGACCCGGATCGTGGTCACCAGTGACCTGGACGAGTACGCCATCGCCGCGCTGGCCGCGGCGCCGGTCGACGGGTACGGCGTGGGCACCTCGCTGGTGACCGGTTCCGGCGCGCCCACCGCTGGCCTCGTCTACAAGCTGGTCGAGGTCGATGGACGTCCGGTGGCCAAGAGCTCCACGGGAAAGCCGTCCCGAGGTGGTCGCAAGTTCGCCGTACGCCGTCACGACCCCCGCGGTGAGATGACCACCGAGGTGGTGATCATGGGCGGACCCGCTCAGTCACTCGAGGGCGATCGCGAGCTGCGGGTCCCGCTGATGGTCACCGGTCGACGAGCCGACGCGGGCAACTCGCCGCAAGCGCAGCTGGAAGCTGCTCGATCCCACCACCAAGCCGTGATGACCACGCTGCCCGCAGCGGGCCGCAAGCTGTCCCGGGGTGAACCGGCCATCGACACCGAGTTCATCGGAGATCCAGGCCTGAGTCGCGCACCACGAACGTTCTCCACGGCTCGTGGCGGTCGGATCAGTCCCTGATGTGGCTCAGGAGCGCCGGAGCGGACACCAGATGTGCAGCTATGCAGGCGACTCGCCCAGCGTGTCCTCGGCGAACCTGCGACATCACGACGCGGACGAGAGTGGCGGACGAGAAGGGCTCACCTAGGTGGCGGGTTCGTCGAGTGATTCGATCTCGGCACGGCTGATGCCGAGTACGAACAGGATCGCGTCGAGGTAGGGCTGGTTGAGCGCGGCGTGCGCCTGGTCCCGTACGACCGGCTTGGCGTTGAAGGCGACTCCCAGGCCGGCCGTGGCGAGCATGTCGATGTCGTTCGCGCCGTCACCGACGGCCACGGTCTGACTCAACGGGATACCGAAGTCTGCTGCAATCTGCGCGAGTGCCTGGGCTTTTCCGCGGCGGTCCAACAGCTCGCCCAGCAGGCGCCCGGTGAGAAGGCCGTCGACGATCTCCAGGGTGTTGGCGGCGGAGAAGTCGAGGTCGAGCCGGGTGACCAGCCGGTCGGTGATCTGCGTGAAGCCGCCGCTGACGATCCCACAGCGATACCCCATCGCCTTGAGGGTCCGGACCAGGGTGAGGGCGCCCGGGGTGAGGACCAATTCGTCGTAAACCTCGTCCAGCGCCGAGACCGGCAGTCCTTCGAGCACCGCCACCCGGGCGCGCAGCGACTCGCCGAAATCGAGTTGACCGGCCATCGCCGCTGCGGTGACCGCGGCGACCTGTGATCCCCGGCCTGCCTTGGCGGCCAATGAGTCGATCACCTCACCCTGGATCAGTGTGGAATCCACGTCGAGCACGATGAGCCGTTTGCTGCGGCGCAAGAGGCCGGCTTTCTCGACCGCGATGTCCACGCCGGTTCGACTGGCCACTGTGGATAGTGCCACCCGCAGCCTGGCCGACTTCGCACCCGACACCATCAGTTCCAGGCTGGTGACGGGGTAGGTCGAAAGGCGCGAGATCGTGTCGATGTTCCCGCCCACTTCGGCGATCGCGCTGGCAACCGCGGCGACCGCTTTGGCGTGCAGCGGCGCTCCGAGCATGATGACGTGATTGCGCCGCCGCCGGTGCTCGGCGAGGTCGGCGGCCGCCTCGTCGAAGGACACGTCGATCGACACGCCGGCATCGGCGGCAACCCGGCCGGCAACACCTTTGATCTCAGCCTCGTCCACCTGCATGGCCAGCAGGACGCCGAGGACGAGTTGGCCGCGGATGACCACCTGCTCGACATCGAGGATCTCGACGTCCACCGACGCCAGTTCGGCGAACAGCGCAGCGGTGACGCCGGGATGATCCGGTCCGGTGACGGTCAGCAGCGCGCTGCGGCCAGAGCGGATCGGGGCCGCGTTCATCGGGAGATCGGGGTGATAGAGCGGCGATTCAGAATCGAAGAGCGCGCCGACTCACCGACGGGAGTTGCCGCCGTCGCCCCGCCTGAGGGTGCCGCCGTCGCCCGAGTCGTCAGAGCCACGGTCGACGAGCGGAATCTCTTCGTGCCGACGCCGACTCACGTGCCGTTCGGCCTGGAGTCGATCGGCCAGATGCGGATAGTGCGCCTCGAAGGCCGGCCGCTCGGAACGAATCCGTGGGATCTCGATGAAGTTGTGCCGCGGCGGCGGGCAGGAGGTGGCCCACTCCAGCGAGTTTCCGTACCCCCACGGATCGTCTTCGACGGCGAGTTCGCCGTACCGCCAGCTCTTGATGACGTTCCAGATCAACGGCAGGAGCGAGGCACCCAAGATGAAGGAGCCGATCGTGGAGATCGTGTTCAGCGTTTCCCAGCCCGTGCTCGCCTCATAGTCGACGTAGCGGCGTGGCATCCCGATATTGCCCAACCAGTGCTGGACCAAGAAGGTGGTGTGGAAGCCGATGAAGGTCATCCAGAAGTTCAGCTTGCCCAGCTTCTCGTCGAGCATCCGGCCGGTCATCTTCGGGAACCAGAAGTAGATCCCGCCGTACGCGGCGAACACGATTGTGCCGAACAGCACGTAGTGGAAGTGCGCGACGACGAAGTAGCTGTCGTTCAGGTGCCAGTCCAGGGGCGGCGCACCCAGGATGATTCCGGTCAGGCCACCGAACAGGAATGTGACCAGGAAGCCGACCGCGAACAGCATCGGCGTCTTGAAGTCAATCTGTCCCTTCCACATCGTCCCGATCCAGTTGAAGAACTTGATGCCGGTCGGGACCGCGATGAGGAAGGTCAAGAAGCTGAAGAAGGGCAGCAGCACCGCACCGGTGGCGAACATGTGGTGCGCCCAGACCGTGAAGGATAGGCCGGCGATGGACAGGGTCGCCAAGACCATGCCGGTGTAGCCGAACAGAGGTTTACGGCTGAACACCGGGATGATCTCGGTGATGATCCCGAAAAACGGCAAGGCGACGATATAGACCTCGGGATGGCCGAAGAACCAGAACAGATGCTGCCAGAGCATCGGTCCGCCGTTCTCGGCAACGAAGACCTGTGAACCCAGGTGTCGGTCGGCCAGCAGCACCAGCAGCGCCGAGGTGAAGATCGGGAAGGCGAGCAGCACGAGGATGCTGGTGACCAGAATGTTCCAGGTGAAGATCGGCATCCGGAACATCGTCATGCCCGGCGCCCGTAGGCAGACCACAGTGGCGACCATGTTGACGCCGCCGAGGATGGTGCCAAGACCAGCGATCGCCAGGCCGACGATCCACAGGTCGGACCCGACCCCCGGTGAGTTGTTCATATCGGTGAGCGGCGAGTAGGCGTACCAGCCGAAGTCCGCAGCACCGCCCGGAGTCAGGAACGAGGACATCACGGTCAAGCCGCCGAAGAGGAACAGCCAGAAGGAGAAGGCGTTCAGTCGGGGGAAGGCGACGTCGGGTGCGCCGATCTGCAGCGGTAGGACGACGTTGGCGAAGGCGAAGACCAGCGGCGTCGCGAACAGCAGCAACATGATCGTGCCGTGCATCGTGAACAGCTGGTTGTATTGCTCCGGGGACAGGAATTGGGTCTCGGAGCGGGCTAGTTCGGCGCGCATCAACATGGCCATCACACCGCCGGCCATGAAGAAGCCGAACGACGCAACCATGTACATGATGCCGATGAGCTTGTGATCAGTCGTACTCAGGAGGTTGAGGAAGACCGAACCCTTCTTCGCCTCCCGCGGAGGGCTCGGCCGAGAGACGATCGGCGCCGGAGCGATGGTCACGATGGGAGCTTAGCCCCGCCTCAGCCAATCGGCACCGGGGGCCACGCGATCCTGATGACCGACTTGGGCGGCCTGCTCTGCGGCCCCGTTCGGCCCTCAGCAGACGACCTCGTGGGTGGTTCCCGGATGCGTGGGTCACCGTCCATGGTCCGGCTACGAACCGGTCGACCAGTGGCAACGACGGCTGCCGGTTGGAATCGGCGGCATACCCGTGTGCGGTGTAGTCCACGTCCTGCACCACCCAAGTCGGAGGCAATCAGCGGCCGCTCGTCGACCAGTTTCGCGGGCGGTCGCGACGAGGGCCTCCCGATCCACACCGCGCAAGAGTCGCCTCCCACGAGGTGCTTAATCGCGTCCACTGGCCTCAGATGAGATCGCTGGAGGAGCAACTGTCGGGCGAGGGTGGCGCGGTTGAGGG
>Ga0136614_10001978_pt1 | contig 12514 bp, 5 predicted proteins | sample AntDrymUQ2792106_2_FD_106643 | JGI IMG/M metagenome (GOLD analysis project Ga0136614, IMG submission 106643) | Polar desert sand microbial communities from Dry Valleys, Antarctica - metaG UQ279 (21.06) | ecosystem: Environmental > Terrestrial > Soil > Desert | place: Antarctica: Dry Valley...
AGCGAAGGGAGGTCGCGTTCCGCCGGAGCGCAGGAACCGGAGTGTATGTTGAAATACATGAGGATTCCGAGCACCGCCGGAATGCGAGATCCCGAGCGCAGCAGATTTTTTCACAAGCTCTCACTGCACCGGCGACCACGACGCCTTCTGTGCCGAGTTGCGCAGTGAGCCGGATGCTTTCGTAGCGTCTCTGCGTCAAAGCCTCGAACCGGCCGGCAATGGCGGGCGCGAGCGCCTGGCCAAGGTTGCTCGCCTGCGCCGCGTCGGCCTGCTTCATCTGCTCAAGCAGCAGCAACCACGCCTCATAATCCGCCTCGATCTCCCGCTCCTGCCGCTCCGCCGACTCGAACGCCTCGATCGCATCACGCAGTCGCTCGCGCGCGACGGCGCCGCCCACTTGCTCGAGCGCGCCGTGTGTCCGCTGGATCTCGCGTTCGATCCCTGCGAGATCGGCTATCGCCGTCGTCTTGGCGTTCTGCGCCGCCGTGACTTCGACCTGGGTCACGATCCGCTCCGGGACCGGCACGGCGGCATGCCGATCCGTCGCGTCCCGGAGCCTCTTCTCGGCCGTGGCGAGGTCCTGAGCGTCTCGCAGTCTTCGTAGTTCCTCGAGTCGACCGACCTGCGATGCGCGATCGGTGATTGCCTTCGTTCGCTCCGCGTGTGCTGCGTCCAGTCGGGCCCGTGCTTGTTCTGCCGTGGCGCGAGCCTCGCGTACTGCCGCCTCGATGCGCGCATTCTGCGCAGCGATCGTGCTCTCCAACGACGCGAGCTCGACCGCGACCTTTTGCTGCTCGGCCAATGCGGCCGCAAGCGCAGCTTGAGCCACGCAGAGTGTCGCAGCCACTCCTTTCGGGAAAAGCGCCAAAGCAGCATCCCGCGCGAAAACCGCCGCGTTCAGCGCCGATTCTGAATTCCGAGTGCGCTCTTCGGCGAGAGTGTGCGCCGTGCCGGCCTGGTTCGCTACCGCACGCGCCAGCTCAAGATCTGTAGACGACTGTTGTCGGCGTTCTCGCAACGCACCCGTTGGGTTAGCGCCCAGGATAGCGAGATCGGACGCGAGTGTTTCGAGAGGTACGTCCCCGAGCGCGTCAAGGCACGCTTGTCTGCGGTCGGATGCTTCGCGCAACTCTTGCGCCGAGTCGACCAGCGAGGCGATCTGAAGCTGTAGGGAATGCAGGTCCGCGTCCTTTGTCTTGACGCTCGTATCCAGCTCTTGAGCCTCCGCGATCTTCGCGGTCAGGCCATCGAGGTCCGCGACGTTGGCAGCCGCGAGGTGCGGCGCGACCTCGCGGCCCCAACGAGCCGCCAGAGATCCGGCCGTCTGCTGTGCCTCACGTCGTCCGCCACGGACGCGCACGGTGGCCACGTCGACGATGTCCATGTCAACTTCGGTGCCCGCTTCGATCTCCATCGGCTTCACGGTCGACGCCGAATCGGCCGCCGTCCCGTCCTTCGTCACCCGGATGTCGATCGGGCGGTTTGGTGTCACCGTCACCACGAGGCCGACATTCAGCGCGCCGCGCGCAGCCGCGAGATCCATGTCGAGCCGACGCATCGGCACAAGGGCAGCAGGCGTTGGGACGGTAATAGCCGCGCGTCGTCGCGCCAGCGCCTCGCGTTCGCCTGTCTCCATTTCCAAGCGCGCTCGAAGAGCCGTGTTCTTGTCGACATCGGCTCGGGCGACGGCCACCTGCTCGTCGGCAGTGCAGGCGTCCAGCGCGCGCTCGAGTAGGTCGACTCTGCGAAGTTGCTCGTCGGCAGAGCGCTCCTTGGCGGCCGCATCGGCAAGCGCAGCGCGTGCGTTGCCGGCTTCTGCCTGTTGCGCCCGGTGCTCATGATCGGCGGTCGCCACGGCATCAACGACGTCTTGCGTGGCGGTCGCGCCGTCGATCTGCTGTTGTGCCTCCCTCGATGCTTGGTCTGCCGCAGCCTTTCGCAGCTCGAGACGCTGGCGGGCGACCGTGTCGGTCACCGCGGGATCCGATCCTGTGGCTCGAGCGGCCTCTTCTGCGGATTCGAAGGCGGAATCCGCTTCTGCTTGCTGCGCCTGTGCGATCTTCAGCGCCTGCTCTGCTACCTCCATCTTTCGGACCATGTCTCCAAGGCTTCGCTCCGCCGCGCCCACGTCAGAGCCGATCGTTTGGATGCGCAGTACCTCGTCGCGCGCGAGGCCGACCTGTGCCGCGGCGGCGCCGAGATCGGCGGCCTGGGCTGCGAGCCGTTCCAGACTCTCGAGCCGCTCCGTCGTGGCGGCCACCGCCTCTTCACGCTGGCCTCGCTTCGCGGTCAAGTCGCGCAACTGCTTCTCAACGCCTTCCGAGTCGTCGACTGCTTTCTGAAACCTCTCCTTCTCGTGCCTCATTTGGTTCAGCCGATCCGCGGCGGCCTTGAACACACTTCCCATCGCCGTCTTTTTCATGCCCCTGTCCGTGTACGCTTCGTCGCGTCGTGCCTGAGTGGATCTGAGCAACGCTGCGAACAGCGGGTCCTGTGCCACCGCCTGTAACGCGGCCGCGATCCGTTCCTTTCCCGTGCCGCTCGGATCACCTTGCAAGCTGTCGTTAAGCACCGCTGTCACGTCCGATTGCGTGGACAGCAGTACGGTCGCGAGAAAGCTCGTGGGAAGGCCTTTGCTCCCGCCCGCGCCTCCGGGCTCGGGAATGCCCCAACGCAGGATGTCCCGCAGCTTCCCGTCCACTTTTCGCGCGCGCTCGACATCATCGAAGTCCACGCCGTTCTTCGATTCCTGCAACAACGCCGTGCCACCTTTTCGGAATTCCTTCCTGACGCGCCAGATTCGCTGCGGTTCCGTCGAACGTCATTTCGACGACGGGATCATGGCCCCCAGTCCAGGGCACATAGTCCTCGATGTGCGTCGAGGTGTGAGGAAGCAGCAACGCCAATCGGATGGCGTCTGCAAGCGTCGACTTCCCGAGGTCGTTCGGGCCGTACAGCACGTTCAGGCCCGGGCCGAACTCGATATCCGCGTCCCGGATCGCCGCGAAGTCGACGACACGCAGCCGGTGGAGCCTCAAAGCGCCCGCCCTACGAGGGCCTCCTGACTCTGAAGGAGCTTGTACAAGTGCGCAAGCGCCCGAGTAGCCCGCGACTTCTCGGGCTCGTCACTCGCGTCCGCGATCAGGCGGTCGAGGCGCGCGATGGTGTCCTTGACCACGGGCGGCAGATCATCCGGGAAGACCCCTCCCGATCCGGGTTGCAACCTCAGGTTCGTACGGTCCACCAGCAGGACACCGGCACGGCCGTGGGTGGCGTCGGTCCCCTGGAGGTCGCGCAGGATGCGCTCGACCTCACTCTCCTCGGCAAGCGACACCGTCATGTCCAGGTGCAGCCTGACGACGTGCCGATCGAGGTCGTGCGTCGTCAGTAATGTGCGCAGCTCGTTAATGTCGCGGCACCGGCGGTCGATCCACCGCCAGAACGCAACCGACTCCGCCTCTACGCGCGGCCGCAACCCGTGCCGGAAGAGCGCGACGAGTGCCACGCAGCCGGCGCCGGGCTCGTCGAAATTCGTGGGCTCGGGTGCACCGGGGTACACGGTCGGGACCGACAACGTCTCAGTGACGTCACGGAACGAATGTGTGTCACCTATCGCGAGATAGTCCAGTCCGCGTTGGACGCCCGCATCGCGGCAAATCGGGAAGTTCGTCTGATAACCGTCAATGTCGAACGTACAGCCATGGACGCACCCGATCCGTACCCGCGCATCACCGGGTTCGCGGGCGGGAAGCGCCATCGCCAGGTCGTTCTCTCCTGCCTTCGATCGGCAAGGGCGCGCGTACAAGACCGCGTCGGGTGCGAGTTCATACGTGAAGTCATCCCTGTCAACAACGTGTACCCACTGCGGAAGCCGCGCTCGGAACGGGTGACCTGGCGCCCAGACCGATTCCGGCGTGAGCGGGTCGTGGTTGCCAGGGACCAGGAACACCGGAGGATGCGGACCAGCGAAGTCGTGGAAGGTCTTCGCGAGTCCCTCCCAGAAATCCTGGGCTGGCGTGGGATCATCGAACAGATCGCCAGCACACAGCACGGCGTTCACGGCGTTACGTCGTGCGACGTTGAGGATCGTCGCAATGACGTCCATGCGCGCGCGCGACAGCCTCCTTTGCGCGTCCTCTGGGAAGGACGGGAACCGCCGCCCGAGATGCCAATCCGCGGTGTGCAGCAGCCTCAGCACGACGTCTCCAGATTCAGCGGCGCGATCCGAAATGACACGTGGAACAGCCGGGTCACGGTTGGCGCCCGATACCGAAGCTCGTGATATTCGTTTCGCCATTTCAGGTAGACCTCGTCTTCTCTGGAATCCAACGCGCTGATGCGCCGTTCGAGAGCCTCGTCCTTCGTGGCCAGATGAACGATCTCGGCCTCGACTCGGTCTCGGGCGGTAGCGCCGACGATCGCGTCGCGCCGAACCTTCGCGGAACGCAACTTCTCGGCGATGCTCGCCCGCTCGCGGCGGCATACCAGGACTTTGTCGTCGACAAACCGTTCGAGCTGACCAATGGCCTGCTCGAAGTGCTTTTGCTCACGTTTCTCGACCTCGCGTTGGTCGATGAACACAGCTTCGTTGATCGCGTCGTCCAGCCCCTGCGGGTCAAGAGTGACGCCGACTGCCCGACTGTCTGTCGCTTGCAACCGCACGATCCGTGTGGCCACCGACGGATCGATCGGCGCACCAGCAAGTACGCCAGCGGCGATCAGCCGCTGTACCGGCTCGAACCCGGCGTAGTCGACCAGCGCCACCGCTAGGACGCCAACCTTCCCAGCCAGCGCTGCGAGGTCTGGAGCCGCATCATGCGGGAGCAACAACTCGACCGATCCACCAGGCCAGGCTCGGGCGTCCGCGATCGCTGCGCGAACCAGTGGATGCACGAGATTCAACGGCTCGGCGTCAGTCAAGCCTCTGGCGTCGCCGGTTGCGAACCGTCGTCCGTCCCCGATCTCGCCAGCCAACTCGGTGTCCGGCGTGATATCGAAGACCACCCGGCCGGCCTCGTCAGAACGCTGGTAATCAGCGGCGCGTGAGGCAAGGTAGCCGTCCACGAGGTCGGCGAGATCCTGGTCCAACTGCACGAGTCCCTCGGGGAGCTCCTCACGCAAGCGTTTGAAGACCCGGCGTACATCTTCATCGAACCGCGACTCGATGATCTGTGACGTGCGTTCATATTCCTTTTCGTAGGCGTCCCTTCGCACGGCGATCTTGTCCCGGAGGGCCGCAATCTCTCGCGTCACCTCGTCCAGTGTACGGGAGCGGCTGTAGATGTTGCGAAGATCAGTCTCAAATTCGAGCGATAGGGCCGACACGACGATCTCGGGCGCGTCAGTCCGCGGTTCGTGCAGCACCACGTCCGAGGCGTCGAGCACTCTTCCAAATAGGTCGAGCTTCTGGCTCAGGATCTCAAACGTCAGACGGTGCGCTTCGTTGTCCCTGGCGATGAAGTTGACGACGGTGACGTCGCGCTGCTGGCTATAACGGTGGCAGCGTCCGATCCGCTGCTCGATCCGCTGCGGGTTCCATGGCAGATCGTAGTTGATGACGGTCTCGCAGACCTGAAGGTTCAGCCCCTTCGCTCCTGCCTCTGTGCACACGAGGACCTTCGACCGCATGCGGAACTCGTGAACGAGTGCGAGCCGCACGGCAACTTCTCGGGTCGGTTGAGAGCCTGGCGGAAGTTTACGCCCTTCTTCTTGTAGCCAGCGAGCGTGCGCCTGGTGCGCCCGGGAGTGATCGTTGGTGCCCCGAAACAGGGTGACGTCATCGTCAGCGAGGCCAGCGCCGAGAAGCAGGTCTCGCAGGTACTCCTGGGTGGTGATGGACTCGGTGAACACGACGGCCTTGCCGCTACCGCGACCATTACGACCCAGATCGAGAATGACTCGGATGGCGTCCTGGAACGAGCGCGCTTTGGCATCGTGCGGAAGGGATCGGGCGCGAGCGACAAAGCCCTCGACGCGAGCCAACTCGGCCGCGACCGCCTCACGATTGGTCGAAACGGGCAGATCCTCGCTGGACTCTTCGATCCCCTCTTCTTCCTCCAGATCGTGGAGCACCTCGATCACATCGTCGGTGACGCGTTGACCCGACCTGAGCCGGCGGAGCCGCGCGGCAACGTTCTCCAGACTTGCAGCCAACGCGGGGATCGACGACGCCATGAGGCGGTGAAACCCGATCAGGAGCAGCCGCCGTTGCCGACCGGCGAAGGCATACAGTGACGGCTGCAGGAGGTACTCCGTCACGTCGTCGTAGAGCGACCGTTCATCATCGCTCATCGTGTACTCATAGAGGCGGCATCGGCGTTGCGTGAACGGCCGATCGAGAAACTCCTGCGCCTGACGGCGCAACGTCCTCTGGAGCACCATGGCCAAGCGCCGTTGCAGCTCGTGCTCCTGGCCGGGGACGAGCGTTCGGTCGTCCTCACTGCAGAACACCTGGCGGAAGGTCGTGATGTCCCCGAGCAGAGTGCCCGTTGGTTCCACGTACTGCACAAGGCCCCAGAGCTCGGCGAGGGAGTTCTGCATCGGGGTCGCCGTGAGTAGCAGAACCGGGGCTGAACGCAGGAAGCCTCGGACACGGTGCGCCATCAGCGCCTCGTCGGAGGTCTCGTCGTAGAGGCCGTCGCGCCCATAACGTTTGTGCAGTCCGGCGAAGATCTCGTGCGCCTCGTCGATGACGACTAAGTCGAACGGTGAAACCGCGCTGAGCGAGCCGGCACCGCGCTCGCTTCCCGCGAACTCACGGCCGACCAGATACACGCCCGGTGCGATGAAATTCGTCTGGTCCTCTCGGGCCTGGATGCCGAACAGGTTGAGCAGCTCGTCCTGCCACTGTCCTATCAGCGACTTCGGAACGATCAGCAGGATGCGCTCCGCACCCTCGGCTCGGCTTTGGGCGATCACCAGGGCCGCCTCGATCGTCTTTCCCAGCCCGACTTCGTCAGCGAGGATGCAGCCGCCCTCGCCGAGGCGTCGGAGCGCGAAGATCACCGCGTCGATCTGGTGGGGGTTGGGGTCGATGCGCGCCTGCCGTTGCGACGCCGCGTAGCGTTCTCGGTCATCCGGACGGCGGACGCGGACGAGGTCCTCGGCGAGGATGCGTTTGTTGAAGGCGTGAAGCGTCATGGGCTGCGCGAGTGCACTCGTCAAGCTCCTACACTGCCGACTCGCGTCGGCAACAATCGGATCGGGTGCGGAGCCGCGATAATAATATCGGACGCGTTTGTGTAGCTCAACGGCCTGCACATTAAGCCAATAGACGCGCCAGCGCAGCGGCGAGACCCCCACAATTCAAGTCACGGGCCGCCGACGAACGCTGTCTAAGAACGGCCGACAAGAATCGGTCGTGCTTCCCCTCAACCGCATCAGCCAGATAGCCGGCAAGTTCCATCGCATCACCGGGGGGATCATGGGCGAGATCGATAAGCGCCGTTTCGGTCTTCTCCTGCGACATCCCAGGAAACAGGAGAAACGGACCCATCGCCAGCACGTCGATGTTCCAACGACGGAACGCGGCAACGGCGGTCGCCATCACGCGGTCGCCTTCGAACAGCGCGAGCCAAGTGTCCGCGCCATCGTTCAGGAACAAGGAACGATCGAGTTCGTAGTGCCGATATTCGGCGCGGGCAGCGGCCAGTTCCTGCTCAGCGGTTACGTTTAGAAACGGCGGCATATCGCCGCGGGCGAGCAGATTGCGCATCCGGTGGCGTATCAACGCATCGACAGGTGCGCCGACGCCTTCAAAGCGCGGTGGTGCGCCACCAGCAGCCGGGACGAGCACGACGGACTTCGTTAATCCATCCACCTCGAGGATCCTCCAGCGCCGCCCGGCGAACACGAGAAGGCTGCCGGGAATCATTGGGGTGCTCGTGGGCACCGTACCCAGCGTGTGGCCGCCGGTAATCAGACGCCATTCTTCCGATGACTGGAAGGCGGCATAGAAGTCGTAATGCTCGGCGATCTTTTCCCCTACCGCGCCCGGCAGCAGCGTGCCGTCGGATCCTTGCTCGATGATCTTCGATTCGCCGAGCGCGCGCAGGAACTCGATGAACACGGTGCGGGAGACGGAGCGGAACGGCCCGCTCTCGCACAGCAGCGCGTAGAGCCCAGCCGCGCTTTGCCCGCCACTTTGATAGATCGCCGACAAGAGCTGCTGCACCAATGTGCTCAAATGTAGATCGGTATAGACCGGGGGCTCAAAAGCGTGCTCGAGCATCAACTCGATCGTCGCAATCGACTGTACGAGGGGAATGCGTAAACGATCAAGTGGCGGGCTCCTGGCGTCGACCGCGGCAACCATGACGTATTGCCGCAGGGTTTGAACCGTGCCTGAACGGCGTCCCGAACGGCCGACCCGCTGCTTCAGCGAGGCGACGCCTGGCGGAGGTCCCACCTGCGCGATGGTCGCGACAGCCCCGATGTCGATTCCCATCTCGAGCGTGCTGGTGCAGATCGCGGTCGTTGGCGGCTTTCCGTCACGAAGCCGGCTCTCAACGATCGAGCGTAGCTCACGACTCAAGGCGCCGTGGTGCGGAAAGAACTCGTTCGGGACACCAACCGTCTCGCAGCGTGCTCGCAGCGCGTCGGCCAACGCTTCCACGCGGGCTCGCGCATTCGCAAAGACCAAGTGACTTTCGCCGCGCAAATATTTGAAGAGGTCGTTCGCGACTTCGGCCTCCCCATCGAGTGCGAAGGTGGGCGCGTGAGCCTCATCTGGCAAGGGTAGTTGGTCCGGCGGCAATCCCACGCGGATTGCCTTGACCTGCAGTTTGATGTCGCTAGGCGCCGCAGGCGGCGCAATCGCGATCGAAGGGCGTGAGCTGTCCGGCCGCAGAAACGCCTGCGCGAGTGTCAGGTCGCCCAGGGTTGCGCTGAGCGCAATACGCGGTACCTGGCGTACGACCAGGCGTTCAACGCGGTGCAGCAGTGACTGCAGCTGGCGGCCGCGTTCGGTCCCCATAAAGGCGTGGAGCTCGTCGACGAGCGTGTAGCGCAGTTCGGCCAGCAACGCTGCCATGGCTGAGCCGCGCCGCATCAACATAGCTTCCAGGCTCTCCGGCGTGATCAGCAGCACGTTTGCCGGCGCCTTCCAGAAGCGCGTGCGACCCGCGGTGATATCGCCGTGCCACGGCTGAAACGTCAGGTCGACTGATCCACACATCGTCTCGATGCGTCGGGTCTGATCGTTGATGAGCGCGCGTAGCGGCGCTATGTAAAGGCAACGCAGTCCGGGTCCCTCGAAGGCAGCGATGTCGCTGAGGATGGGAAGCAGCGCTGCCTCGGTCTTTCCAGACGCGGTCGGGGCAGAGATGACGATGTCGGTTTGCCGCGCGAGGACTGGACCGATGGCCTCCACCTGAATATCGCGTAGCGAGCGCCACCCCTGCTGCCAGATCCACCGCTGCAACCCGGGATGGAGCCGCGCGAAAGCAGCTTGCGCGTCCGGCGCGGACATTGCTGTCGTCTCAGAGCCTAAAGCCGGACAAATCGTCGTCGGCGCCGCGCTCCGAACCTGGTGGCGCAGTGTTCTGTGGTGCCGGCACGGGGACCGCGGCAGCGAGCTCCTCCTCGTCGGAAGGTTCGAGCAAATCCACGTTCGTCTCCCGCTCCACCGTCGTGTGGCCAATAAGGTCCGTCCAGGATTGGCCACGCTGTTGATCTAAGACGTTCAGGAAATCGAGCCAGCCGCGTATGGTCTGGCGGGGCGTGTTGAAATACGCCGCGCCGATCGCGACGTTACAGTGATCCAAGTAGCCTGCGATAGCCTCATCCGGCACGAGATATTTTTCCGGATCGCCGCCGGCCTGGAGGTGCCGCAGTTTAGTCAACAGCACGTACAGATCCTCCGGACCGAGGTTCGCCAAGCGTATGACCGGTCCGCCCGCGTCCTGCACGCCGAGCTGGCGCGCAAATGTGTTTTCCGAGAGGCGCGACTGCAGCGCGGGATAACTGAACAGTCCGCGGCGCGTGTCCATGAGCGTTTCCGGCGTGCCGCCGAAGATCACCCCCAAGCCTTCCGCCGAGCCCTGCACGACATCGTTGAACACGCGCAGGATCTGCTCATAGTTGCTATTGCGCGCTTGCGTGTGCGGAAGCTTCATGAGGTTCACGAGCTCGTCGAGCTCGACAATGAGACCGCGGTAGCCTGCGAGGCGCACAAAGCGCGCCATGAGTTTGAGCTGATCGTAAATCTCGTCGTCATCGACGATCGCGCGCACGCCCAGCGCATTGCGTGCATCGGTCTTGGTCGAAAACTCGCCACGCAGCCAACGCATCGCATCTGACTTGAGCTGATCGTTGCCCTGATCGTGGCCGCGCCAGTAGGCGGCGATCACCTCGGTGAAGTCGAAACCGTTGACGAGCTCTGTTAACTGCTGCAGCCGCTCGTGGATCACCGTTTCGACGGCCGTGCCCGCGCTCTTAGCCTTCTGCAACGCGCTCGTGACGAAACGCTCGACAACGCTTCCCAGGGCGCCGCCCTCGGGTTTGGTCTGGGTCGCGGCGTTGCGCGTGAGCTCCGCATAGAGGCTGCGCGCCTGCCCACCGGAACCGTGCAGACGCCGAGCGGGATTTAGGTCCGCGGTAAACGTAACCATGCGCTTCTCGAGTGCGATCGCCCGCACGAGCGAGAGGAAGAAGGTCTTGCCTGCCCCGAAGTCACCGATTACAAACCGTACGGCCGAGCCATCCGCAGCGACGCGATCAAGGTCCTTCACCAGGGCGTCGATTTCCCCTGCCCGGCCTACCTGTACGAGATGGATCCCGCGGCGTGGCACCACGCCGCTGCGCAATGCGGTGAGTACCGCGTCGCGGTCGCGCGCGTTGATCGCTGTGACCTTGGTCATTGCTCTACCTCTGTCGCGAATTCGGCACGCAGGACCTGGCGCCCGTCAGGGTCAATGATTATCGGATCGTCACCATCGAATAACAGTCCGCCGGTTTGCTCGATCGCCGCTTCGTTAATCGCTTCGATCGCGCCGTCGGGAAGCAACCCTAACGCTTCGGCAAGATCCTCGAAGGCGGTGCGCTCGATCGTGTCGCCAGAATCGAGGATCTTCCCCAGCAGCGCGCTGTGCGCGGCATCCAGCCCGAACACGCTGGCGGCGCAAGGCGGCGATAGGGACGCTGGGGCTCCTTCGTCCACTGCGACGAAGATCTCTGCGAGCATGACCTGCACTTGGGCCGATTCGCGCAATTTGTGTTCGATCAGCTGCTGGTCCAGTTTCGTTGCGCGCACACCCGGACGCTGGCCGGTGGCGACGTGATGCAGATCGCTGTAGAGGCGGTCGCAGTCAAGCCCCAGAGTCTTGTAGATGCGCTCCAAGAGTTTGACCTCGGAGGCATCGACGCGCCCGTCCGCGTTCGCGATTTCGACCAAGGTATGCGTAAGGCCTTCGCGCAGCGACAGATCGAGAAGCCTAGCCTTGCCCAGTGCACGCGCGAGATTCGGAGGATTGATCGCGAGCTGCGTCGCGTGCGCGGCGAGACGGTTTGCCTCAGCCTGCGACAGACGCAAGCGCTCTGCAAGGCGGGCGAGCAGTACGGCGGTCTCAGTCGCATGCAGCGCGCCGTCGGCCGCTGCCACCCCGTACCCCAAGTGCAACTGCAACACGGCAGCGGAGTAAGCGGTCGTCGGTGCATGTACGCGCTCGCTCGTGAGCGGGAACACGACCACCTTTTGCGCCGGCTGTACAGGAGCGCCGCCGAAACGCACGTCGGGCTCGATCCCGAAACCTACCGCTTCGAGCGCCTGGATCAATGTCGTCGCGTCGCGCTTAGTGAATTTCGCCTTGGGCGGCATGTGGGCCGCGGCGAACAAGGCTTTGGCCTCCAGAACGCAGAAGGAATCAGCGCCGATCTCCAGCTGGACGACACGTTTGAGGAGATTGAGCGATTCCGACACGTAGCGCTCGCGTAGCGGCGCGGGCAGGACGCTGGCTTGGGTCGCGGGGCTCGCGTTGCGCCGCCGCGCCGAGCGCAACGGCTCGAGCTGGGTCACGATATCGCTGAGCAACGCCTGTAACGGACGAACGGGGCCTCCGACGCGCATGACGTCGGGGTAAGGAAGCTCAAAATTCAAGCGGGTCCGGTTTGAAGCAGCGCCGCGGTGGGTGAAGGACAGCCGAGAACGCGGCGCCTTAATGACCAGGCCGGTGCCGTAGCGTTTCGCGTACTCCTCGCTAAACAATGTCGCGACTTCCGCCGCGATGGGTTGCCAGCGCGATCGCGGGGGCACCGACGTGGCGGATGCCGACATCTGCGCCCACAGCATAGCCCACGAGGCAGGGATCGGCTGTGCGTTATCGACCAGGTAGCCCAGTGAAATCAGGGCGCCCGCGGTCCATGCCGGACTCTCGATTAGGTGCGGCGGCGGCGCGGCGTCCGGCGTGGAAAAGAGTCCGCTCGCCAGCGACAGCAGGTTGTTGAAATAGCTGCGGACTGATTTGCTGCGCGGGCCGTACAGATCGCGCAAGCGAGCGACCTCGGCGAGCAGCGCCGG
>Ga0136614_10001979_pt1 | contig 12512 bp, 12 predicted proteins | sample AntDrymUQ2792106_2_FD_106643 | JGI IMG/M metagenome (GOLD analysis project Ga0136614, IMG submission 106643) | Polar desert sand microbial communities from Dry Valleys, Antarctica - metaG UQ279 (21.06) | ecosystem: Environmental > Terrestrial > Soil > Desert | place: Antarctica: Dry Valley...
ACAGTGAAGTATCATCATAAATTCGTCGGCATCAACGGGCGGCTCGACGCGATTCAAGCGGCCGTGCTGAGAGTTAAACTTCCACACCTCGACCGATGGACGGAGCAGCGTCAAGCGAACGCCGCAACATACGATAAACTTTTCGCGGATGCGAACTTAACTGACGTAATCACGCTTCCCTTCGCGCGTGCGGGCGGGCGTCACATCTTTAACCAATACGTGATTCGCGTCCCGGAAAAGCGCGACGGGTTGCGCGAACACTTGCACCTGAACAACATCGGCACGGAAGTTTACTATCCCGTGCCGCTTCACTTGCAGGAATGTTTCCGCTCGCTCGGTTACAAGGCAGGTGACTTTCCCGAAGCCGAACGCGCGGCAGGCGAGACGCTTGCGCTGCCCGTCTATCCTGAATTGACTTTTGCGCAACAATGCTACGTCGTTGCGTCTATCGCGCGCTTCTTTGAAGAAGCGCGTCCGTAGATGATTCCCGCCCATCACGCGGGGGTGAAATCCGTCCTTAATGTTCGTTCCCGCCGTGATATACTCGCCGCGCCTGAAGTCCTTATTTAGTCAATCAATTTTTATCGCTTCTCTCCAAATTGTAATGCCGATGCCGCAATCAACTTCCGATTTGCTGACCGGGACGGTTAAGGGGCCGGGCGAGCGCCCGCACGAATACGTCTTTATCACGACCGACACGAAGCGCGCCCGCGCCGGAGAATTCGTTTACTACACGGCGCACGACGGAGCTGGCGAGCGGCGCATCTTAGGCACGATCACGAATCGCAAACTCGCGCGCAATCTGCCCGATGCCTTCCTCGCCGATCCGAACGTGCCGCCGTCAATCGTCTCGTCGCTCATCGGACTCGACGCCGAAGGCTGCGAGCTTTACGAGATCGCGGTCGAGTCAATCGGTTACTTCAGTTCGCGTCTTGGCGATTTCGTTAACCCGCGCATTCCGCCGCAAGCGGGCGATGCCGTCTTCCTCGCTTCATCCGAGACGCTTTCGTCCGTGCTTAGTTCGCGGCGCACGGGCGAGAATGGTTCGGCGCACTTGGGATCGCTTTTGACGCGCGACGCGGGCGAAGTGCCCCTCGTCCTCTCGGTTAAAGATGTTGTCTCGACGCACCTTGCGATCTTGGCTTCGACGGGCGCGGGGAAATCCTACACGGCCGGTGTGCTTGTCGAAGAACTGATGATGCCGCACAACCGCGCCGCCGTCCTCATCGTTGACCCGCACGGCGAATACGACACGCTGCGTTCGATTGAAGGCGACGCGCGCTTCGCCCACGAAGACGGCTACCGCCCGGAAGTTAAAATCTTTACGCACTCGGCGATCAAGGTTCGCTTCTCTTCACTGACTGAAGCCGACATCAAATACCTTCTGCCCGAAGGCACGTCCGACAAGATGCTGCACTATCTGTCGCAAGCTTACCGCAGCCTCAAAGAGCAACGCGGCGACACGGCGCTCTGGGGCTTTCACGATCTGCGCGACGAGGTGACGAAACAGAAGTACGGCGAGGACGACGGGCGCGGCAACTCATCCGGCAACGCGAGTTCGATTGACGGCTTGCTGTGGCGGCTCGATTCGCGCTTTGATCGCCCCGACTCGATCTTCCACGACTCAGCCCACATTCCGCTCGCCGATCTCTTCCATCCCGGACGCTGCACCGTTTTGCAACTCTCCGACATCGAGCAGAACGAGCAACAAGTCGTCGTCGGCGCGATCCTGCGGCGCGTCAACAAAGCGCGCGTGGCGACCGTCCGCGAAGAAGCCGAACCGACCAGCGACCACTATCTTCCCTACCCGGTCTTCGCCCTTCTCGAAGAATCGCACCGCTTCGCTCCCGCCGGGCAGACGGTCGTTTCGACCAACATCTTGAAGCAGATTCTCTCTGAAGGCCGGAAGTTCGGCGTCGGCATTGGATTGATCACGCAGCGTCCGGGCAAGCTTGATCAAGACGTGCTCTCGCAGTGTATGACGCAGATCATTATGCGCATCGTGAATCCGATTGATCAGGACACGGTGGCGAAATCCGTCGAGGGCGCGGGGCGGCAGTTGCTGGCGGAGCTTCCGGCGTTGACGAAGGGGCAGGCGGTGTTGAGCGGCACGGGAGTTAACACGCCCGTGATGTGTCGCGTGCGCGAACGACTCACGCGGCACGGCGGCGAAACCTTCGACGCGCCCGCAGAGTGGGCGAAATGGCACACCGACGGCGCGCGTTCGCGCCGCGAACAGGAAACGGCCGTTTTGTCGCAAGGGCGGACAAACAAAAAAATTGAGAAAGTCGGCCCCGTGCAGATTTAACGTTCCGAAGTTGAATCCAAAATCTTAAATGCGTTGAGCAATTTCCTTTTTCACTGTTCGTTTTTTCATTCGCTGATGTTAATATGCGGCGCTAATTTCACACGGGCTTTACGGAAGGCAATCCTCACTTAACGAAAAACTTTTCGCGGGCGTACGGTGAAGAGCACGATTGACCTTTGCGCGCGGAAGGCGGGAGCTAAAGATGGCGGAAAACATCATCGCACGGCAGATGCCGGAACAAAGCGGGCGCGTCGCCGAATTGCTGCAGAAACGGCGCGACGAACTTCTCAACAACTGGATCAAAGACCGCCTTGAGTCGGGCGATTTCCGCGAAGAGTTGATCTCAAAGAAAGAGTTGCGGCATCAGTCGCGTCAGATCATTGACATGCTGGCGCAAGCCATCCGGGATTCCGGCGCGAGGGATTTCAGTTCCGCCGAGTTTGACGAACTGCGCTCGTTCCTCAACGAGATTTCCCACGAACGCGCCGTTAAAGGTTACACGCCAATCGAGAACGCTTCCTATGTGCTCGCCCTGCGCAACGCCCTGCGCCCGATGCTCGCGGAAGAACACGAAGGCGACTTCGCCCTGTTCGTCGCCGACATAGCTTACTTCGCCGAACTGATTGACCGGATGAGTTTGGTAATGATCGAAAACTATCTTCGTTCGCGCGAGGAGATCATCCACCAGCAGCGCGCCGACATGATGGAACTCTCGACGCCCGTCATCAAGGTGTGGGACAAAATCCTCACGCTCCCCATCATCGGCACACTCGATTCACGCCGCGCGCAAGTGATGATGGAAGCCCTGCTGCAAAAGATCGTCGAAACCAGCTCAACCATCGCCATCTTAGACATCACGGGCGTGCGCACGATGGATACGCTCGTCGCCAATCACCTCATCAAGACTGTGACGGCCGCGCGTCTCATGGGCGCGCGCTGCATCCTCACCGGAGTCTCGCCCGCGATTGCGCAGACGATGGTGCAACTCGGCATTGACCTCACGCAGATCACGACGCGCGCGCAGATGTCCGACGGCATCAAGCTCGCGCTGGAGATGAGCGGGCGCGCCGTCGTCTCGGCGCGGGCGCTGTCGGTGATGATGCAGAAAGGGACTAACGGCACGAGCAGCGATAACGCAACTGTCAACACCACGCGGCTCGCCGCGCAAGGCTCCGGCATCGTTGATGAAAACAACCTGCGCGAGCGTCGTTGATGTTTACCCCAAGCCTAGGCAAATTAGTTCGCGTCGTTTCGTGTGAGTTCGCGGTTAATTTCCGTAACATCTTATCCGATACAAGCACCAACGAAAGATTATCAACCGATTAACATCGCCCGAACTTTTGAACCGTGCGATGTCGAAAGAATCACAGGAGCTAATTCGATTATGAACGGTCACGGGCGCATTCCAATTTTGAAAGTCGGGCGCGTGCTCGTCGTCCCCATCCAAGTTGATATGGACGACCAGACCGTGCTGCTTCTGCAAGAGCGCATTTTGACGGAGTTGGAGCGCACAGGCGCGCGCGGCGTCCTGATTGACATCTCGCTGTTGGAGATGGTTGATTCCTTCATCGGGCGGATGCTTAGTGACATCGCAGCGATGGCGCGCATCATGGACGCGCGCACGGTCGTCGTCGGGATGCAACCGGCGGTGGCGATCACGCTCGTCGAATTGGGGTTGGAACTCAAGGGCGTTGACACGGTTCTGAATGTTGATGAGGGCATCAAACTCTTGCGCGATGAGTTCGGCATCGGCGAAGAGGAAGGGGATGCGTTTCAAGGGGGATTGAACCTCGTTGGAGAGCAGATCAATCCGGCTTGAATCGGAGCGCGACATCGCCGTGGCGCGCAACGAGGTGCGCAATATCGCGGCGCGCCTCGGCTTTCTACTTCTCGATCAGACGCGGCTGACGACCGTCGCCTCCGAACTCGCGCGCAACGTCGTCAAATATGCCGGGCGCGGGCGTCTCATTACACAAATGGCGAGCGGCGCAACGGGTCGGCGCGGGCTGCGTTTGATTTTTGAAGACGAAGGGCCGGGAATCGCGGACGTTGACTTGGCGATGCGCGACGGCTATTCGACCGGCGGCGGACTCGGCAAAGGCTTGCCCGGCTCGAAGCGCTTAGTTGACGAATTCAAAATTGAATCGGCGACGGGTCGGGGCACGCGCATCACCGTCGTGCGCTGGCTTCACTGAAAATTTCATTCGATTTAACCCCTAGTTTTAATGCGAGAAATTCATTCGGTCGAGATCAAGGAGGAGGCGCACGTCGGAGCTGCGCGGCGCGCCGTACACTCCTTCGCCCATCGTCTCGGCTTCGACGAAACGGAATTGTCCGAACTCGACATCGTGATGCAGGAGATCGGAACTAATGCCGTGCGCTACGCGACGGGCGGAGGCACGATTCATTTCACCACGCCGCTCGGAGACGAGAGGCGTGGGATTGAGCTTTTCTACGCCGACCGGGGGCCGGGCATCTACAATGTCGAGCGCGCCACGTCGGACGGAAACTCGACTGGCGGCGGCTTGGGCGGCGGCTTCGGCGCCGTCCGGCGCTTGCTCGACGAATTTGATGTTTACTCGACCGTCCGCACCACGAGCCGCCTGACCTTTGCGCGGGCGCGGCGCACAACGCACGGAACCGTGTTGCTCGGACGAAAGTGGGCGGCGGATGCGAGCGCGGCAGGCCGAAAGGGCGTGGTACAAAGGCGCGTGGGCGCGTGGAGTCGCCCGTGTCCCGGCGAGAGGGTCAACGGCGACGCTTACCTCATGTGCAGTCACGGGCGGCGGCAGTTGTTCGCGGTCGTTGACGGACTCGGTCACGGAAGCGGGGCGAACGAAGCGGCGCGCGCAGCCGTCACTTGTTTGGAAGGATGGCACGGCGAACCGCTCAAGGAACTCATCCTTGCAACGCACGATGCGTTGCGCTCCACGCGCGGCGCGGTGATGGGCGTGTGCGTGATTAATTTTGAAGAAATGCGTTTTGAATACGCAGGCGTCGGCAACGTGCTTGCGCGCGTCATCAATTCTTCCGAACCCGTGCACCCGATTTCCACGAACGGCACACTCGGACTTAGACTTCCCGAAAAAATCCACGTGCTGACGGGCAAGTGGACGGAAGGTGCGAGCATCGTGCTCGCAAGCGACGGGCTGAGTCAGTCGTGGGACATCGCGGATTACCCCGGACTGTTGCGCCGCGAAGCGCAGGTGTTGGCCGGTGTCCTGATGCGCGATTACGCGCGCGATTCTGATGACGCGACGGTGCTCGTCGCCCGTTAGTTCCGAATTATGCAAAGCATAACTTCAACTCGGCTCGGCGAAATCTACGTGCGCAGCGAATCAGACATCGTGCGCGTGCGCGAGCGCGTGCGCCACATCGCGCGCGAGATGAATTTTGATCCGACGACCCAGATCAAGATCACGACGGCCGTCTCGGAACTGACGCGCAACATCTTCGAGTATGCGAAGCAGGGCGCGATCTCTTTAGCCGTTGCCGAGCGCGGGGCGCGCGATACAGGATTGATGATCACGTCGCGCGACGACGGCCCCGGAATCGAGCCGGATTCGCTGCAGTCAATTTTGCGCGGCAACTACCGCTCGGAATCAGGTCTCGGCGTCGGGCTAACGGGCACGCGCCGCCTGATGGATGAGTTCGACATCACGACCGCACCGGGCGAAGGCACGCGCATCCGCGTCGTCAAATGGCTGCCGCCGCAGCGCGCGAGTGAAGTCCGCAGCCGCATCGGTGAACTGCAAGCAGGTTTTGGAGCCGACACAAACGAATCGGCGGTTGAAGAGCTGCAACAGCAGAACAAAGATTTGATCAGCGTGCTCGCCGAACTCGAAGAGAAGCGCGAACAGCTCGAACGCCTCAACGAAGAATTACAAAAGTCGAACGCCGGATTGAACGAAGCCAACACCAAGTTGCGCGAAGTGGCGCAGATGAAAGAAGAATTTCTCGCGCTCACGACGCACGATCTGCGCTCACCGCTCACCGTCATCAGCGGCGTGATCAACTTCTTCACTTCGGGGCGGCTCGGCGCACTCTCGCCCGAACAAAGTAAAATGGTGGCGATGATGGAGCGCAACACCGGGAGCTTGATCGAACTCGTCAACGACTTGCTCGACGCTTCCAAACTTGAATCCGGCACCTTGCGGCTCGACCTCGTCTCAACCGACCTGCACATCCTCATTAGCGAACTCGGCGAGAACGTCTTGCCGATCGCGCGCGAGAAAGCCCTCACGTTCAAAGAGAGTCTGTCCTCCGAGTTGCCGCAGGTGCGCGCCGACCGCACCAAGCTCCGGCGCATATTCGTTAATTTGCTCTCCAACGCGGTCAAGTTTACGCCGCGCGGCGGCACGGTCGAAGTGAGCGCAGAGCAAGAGAGCGATTGGGTTCGGGTCAGCGTCCGCGACACAGGAATTGGCATCGCGGCCGAAGACCTTCCGCGCCTTTTCGATAAATACGAACAAGCGCGCACCCGCTCGTCGCGCAGCGAAAAAGGCACCGGACTCGGACTATACATCACGAGACAACTCGTCGAACTGCACGGCGGTACGATCACGGTTGAATCCGAATTAGGGAAAGGCTCAACCTTTTCTTTCACGCTTCCGATTGTAGGAAACAGTGAACGCGGAACGCGAAACGATGAATGAAAAACAGTTATCGTCCGTTCATCGCTCATCGTTCCGCGTTCATACTTAAATCTTATGCACTATCATTTAATCGGCATCTGCGGGACGGCGATGGCTTCGCTCGCCGGAATGCTTCAGGCGCGCGGGCATCGGGTGACGGGTTCAGATGAAAACGTTTACCCGCCGATGTCTGTGATGCTTGCGTCTTCGAACATCCCCGTCGCGCAAGGTTATGACGCGGCGAATCTTGAATTGACGCCGGATTGCGTCGTCATCGGCAACGCCATTCCGCGCGGCAACCCGGAAGTTGAAGCCGCGCTTAATCGCCGCCTGTTTTATCGCTCGCAAGCTGAAACGGTGAAAGAAGAATTCATTCGCGGCAAGCGTTCGCTCGTCGTCGCCGGAACGCACGGCAAGACAACGACGACCTCAATCGCGGCGTGGGTGATGGAGCGGGCGGGGTTTAATCCTTCATTCCTCGTCGGCGGCGTCGTGCAAAACTTTGGGGTCAGCTTTCGCGTCACCGACAGCGACCGCTTCATTATTGAGGGCGACGAGTATGACACGGCCTACTTCGACAAGGGGCCGAAGTTTATGCACTATCTGCCGGAACTCGGCATCGTCGGCAACATCGAATTCGATCACGCCGACATTTACAAAGACCTCGACGCCGTGAAGCTCGCCTTCCGCCGTTTTATGAATCTGATTCCGGGCGACGGGCGTTTGATCGCCGGGTGGGACAACGAGCACGTGCGCGCCATCATCGCGCAGTTGGGGGCGCGGCTTTACACGCAAATTGAAACCTTCGGCACTTCGGATGATTGCAAATGGCAAGCGCACTCGATTGATCTCTCAGGCGAGATGACGCGCTTTCACGTGCGGCGCGAAGGAAAAGAATGGGCGGAGTTCGAGACGCCGATGATCGGCGAATTCAATATCCGCAATTGCCTCGCCGTGATTATCGCCGCCGACGCATGGGGCGCAGAGCGCGAGGCAATCAAGGATGCGCTCGCCACTTTCAAAAGCGTGCAACGGCGGATGCAGGTGCGGGGCGAAGTGGCGGGCGTGACGGTGATTGATGATTTCGCTCATCACCCGACGGCGGTGCGCGAAACTCTGCGCGCCTTGAAAGACAAATACACTAAGCGCCGCCTCGTCGCCGTTTTCGAGCCGCGCTCGTGGTCGTCGCGTCTCGCCGTTTTTCAAGAAGATTACGCGCGGGCGTTCGAGGCGGCGGATTACGTTGTGATCGCCCGCGTCTTTGATCGCAGGCGGGCGACGGAAAAGGGGCGCGTGCTCGACACGACTGCGCTCGTCGAAGCGATTGCGCAAGGAGACAAGCCCGCTTTTCTGATCGAGGGCGCAGACGAGATTGTGCGACAGCTTGCGCCCGAACTGCGCGCGGGCGATGTGGTGGCGATCATGTCGAACGGTGGCTTCGGTGGAATTCACGACAAACTATTGGCGAGGCTTGGTGAGCAAGAGAAAACTTGAAATCGAAAATCGAAGCGGTAAAGACAGAATCGTTCCACGCTCCGCTTCGCATTCAACCATAACACCGACTGATGGTGCAGCCCCGTGTTGATTGACGACTTTCTCCCCGACTGGGACGTTCATGAGCGGCACCGCACGAAAGTTCACGCGCCGCCCCAGCGGGTTTACGCGGCCGTCCGTCAACTTGATCTGAGCGACGCCAGATTATCAATGCTTCTGTTTCGTTTGCGCGGGCTTCGCTCGTGCCTCCGCCCGTCCCCTGATTTCAATCTCGATCACTTTCTGAGAATGGGCTTCCATATTCTCGCTGAAAAGCCGGAGGAAGAACTCTTGCTCGGACTCGTCGGGCGATTCTGGACGCTACGGGGCGAACTCCGCCGCGTCAACACGGAAGATTTCCGAAGCTTCAACGAACGCGGTTACGCTAAAGCCGTGTGGAACTTTTCGCTTTCCCGGCAAGCCGACGAAACTGTGCTGCTCGAAACGGAAACGAGGGTACGCTGTTTGGACGAAGAGAGTCGCAAACGATTTCGTTTTTATTGGATGCTGATCGGAAGCTTCAGCGGAGTTATACGTCGTGATGTTTTGAAGGCAATCAAGCGAACGGCGGAAGAGTCTCGCTCACAAGCAATTCCGTCTTAGCATTCATACAAGTTTCGGAGCTGCGTTTTTCTTCCTCTCCACAGTTTCAGGAAACATTCGTAACGCTGGCGCAAGTCTCGGCGCGTAGAAAGGTGAAGGTTATTTCGCCGGTGTCCGGGGGTTTTCGCGCTTGAAGAATTTTTCAATGCTTGACCACGCGCTTCGTCTGGCAGAACATTCGGCTTCGGTCGAAGATTTCGGCTGCGTGTCAAACATTGCGCGGGCGCGCTTCGACGAGCACGAGAGTTTTCGTTTCGAGACGCAAGTTCCCTGCCTTGAATATGTCAGTCTGCTGATCGAAAACGCGCTGCTGCTGCGGGCGAATCGTGCGGGCAGAGTCTATGCCGCGTTTGAAAGGCTTTCGCGCATGAAGCCGGTAGTAGAGCGCTACCTGCGCATCGCCGATCTCTCCGAGCGCGTGTACGTCTTCGGCGAAGCGGATTGGCAACCACCGCGTCATCCGAACTTGCGCACGGTCGCGTTGGAATCCCATTCACCCTTGAGACACGAGTGGTTTGTGATCGCCGATTCCCCGACTCTGCGCGTCGCGCTCATCGCCAAGGACAGAGACGGATTCCAAGCGCCGGTGCTTGAAGAACGTCGCTTCCAAGCTTTGAAGACAAGCAATCCCGCCTTCGTCGTTCAGCTTTCAGACGCCGCCGAGAATTTAATAGATAACTTGCCCACGGCTTAACCGAAGAGCAACGCGAACGCCAAACGTTTCGCTTCTTATTCGGACTGTCGGTTGAAATTCTCGCTTCCCGTTTTTATCCGGCGCGAAGCAGCAGTTTCGCTTTGTCGTCCGGCTTATCAACGAGCGCGGCGGGTGTCTTGCCTTTAAGAGTTGACTTGACAGTTTTGAGTGGCGGGGCGAGTTCGATTTTGGAAGAGATGACGCGGCTGACGCCCTTCGGCAGCAGAAGTGGCGCGGCTGTGGCAAACGATTGCGCGAGCAACACAATGTCGCCGCCGCCCCGCCAATGTTCGCGCACGATATTTTCGTCTGTGCGGTTGATCAACCGCAGCAGCGTGAGCGCGACGAGATAAGCGTCGTCAATCTGTCCGATGAACGGGATAAAATCCGGCAGAAAATCGAGCGGCGCGAAAGCGTAAATGATCGCCGACGCGAACAACGCCTTTTCGGTTTTCGGCACACGCGCGTCCGTCATCAGACGCCCGCACAGACGCACCATGTTCGGCAGAAAACCGATCATCGTTTTCATGCGCTTCTTAAGTTGCTTTCCGTTTTCGCGCGTTTCCATTTTCTTTCACTCCCCTCAAAAAAGTAGGTCGCGTCGTGTAATCTAACACGACGCGCGGTCGCATCGAAAGCTTGTTCTCGCCACCCGACTCGGTTAGACTCCGCAAACATTTCGACCTTGTTAAATTACCGAAAGCTTTTTCCATGAGCATACTCGAACGCATACGCGCGCGCGCCGCCGCCCGACCGCAACAAATCGTTCTCCCGGAAGGCGAAGACGCGCGCACCGTTTCCGCCGCCGCCATCTGCGCGCGCGACCGTCTGGCGCACATTACCATTCTCGGCGACGAAGAAAAGATTCGCGCGGCGGCACGCGAAGCGAACGCCGACTTGAGCGGCGTGCAAATTATTGACCACCGCCGCCACGCCGACTTTACGAAAATGGCCGCCATCTATCACGAACTGCGCAAGGCGCGCGGCGTGATGCCGGACGAGGCGCGCCAAACCGTTCAAGACCCGCTCTACTACGGCAACCTGATGGTGCGCACCGGACTCGCCGACGGATCGGTTGCGGGCGCGACGAACACGACTGCTCATACGGTGCGCGCCGCGCTTCACTGTATTGGCGTGCGCGCGGGATTCAAAATCGTTTCAAGCTTTTTCGTGATGGCGCTTCCCCGCACTGACTTCGGCCACAACGGCGCGCTGATTTACGCTGACTGCGGCGTGGTCGTTGACCCGACCGTTCCCGAACTCGCCGAGATCGCCATCGCCTCCGCCGATTCGTGTCGCACGCTTCTGGAGACGGAGCCGCGTGTGGCGATGCTCTCTTTTTCGACGAAGGGAAGCGCGGATCACAAACTGATTGACAAAGTTCTTGAAGCGACCAAAACGGTGCGCGCGCGTGTGCCCGATCTTGAGATTGATGGCGAGTTGCAGGCGGACGCCGCGCTCGTGCCGCGCATCGCCGAATCGAAAGCGCCGGGATCACCTGTCGCGGGGCGCGCCAACGTCCTTGTCTTCCCCGACCTGCAAGCGGGCAACATCGCCTACAAACTCACCGAGCGGCTGGCGAACGCCGCCGCCATCGGCCCTATCTTGCAAGGTCTGGACAAACCCGCCAACGATCTCTCACGCGGCTGCAAAGCCGAAGACATCGTTGACGCCGTCGCCATCACCGCCGTGCAAGCGCAGCAACGGGCGGGCGAAACAAGGTAATAAGAAGTAATGCGTAAGGTCAAACTTTTCATCGCTCATAGCCTCGATGGATATATCGCTCGTCCTAACGGAAGTTTAGATTGGCTCGCTGCGGACGGCGACTTTGGAATGACTAACTTCTTCAAATCAATTGATACAGCTCTGATGGGGCGTAAGACATACGAAGCGACCTTGAAGCTCGGCGGTGCGCCCGACGCTTACAAAGGAATGACGTACTATGTTTTCTCTCGCTCGCAGGAAAGCGGGGCAGAGGGATTTGAATTTATTTCAGGCGACATCCGCGCGTTTGTCGAGTCGCTACGTGAAGCGAAAGGGAAGAATATATGGCTGATGGGCGGCGGCGGTTTAATCGAGTCGTTTCTTCAAGAGAACTTGATAGACGAGTTCATTTTGACAGTTTTCCCGATTATACTTGGCGCAGGCATTCCGTTATTTCGCGGAGAGAATCAGCAAACTGACTTGAAACTTATCGAGAGCAAGTCATACGAAAGTGGAATCGTACAACTGCATTACGAAAGGAAATAAAGGTTGCTCGCTCCGATCATGCAACATTGAACAAGTCATTGGGGCGGAAAGCGACACGAAATGATTTTTAATCTGCGTTCGTGTTTCTTCGTGTAACTTCGTGCTTAACTTTTTGTTTCTTTTTTAAGAGATCGCTTCTAAAGATCAGGCAACGCGCGGTGACGCTTCTTCGCATCAAAGGCGGTGAGAATCAAGTTTCGCATCGCTTATGTTTACACGCTTTCTAGTTTTGTTGTTCGTCGTCTTTGCCTGCGCGCTCGCGGTGGGTGAGCGCGGCCGCGCGCAAAGCACGGGTAATCTTCCGCAAGGAACGCCCACGCCGCCTACCGCTTCGCCGACTCCTTCGCCCGACGCGCAAGAGACGATTCGCGTCGTCACCGAAGAGGTTCGCCTGCCGCTCGTCGCATACGATGATTACGGGCGTTTTGACCCGACGCTTGAAACGGACGACATCCTTGTGCTTGAAGACGGTGTGCCGCAACAGGTACGA
>Ga0136614_10001981_pt1 | contig 12499 bp, 19 predicted proteins | sample AntDrymUQ2792106_2_FD_106643 | JGI IMG/M metagenome (GOLD analysis project Ga0136614, IMG submission 106643) | Polar desert sand microbial communities from Dry Valleys, Antarctica - metaG UQ279 (21.06) | ecosystem: Environmental > Terrestrial > Soil > Desert | place: Antarctica: Dry Valley...
GGCCGGGCGCGTCACCCTCAACCCCGTCACCCATGTCCCACACCACGCCGAGCGCGTTCGCCGTCGCAGTCACCGACACCGCACCGGCCGTCGCCGTCGCACTGATCGGACCCGTCGACTGCGGGCTCGGCTCCGACCACAGCCACAATGACCCGCCGACCAGCGCGTACACCGTCGGATCGAACGGAGTGCTCTGTGCCGGCGTCGACCCGATGACCGGGCCCGTCAGCTGCAACTCCGCAATCGCCTGCTGCGCCAACACACGCGGATCCACCAGCGGCGTCAGCAAATTGACCGGCATCAACACCGGAGCCCCCCGACTCACCTCGACGCCGTTCTGATAGCACACCTCCTGGCCCCAGGCGTAACCGATGGCAACGACAGGGCCGCCCTCAGGCGGCGGGGGCTGGGGCGACATGATCTCAGCCGTACAGCCAGAAAAGGTCGAGCCGCCGCCCGGATCACCCGGATCACCCGGATCACCCGGATTGCCCGGATCAATCGCAACCGCCCAGCAGACAAGGGATCTCGTGTCGCAGCATTGCCCGTTGTCGCAAACGATGTCGGCAGATGCCGGAGGCGGTGACGGCAGCCACAGTCCGAGCATCACCGTGAATACCGCCAGGCCGACGATCCCCGCGCGTCTCAACACGTCGCCTCCAAATCACCCTCTTGTTCGACAACAAGCCATCGAGCCAGCTGGGTGTCGTAGTACGCGCGTGCCGTCAGTGGCCGAGGTGGCTGCTCGGTGCTCACCACCGCGCCGGTGGCGTCGATCGAGGGCCAAGGTCGGGTGTCCACGCAGTCGGTGATGGTGACCTGCATCTGCTCGATATCCACCTCAGCCGCGACCGGCGCGCGGGCCGGCTCCCCGCTCGGTGCGCTGATTCCGGCGTCGCGAAGGCCGTAGATCGTGCTCAACGCATCAGACAACTCCGGCTCCGCATAGAACTGTTGGAAATCGAGGCGCCAGTCTGGCTTGGCTCCGGGATCACGACGAGCCAGGACGTCCAAGGCCAGCCCCCGTTGTAGGCGGCAAGGGCACCGTCGGCGGCTGCCTGCTCATCGGCGCTGAGCGGTGGCGCGGTGGTCGGCGCGGGTTCGGTGGTCTCAGAGACAGACGTCGACGGCGGGGTAGACCGAGGCGGCTCGTCGCCCGTACCGGTGCATCCGGCAAGAAACAGGGCGGCAAGCAGAAGGCCCACGACCGCCACGCGTCGAGTCACCACAAATCACCCCCAGTGATCGGCATGATCACTTTCCGCTGAAGTCTTTCACGGCGTGGAAGCCGTCCGCCACACATGTCACAAACAAAATCGATCACATTGAACGAGAGTGAGTTTCCCCCGAATCGGAGAACCTTCCGCAGCTCAGATCACCTTCCGCTGAGTGCCCTCGCCCACGTACGCCCGGGAAAGAGGCTGTCTGACCTGGGCTTTCATCGCAGCCGAGGTCAGGCCGGCCTTAGTCGGGTGCGCGTGTGGACGCCGGCTGCTTGAGCGGCCGGGCTGCCATCCCATCCTTGCGGGTGGGTGCGGGCTTCGCACGTCGGCGCCGGCTGCTGCCCAGCTCGTGGCTGGGCAGACTGATGTCGGCTCGGTGCGCGGTTTGCGTCTCCCCCGCAGTGGAGGCGACGACCACCTGGGGCTCCTCGGTGAGGAGCGCGCCGGCGGTGGCGAGCCGGCGCAGGTTGAGCGCTGCGTTCAGGTCGCGGTCGATGACCAGTCCGCAGCTGGTGCAGTGGAACTTCCGGAGGCAAATGGTCAGCGGGTGCTTTCCAATCGGCGTTGGTTCCATGGGCACATGGGCTGGCCGACGCGAGGCTCGATGTCGAGAGTCCGTAGGCGTGTCCGGACGGTTCCGATGCCGACTCCGCAGATGAGCGCGATTTGATAGGCGCCGAGGCCGATGTCGAGGTAGAGCTCGTGAACCAGTCCGGCGGGGAGTGGCAGCGGGGCGTAGCTCTCGCATGGGCCCGCGGGTTGCCACCGGTCGGGATCTGGGATGTGGACGCCATGACGGTGCAGGACGGCCAGGATGGTCGGGTCGGCGTAGAGGTCGTCGACCAGGGAGCGCCCGTCGCTTTCAGCGCCGCGTGGGCCGCTCCTACGCACGGGCACGCGTGCTTCGTGCAAGGCCGCCCGGACTGTCGATGTGTTGACGCCGAGCTGCGCGGCGACACCTTTCATATGGAGGCCGGTGCTGTATAGCTCGGCGGCGTGCCTGCGCACGGCGGCCGCCGTCGCCTCGTCGAGATGCGGGGTGAAAGTGCCGGGCCTCTTCACCAGCTCGGTCTCCCGCAACCGCCGGCGGAGGAACTCCGGGCTGACACCGAAATGGGTGCAAGCCTTGGCGATAGTCATCCCTGGCTGCAGGTACACCTCTCGAAGTGCGGTATCGGTGACTGCGGCCCGGTTTCCGCGTGGGCGGCGTTGGGTGCGGTCACGGGCAGGTATACCGGCAGCGGCTAGCGCTCTGAGGATCCGAGCCCGTGGCATCGCGAGTTCCGCGGAGACCTCCCGGGTTGTGAGCTGCCGGTCGACGTAGAGCTGCCGCAGCCGCACTGGGTCGATATCCGGATCCGGTGGAGCCAGCCCAGCATCGGCCAGCCACCTCGAGGCGGTGGCGCGGCTCACGCCATACCGGTGCGCCAGTTCCTGCGCCGTTGCACCGGCCTGCACGTCGCGCCGCAAGGCGGCAGCCGTCAGTGGGCACGCGTTGCGTGTCGTACGTCGCTGGATCCCGGCGGCCTGCATCGCGGCGGCTACCCGGGGTCGGCTGACGGCGAGCAGGACGGCGGCTTCAACCTCGGTATGAGCTGCGGCCACGTACAACTCGCGCAGCGCAGTTGACTCCGGCTCGGGACCGTGCCACCACGCCGGGACAGTCCGACCACCGGAGGCTCCCCGGCGGCCGTCGTTGCCGGAGTCGTAGACCAACGGCGTTCGAACCATCGCGTTGTCCTACTTCAGGAGGAGCGCTGGGTTCTGGGCCGACAGCGCTCCGGGTGCGCGCGCTCCTCTTCGATGCGAGCGGCCAAGGCAGGGTTGGCTAGGAAGGCGGCCTCGGCCTGGGTGAGGGCGACCGCGGGCTCGAAGATGAGGGTGCCGTCGCCTTGCTCGTGGACTAGGTACCGCAGTGCTGCGGCGCTGCTTGGCGCGATTCGGATGCTGGCTCAGCGCACGATCGGCAGCAAGGTCTTCATCGGTGTCGGGGATCTCGGCCATAGTCATGGGTCTGCCTTGGGGATCAGGCGGCGAGGAGACGTTCGAGTCCGGCCGCTTGATCATCGCCACGCATCAGCGCACGAGCGCGCACCAGGTGATCGGCGGCGGCGATGAGTCTGTCGTGCTCGAGGGTCGGCGTCCCCCCGTTCTGCTCTCCGGTGGGGTAGTGGACTGCGAACCACTGCCGGACATGTGACCAGCTGTAGAGGGTCCAGCCGTCGGATGACATCGGTCCGGGAAAGCCGCCGGGTCCCCGTCGACCTGCCGCGAGCAGGCGCACACTCTCATAGGAGCGCTCGGTGCGTGCGGCGATCTCTCTGATTGTCACCAGGTCTTCGCTACACACCGAGTTCACGACCAGGTTGGCTGACTCGACGTCGCGCAGTGCCGAAACGAGCGCTTCGGCCAGGGACTTGGCTGCACGGTCAAATCCGAGCAGTGTCCGGGCCTGCTCGAGTTCCGGGGTGACGTCGTCGACCTGTTCGAAGAGCGCGTCGATCTCGTCGTCGCTCAACCGGTGGTCGATGACGTAGGTGAACTCGTACGTCTTCACTGCCCTTCCTCTTCCTGTTGATGGCGATGCTTGTGGTCGAAGCGATGAATCCGACGGGCGGTGTCCTCGGGGACTCGGGGCGTGGAGTGCAACGCCAGTTCGGCGTCGCACACAGTGCAGATCAGGGCTCCCCACCGGTGGCCCCGGTGAATCTCTACGACCTTGAGGCCTTGCCTGGCCGTTGCCTTCAACGCCGCTGCGATCGGTTTCTTCGGGTGCCGGCCACCGCTCACCATTGCTGTTGTGACTCTACAACACTTTGAGGTTTGCTGGGCGGTGCATCACGCGTGACGTTTCGTCGTGGTCCGGCCAGATCGTGAGGCCCGCCTTCTTGTAGAAGTCGATGAGGGCCGGATCTCGGGTTCGTGCGAGTGCCACCAGGTCCACGTCGGTTGGAAGGCGCGGGAACAGTTCGTCGCGTAGCCGGCTGCCGTGTCCGGCGCGTATGGGCCAGGCGGCGTAGTTCTCTATGGTCCAAACCTGATGGCCGCCTTGGTGGAGGTGGGCGATGAGTTGCTTGAGGGGCTGCCGGCGGTTGCTGCGCTCGCGACTGAATTCGCTCACCGCAACACAGAGCAGGGTGACCGGTAGGGCTGCGAAGAGCGCCCAGCTGATCACGGGACTGACGAGCGCTGCGAGGATCAGCGCGGCGAAGTAGACGCTGAAGATCAGGGCCCACCAGCCGGCCATCAGTTTCGCGTGCCGTCGCAGCGGTGGCGGGGGGTCGGGACGGATCACGACGAGGGCGTGGCGATGGCAGCTGGCCAGGTATTCGATGCGGGCCAGCAGTAGTGGGATGTAGACGAAGGCGGCCATGACGGCGGCCGTGTACATGGCCAGCGGTCGCGGCCAGCTGGCAGGTGCGAAGGCGCGAGCTGATGCCCATCCCAGCTTGGGAATTTCGCGGGCGTGCGGGCGCAAGTGCGGGGGGATCAGGGTGAGCATCGATCTGTGTCGCGGCTAGGCGAAGCTCAGGGCGATTTCGGTCGGGTCGAGCAGTACTGGCGCCGCGCTGGTCTGGGCGCCGCCGACCTCGCCGCTTACGGTCACGCGGAGGCTCACCTCTATCGCGTCTTCTGGGGCTTCGAAGACGTAGACGTCGCCGTCGGCGGTGGTCACTGGGATGGGCTGGCCGTCCCCTATCACCAGGGACAGCATCTGTTCTGTGTCGGCGGGTGAGAAGTATCCGACGACGCCGGAGCACTGATCGCCGACTTCGAAAGAGTCGAGCTCGACCGCGACCCAGGTGGAGCCATCGGGTGCCCAGCTGGACCCGGTGAGCCATGGCACGCGGTAGGCGGTGACAACGGACCCAGTCGTGGTGATTGCGCACTGCTCGGCGGCGCCGTTGTAGTCGGTGTAGGGCACCGACGCTGACACCTCGATCCGGTTCCCGTCGACCGGATCAATGCGGTTGGCGGCCCCGTCGTAATACGCGGCCGCGCCTGTAGAGGTCCTCTCTCCGGTGCGGATGTCCAGGCTCTGGGTGAGTCCCTCGAAGGCGACCAGGAGGGAGACCTCTTCGGCGTCATCGGCGACGCTGACGATGATTATTCCCTCGGCGCGGCCGCCGACATAGACATCGGTGAGATCCCCGACCGTTTCACCCTCGACGGCAACAGACACAGCCGGCTCGGAACTGGGAGCTGCGGCGTCCGGATCGTTCTCGACCAGGAAGGCCGCGGCTTGGAAGTGGTGGCCGTCGGCGGGGCGAAGATCTGAGGGCCCGGATCCGCTCGGGGAGCTGGGGGCCGGGCCTAGGAGATCGGCGGGTACGGATGCCAGGGTGCCGACCGTGCGAAGAGTCAACGTGCCTGACGGGATGGTCAGCTGATGGTCCAGGTCGACGTCGACGGTTTCGCCGTCGATTGGTAGTTGCCGGTTGGTGACGGTTAGGTATTCGGAGTCGGCCGCCGGCAGATCGGCCGCCGGATCGGGCAAGGCGTCGCCGCCACCGCAGCCCGCCAGCAACACAAAGGATGCCGCGGCGATAGATGCCCAGCGAATCCGAGCGGGAGCCCTGAATGCGGTGCGCCTGGACTCGGGTGCTGCGCTAACAAGCGGTGCGAGTGCGGTTGTCGTCTCCGGTGTCGCCGTCACGCTTGATCATTTCCCATGCGCGCAGTGTCACATCCCAGACTGACCGCCCGCCACCGTTGTCACACGCACATCTTGAGCGGCCCCAGGCCAGGCGCCGGCCGAATTCCTGGACGATGTTGTCGCCCGTGCCTGTCGAGATGCACGTAGTGGTGATAGGTGAGGAGCCCGATCTGGCGGTCGCCTCGAAAAGTGAGCAAGAGGTGCGGATTGTGGAGAACGCGATGCTAAGGGTCTTGCTGCCTACGCTGTGCGCATGCTCAGCCGAGGGACTGACACCACGTCTGGTCCGCTGCATCCATGACGCGAAGAGGAGCCGGCTGTGCCTGATTGGCTGACCTGGGCGGGCCCTGTTGCGCAGATCCTCATCGCGGCGGTCGGGGTATTTGCCGCGTGGCGGGTGGGCCGTGGCGCCGCGCGCAGTTCTGACCGAGCGGTTTTCACCACCCGGCGCGAGCACGCGATCGAGCTGGCGACGTCGGACGACCCCGACAAACAGTTCATCGGAGCGCTGCTGATCGAGGAGCTGGCCAACAGCGACCTGGCCAGCCCAGCGGAACTGGCAACGATGGCAGCCATCTCAGGTGCGCTGGCCAGTGGTGAACTAAGCGCCAAGCCCGACCAGACCGAGGACCTCGATCCCGACAAAACCCCGGACGGCCTCGACGAGCTCGAAGGTTGACAAGGTCTGGCAGCATCGCGCTGTATGAGTCAGACTCAACCTGAAGTTCCACCCAACTAGGCAGAGCGCCGGAGGTTGTTGATGGCAAAGCCAGTCGCCGACGCCTCCCGTAGGGCGGCGGCCCCTGCGTCACAGCGGCTCCCGGCGAAGACAATCCCTCGAGAGCGGATTGCCGGCGCGAGAGCCTTGGTCGCAGTAAACAAGGCGCGCAAAATGCCGACGGAACAGTGGGTCCGGGATCTAGCGGCCCAGCCGCTCAGCATCGATTAGTCCGCCCGTGGACCATGAGGCCCGGCACCCGGTCTAGCTCGGCGCAGCGTGTCGAACAGGCGGCGCCCCGTCGCTGTTGAACGCGACTGCACTACGTGCTTCGGCGGGAGTGCGGGGAGGTCGCTGAGCAGGAGAAAGCCGCCTTGCTGGACGAAAAAGGCAATCTCGTCTGCGACCTCCGCGCGGCGAGCGTCGACGTCGGCTTGCTGGCGGGGCGTCAGCCGCTCACGTCTGAAGGGGGTGTCCATCTGCTGGATGGACAGTCGAGCCGCCCGGGCGCACTGAAGGCCTGCTGAGGCCCAGATCTGCCGGCCGGTGCGTCCATCCTCGTCTTGGTATTCGGTTGGGCCCTGGCTTCGGAATGCGTGGAGTTGCTCGATTGCTGCCGTGAGCTTGCGGCTAGCGGCCCGATTGTCGCGATCGCGGAGGTCCATGCCGGCACGGTAGATCGGGGACGGCCTTAGTGTCGCGTTGGAGCATCGGGCGGATCGTGGTGGGCGACCGACGCGTTCTAGCAGGAAGGACGAAGAGGGCAGATGGCGAGCTCTGATCCGGTCTACTTTCACCTGCCGGGTATCCCCGCCGAGGACTGGGAGACTAGCTATGCCGCTCTCGCCGCGGCCTGTGGCGCGGAGGCTTTGCCCCCCGACCGGCGCATCCGGAAGATCGTGTTCATTCACGACGGTGTGGAGTGGACCGCTGAGGTAGGTCGGCGCCGTCAGGGCGTCGATGTCCGGCCAGCACGCTCCCGTGGCCGGCGGCCGGCGCAGCAGTCCATGTCCGGGAACACGATCGTGGCCATCTTCGCCGGTCCGCCGTGCCACCTCCTCTTCGAGGAGCCGCGCGAGGGCCGCACAGCGTGGGCCAACCCTCAGTACTGCGGCGAGCCAAGCAAAGTGACCCTCTTCGACACCTGAGTGGACGGGCGGCGTCTCTCACTCGTGCCTGCTTGTGGACGCACGCCTGAAGCGTCGGTTGTGCGTGATATCCATGAATGGTGACCAACAGTCTGGGACCAGATCCCGCTGTGATGCTGTGGTTGCTCGACGGTGAACGTGCCAAGCCACGCCGCCCCGACCGGCGGGGTCAGCGCCCGGCGGTTCGGACTGAAGTGACCGCGGACAGTTCCCTGAGCGCCTTGGAGTGGGTGATACACGGACACAGACCCGATCTGAGCGAGGAAGAGGTCACTCTTCGGGCCTGGGAGTGGACCAGTGCTGGGATCGAGCCAGATTCGGCTGTTGCGTGGCTCGCGGGTGGAGCTTGGCTCGGCGATTGCGCCGTCTGCGCGAAGTTCGAGGCTGCGAGTGTCACCCCGCAAGTGGCCTTCCTTGAGGCGCTAACAGCTGGCGGGCGCCGGACAGGGTCGACGTTCTTCGCCCTAGTCAAGGGCCGGGAACTCGTGGTTGAGGACGTTCCGCGGATCGTCGGGCGGCGTCGACGGGACGTGTCCTAGTCGTTCTCCGCTTGTGCCCGCGGGGCTTCGGCGTCAGTGACTGGGCATCCCCAGGTCGCTGTGTTCGGTGACGAGTTTGTGGCTGATCTTGAGAACTTCGGCGACGTCTGTGGGCGTGGGCGTTTCGCCTCGATGTGTCGTCGCGTTTCGGGCTGACGTCACCTTCTGCAACTCGGCCTTGGTTGCGGCCAGATCAGGCCGCAGCGACGGGACAAGGTCTGCTAGTCGGCCGAGTGTTCGCATTTCTCCGAGTAGGGCTGTCTTGCTGGGGCGGGCGAGACTGTCGAGTGCCCGGCCGAGCTCGTTGCTGAGCACGACCTCCACGGCGGTAGCGGCGTCGAGAACTGCGCGGCGGGTGTCGGTGCGGGCGAGTGCGGCGCGGGCGTCTCGCATCAACAGGTGCTCGGTTGCTGGCCTGCGGTCGGCGGCGACCTGTTCGAGCGCCCAGGCCCAGAGTGGCATTGAGAGGGGCCGGAACTGCGGCCAGTTGAGTTTGATTTGGCCAGGGGCCTTGAATTGGTCGTCGCTCCACAGGAATAGGCCTTCGGCCGGGAATTGCACGTCGTAGGAAGGGTGCCTGTGGTTGAGGTCTTGCTGGGTGAGTACTTCAATCCAGGAACGGAGCGCGTCGAACCAGTCGTCGATTCGATCGAGGAGGGTGTAGGCGAGCCCTGCGCGTCGATCGCCTTTCTCGAGGCGGTGGGTTGGCAGGTCTCGGTTAGCCGACGGAGACGCTACGAAGGCAACGCGAGTCAGGGCAATGGACCGCTCGTCGTCCTCCGTGGCGTACTCAGTGACCCACGGTTTGTCCGCGAGCTTCTCGTTGTCGCTGGGGACGCCGGGCAAGCTTGGCGATAACGTAATGTCGAGGAGCGGATCCCCGGCCACGGGAACGGGTGTCAACACGTCGAAGTGGAGCGGTCCGGCTCCGGTTCCCAGTCTGGTGTCTAGGACATCGGGCGTGACCCAGATGTGTTTGGGCAGGTCATAGATCGCGACAACGTCGCCAGCATCCACTATCAGAAGCTATCAACGCATATCGCTATACCCTAGCCGTATGGCACTATACGAAGTATGTCTAGCTCCCCGCCGGCGTTGCTGCCGATCTTCCGCTCCGACGCGCAGGCCCGGATCCTTGCCTGGCTACTACTGGCACCTGAGCGCGAACAGCCAATCTCGTCGCTGGCTCCGGTCGCTGGGCTGGCTCAGCCGAACGCCCTGCGGGAAGTGAACCGGCTAGTGGAATCCGGTCTGCTGCGCGAGCGCCGGGCCGGTAACACTCGTTTGGTGGCCGCGAACACCGAAAGCCCCTACTTCGAGCCCTTGGTGCAGATCCTCGGCCGGGCATACGGGCCCGAGCACACCGTGCCGCAGGAGCTCGCCGACGTGCCCGGCATTGACCGCGTGGTCATCGTCGGGTCCTGGGCGCAACGCTTCCACGGAGAGACGGGTCCTCCCCCGCGTGACGTCGACGTCGTCGTGGTCGGCGCCCCGGATTCACGGGCTCTACGCCGCGCCAACGCCCGCCTCGAGGAGAAACTCGGTGTCCCCGTGCAGCTGACGGTGGTCTCGCCAGCGGAGTGGGAGCAACAGTCCTCCGGGTTCATCCAGGACGTGCGCAGCCGTCCGCATCATCAGGTGTTTGACCGGGCGGGTGCCGTCGGTTGAACGCGGCCCGAGCTTCCCTTGCCGAATTGCTTGCCGAGGACTCGATCGAGCGTGTTCCAGTCGATGCGGACGTTGTCGGCAACCTTCTGCGTCAGGCTGGCAACCATCTGCGGACCGCCAAGGCCGGTTCCGCCGGCGGGGACAACGAGGGCGCCTTTCAGCTTGCCTACGACGCTTGCCGCAAGATCTGTCTAGCGCTGGTCTTGGCCATGGGCCTTCGACCCAAAGGTGATGCCCCACACGTGACCACTTTCAAGGCGGCCGCCGCTATCGCCGACAGTTTCGGGGCGGCCACATTGGTCAATGACGCCGGCAACCTCAGGTATGTGCGGCACGGTGCTGAGTACCGCGCCGAGACTGTCGGCGGCACGGATGTGCAGGACGCGATAGGCATTGGCGAGGAACTCCTCGAGGCGCTCAGCCCTCGGGTGGAGCAGATCATCGATGCTTCGAAGTGAGCTTCGGAGATCGTGCGCGTTGGCTTGCACGGCCCGGGTTTCCGTCCACAATGGACGCGGCAATGAAGTGACCTTCGCCCTACAGCGCTCGTGACCGATGTCTTGTTCGGGTGATGGGGGGCGTTGTAGGCGGCCGCGCGCGACGCGGATGCGGCATGCTCCCGTCGTGCGCGTCACCAATTTCTTGCCCGAGGAGTTCCGGGCAGCCAGGGTGGCGGCGAAGTGGAGTCAGGAGCGGCTGGCCGAGCAGCTCGGGGTGGACCGCACGCTGATCGCGCATTGGGAGTCCGGACGTCGCTCCCCCGACGTGGATGTCCTAGACGCCTCGGAGGTGCTGTTCGGGGTCTCTGCAGGCTCGTTGCGGGGCGCTCCCGAAGTCGCCGCCAGTGAGGGACTGGGCGCGGTGCGGCTTGGGCGTTCGCTGAGCCAGGCGGAGGTAGCGGAGCGGCTGGGGTTGAGCCGCAGCGGGTACGCGGGGATTGAGCGGGGCGAGTTCCGGATCTCGGCTGTTCAGGCTTCCAGGTTGGCCGAGGTGCTCGGAGTCGACGTCGCGGTCGTAACGGAGGCGGCAACGGTGAATTGGGCCAAGGGGGACGGCCGGCGTGGGTCGAAGCTGGAGCGGCGACGCGGGCGGCGACGCGAACTCGCCGGCGAGCGGGCCAAGTAGCCCGGGTCGGCCACGCCGTGCGTCAGCCGGTGGTCAGCTCGAGGACGGGGCCGGGCGTGAAGGATCTGGCGGAGCAGGGTAGGTCAGGGCCGTCACCGCCCACCGGTTGTTGGAGCGGCGGCCGGCGGGGTGGTGGCTGCGGCCAGCCGGTCACGTAGGGCTGTGAGAGCTGGAATGAGGGCCGTTATGGCGTGGGTGGCGTTTGGGTCCACGTCGATCTCGATGAGGACCGCCTGGGCTCGGTGAGCCCGTTGCAGGGCCCAGTCGATGTTGGTGAGGGTCGCGGCGACGTCGGGGTGCATATCGGCCCCCTCCGGGTGGGTGGCTTCGTCTGGTCTAGGCACCGTAACGGCGGGTGGCGATCGCAGGTCCTGACGGACGCTCCGGGTCGAGGTCGGGAAGCTGGATCTGGGCGGGGGTGATCGGCTCGGGGTATTGGTCCCAGATGTGGCCGTCGAGCTCCCTTCCACCGGCCTTGGGGCTGCGGCCGGCGTACTGCTTGAAGAAGAACGCGACGCCGGCCATTACGCACCGGTCGCGCAGGTCGCGGACCCAGTCCGGGTCCATCTGGCGGTGTCGTGGGCCGCTTTCGCCGCCGGCGATGACCCAGTCGATTCCGGTCAGATCCAGGGAGGGCAGCGGGCCAAGGAGCGGCTCGCAGGACAGGAAACGCACGGCAGCAGGAGTCTCGCGGAGGGCGTCGGCTCGCCACACGTACTTGTCTGACTCGATCGAGGTTCCCAGCCACACGTTGGGCAGCGGCCAGTGCTGGGCTGGTACCAGCTGGGCTCGGGAGGGGCCCTGCACGAAGAGGTCCCCCCATTTGTCGATGACCAGGTCGTGGAAGTCCCTCGAGGCGAGCAGTGCGCGCATTCTGGCGTGCCGTTTGGTGAGGATCTGGAACTGGTGCGCGGCTGAGGAAGCCATGACCGCGAAGATCTGGCCGATGTAGTCGGCGGGAATGTCGGCGTGGAACAGGTCCGCCATGCTGTTGACGAACACCTTGCGGGGGCGCCGCCAGTGCAGTGGCTGCCCGAGCCGCTCGGGGCGGAGGGTGACCGCGAACCCGTTGGGGTAGGCGGGGGTGCCGGCGAATCGGTGCGCGAATGACTCGGCGTAGCAGTGGTCGCAGCCGGGCGAGACCTTCGTGCAGCCGGTGACCGGATTCCACGTTTCGTCGGTCCATTCGATCTTGGACCCTGACGCCACGGCTCAGACTCCGGTCAGGTGCATGACGGTCTGGGCTGAGGCGGGTTGAGCTCTCTCGTCGCGTGACATGTCAGTCATGGCGTGGTCTCTGGGGAGTCGCCGGACTTGCGGGCCAGTTTCGGCATTGCGAGTGCGTGGTAGATCTTGGCCGCGGGCCCGCGGTCACTGGCCGCCAGAAACGCCGAGCGCACGAGGAATAGCACGGCAGCGAA
>Ga0136614_10001982_pt1 | contig 12494 bp, 9 predicted proteins | sample AntDrymUQ2792106_2_FD_106643 | JGI IMG/M metagenome (GOLD analysis project Ga0136614, IMG submission 106643) | Polar desert sand microbial communities from Dry Valleys, Antarctica - metaG UQ279 (21.06) | ecosystem: Environmental > Terrestrial > Soil > Desert | place: Antarctica: Dry Valley...
CGGCAAGATGGGCATCCGCGCCGGCAACACCGGCTATTTCTCTCTGCAAGACGTTCGCGTGCCGCCTGAGAATTTAGTCGGCGAAGAAGGCGAAGGCTTTAAGATCGCGATGTTCGCTCTGGAACAAGGCCGCTACACCGTCGCCTCCGGCGCAACCGGCATTATCCGCGCCTCGCGCGATGCCTCCGTCAAGTACGCGCTTGAACGCGAGACCTTCGGCACGAAGATCGCCAATCATCAATTAGTAAAACAAAAGATCGCCCTCATGGAAGCCGACTATCAGATGTGCCACCTCCTCTGGCTCCGCGCGGGCTATTTGAAGAACACGGGCCAGACGAACGCGAAAGAAACCTCACTCGCCAAATGGCAAGCCACCATCCGCAGTGAAAAAGCGGCGTCGATGGCAATCGAAGTTCACGGCGCGAACGGCTACTCAAACGATTACCCGGTCGAGAGATACTTACGCAACTGCAAAGCGGCAGTCATCTACGAAGGCACGCGCGACATCCACACGCTCATGCAAGCCGACTGGGCGCTCGGCTTGAAGAAAGAGAAACCGGCGCGCCAGACTCTGCCGCCCTACCGACAGGCTGAGACGCGCGAAAGAATGGCGGCTGATTAAGTACACCGTAAATTAAGTTTTCAGGCATCGAGCATTAGCCGCGCAAACTTGGTGGTACTGCCGGTTGAATTTAGTCCGGGCGGCTTCGAGTGAGAACTGCCAGTTGATTTTGGCGACGGTGTGGTAGTTGATGTTCAAGCTCTCGGCGCGTACCTGTCCAGTGCTACCGCGCTTGAGTTCGAGCAACGCCGTGGCAGGGTTGACAACTGTGGCGCTGCGTTCGCCTTTCGCCACTAGGGATTCTAAAGAGTGCTGCTCGGCAGTGGTTAGGTGGACGAGTTCTTTTCTGATGCTCTGTCGTGTTAAGCGTTTGAGAAGAAAGCGCAAGCCAACTTGATTTACCGAGTACTTAGCCTCAAGGTCAGCGTTGTCCCATGTGTGCTTACCGCCTCGTGCTGAAGCTCATTCTTGGTTAGTGCCGATCTGATCGAACAGCTCGTTTCCGATTGGATACTTTTGCCAATCCTTGTAATCAAAGTGCCACCACTCAGCCTCATACACGGTGAAGCCCTCCGCTTCCATCGCGGCGCGCAGGAGGTTGCGATGCCAACGCTGCAATGAAGCGCCGCCGGGATAATCCGGGTGCGCGCGCCCGGTCGTCTCATCGTAGGTACTCACCATTTCCACCGGCTGCCCTGTTTGCAAAACATGAAGGGTCTAGGTCAACCGCCGCGCCGCGATTATGACGCGAGCCTTTCGCGGGATCGGCGACGAAGAGCTTCTTCTCAGCCGGCGTCGCGTCCCAGAACACTTTGGTCACATACCACGGTCGGTAGGCGTCATGCACGAGCAGCTCATAACCCATCCGTCTCACCTGACGATTAACACGGACGAGCGCTTCTGCCGCCGGACGCTGCAAGAAGGCGCGCGGCTCGGTGTAGAAGACAGTGCCGAATAAATTATTGGTGGTCGCGTAGCGGATATCGAGCTTGATCGTTGGATCGAGTTTGGTGAGTTCCACTAAATCCGGCCCGCGAAAGTCTCCACTCTCTTTCGGCGGCTCGCTTGAACAAGACACAAAGTCTCCCGTCTTTTTCGAGAATGTAGAGAATGCCATCATCCAGTCCGTACTCACCGATCAATCCACGCCAACGCGCGGGAGCGGGTAAAGGTTTAGCTTGTCCGGGCGCGCTTGATTGAGCGAAGAGTTGTGGCGCATAAAGAATTGCAGACTGGTCCCCCGCGCTCGCCGCGTTCGGAGTGTGCGCGTGTGATGAAGCCAGCACGATGAGAGTAAGGATTACTGTTTGCTTGAGTAGCGCCTTCATTCTGATTCTTCTTTCACCGAACTTTGTTCAACGCTCTCGCTTTTCCGACGCCAGATTAAGTAGGCCGGCGCGCCGAGCAGGACGATGCCGAGTCCGATCCCTGCGCGCGCGGGTTGTGTGGCGATGGTGTTCAAAGCGAGGGCGGCGGCAGCAATGATGAACAGCAGCGGCGTCAGAGGGTAGCCGGGGACGCGGTAAGGCCGCACGGCTTCGGGCAAGCGTCTCCGATAGACGAAGATACTGGCCGCCGCCAGCGCATAGAAAATCCAGCCGATGAAGACTACGTAAGTCAGCAATTGCTCGAAGGTTCCGGTGACGGCGAGAATGGCCGACCAGACAGCTCCGGCAATGATGGCGAAGGCCGGTGTTTTGAATCGCGGATGCACTTCGGCCAAGCGTTGAAAGAACAAGCGGTCGCGCGCCATCGCATAATAAACGCGCGGCGAAGTGAGCATCGTTCCATTCGCCGCGCTGAAGATCGAGATCAGAATCATGATCGCAATCAGTTTCGCCGCCGCCGGACTCACCACCGTTGAGACGGCGGTCGCAGCAAGACGGTCTGAGTCGGCAACGCCCGTCGCTCCCAGCGCGGCGAGATAACCAAGGTTGGCAAGTAAGTAAATTCCGACGAGTGCCGCCGTGCCGAGCACTAATCCGAGCGGCAGGTTTCGTTTCGCATCGATTACTTCGCCCGCGCTGTAGGTGACAAACTGCCAGCCTTCGTAAGCCCAGAGGACGCCGATCATCGCCAACCCGAAGCCGGAAGCGAGCGACCCACTGAACTGTGCGGGCCAGAGCGCCGGGCCTGATCCCTGAAACCCTCGTCCGAGCCAGAGCAGGGCGACGCTCATCAACAGGATGCCGAACACTTTCGCGGCGGTCGTCCAGTTTTGCAAATCGGCGCTCGCGCGCGTGCCGAACACATTGACCAACGTCACGACGGCAATCATCAGGACGGCGATCAGCTTCGCCAAGCCGGGTGTGAGCGGTACGATCTCGCCGAGGTAGGCGCTGAACGCGACGGCCAGCGTCGCCACCGCGCCGCTGCTGATGACGAAGAAGAGCGTCCAGCCGAAGAGGAAAGCGGGAAATCTGCCGAAGCAATCGCGGATGTAAACGTAGAGGCCGCCCGCCGCCGGTTTCATCGCGCCGAGTTCGCTATAGGTCAGCGCGCCCAAGAGCGAGAGCGTGCCGCCCACGAGCCAGACCAGCAGGGCCGGGAGAATGAAACCATCGACTTGACGCAGCACCGCGCCGGGGACGAGAAAGATGCCTGAGCCGATCACTGAGCCGATGGTCAGCAAAATCAGATCACGCAGTCCGAGCGTGCGCGGTAAACTTGTCATGCGATGCGACCCCTCATGATCTGTATAGATTAAATGCGAATCGATTCAGGCGCGTTTAATTCTCTCGTCCGCACCGTTGTCGATCATCAGCGGCTTGATGTGAGCCGGACGGTTTCCCGTCTGACCGTCAGGGCCTCAATGCGCGCTTCATTAACTTCATAGCCGATGCCGTGACCTGTCGGCGCTGTGATCGTGCCTTGGCGGCTCACCGTCACCGGCGGTTCGATGATGTCCTCTTCCCAGTATCTCTCCGAGGCCGAGACATCTCCGGGCAGGGTGAAGCCGGGCAGCGTTGAGAGGGCGATGTTGTGCGCGCGACCGATGCCTGCTTCGAGCATTCCGCCGCACCACACGGGCACATCATGTTCTTGCGCGAAAGATTGAATGGACTGCGCCTCGCTATAACCGCCCACGCGCCCGAGTTTGATATTGATGATTCGACACGCGCCCAACTCGTGCGCGTGGCGCGCGTTCGTGAGACAGACGATTGACTCATCCAGACAGATCGGCGTGTGCAGTTCCCGCTGCAACTTGCCGTGATCGACGAGATCGCCGGGCGCTAGCGGCTGCTCAATCATCAAGAGATTGTAATCATCAAGCCGCTTGAGCAACGAGGCGTCCGTCTCGATCCTGTAGGCAGAGTTAGCGTCAACCGAGAGCGTAATGGCAGGAAACTGTTTGCGGATGGCTTCTACTAACTGAACATCTTTCCCCGGTTTGATTTTGATTTTGATTCTTTGATAACCGCTCTCAACCTCGCGGTTGACTTTATCGAGCAGCGCCGCGGTCGAATCCTGTAAGCCGATGGAAACTCCGCAGGTGATTTCCTCGCGCGTTCCCTTGATGTGTTGCCAGAGGGGGGCCTGAGCGATTTTTGCTTCCAAGTCCCAGATGGCCGCTTCGACCCCGGCCTTAGCCATGCGGTTTTCCCGAATCGGGCCCAGCGCCGCGTTCACCTGCGAGGCGCTCTCGACGCGGGCCGCCGCTAAGAGTGGCGCGACATATTGAGTTGTCATTAACCACGCGGTGTCAATCGTCTCGTGATTATAGAAAGGATTCTCGCCAGCGACGCACTCGCCATAACCGGAGGCTCCGTCTTTGTCGAAGACTCTCACGACAAGGATGCGCCGCCGCGTGGTGCGACCGAAACTGGTCTCGAACGGAGCTTTGAGCGGCAGTTCGATCTCTCTCAGTTCGATTCTCTCTAGTTGTAATTTCATCCGCTCACTCACCTTCAATAATTCGAGCTGAATTTTAGTAAATTTCCCGCCAAGGCGAACCAGAGGAAGCCGAGACACGCCAGCACAAAGAGTGTGGCTTGGAGCTTGCCCCAGATTCTCTTCTCCCGATTCCGCCAAGATTGGATCGCGTTATAGAGTACGACCAGCGTTCCAATCGCTCCGAGAACGCCGATCACCTGAGCCAGATGAAACCAAGTATTCCCGCGATCACTGAGGAAATCGAAATGCGTCGAGGCATAGACAACCAGACCGAGCATCGCCGCGATAAAGATCAGATTGAGCGCAAAAACGATCCACACACCGATCCGCAGTCGCCGCTCCATCGGCGTGAGCTCCAGCTTGTGACCGTAGTGTCTTCTCACCAGCCATGCGATTGGAGTCAACACCAGTGTGAGCAGCATAATCAGCAGCGAAATTCCTAAGACCGGTAAGAGCAGACGCTTATTCTCCCACAGCCCCACGCGTTGAAAAGTAAAAACCGGGAAGGACCAGAGCATTTCCATGCTCCCGCTCTCAGTCCGGTCGCGCTTGAAGATCAGAGTCTCCTGCCCGTTGACCTCACGAAATGTCATGGGAGCCACCGCCTTCCAGCGTTTGGGCTTCCCCGTCGGGTCCGTAAACGCAGAGACCTCAATCGTTCCGTCTTCAGCCGCCGAGACGGTGGCTCCCCCAATCAGTCCAAACGCCTTCAAGAACGATGTTTCGCTGCGGAGGCTAAAGATATATGTGCCGCTGACGGCTTGAGCGGCTTCTTTGGCACTGTCCAATATCGGCGCGGCAGAAGGCGTGTAGGGAAAATAACGGTCAAGAAACGCTTCCCAGAGTATTGTTCGCGGCGAGATTTCTCCCTTGCCCCCGCTGTTATAAGAAATGAATAAGCCGATGCCCGCGTCTGGAATCAAGTGCAGGTTACTGTGGAAATACTGGGTATCGCCGGCGTGCCAGAGGATGCGGTGTCCGTTGCTTGATGCATCAAGGAAGCCGTAACACATCGCGTTGGCAGCATCATCTAAAGCGAACAGTCGGCTGTGCATGAGACGCACCGTCTCCGGGCGCAAGATGCGGGCGTCGCCGAGCTGCCCGTCTTGTAGGTGCGCGATCATGAAGCGAGCCATATCGGCGGCGGTGCTGCTCTGGCTTCCGGCGGGAAATGGGCGGACTACTTCAAACGGCTTTGGTTCATCGGATGCCAGTAGATAACCATTGGACATGTTTGGAGCCAGCGCGGGCGGAAGAGGCTGAACGAAAGTTGAATGAGTCATGCCGAGCGGCTGGAAAATGTTCTGCTGGATATATTCACTGAAGGGCTGACCGGACACACGTTCGACGATATATCCGGCGAGCGCCGCCCCGTAGTTTGAGTAAGCCGGAGTCGTTCCCGGCGGATAGATTCGCGCCGGGATGTGTGTCTTCAGGTATTCCCCAAGATTGGGGCTTTCAGAGCCGGTGGTGAACGAATCTTTAACTTGCGCCTCAAAGCCCGGAGTGTGCGTCAGCAAGTTCTTCAGCGTGATGGGCTGCCCGTAGGCATCGGGAATCTTGAAATCGAGGTAACTGTTTACGTCGCGGTCGAGGTCGAGCTGGCCCTGTTCGGCCAACTGCATGACCGCCGTCCAAGTAAACAGCTTGGCGACGGAGCCGGTGCGGAACAACGTCTCTTCCGCCGATACCGGCTTTTTATTCTTAACATCTGCGTAACCGTATCCTCTGGCGAACAGAAGTTTCCCATCCTTGACGATGGCGATGGTCGCGCCCGCGATGTCTTCCCGTTCAAGTTGCTGCGGCACAATACCGTCGAGAAAAGCCTCGACATCCGCAGCCGTCAATTCATGGACGCCGAAAGGAGTTCTGTCCGCCGTTAGTTGCTTAGTTCCTTCTTTGGTCGGAGTCTGTGGCAGATTTGGAACTTGTCCCCACACGGACGAGGAGAGAATCAAACCGAGCATGATTAAAGCCGTCGATTTTCTCACAATGCTGTCTCCTGTATTTTCAGGTCGTTGTCTGCCTCAAGCGAAACTTACGAGATTGGGACAATGAGAAACGGACAAGATTGACAGGATGGACAGGATCAGGAAGTAAAGAGGCGCAGTGCGTTGTCTCTTTCATTCTGTCAATCCTGTACATCCTGTCCATTTCTTCTGCGGCTTGATTTAGAAGCATGTCGCGCAGGCTGCATATTTCATCTACTGCTTGGGCAGCAACACCATGCTCGGCCCGGAGCCTTGCACGAGAGTCAAGCTCTTCGGCTTGCCTTCGGCCATCTCGAATTGAATGAAAAAGCCGTCGGGCGCACCACCGATGCGAAAGCGTGTCGGGGCGACCGGCACGAGATCATAGACGGGCTGTCCCGGCACGACTGCCTTCAGCTTGCCGCCCACCATCTCGACGCTCACCTCGACGGGCGGAGCCTTTGATTCGTACTGGCCCGCGAATTTCTTCAGCTCTTCTTCACTCAGCGAAACGGCGGCGGTCGCAGTCGCCGTTTCGGGCGCGCGTTTGAACGGATAGTCCGCCACGCCCGGCAAATTTAAGATCGCGTTTTCTATTTTGCCCTGCGCGTTCAGCGCGAACGTGATGTACGCATTGGTCACGCCGGTGCCGCGAAACTTGGCCCGGAAGGTGTCGTAATGCCAGTGTTCCAATTCACTGGTGAAAGCCGGACCGAAACGGAAATTCAGCTTGCCGTTCTCGTGTGTCACCTTCACTTCGCCGTAGAGGTCGTTCTTGTACGTACCCGCATACTTCTCCCGTGCGTGCGTCGGCTGCGTGCCGGTGGCCCGCTCCGCCTCCTGCTTTTTCGCCGCCGCCTCGCCTTGCGCCTCAAATGACTTTACGGTCTTCAGCAAGTCCGCGCTCCAATCGCGCTGCGGCGCGGCCGCCAGATAGGCGTCGAAGATTTTGAACATGAGAGCCACCGGGAGGGTTGTGCCGTTCCGGTTGGTGAGGATGACCAGTCCGAGTTTTTCTTCCGGGATCATCGCCACCTGCGCCCTCATGCCGTCAATGGCCCCACCGTGTTCGACGAGCAGGCGGCCTCTGTAATCCGACAGGAACCAGCCCAACCCGTAATTCAGGAAATGAGCCTCCGGGTACAACAGCGAAAAGGGCGGCTCAACGCGCATCACGGTCTGCGACGTGTGCATCTCTTTGACCGCGCCGGAGCTGATGAGACGTTGATTCTGAAAAGACCCTTGCCCGAGTTGCAGCCGCACCCATTGGGCCATGTCAACGACGTTGGAATTGATCGAACCGGCGGGAGCGATGTTGTCAATGTTGCGCCAAGGAACCACTGTCATCTTGTCTTCAATTTCGGCATGAGGGGAGGCGACATTGTCAGACTCCTTCAAATCTCTAATGCTCGTGCCACTGGCGGCCATGCCGAGCGGAGTGAAAATGCGCTGTCGGATGAAGTCATCCCAACTCTTGCCGCTCACCCTCGCGACGAGTTGTCCGGCGGCCAAGTACATCAGATTCTGGTAGCCGAAGGTACTCCGCAGGCTCCACGTCGGCTTAAGGAAGCGGGCGCGGCGCAGAATTTCGTCGCGGTCATTCTCGGTGCCGTACCAGAGCAGGTCGCCGCGTTCGAGGCCGCTGCGGTGTGACAGCAGGTCGCGCACCGTCAACTCGCGGGTGACGTAAGGATCGTACAACTCAAAACCCGGCAGATACTTCGTCGCCGGATCATCCCACTTGAGCTTGCCTTCGTCGGCGAGCATGGCGACCGAGGCGGCGGTGAACGCCTTCGAGGATGAGCCGATGGCGAATAGCGTGCGCTCGTTGACCGGCGCGGGATCGCCGAGCTTTCTCACCCCGTACCCTTTCGCAAAGACCACCTGATCGCCTTTGACCACGGCAATCGCCACGCCCGGCACCTCCCAATCGCGGATGGCCTTGTTGACGTAGTCGTCAAACCCGCCGAGCGGCGCTTCCTGGGCGTAGGCGAGTTGCCCACTCGTTAGCATGACAAGCAGAAGTGCGATGAGCCAGATGTTTCGTCGTCGTTTCATGATAAATCCTCCAATTGTGTTGATAACTTCTGTCCTCGGTCTTGTTTGCTTCCAGCCGGAGACTGGTTGAGATTTCGTGTTGGAACCTAGACCGTCCAAATTTGTGCGAGTACTCGCTTGAAGTTTCCGCCGAGTATTCCTTCAATGTCCTTGTCGCTGTACTTCCGGCGGAGCAGCCCTTCGGTCAGATCAAACATCCGCTGTGGATGATTGAGACCTTCGATGTCGATCTTCTCGCGAAAGCCATAGCTCCCCTTGTAACTGGCGCGCAGACGCTTGTTCAGCTCCGGTGGCATCGCGTCGTAACCGTAAAGATCAACGTCGCTGCCGACGCCCAGATGCTCCGGGCCAATCAGCTTTGCCACATGATCGAAATGATCCAGCACATGCTCGATGGTCGTCGGCTCATCGCCTTTAACAAACATCCGCATGCCTGTGATTCCCATCACGCCACCGCCCGCGCCCACCTTTTTGATCGCCTCGTCGGTCTTCAGACGTGGGTGGCCCGGCACGAGCGCACGGCAGTTAGAATGTGTAATCAGCACGGGCTGTTTAGAAATCTCGAAGGCGTCAAGCGTGGTGCGGTCGCCGCAGTGTGACACGTCAACGGCCATTCCGACTTTGTTCATGCGTTCGATGATCCGGATGCCGAAGTCCGAGATACCTTCGTCGCGCCGCTCGGTCGCACCGTTGCCGATGAGGTTGCGCGAATTGTAGGTCAGTTGGGAGACGCGCTGGCCGAGTCCGCGAAAGAAGTCAACATCTTCGGGCGTGCGGAACTGACTTGAATTTTGCAGTCCCAAGAGAATGCCCACCTTGCCTGATTTTTTCACCCGGTCGAAGTCCGCCGCGCTATCGATCCGAATGAAGTGTTCGCCCTGATCGGCGATGAATCCATTCCATGATGCGAGGTACTTCAGCGTTTCCATGTAAGCATCAGTCCCGCCCAGTCCAATCGCCATGTGAAAGACGTTGATGCCCGAATCTTTGAATGGCTGAAGGTTGGCTGCCGTAAAACTTTCGGGGTCGGCAAACCACTTGGCCCCTTTGGCGAAGTCGAGCGTGAGCGCGGCAAGCATGTCGATGACGGTAGAGCGCTTGATCAGATCAATCGCTCGCGCCGAGTATTCGTTTGGCGAACCGGCAAAAACAAGGTAGCGCCCGCGATTGAACATCGGCACGGCGAGCGCGCCCACGCTGGCGACTGCTGCTCGCTTGAGCGCTTCGCGCCGTGTCAGCAGGTTTCTCTTTTGCTTCATACTCAAAGTGTGCTCTTGACTGCTCGTCATCTGAAATCAACCCTCTTCATTTTACCGCTAACGCCCTGCATCAGCCGCCGCGCCGGGCCGCCGCAGATAAAAGACACGCTGTTCGCGGCCGGCTGCATGCAGTTGTTAGATGGCGATCTCACACACAACTTACTCCTCACATGCTAGACGCTCTAGCGCTTCTCCTGAGACTCTAAAGACTGTCCACTCCTCCATTGGAATCGCACCTAAATTCCTGTAGAACCTGATCGCACTCTCATTCCAATCTAACACTGCCCATTCCATCTTGCCGCATCCACGCTCCTTCGCTAATCCTGCAAGATAGACCAACATCTCGCGACCGATGCCTTTGCCTCTCACTTCTGGCTTCACATACAAATCCTCCAGATAGAGACCTCTCCTTCCGACAAATGTGGAGAAGTTGTGGAAGAAGATGGCAAAGCTCACTGGCTCCTCTCGCAAATAGCCGATGATCGCCTCAGCCGCAGGACGCTCGACGAACAGCTCATCTCTAAGCACGTCTTCAGTAGCAACGACAACGTGAGATAAGCGTTCATACTCAGCCAATTTTCTAATGAAAGAGAGGATGAGCGGGACAGTTTCCTCAGTAGCATTCTTGATCTGGAAATCAGCGATGACAGAAGATGATTGCATGTTCTTTATTAATTGAAACTCACTTGAGCCATCTAACACATCTCTCATCAGACAAAATCATCAAGCCTTTTCCCTCGGCTGAGAGCATATATTCCGAGTCGCTGGTCGCCTCGACTCTGGCGAGAGAACTCCTCGACTAGATAGCCCGCCGCGATGGCCTCAGTGAAAGCCCAGCGCGTGGCCTCTCGCCACGCGAATGCCAACTCGCTGCTGCGCCGCTCCAAGTCGTTAATGTCCGCTGGTATCTCTATTAAAGCCTGCTCGTGTGACAATGCTACGGCCAAACCGTGACGGTGCGGCGAGTCGTCTGCTCCGAGTTGAACCAGCGGGACGGCGCGCTCGAATTCCAGTTCGACATTCGCCTGAGCGAGTCGCTCATGCACACGGCGGCTCGTGAGCAGCCATGTCACCCACAGGCGATCAGTGCCGTTGCGAAGCAGAAAACTTGCCGCATCATCGCCGTAGAAATTGATGAAATACTGATCGGAAACCACTCCCAGTTTGTTGAAGTTGAAATGTGCATTGAGGCTCTGCAACGGATCGAATGTCCACGTCATCACGTTGATGCCCTGCGCGAGGACGCGCTCGCGTTGCGCCAGTTTGAGCCGGTGTCCGAGATTGAAGTTGCGAAAGGCAGGCTTCACGGCCAGCATGTGCGAATGATGCGCCACAGTTCCGTGTTCGTAACTGACGAAGCCATAAGCGAAGCCGACTAAAGTTTCACCCTCGAATGCGCCGAGCAAAACGCCGCCCGCCGCTGTGGTAGCGACGAGATGCGTCAGCGGGACGACATCGAGATCGGGCAGTCCCCACACTTCCTGCTGTAGTTCTTCGACCGCGCGCATCTCCGCGCCCCCGTCAATGTCGCGGATAACTACGGTTGAGTTTTCGGTTACGGCAGGCATCGTCCGTGTCTCTTGACCTTCAGTAACAAACTGCGATAGCCGTTATAGATAACCGCTCGCTTTATTGAAGACGTTCACTTCGCATCCACACGCCAGTAATCCTCGCCCGAGAGCTTCAGGTGCATAGACCGACCATTGACCACATCTAAGAAGCGTATCCACTCAGGGTTGTACGGCGAATCGGCCAGCTTGAAAGTGTTGACATCCGCGGGCTCGAGCGGCAGGACGCCGTCCAACCAGAGCCTGCCTTTACGCTGCACTACACGGAAGCTGCCGATCCAAAGGCTGTCATTGCGGTAATGCCCTATGAATGCGGTCCACTCCTTGGGGAGAGTGAAGTTTCGCGGGCCAGCGTATTGTTGATTGACGTACCAATCGGCTCCGTGCGAAACCTCCGTGACCTTGCCCTCCTCACCTTTGTCACGTCCGAAACTGATGAGGAAGCGGTCGAGATCAGAGTGCTGCGCCAGAAACCCCGGGCCGGTCGTGGATTCCAATTGCAGACGCTGTCCCTTGTGGAGCAGAAAGAGTCTGTCACCCTCAGCCATGAACTCCATCTTCCTGCCTTCAGGGGATGTGAAGACGCCGGCGTATTCTTCCGCCTTCTCGATTTTGCCCGGCAGCTTAGGTAGCGGCAGCGGCGGCAGCGTTTGAGTTGCGTTCGCGGCACGCATCGCTTTGAGTGCATACACCACAACCGGGTTCGGGCGATAACCCTGCTGCGCGTTGATCGAGGCGAAACCGCCGACGCCTTCGTCCAGGTCGACCTGCATGGCTGACATGAATGAGACCATGCCGCCGGTGTGGCGCGCGATGGTATGCCCGTCCAACTGATCAATGGCCAGACCGTAGCCGTAGCTGGCGGTCGGCCCGAAATCTGCGGCCTTGATGTGTGGTTTGACGAACAGGTTGAAACTCTCTTCTGAGAGCACGCGCCCCTTCGCCCCTCGGCCGCGATTCGCCAGCATGTTGACGTAGTAACCCATGTCGCGCGCGGTGGAGGCGATGCTGCCTGATCCCTTCTCAAAGATGAGCTGTGGAGCCTCGGCGAGTTTCCCGTTGCGCGGGTACGGGCGCTCGTCATGGTAGATCATGTAGTTGCGCGCCGTGCGGTCGCGGATGTCACCGTTGATGGTAGGCTCGGTGCTGCTCATGCCCAGCGGCTCAAGGATGCGCTGGCGGA
>Ga0136614_10001983_pt1 | contig 12491 bp, 14 predicted proteins | sample AntDrymUQ2792106_2_FD_106643 | JGI IMG/M metagenome (GOLD analysis project Ga0136614, IMG submission 106643) | Polar desert sand microbial communities from Dry Valleys, Antarctica - metaG UQ279 (21.06) | ecosystem: Environmental > Terrestrial > Soil > Desert | place: Antarctica: Dry Valley...
CTGGTGAAGCGCGTGGAGGTTGAGAAAGGTCGGGTGAATGTTGTATTCAGGGTAGACCAACGCCCTTTTGAACCAAGCCCCGCAAGGGGCATTTTGCAACATTGTAGGGGGCGTGATTGGCCCACCACGAGGCTCGATTGTTCCCGGTCCGCGCTTCGGTTGATCCATACAATCTCAAAAGGAACTTTGGCCCTTCCCCACTCGTAATGCCCGGTTGACAGACGGGGACGACCACCCGCGAGGGCGCTTTTCACGGCAGCAGGAAAAGGAAGGGGCGTAAGGTGGGGGCGGCGAAAGCATTGACCATCAACGAAGGGTCGGAGCTAGTCAGAAGGTGTCGCGCGGGCGATGGCGCGGCGTGGGAAGAGATTGTCTTAACCTACACGCGCCGCATTTTTAATCTTGCGTATCGCTTCACCTCACGCACGGACTCCGCCGAAGATTTAACGCAGGAAGTGTTCATGCGCGTCTACCGCTCGCTCGACCAGTACGATCCGAAACAGGGCGACTTGCAAAACTGGCTGATGCGTCTGGCGCGCAACCTAATCATCGATGACTACCGCCGACGCCAGCGCTCGCCGCACGACTCACAGGCCGAGAACCTTGAGGTTCACACCTATCATCTGCGCGCGGCGGGAGGTTCGCCGCAACGCGAGATGGAGCGTCACGAACTCGGCGAGCAGGTGCAGGCCGGGATTGACAAACTGGCGCCTGACTTGCGCACCTGCGTCATCCTGCGCGACATTGAGGAGTTGAGCTACCAAGAGATCGTCGATCTGCTGAAGATACCGGAAGGCACGGTGAAGTCGCGCATCAACCGCGGGCGGATTGAACTGGCGAAGATTTTGCGCCGCATGCGTGTCATCGCGATGAGCGACACCTGAACCGAAAAGTTTACGGCGTGAAAAGTTTACGTGACAGAGATAGGCCAGTGTAATTTCGCTTGACCGCTGATGTTAAAGCGTCAGTTGTGGCAACAGTCGAAATAAGTGGCTCGTCCCACACTAAAGCAGTCCGTCGTCAACGGCCTGACGACACTTGAGGGTTGATGGATTGAAACAGGAAAAGACATGTTGTGTGCTGATTTCGAAGATCGTTTAACTGACTACCTGGACGCCGCACTTCCAGCCGATCTGCAGCGCGCCTGCGCCGAACATGCGCTCCGCTGCCCGGTCTGCCACGACCTTTTAAGCGAAGTCAAAAACGCCATCCTTGAATGTCGCACCGCCACCCCGCCGCCTTCACCCGCGCTCGAAGCGCGCATTCTGATGCGGATTGCGCCGGAAACGGCGATGACCACCTGCGAAGAGTTCGAAGAACATCTCACCGATTATCTCGACGGCTTCTTGCCGGCACATCTCTATCACCGCTGGGAGCGGCACGCCGCGCTGTGTGCGAGATGCACGGAACTGCCGGGCCATGTAGTGCGCTCCATCGGCGCCTGCTGCTCTTATATCACCGAAGAGCGCCCCGTGCCGGACAGCCTTCACGAACGGATATTACGCGCGACGCTCGGTACTACGGACGCCGGGCAGGTGCGCGCGCCACTTGCCGCACGCCTGGCGGAGTGGTTGCGCGGCTGGCTCGACGACGTTGTTTCGCCGCAACTCGCCACCGTTGCCACGATGGTGTTGATCGCGGTACTCGTCGGCACGCACACCATCTCGGACGACGGCTCAATCGGCGGGATGTATCGCGCGAGCTTGCGACTCGCAGCGCAAACCTACGAGCACGGCGCACACACGGCCAAGAGTGCCGCGCTTTCAAACGACCTGAAGCGCGCGGTTGGACTTGGCGACAATTCCGGTAGCGGTTCGACCGACGCCGCTCCGCGCCCGGCACAGAGTCCTTCCATCCCCGCCCCGGACAAACCGAAATCCGAAACGAACGAACAACCTTAAGCTTTTGTGTATTCAGAGTGCGACAGCGGTACTGAATTATCCAAGACGGGGATTAAAGTAAGAAGTTGATGAACTGCGCTTATCACAACATGAACCGGGCAGTCGTGCAGTGCAGCGGCTGCACACGGCCTCTATGCCCGACGTGCGACCACCGGATTCGCGGCTTCCCTTACTGCCAAGACTGTATCGTTACCGGGGTCGAATTGTTGCAACGGCAGCAAGCGAGCGCGCGTGTCCCATCAACGACGGTCGTGCGCCGTAAGACTTCCCCGTTCGTCGCGCTGATGCTGTCGTTCGTTGTCCCCGGCCTCGGCGCGGCCTACAACGGACAGACATCGAAGGCGCTTGTCCATTTCACGATCTTTGCGAGCTTTATTCAGATGGCGACGGTGACGGATGGCGTCGCCTTCTTCATCCTCGGCTTCATCGGCACGTGGCTCTTTGCGGCCGTCGATGCGTGCCGCACCGCGCAACTGATCCGCTCGGGCCTCGCGCCCGATGCCGAGTCGGACGCGATTGCGAAACGCCTCTACGGGAATCCGCTGGCGTGGGCAGTGGTCTTAATCACGCTCGGTACAATCTTTCTGCTACACACGCTTTTCGGGGTGCGACTCCCCGTCCGCGAATTTCTTCCGGTGGTGCTGGTGCTGCTCGGAGCGTATATGCTCTTCGATTACTTGAGCGCGCGGCACAAGCACGAAGCCGGCAAATTCGACGCACGCCGTCCGCCGCCATCAGTCGTCAACAGCCCGCCGCTTTCCGCCGGCGTGACAAGACTTGGCACCGGCGAGTTGGTGACGCACGTGTCCGCGCGGGATGTCGGCGTCTGGCCGGTCGAGCCGCGGTGAGAGGTTTGGCAGAGCCTCCTCGTGCGTTCTCGCCATGCCGCACGCCTCTTTGCTATTATGAAGAGCCAGTTGAGAATGTTGTCGGAGGTGTGACAGGGTCTGATCCTCTGTCGCGTTAACGTCGGGAAGTTTCGCAGCAAGCAGGAGATTTTTCCATGTCAGCTTTTATCAAAACAGCAGGGCGGTGGGGCGGAATCTTAACCGTCATCCTACTCGTCATCACGCTTCTCAAACAACTTATCGCGCTTGTCAGTTTTCTCATGGTGGCGATCAAGGTCGCGCTCGTGATCGCTTTCGCGGGCTTGATGCTGCTGATCGTGCTGGCGATGTTTCGCGGTCGGAGTCGTCGCCGGAGCGAAGCCGAGGAACTTTAACAACCGCGCCTGACTCTCGTCGGAGTCTTCCGCTAAGGCTCACCAACTTCACGCCGCTGCGCGTTGTTCAGGTCAGCCTTTTTCCACTTTCCCACCGCCGCGCCGCGGCCCGCCGCCCTCACTGCCGGTTGCAAACCTTTATTGCTGTGTGTTAGGGTCTGGCACTTTGAAAGGTAAGGCCAATCGCTCGTGCATCTTTGAATCATACATAGAGACCGAGCTGAACGGCTATCATCCCGACAGATTTATCCAAGTAGTTTATTAACCCCCAGTTTATTTCGGTTCGCACTCGTCGCCCGTTGTTCGGCCAGACAGTGCCTTTTGCGTTTTACACCCGAGAGCGCCGCTCCGTAGATTTTTGCGTGCGTCGTGTGTAGCGCCCAAGGAGCACCCTTCCGATGACTCAGGACGAGCGTTTCTACGCTTTTGTCGTCGCTCGCACCTCGCGTTCCCGTGCCCAAATTCGTCGCATCACAATTCGTCTCCGCTGGCTCACGGTTTCAGCGTGTGTCTTGGTCGCCGTTTTTTGCACGGCGGTATACGGTTTCTACAGCTTCGCGCAGCGCTTCACGGGGCGCGGCCTGGAGCATGAGAACAGCCGCTTGCGGATGGTGAACGAAATACAGCAGCAGCAACTCGACAATTTGAAGAACCGCGTCGAAGCAGTTGAAGACGCTTCGCGCCGAATCTCCAAATTATCCGGCGTTTCTCGTCAACGAGAAGGGGTCGTGGCTCGTGGCGCGGGCGGCCCACTGCTGTCCCTTGACGCGGCAACTATCAGCGCCATTGAATACCGCGCGGCCCACCTCGAGCGGGAACTCCAAGCCTTTGAAACCGTCATGCGCGAGCGCGCCAAAATCCCTTCGCTGTGGCCGGTCGAGGGCGCAATCTCGGACGGTTTTGGCACGCGGCGCAACCCCTTCGGCGATGGAGCGGCGGAATTTCATGCCGGGCAGGACATCACGGCACCGTGGGGCACGCAGGTCATCGCCACCGGCGGCGGCGGCGTTATTTTCGCGGGCACGCAAAACGGTTACGGCCAGATCGTGATTCTCGACCACGGCAACGGACTGACGACGCGGTACGGTCATCTCTCAAAAATTGACGTAGCCATAGGCCAAGAAGTCAAGCGCGGCGTCGTGGTCGGGCGCGTCGGTTCGACGGGTCGCTCGACCGGTCCGCACGTCCATTACGAAGTACGCATCAACGAGACGGCGGTCAACCCGCGCCGCTACCTGCCGGACGAAACGGCGTGCGCGGCGCCGGTACAATGAGTAAATTCCGGCGTATTTTGTGCTTGACAGTTTTGGCGGCTTTCGCTTAGTATGCGCCGTCGATCAGGGCAGGGTGCTCCTTTAACCTGGTCCCCATGTTGGATTTAGAAGCATTACAGCAATGAGTTCGAGTAGTTCCCTGCACGTCCGTGGATGGTGACCTCGTCGCACGCTCTGATGCGAGTTCATCGTGCGCGGGCTTTTTTCTTGATCATGCAGTTTAAGAGGGACGCGTCACCCAGTAGCGTACCCCGGCTCATGAGCATTAACCTTGTTGGCAAAGGAATCTAGATGATTTCAACGCCCGCTTCACCGAATCGTTAGGAGGATTCGTCAGCTATGTCTAGAATTACCGGTAAAGTCAAGTGGTTCAATAACGCGAAGGGTTACGGCTTCATCGAGCAGCCCGGCTCTTCCGACATCTTCGTTCACTACAGCGCCATTCAGGGCGACGGCTTCAAGACCCTCGAAGAAGGCCAAACGGTCGAGTTCGAAGTCACGCAAGGCCCAAAGGGGCCGCAAGCCGAAAAAGTGACCAAGGCGTAAACTCCCCACAGCTTTCGTTTGAAAGCCACTGACTGCTTCCGGTCTTTGCAGAGAGCCGGCAAGCGCCCTTGAAAGCAAGGCACTCAAGAAAGCGTTAAAGACAAAGGCGCGTCCCGACCCAGACGGGACGCGCCTTTCTCCTTTCCGGAGGATTTCTAATCTGACGGCTTAAGAATGTGAGTCAAAACAGAATCCGCTTCGACGCCCGCCGCAGTCGAGAAACTAATCTTGCGGCCAACACTCAGGTGTCGGCTTTCGCCTTGAAGCTGACCCGCCCGTCTTCGACGCCCACTGAGAAATAGACCCGCTCGCAGCCGTGGCGCTGCTTGAGGGCGTCCGCCTGCTGGGTGATGAGATGATGGAAGCGCGGGAAGGAGAGGTCGTCGACGGCCTCGCCACAGTTTCTCTTAGCTTCAATTAGCGTGTCGTACAGATTTTTGATAACCGGCAACTCCTTGCGCGCATCGGCGCAGACGAAGACCGACGGTTTGGCTTTAAGGGCCTCGGCATCCGAGCGGGCCGCCGTGCGCGCCGCGCTGGCTGTGCCGCGTCCCTCTTCGCGCTCTTGAAGCGTCCGTCGCCACAACTCGCGGAAGGCGTTGTAGCGGGCGACAATCGAATTGTAACGATAGCGCTGGGCGAAGGTGAATGTGCGGTCTTCGGCGAGGCGCTTAATTACCGAATCGACGCGGTTCTTCGTGTCGTAGGGAGGCCGTTTCGACGCGCCATTAAAGAAGATGTCAAACTCAATTTTGAGGCGGCGGCCATCATCTTCGAGCCGGCTGAGTTGCTCGTCCACGGTCGGCGTCGCGTCATGCACTACGTTCTTCGTCTTCTCTTGCCGCTCTTTGGCGCGGCGAGCGAACTTGTTCTGTCGAATCGACACGGTCTTTTGTCTCTCCTTATGGCACAAGCTGGCGCGGCGACACCTTCGCAGTCTAGGGTTTCGCGGATGACAGTGTCAATAAATAGTCGTCAGCGGTCGGCGTCGGTATACTGGATTGAAACGATCAACGGAGCCGCGCCACCCGACGCCAGGGACGTTGCCTAACGGCGCTTTGCAAAATTTGTTATGGATGACGAAGCAACATCCCACACTCCATTACTGCGCGCGCTGCCCTCGATTGACGCACTGCTGCGCGCCGCTGAGGTTCGTCCGCTGACAGAACGGGCGGGGTTGCCACGCCTGACCGCGCTGGCGCGCGCCGTCACTGACGAAATACGCGCGGAGGTGCGTGCCCAATTAGACGAAGGCGCGATGGAGAACGGTAATTTTTCGCGCGAGGCGTTGTTGGCCGAAGCGGTGCGCAGGCTGGCAGAGGCCGTGGCGCGGGAACAGTCGCGAGCGATCCGCCGCGTCATCAACGCGACCGGGGTGATTCTGCACACCAACCTCGGACGCGCGCCGCTCTCCGACGCGGCGCGGCGCGCCATCGGCGTTGAGGCCGCCCGGTACTGCACGCTCGAATACGATGTGGAGACGGGGGAGCGCGGCAAGCGCGGTGCGTGGGCGGAAGAGTTGTTGTGCGAGTTGACGGGGGCAGAGGCGGCACTCGTCGTCAACAACTGTGCGGCGGCGGCCCTGCTCGTACTGACGGCGCTGGCCCGCGGCGGCGAGACGATCATTTCGCGCGGCGAGTTGGTCGAGATCGGCGGCGACTTCCGCGTACCGGACGTACTGGCGCAGTCGGGCACGACGATGGTCGAGGTCGGCGCGACTAACCGAACGCGCCTCTCAGATTACCGCGACGCAATCGGCGAGCGGACGCGCCTTCTTCTGCGCGTCCACCCGTCGAACTATCGGATCGTTGGTTTCACGTCCACGCCGGAACTATCGGAACTCGCCGCGCTGGCGCATCAAGCAGGGCTGCCGCTGTTCGAGGACGCCGGGTCGGGCGCCCTGTTCGATCTCCGACGATACAGTCTGGAGGACGAGCCGGTGATTAGCGAATCGGTGGCGGCGGGCGCTGATCTGGTCTGTTTCAGCGGCGATAAACTGCTCGGCGCGGTGCAGGCCGGGCTGATTGTCGGACGCCGGCGATTCATCGAGGTGTTGCGCCGGCATCCTCTGTACCGCGCGTTGCGCGCCGACAAGTTGGCGCTCGCGGCGCTCGAAGCGACACTCGAAGCGCACCGTCGGGGCGCATCGTTCAACGAAGTTCCCGCCCTGCGGATGCTCGCCCAACCCCTCGCCGAACTTTCCCGACGCGCGGAAAAGTTCGTTGTTGAGGCACGTGCGCGCACAGACCTTTCAGATTTTACGTTTCAGGTAATCGAAGGCCGCTCGGCCATCGGTGGAGGCTCGGCACCGACGACGCATCCGCCAACGGCGCTGCTCGCGCTGACGCGACGGGGCCTCTCTGCCGACGCGCTCGAAGCAGTATTGCGGCGCTCTCGCCCGCCCGTCATCGCGCGGATTCTCGATGACCGCGTCGTGCTCGACCTGCGCACCGTGGACGAGACCGAAGAGGCCGAGTTGCTTGACGTGATCGGGTCGGCGTCGATCACCGTCGGCGACCCCGCATGACGCGCCGCACACACACAGCGGCGCACGGAGCCTGCATTACCGCCCCCTCAACCTCTTAACTTCTGTTTGATGATGATGTCTTAGCCTTACTTGTTGATCGTGCCGCAAGCCAATTTATTGGCGGGCCTATTTATTGATTGTGCCTCGGCACGAGGGGGCTTTGCAGCGGCACCTCTTTTTGTCGGAGTGATGCGTGGTGACGTAGTCGAGCGTGATCTCTTCGCCGGGGTGAATGTCACGTAGCGCGATGAAGAGGATGTGGCCGTGGGTGATTCGCATGTAGCAGTTCGGCTCGCACGAATGGTTGATGTAGTGCGTGCCGTTGCCGCCGACGCTGCCGTCGAGACTCCAGTTTGAATTGATCGCACAGATACGTAGCTTGCGGCGGTGACGCGCCCGCCGCGCCGCCTCACGGCGTGACACACGCTCGCCCGTATACTCAGCGATTTTGTGTCGGCCCCGGAAGAAGGCAGTGGCGAAACAGCCCTGCCCGTTGATCGGTGACTTCATCACCGCCAGCCCGTGCGCTAACTCCCTTTTCATCATCCCTTCAACGGCATCGTCCAGCGCTGATGACTGTGGCCGCCCCGGCGACATTTCGCTCGTGGGCGGCCACACGTTTTCAGCTTTGGCGCTTGATCAAACAGCGCCATCATTTCAAACGAAAGCTCCGCGCGATCACGTCGGTTTGATTACGGATGCGCAGCAACTTGTCACGCTGGCCGGTGAAATGCAGCGTGTAGACGGTGCGATTGTCGGCCTGCAAATAGTAGACGCGCCCGGCCATTGGCTTCCCCCCGGCGGTGTATTCATACGACATCGTGACGCCGCTCAGACGCCCGGAAAAGGAATCGCTCTTACCTTCAACGTAGCCCGGCCGGCTGAAACTGAGATTCTCTTTATCGCGGTCGGAGAGATTGGAAGCGGTCACGCCAGCGTCGACAATCTCTTTGCGGACTCGGAGAAACCCATCGTTGCGGTCGCCGTTAACGAACTCGGTATGCTGATGTGTGCCCTCGCGGCGCGCGGTGGCCCGCCAGGTCACCGACGGAAGTTCAAGCGCAAACTCGTCGTTCGCGAACTCCTGCTGTGCCGAAGCGAAGGCGGAGCAGAGGGCGAGGGCGAAGACGGCTGCCGAAAAGATGCTGAAGCGTCTCAGATTAAGGAAACGGCTTCTCTGTAATTTTGTCATTGATTTTAATTCAACAAGTTGGCTTGTAGCGGCCCGGTCGGACGGCGCTCGGTGATGATAGTTTAATCGGCTCTTTGAATGCGCAACTCAGATGCACAACGTCAGACAACGTGTTGCCCGTGGGTCTTGTGGCGCGCGTCACCACCTCTATTTTAAGACGCCGCCTGATCGAGTGCGGTGCGTTGCGCGGCGAGCAGTGTTTGCAGGCCGTGCTCAGCGAGCCGCAAAAGCTCGTCCATCTCCTCGCGCGTAAACGGCTCACCTTCCGCCGTCCCCTGCAACTCAATGAAGCGACCATCGCCCGTGCAGACGACGTTCATATCGACTGCCGCTTGCGAATCCTCGTCATACTTAAGGTCGAGTAGCGCCGTCGCTTTGACGATGCCGACGCTGACGGCGACCACCTCTCCAACGATTGGCAGCCGCGCGATTTTGCCGGCGCGCAACAGGCGTCGACAAGCGAGGATGAACGCGACGTAGGCGCCGGTGATTGACGCGGTGCGTGTGCCTCCATCGGCTTGCAGCACATCGCAGTCGAGCGTCAAAGTGCGTTCGCCGAGCAGCGAGAGGTCGGCGACCGCACGCAGCGACCGACCAATTAAACGTTGAATCTCGTGCGTGCGCCCCGAAGGGCCGCCGCGCCCCGTCTCGCGCGGCGTGCGTTGCGTGGTCGCGCGTGGAAGCATCGAGTATTCCGCCGTCAGCCAACCCTGCCCGGTGTTGCGCCGGAACGGCGGCACGCGGTCTTCGAACGACGCCGTGCAGATCACGCGCGTCTGTCCCATCTCGATCAACGCCGAGCCTTCGGCGTACGGCATAAAGTTCGGGGTGATGCGGACTGCGCGCAGTTCGTCGGCGCGGCGCCCGTCGCTACGCTTGAAGCCACCGCTATCGGGTGTGAAGCTCATCTCGCCCCCAAATTTCCACGGCCTCCAGCATGCGAGGCGCGAAACCCAAAAACCGCTCCGCGACGCGCGCGAACCGCTCCGCCGCGTCGGTCACATAAAAGCGATCCAGATCATCGCACAACTCTCGGCGGCGCGCACTGGCCTCATCACCGGCGCGTGCGTCACAAAGATCATCGACATCAGCACGGGGACGAGCCAGACCCTCACTCGCCAGCAGTGACTCGACGGCCTCTGCCGCCGCCTCGCCGGAATCGACAAGGCGCACGCCGTCACCGATTGTTTCTCGGATGACGCGGCGCAAAATCGGGTAGTGTGTACAGCCGAGGACCAGCGCGTCAATGCCGACATGACCCGCGCCGCCGGGCCGAAAGTCACCAAGGTACTCCGCCGCGACCGTACGCGCCACGTCCGATTCGGCCCAACCCTCTTCCGCCAGCGGCACGAACAGCGGGCACGCGCGTTCGACGACGTTCGCCTCCGGCTCCAGTTCGCGGATCGCGCGGCGATATGCACCGCTTCTGATTGTCGATTCGGTCGCGATCACGCCGATGCTCTTTCCCATTGCGGCACGCACTGCGGCGCGCGCGCCCGGCTCGATCATCCCGATGACCGGCACGCTGACGCTCCGGCGAATGGCGGGCAGCGCCAGCGCCGAAGCCGTGTTGCATGCGACGACCAACAACTTAACACCGTGCGCCTCGATGAACCGCGCGTTCTCAACTGCGTAGCGTTCGACGGTGGCGAGCGACTTCGTTCCATAAGGCACGCGCGCCGTGTCGCCGAGATAAACGAAACGCTCCTCCGGCAGGCGCTCATGCAACGCACGGTAGACGGTCAGGCCGCCGACGCCGCTATCAAAAATGCCAATTGGTAAATTGCGACTCAAAGCTGTGGAGGGGTGATGTAAGTAGTAAGGCAAAAGTAAAAAGGTAGAAGGCAAAAGTCTTCTCTGATCGTGCGGTAGGCCGTGACGGTTGCGCCGCTTCCAAGCTGACGACCCAGACTACTGCGCGCGCGCCGCCGAACGCTTCACGCCTTCGTTAAATTCATGCGTCGCCACAACTCGTGCTCGTCGGGAAAGTGGATGCTGGTTTCGAGATAAGTGACCTTCGCAACTCTGACGATCACTTCGACATCGTTGAATACCTCCGCGCACGTCACACACTCTAATAAGTGCGTGTGTACCACCACCCGATCTGTTTCGTCGAGCGCGCCGGCATGAAATTCACTGATCAATTCGAGAGTCTTCACACAGTTCATCAGAGCTTCCCCCTCTTTCGAGACGACGCCAAAGCTCTCGGCGAGCTTCCATCGAAGTCGAAAAGTTAATTTAGCGCGGCCTGCTCCTTCAGCAGATTCCTCAGCTTGAGACGCGCCTTGTGCAGTTGCGATTTGGAAGTGCCGGCGGCGATGCCGAGTATGCTCGCGATTTCTTCGTGCTCGTGCCCCTCAACATCGTGCAGCACGAAGACCGTGCGGTAACCGGGCGGCAACTCCGCAATCGCCTTCTCCAGCGCGATGCGGTCGATGATCGGCATCCGGTTCGGGTTCTCGGTGCCGAGGACGATCTGCACAGGAGTCTCGCCCTCCTCGGTCGTGCGTTCCGAGCGCGTGCTGCGCTTGCGGAAATGCATCAACACCTGATTGACCGTCATCCTGTGCAGCCACGTCGTGAACGCCGAGTCGCCGCGGAAACTCCCGATCTTTTTATAGAGGTTGGTGAAGACTTCCTGCGTCAAGTCTTCGGCCTCCGTCGGGTTGCCCATCATTCGCAAACAAAGCGCGTACACGCGGCGGAAGTGGCGGCGGTATAACTCTTCGAAGGCATCCATGTCGCCAGCGGCGGACTTCTGCGCCAACTCAAAATCGGTGGGCGGCATGTTCTCGATCCCGGCTACGCTCACGTGCGTCAGACTCCCTTTGGTGACTATTTTTAGTTGTGCCGAGATTATCCACAATGTTTGCGGATTATGCTAAGCGAACGACTCTTTTCAGTGACCTTGTTTCGGTTCTTTCGCTTCGGCTAAATCGTGAACTTAAAGACGATGCTCCTCCGGGGTCAGGGATTTATGAACCTGAATCGCCGCCATCGCGCCCTCGGCTGCGGCGACGACGGCCAACTGCGAGTGCGGCGTGATGTCGCCCGCCGCGTAGACGCCCTCGACGCTGGTCTGCTGATCATCGTCCACCCACACCAGGCCGCACTCTTCATCCAGTCGGCACCCAAGCATCGTGTGCAGGTCGGAAGCCGGCTCGGTGCCAAGATTAAAAAAGAGCGCGTCGCAGTCGAGCGTCGAGCCGTCGTCGAACCGCACCGACCGCAACTGCTTCGACTCCGCATCGCCCTCCAGGCTGGTGACGCGCTGGTTTGTGATGGGGATGTCGAGGGCGGTGAGGCGCGCGCGGTGCTCGTCGGTGATGTCGCCCGGGTCGCCGTTGGTGAGCAGCGTCAGTTTGTCCGTCCACGTCAGCATGCGGAGCGCAAAGCCGACGGTATTCTTGCCGTGGCCGAGGACGGCAACGCGCTTGCCGGTCACTTCAAAACCGTCACAGTCCGGACAATGCTGCACCGTTGCGCCGTAGAAGTCGCGGAAGCCGGGGCAGTCCGGCGTCAGGTCGCGCAAGCCGGTCGCCAGCACCAGACGCCGCGCGTCGAACGTCTGCCGGACGATCTTTTCGTCACCGGTCGAGATGCGGAAGTGACTATCGGCGACGCGCTCGGCGTGCGTCACACAACCTTCGATAATCAGCCCGCCGTGCTTTGTCACTTCATCGCGACCGCGCTCTAAAAGCTCAGTCGGAAGAATGCCGTGGTGTCCCAGGAAGCCATGCACGCCGTGCGAGTAGATGTTGCGCGGACTGCTGTTGTGAAACGTCAGCACGCGCCGGCGGTAACGCGCCAGGAAGAGCGCCGCCGATAA
>Ga0136614_10001984_pt1 | contig 12489 bp, 12 predicted proteins | sample AntDrymUQ2792106_2_FD_106643 | JGI IMG/M metagenome (GOLD analysis project Ga0136614, IMG submission 106643) | Polar desert sand microbial communities from Dry Valleys, Antarctica - metaG UQ279 (21.06) | ecosystem: Environmental > Terrestrial > Soil > Desert | place: Antarctica: Dry Valley...
GTACTTACCCCTGGTGATTGTCATTTATAATGTTCTTGGGCGAGATTTATGTCTGCACTTGATATCGGTTCGGGTACAAAAATAGGTACAGAGCAGTTAACTCTGTACCTATTTTCGTACCACGACAAAGTGGCGGAGCCGACGGGACTCGAACCCGCGACCTCCGACGTGACAGGCCGGCGTTCTAACCAACTGAACTACGACTCCGCAATAAACCCGAGTTTTCAAATCGGACAAATCTCAGTTTGTCCCTACTACAACCTCAGTGACGTATCAAACCTCTCAAACGCTGCAGATGGTGGGCGCGGAGGGACTCGAACCCCCAACCTCTTCCTTGTAAGGGAAGCCGTCTACCATTGACATACGTGCCCGGCTTTTCAAGAACAATCATGAGCGCAATGCTGTGCCGGAGTGTCATCCTAAGGAATGCGAAAGGGAGTGTCAAGACGGGTGCCTCAGAGTGCGTAGAGTACCAACCCCCGCTCAGTATTTTGCAGTCGCGGAATTTCCAGTTATAGTTCAGACAAAGATTCCCAGTTGCTCCCCAGGCAAAATCCAAGTAGAAGAAGATGAGATCCTTCATCAGGTTAATCCCTTTAGTTGCATTTGCCGGCGTAGTGCTTGTCGGAGTGCCCGTGATGCGCGTCGGTGGGCAGAACCAGGTGCAACAACAACGGCCACGCCGGGTCAATGGCCCTGAAAGTCAGAAGCCAACTCCGAAAGATTCGACCAACTCTGCAGAGGAAGTTGACGAAGGCGATGTGGTGCGCGTTGAAACGAAACTGGTTTCAGTGCCTGCTGTAATCACTAACAGCGCTGGGCGCCCCGTTGCCGGCCTGGGACGCGAAAATTTTGCCATTTTCGAAGACGGCCAGCCGCAATCAATTGCCAATTTTGGAACCACTGAAGCGCCATTCGAGATTGCTCTGCTATTGGACACTTCCGGCTCGACTCGTGATGATGTGGCTTTGATTCGGCAAGCAGCAAACGCTTTCATTAGCGCGCTCCGGCCGCGCGACCGCGTCGCAATCGCTGCTTTCAATACTGAGTCGCGCGGAAACGGACAGGTGGCCAAGGTTGATGTGCTTTCTCCTCTCACTGGCGATCGCACTTCGCTACAAAAAGCTATTGCCAACCTGGGCTCCGCAAACGGGACACCGTTTTACGATGCGCTTGACCGCATCGCAATGGAGGTATTTCGCGAGTCGCCCGCGGAAGAAGTGCGCGGCCGCCGAGCGGTAGTGGCTTTCACTGATGGCGTCGATTCGGCAAGTCAGACGGATTTTGCGATGGCGCGCTCGAAGCTGCTGACCGCAGGCGTCGCTTGTTATTTCATTCAGATTAACACCGAAGACTTCGTCGAGGATCGTCTTTTGAAAGACTGTCAGGACGATGGCCGTCTCAGCCTTTCGGCAAAACAACTCGAGCGTTACCGACGCATTTTTGTACCGCGCGCCAAGGCGGAAGACTTCAGCAACTTCTGTCAGATGGGCGCCTTTGAAAGGATGCACATCAGTCGCGAGTTATATAACTTGGCACGCAGAGAGATGAATGATCTGTCTCAGGCCAGCGGCGGCCGGAACTTCGTCGCCGCGACGTTGCAGGACGCACGCGCAGCGTTCGCTCAGGTGGCGAATGAGATTGGGACGCAATACAGCCTCGGTTACTATCCGACCAACAAAGCACGCGACGGAAAGTTTCGCGCGATTCGCGTTGAAGTTCGTGGCGTGAAAGAGAAACCGAAGGTCCGCGCTCGTGAAGGCTATGTCGCTCCGAAAGGGTAGTAACCCTACAAAGAACCGTGAGTTCCTTAGTAGGAAAAGCGATTTACCAGTTACCATTTCTCAGTTATCATTTTTCATTAACGCCTTGCGCCTACGCCACCTCACCGAAGCGTATGGAAGACCAAGTTGAAAAAAATCCGCAGCTCCGAGCTAACGAACTTGAAGAACGCTTAATTGATTTCGTGGTTCGTATTGTTAGGCTATCTGCTAACTTACCTAGAACAGCCGCGGGAAAACATATCGCTGGGCAGATAATGCGGTCGGGAACATCTCCAGCCCCCAATTATGGTGAAGCGAGAGGAGCGGAAAGCCAGGCTGATTTTGTTCACAAGTTAGCCATCGTTCTTAAAGAGCTGAACGAAACTTCCATTTGGTTGCGGATAATCGGCCGTAGTGGAATGTTGAGGGAGAGACTAATCGCGCAACTTGTCCAAGAGAACAACGAATTGTGCAAAATTCTAACAGCATCCCTCAAGACCGCTCGCGGCCGGCCAGTCAAATGAAAAATGAAAAATGTAGAATAGAAATGGAAAATGTCTTTGCTTAACTCATGTCACCCAATAATCACCTCAACCGCATAATTCTAATCGTTCTCGACGGCGCCGGCATTGGTGAAATGCCCGACGCTCCTCAGTGGGGCGACGCCGGCTCTGATACCTTCGGCCATGTACTCGCATCACGCCACGTTACGTTGCCCAATCTGCGTCGCTACGGCTTGGGCAATATCCGGACGCTGCCTGGTTTGCCCCCTGCAGAGCAGCCGGAAGGTTCATACGGGCGTTGTGCTTCGCGTTCAAATGGAAAAGACACGACGACAGGTCACTGGGAAATGGCGGGAATAATCCTTGATCAGGCATTTCCCACTTACCCTGACGGGTTCCCGCCGAGTGTGATTGATTGCTTCATCAGGGAGACTGGCGTACCGGGAATTCTGGGAAATATTCCCGCATCCGGCACCGAGATCATCAAAGATCTGGGAACTGAGCATGTCCAGACAGGTAAGCCAATCGTCTACACTTCCGCCGATTCAGTATTTCAGATAGCCGCACACGAAGAGGTGATTCCACTTCCCAAGCTTTACGCGCTCTGCGAGACAGCGCGGCGCATGCTCGATGGCGAACACGAGGTGGGTCGCGTTATTGCTCGTCCGTTCCTCGGGGAGCCGGGCGCTTTCTATCGCACCGAGAATCGTCATGATTACGCGGTACCGCCGCCAAGTGAGAACTTGTTGGTCGCCCTCTCCGATGAAGACCTTGACGTTGTGTGTATCGGGAAGATTGCTTCAATCTACGATTCCAGCGGTGTGACGCAGGACCTCACGGCGAAGAACAATGAAGAGTCCATCAATCAAACAATCTACGCGCTACAACAGAACACGCGCGGTTTGATTTTCTCGAACCTGGTCGACTTTGACATGCTTTACGGGCATCGCCGCGACACGGAAGGCTTTGCTCGCGCACTCGAGCACTTTGATTCCCGCTTGCCAGAGCTTGAAGCGGCGATGAAGCCTGACGATTTGATGATGATCACCGCGGACCATGGGAATGATCCAACTTTTCCGGGAAGCGATCACACGCGCGAGTTTGCGCCGTTACTGGTTTATGGCAAGAGCGCACGTCCGGGTGTAAACCTGGGTAGCCGCGACTCTCTTGCCGATATCGGTCAAACGATTGCCGCAAATTTTGGATTGAGGTTAACCGCGGGCGAGAGTTTCCTTACAAAGCTTCTATAGAAAACTTCCCCTTAAGGAATCTCTTTACATTACCTGGCGCAGTGGGCTTTGAAGAAAAAGTCACTTACTAGTCCGCGTAGCGGACGGCTGAAGTTGGCAAAAGGTAGCTGAATTAGCTATGAGGCTTTCAGTCGTCCGCTTCGCGGACTAAGTTCGGTTTCGCGATTGATCCCTGCACTAAAAGTGCTGGGCTAAATTCATACGTCCGCTACGCGCACTCAACGCAAAACGGCTTTTCTGCAAAGCCGTTTTGTAATGTCGCACCGAAGAGACGTGTATGGCGCCTTTTGCCGCCAATCTTAATTCATCGAGAGACTGCGATGAATTGTCTCCAGCCAAACGTCAGTCTTGATGAACCCAGTGCCCCAGTCTTTCCATTCTGCCGGTAAACCTTCTGTTTTGATTTGCGCCACCGTCTTCTTCGCTTTCATCTTCTCGCGCACAATCGCCGTCGTCTCCACCAGCATGCGATGGTAGAGCTTTAAGTCGTCGATGGTGGAGATCGGTCCGTGGCCGGGGATAAGTTTCGCGTCAGCAGGGAGCTTGGGAATAATCTCTGCGATGTTCTTCGTCAAACCTTCCACGTTGCCGCCGCTTTCAAGATCAACGAAAGGAAATCGACCCGCGAAGAAATCGTCACCCAGGTGCACGACATTTGACGTGGTAAAGAATATTACGCTGTCGCCATCCGTGTGTCCCTGCGGGAAGTGAATCACTTTTATCTCTTCGCCGTTGAAGTGTACCGACAGGGACTTGGCAAACGTGATCACAGGCAACGCCTCTTTCGGCGAAGCCGGGGTGGTGCGCTTCCAGAATTCTGACTTCTGCTCCGTCGCCAGTCTGCGCCGGACGTTATCATGCGCGATGATGGGCGCCTCGGGACCAAAAACGACGTTCCCGCCAGTATGATCACCATGCCAGTGGGTGTTCAGCACAAACTTGAGTTTGCCCTGTCCCAGATTCTTGAGCGCCTGCTTGATCTTGTCGGCGAGCGGAGCGAACTGATCGTCGACTATCAGAATACCGTCGGCGCCAACGGAGACGCCGATGTTCCCGCCCTGACCCTGAAGCATGTAAATATTGCCGGCGATCTTGCTCGCCGATATTTCCACTTTGGAAAAGTCCTGCGCGTAAGCGCACAGAGTTGACGATAAGATCAGAATGCCAACGAAGGGAAGAAATAGTCTTTTCATCTGGACCTCGATTTGTTTTTCTGCTGTTAGACTTGGGCCTAAGAAACCTCAAGGTCGGGAAGGGTGGTTTACCCCCGCCGGCTTGTTTCTCTCAGTCTAAGCGGAGGCAAGCCACCCTTCCGGACCTTGAGGTATTAATCCTATGCTTCCGGATTCCTGAGCACGGCAATGAAAGGCAGGTTGCGATAGCGTTCGGCGTAATCCAGGCCGTAACCAACCACGAAGTGGTCGGGGATCTTGAATCCCAGGTAGTCGATCTCAACCTCACGTTCGCGACGTTCATATTTATCGAGCAGCGCCACCAGTTTCACGCTCGCCGCGCCTCGTGATTTCAAGTTTGCCATCAGGTACGAGAGGGTCAATCCGGTGTCGACAATATCTTCAACTACGATCAAGTTGCGACCCTCAACCGGAACATCAAGATCCTTGAGAATGCGAACTTCGCCCGAGGTGCGAGTTGATGCGCCGTAACTCGAGATCGCCATAAACTCGATTCCCACGCGGGTATCGATTGCGCGCAGTAAATCGGTAAGGAAGAAACATGCCCCCTTAAGTACCCCGATCAAGAGCGGATTTCGGCCGGCGTATGCGGTTGTAATTTTAGCGCCCAACTCTTTTACGCGGGATTGGATCTGTTCCTCCGAGAGCAGAACCTCAAGGTTGGGATTCGTGAATTCAGAATGAATTTGTGCGGAAGGAGTAGCCAAGATTATCTCCTGTTTTCAGTTGCGATGAAGGACGTTTGCCGGCCAAATTACTGTTTGCCATGTAGCTGGTGGTGCGACATACTATGCAAGCTCTTCCCTTAACGTCAATGTTCAAAGCAAATAAAACAGAGAAGGCTATGAACCTTCGGGTGCGTTGTGGATGGCGTGGTTTGCTCCTGCTGTGCTGCATTGCGGTGATTGCTCCCGCCACCGTCAGCGCGCAAAAAACTGCTGCGCTCAAGGCTCGTCCGTGTCCCCGGATTCCGTGCATCACGCGGACAGGTCAAACGCTCGTCGACGCAAAAATCCTCGACGACCCCGGAATTGAGCGAATGCTCAAGCCTTACAGCGGAAAGGTGCGTGCCCTCAACGTTGTAATCGGCAAGCTCGAAGGTGAACTGAGAAAAGGAGGAGTCGGTGCCGGGTCGCTTGGCAATTTTGTCACTGACGGAATCCGCAGCCAGGCAAGTAAGAAAGTGGGGAAGCCTGTGCTGCTTGCTGTTACAAACAGCGGTGGCTTGCGTAAGAACACGATTGCCGCCGGAGAGTTGCGCGCGATTGATATTTTTGAGTTGATGCCTTTTGAGAACGCTCTCGTGCAAGTGGATCTTACCGGCGAGGATTTAACAAAACTTCTTGGAGTCATCCTGGAGAGCCGAGATGCGCAATCGGGCGCTCGCATCCGCTATCGAACGAATGGCGATAAGCCCGAGCTGGTTAGCGTCAAACTGGTAAATGCACAGGGACAGGAAACTGAAATCGCTCCGGATGCTACCTATTCGATTGTGACGATCGACTATCTCCTGAATCTTGGCAGCGGTAGATATTCGATTCTGCAACGCGGGAAGAACCGGACTCCGCTTGGCATCACGCTACGAGACGCAATAATGGACTACGTTAAAGCTGAGACCGCCGCCGGGCGTGCCGTCAAGGCGACTCTTGACGGACGTTTCGAGAATGTTAATCCGGAGGGCCAACCACAATGATCACGCGCCGAAGGTTTCTCGCTACGACCGCCGCCTTTGGCACTGCGATGTTGGTTAGTCCGAAGGAGATTTTGACGAACGTCAGCGGAAGCCGAGTCTCGCTTGCAGATCCACTGCTCTCGCCGCGACGCGGTGAAACGCTGATAACAATACTTCATACAAACGACACTCACTCGCAGATCGATCCGTTGCCTGCGAACGATAAGCTCTATCCCGGAAAGGGTGGAGTGGCGCGGCGGTCAACTTTGGTCAAACGTGTGCGCAGGCAGAATCCCAATACGCTCTTGATTGACGCGGGCGACGTTTTTCAGGGCACGCCCTACTTCAATTTCTATAAGGGTGAAGTTGAGTACCGGGCAATGTCGGCGATTAGTTATGATGCTGGCACGCTCGGCAACCATGAGTTTGATAACGGTGTGGACGCGCTTGCTGCCGCGCTGAAGTTTGCCAATTTCGATTTGCTGTCGGCAAATTATGATGTGGCGGGGACAGCGCTCGAAACGAAGGTAAAAAAATATGTGGTGCGTCAGATCGGTGGCATACGAGTCGGGTTATTTGGCCTGGGCATCAGCCCGGTAGGTTTGATCACACCCGCAAACTTCAAGGGAGTTACTTACCGAGATCCAATTAATGCGTCGCGTGAAGTTGTCGCCATTTTGCGAGGTCAGGAGCGCTGCACACTCGTCGTCGGCATGTCGCATCTTGGTTATTACCCGACACCAAAAGAGGGCGAGGTTGGCGATTCGCAGGTTGCGGCACAGGTCGACGGAATCGACTTCATCGCGAGTGGACACAATCACAGCTTCATGTCGGAACCGGTCAGCGTAAAGCAACCCTCCGGTGGAGAGACCTTGATCTTCCAGGTTGGTAAGAGTGGCATCTTCGTTGGTCGCGTCGACTTCAGGGTTCGCAGTGGAAAGATCGTCGCCGCTGCGGGAAGGTTACTGGATCTGCGGGACGTTTGATCATGCGGCAGCGGACAGGAGAAAGCGGCCCAGGACAATGAGTGATCGAGATCGCATTCGCGCGTTAGTGCGCAACGTGTTGGATCAGGCGCTTCCTGCGCCTGATCGCGGAAATGCCGGCTCCGAAACGGGCCGCTCGTCCCCGCCTGAAAATCCCCAAACTTCCAGCCGTTTTATTGATACGGCGCCGAGGACATCCGGAGCAGAGGCGGCAGTAACCCGCGACGAGTCGTCGAAGCTCGTCATCACTGAAGATGATGTCCGCGGCCTGGAAAAGGGAGCTGTCTTACGTATCGGCGAAAGGGCGCGCCTGACACCGCTGGCCGCTGATATTATCCAGGAGAGGAACATTGCAATCGTTCGCCGACCTTCACGGCGAAGTCCGAAAAGCTCGAAGATGATAGCCGTCGGGGCGGATCACGGTGGTTTCAAGATGAAGGAAGAGCTTAAGTCTCTCCTTACTGAATCCGGTCACCGCGTGCACGACTTTGGGACTGATTCCGCTGACCCGGTTGATTATCCCGATTTTGCTCACGCCGTGGCGCGAGCTGTCGCTGACGGCACGGCTGACGTGGGAATCATGATCGATGGCGCCGGCGTCGGTAGTGCGATGACGGCGAATAAGGTTCCCGGAGTCAGAGCAGCAGCCTGCTACTCAGTGGCTGTCGCGCGAAACTCTCGCGAGCACAATGACGCGAACGTGCTCACGCTGGGAAGTTCAACGATAACCAGCGCGCAGATGCGCGAGATAGTTAACGCCTGGTTGGGAACCGAAATCACTGAAGACCGGCACCGCAAGAGGGTCTCCAAGATCGAAGCGATTGATCGCCAGTATCACCGGTAGTCCCTCACCTTACCTGACGAAATAAACTGCAAGAAGGATACGGATCGTTGCCTCCCACTGCCTACAAGGCGTCAGCGTGATAGAATCAACTCGAGCGCAACCGCCAGGTTGTCTCGACGGAGTTCTAACCCCATGCCCTATTCACCAAACGGCGATATCGAATTACTAATTGAGCAGATCACCGACGCGATAGTTGCCCGCCTCAACGGTGACGGCGCCGATCAAGCAGCGATGTGCGGCTGCACTTCGGAGTGCTTTGATCGTTGCCCGGAACGGATGCATCGAGTTATTGACGCCGGGGCCGCGCGCATCGGTTTAGTATTGGGTGAGACAGCATCCGCTAAAGACTGGGCCAGCCTAATCGATCACACGCTATTGAAGCCGGAGGCAAGCGACGAAGATATCAAACGCCTTTGTGAAGAAGCCGCGAGATATCGTTTCGCATCTGTCTGCGTAAATCCGACGTGGGTTCGCGTCGCCGCCTGTAGCCTGCGCGGCAGCGGTGTTCCTGTCTGCACAGTAATCGGTTTTCCGCTTGGCGCCACGCTTTCCGATGTAAAAGCTTATGAAGCTCGCCGCGCGATCCTTGATGGCGCCCAGGAAGTAGACATGGTCATCAACGTAGGTGCGTTGAAGAGTGGCGATGATTGTTTAGTTGAGCACGATATTCGCTCGGTTGTTGAAGTTGCGCATGAATATCAGGCTACTTGCAAAGTGATTATTGAGACCGCGTTGTTGAACGACGACGAGAAAGTGCGTGCCTGCCTTGCGGCCAAGAAAGCCGGAGCTGATTTTGTTAAGACTTCAACGGGCTTTGCCAAGAGCGGTGCAACCGTAGCCGATATCGCCTTAATGCGTCGCACTGTGGGAGCCGAGTTGGGAGTAAAGGCATCAGGCGGCGTCAAGGGGTTGGAAGACGCGCGCAAGTTAGTGGAAGCCGGGGCCACACGCATCGGCGCGAGTGTGGGCGTGAAGATCGCCCAGGAAGCTGCGGGTCAAAAAACGGCCGGTAGTGGTGTGAACGCCTACTAGAATTCCCCATCCACTACAACATTCACAACAGCCACCCTGCGAAGAACAACCGTTCCCGCTTCGTCGACATGACTACTCGGTACTGACCTCACTCCCAAACTGCAACAATGCCGATATTTAGCAAAGTCTTGATCGGAGCCAAGCTTTGCGTCTATTCTGCCTCTGCATTCCAATTTTCAATTCGGTGAACCGAAATGCCAGCCAGTCGCAAACTGCTCGCAGTAATACTCGGCGGAGGCGCCGGAACGCGCCTTTTCCCCCTTACGCAGCAGCGTTCCAAACCCGCCGTTCCCCTGGGCGGAAAATACCGCCTGGTGGATGTGGCGATCTCCAACTGCATCAATTCCGACGTTTTGCGCATGTTCGTGCTGACGCAGTACAACTCGGCCTCGCTCAATCGTCACATCGCCCAAACTTATCGTTTCTCACAATTCTCTGACGGCTTCGTCGAAATTCTGGCTGCGGAGCAAACGCCTGAGAGCCCCCAATGGTTTCAGGGGACTGCGGATGCGGTACGTCAGGTATTGCCTCACATTGGCGACTGGGGCATCGATACTTTGCTGATTCTCTCTGGAGATCATTTGTACCGCATGGACTACCGGAGCTTTCTCGCGCGGCACTATGAGAGCGATGCAGATGTAACCGTGTCGGTTATCCCTTCTAATCCAATCGATGCCAGCGAGTTTGGTTTACTGAAAACTGATGCAACGGGCCGCATTGTTGAATTCAAAGAAAAACCCACAGGCACGGAATTGGAAACCATGCGGGTAGATACGACGACATTGGGACTGAGCGTCGAAGAAGCTGTGGCGCGTCCGTTTCTGGCCTCGATGGGAATCTATGTTTTTAAGTATGACCGGCTGGAACAATTACTCGCTGAAGATCCGAGTTGGGTCGATTTCGGCAAACACATTATTCCCGGAGCGATCGCTGGCGGCAAAGTACAAGCATATGCCTTCGATGGTTATTGGGAAGACATTGGGACCATCAGCGCCTTCTACAAGGCAAATCTGGATCTGACGTCGAAGATTCCCAAGTTTAACTTGTTCGATGCGGAAGCGCCGGTGTACACAAGGGCGCGTTATCTGCCGCCATCGAAGATCGAAGAGTCAGACATTCGGAATTCGATTCTGAGCGACGGCTGCATCATCGATGGCGCGCGTATTGCGAATTCTGTAGTTGGCTTGCGCAGCCGAATCTCGAAAGGCGTGCAGATGGATGTGTCGTTCATGATGGGCGCAGACTATTACCAGACAATCGAAGAAATGCAGCGCGACCTCATAAGTGGCACTCCGCGCGTGGGGATCGGCGAGGGTTCGATTATCAAGCGGGCGATCATTGATAAGAACGCCAGAATCGGGAGCAACGCGCGTTTGCTGAATGAGGCGGGCGTGCTGAACGAGGACGGTGAAGCTGGTTCCTATTTCATTCGCGAGGGGATCATCATCGTGCCGAAAAACGCTGTAATCAGGGACGGCACCATCGTTTGAAGTTCAATGACGAGGGGAGGGAAGCGTGGCCATTGGCTGGGGAAAATCTTACGAAGACCAGATGGAAGAATGGAGTCAGCGACTCGCGAAGGCTGAGCGCGGCCCGAGGCTCACGTCGGAACAGCGAACGCGAATGCAGCGGCTCGAGTCGTTGAAGCTCTCGCGGTCAAGAACGTTAGAGCAACTTGAGCGTTCCAAACACCCGGCGCATCGCGAGGGCCTGCTGAAGGGACTGCAAGCGATCGAGAAGCAACTCGAGGAAGTCATCAAGGAATCAGAAGCGGAGACTTAATTTAAGGCTTTACTTTAGCAGCAAGGGCTCCTTTATCTCCCGCGTCCACCCCTCCTCTGAGGGCGTAATTTTCATTCTCCGGTTATCTCGACCCTCCACAGTTGAGGTTCTACTTTAAGCATGCCCAAGACGAAGCTCCCGACTACCGACTATCGTCCTGCAAAGATTCACGCATCAAAGACTCCACGAAGTTCCCCGCGAAAGCCCATCACTTCGGTCAAGCTACCCAGGGATGCAGTTGGACTGGAACTCGAATTGGATGGTCGGGTCGTAAAACTTACCAACCTGAAAAAGCTTTTCTGGCCGGATCTCGGTATCACCAAGCGAGACTTAATTCAATACTACGCAGACGTGGCTCCGGTTCTTCTGTCACACCTGGCCGACAGGGCAATGGTGATGAAGCGCTATCCCAACGGCGCGGCGGGCGACTTCTTCTTCATGAAACGGGCGCCAGATCCTCGTCCAGACTGGATTGAACTCTGCAGCATTGAGCATTCGTCGGGAAATGTTATCGACTTTCCGATGATTCAGGACCTCGCTTCGCTTCTATGGGTGATCAACCTCGGCTGCATTGACTTAAATCAATGGTACGCGCGCTGTGATGACGTGGATCGCCCGGATTATGTCCACTTTGATCTGGATCCAGTACCCGGTGCGAGCTTCGAGAAGGTTGTTGATGCGGCTCTTTTGATCAGGCAAGCGCTCGAGTCGTTGAAGATTCCCTGTTACGCGAAGACCACCGGATCAAAGGGCATTCACGTTTACGTGCCGATCGTTCGCGGACCGACGCAGAAGCAGGTGTGGACCTTTGCCAAGGAATTCTCACAAGCGGTTACGGCGCAGGATGAGAAGTTGCTGACTACGGTGTATGTCGTGGCCAAGCGGCCAAAGGGAAGAGTACTCGTCGACTACAACCAAAACGCCTGGGGAAGGACGCTCGCGTCGATCTACTCCGTGAGACCGCGACCGGAAGCGTCAGTCTCCACGCCGGTGAAGTGGAGCGAGTTGGAACGCGGTGTGAAAATTGAAGACTTCCGTATCGACAATGTGCCCGCACGAGTGAAACGACTTGGAGACCTCTGGAAGCCACTGCTCGAAAAGCGAGGGCGATTCAAACTTGAAGTTTATCTTTAAGGTCTGTTTGGTTCAGTTTGGATTGCGCTGACCTATCAACGCTTTGAAAGCGGCACCAGGTTGCCGCACTCCAAGGTCTTGAACGTTAGGTGAAGTCTGAGGGGTGGGGTCATCGCTGTGGCTGAGTACAGCGAGCGATGGAGATATTGACGTAAGACTTCAGGGGTCGGCAAACAGACAGTTGATGTTCTTAATAAAGATTGGCCTTTGGTCTTCGGCCTTTGGTCTTTGTGAAGTACCCCTGAATTGAATCATCAGCCTCACGGCCGGGAGTATTTCTGAAAGGCCAAAGGCAAAGACCAAAGGCCAAAAACCAAAGACTGAAGACCA
>Ga0136614_10001985_pt1 | contig 12488 bp, 10 predicted proteins | sample AntDrymUQ2792106_2_FD_106643 | JGI IMG/M metagenome (GOLD analysis project Ga0136614, IMG submission 106643) | Polar desert sand microbial communities from Dry Valleys, Antarctica - metaG UQ279 (21.06) | ecosystem: Environmental > Terrestrial > Soil > Desert | place: Antarctica: Dry Valley...
CCGCCAATACCGAATCACACGCTCGACCACGGGTAATCGAGCTTCGAGCCTCCGCCGCAAGCCGATTGTCTGCTCCAAGGCGGGCCGCGCCAAGTTGAGCAGATGGGAGCCCCGCCGCAGGCGCGAGCCCGGCGGCTGCAGGCGCTGCCTGGGCGGAGCTAGCAGGCGCGGCTGCGAGCCGGGGCTCGTCGCGCGCCCAAGCAACCACGTCGCCACTAAACCCAACCGTCAACACTGTCGTTGCCTGCTGATACCGCCAAATCTCCGTTGCCTGTTCTAGCACCCCGGCTCCGCGGATCTCCGCTGGCGTTCCCCGCGCGCGTAACACCCAGCGCTTTGGCATCCCGGGAACGACGCGCCCGGCGGCGGCCGCCGTCTCCCACGTCGTCCCGTCGACCGGTGCGTCATCTTTCACGACCTCGACCGCACGCCCCTGTTGTCCCGGAGCGCACGGTGCCTGCTGATACGTCACATGTCCCGAATTATCGGTGCACTTGACGATCTGCCCGTTCGCGCTAGGAGAAGCAAACGCCAGCAGCAAAGCAAACGCTAGGTTCGGACTAGCCACGGTCCCTCATTTTTCGAATTGTCGGGGAGGTTGGTACGCTATTATCGGCTCGAGTCGATATCGATATCGCGTCGCTGCGATCGCCTAAATCTCGTTTAACCGCTTAGAGTCCGCGTGCGCGCGTCCACCACAACCGCAACGATCGAGCCCGCCGCCGAAGAAGTGGCAAGCGCGATCGCCGTAACCTTACTTGGCGGCTTCGACCGGCACTACGCATTATTTCGCGACTGTGCACGCGCTGCAAAAAAACATTTCGAGGCCGGCCAATGGCGAGCACTCGGCCACGCCGCGCGCGACCGCATCGATTTCTACGATCGGCGCGTGGCCGAGACGGCCGAACTGATCGAGAGGGAATTTCGCATTGCTGGCCTGTCCAACGTGGCCATCGATGCGTTGTGGGAGCGCGTCAAGCGACACTACGTCGGCGTGTTGCCCGATCATAAGCAGCCAGAGTGCGCGGAGACGTTTTTCAACTCGGTCTCCTGCAAGATTTTGCACCGTACCTATTTTCACAATCGATTCATCTTCGTGCGCCCTGCTGCGTCGACCGAGCATCTTGACGCGGACCCGCCGACTTATCGCAGCTACTACCCGCGCGAACACGGCCTTCGTCACGCGTTGATCGACGTGGTGTTGGATCTTCATCTCGAGCCGCGTTTTGCGGATTTCCGGCGCGACCTGACACATGTGCTGCGCGCATTCCGTCGACGCCTCGCGCGGCCGTTTCGTCCTGAAGCCAATCATCAGATTCAAGTGCTGTCGGGTCTGTTCTTCCGTGATCAGACCGCGTATCTCGCCGGCCGGCTGGTCAACGGTAGTCAGTTCTATCCGTTCGCGATTGCCATCAAGCGCACGGCGCCTGGCCGCCTGTACGTCGACGCTGTGCTGACTGGCGAGGCTGAGCTTGCGCTCTTGTTTTCGGCCAACCGCTCGTATTTTCTGGTCGACATGGAGGTGCCGTCCGCCTACGTCGAGTTCATGCGAGCGCTCCTGCCCGACAAGACAGCGGCCGAGCTATACACGATGCTGGGCTTGCAAAAGCATGGCAAGACACTTTTCTACCGAGATTTTCTGCACCACCTCGCGCATTCGCGCGACCGTTTCGAGCTGGCGCCGGGCATCAGGGGTCTCGTGATGTGCGTGTTCACGTTACCGTCCTACCCTTACGTCTTCAAGCTGATCCGCGATCGGATCGCCGAGAGTAAAGATACCGATCGCGCTCGAGTCAAGCAGAAATACGCGCTCGTCAAGCATCACGATCGGGCCGGACGCATGACCGATATCCTCGAATACTCGGACGTGGCGTTTCCTCGGGCGCGGTTCGCGCCCGAACTCTTAGCCGAGCTCCGGCACACGGCGCCATCGCAAATCGAGGAAGAAGGCGATCGCATCATCGTGCGTCACGTCTATATCGAACGCCGGATGACGCCGTTGAATCTCTATCTGGAGCGCGCAGACGATCGACAACGCAGCCAGGCGATCCGTGAATACGGCGATGCCATCCGCGATCTCGCGACCGTCAACATTTTCGCGGGCGACCTTTTGTACAAGAATTTCGGCGTCACACGCTACGGCCGCGTCGTGTTCTACGATTACGACGAGATCGAGTATCTGGTCGATTGTGAATTCCGCGCGATTCCGCTGCCTCCGCCAGGTGCCGACGAAATGTCGGGCGAAGTTTGGTATCCGGTGGGGCCCCGCGACGTTTTCCCCGAGGAATTTGCGACGTTCCTGCTCACCGATTCGCGCGTCCGCACGGCGTTTGTTGCGTCCCACGCCGAGCTCTTGGAGCCGCACTGGTGGCAGGAAGCGCAACGCAACATTCGCGGCGGGCGCCTGGCCGAAGTGCTATCGTATCCCGACGACGTGCGGTTCACTCCCCCACAACCAATCATCTCGCCACCGGCACCCCCACGATGACCCTATTGGCGCGTCTTCACCTTCCGCACGTGACGCTTATTCTGGGCATGATCATGAGCCTCGCGCTCGCTGGTTGCGAGACGATGCCGAACCCGCAGAAGCAGAAGGAAGAGGAAGCCGCGCGCAACACGTTTGCCTGCATGGTCAACGGCGAGCGCCTCGTCATCCGCTTCGCGGAAGGTGAGGTGCGGTTGCTGCTTCCGGACGCGCAGCGCGTAACGCTGCACCAGATTCCCACCGGGTCGGGCGTGCGGTACAGCAATGGCTACATGGAGTTGCGCGGAAAAGGCATGGACCTTACCTTTACGCGAGAAGCCGTCGCCAGACCGCTCGAGGCATGCGCGCCGTATATTCCACCAGTGGTTCCTGCCAAATAGGGTTGGGACCGCGCATTTCGCGGTATTGCGGTCGCGACCAAGGCAAGCATTTAGAAGGCCTTTGCGCTGCGGCGCTATTTCTAGCTATAGCCACGCAATAACCGCTGATTGACCGCTAAGCCCCCATCTACGATCGGTCCCGTCGGCGTCATCGGCACGGGCGCGATGGGCATCGGTGTCGTGCGCAGCCTGTTGCGCGCAGGTTTCGTGACGCATGCGCGCGATCTTCGGCCCGATGCGCAAGCACGAGCTGCCTCGCTCGGCGCGCTTGTCCATCCGTCTGCGGCCTCGCTCGCCGAAATCTGCAAGGTAGTGATCGTGCTCGTCGTCGATGCCACCGAAGTCGACGAGGTGCTATTCGGTGCGGACGGTGTTGCCAGCGTCTCTCGGCGCGACTCGATCATCGTCATCTCGTCGACGGTCGCGCCTGACTACGTCGCCGGGCTCGAGCACAAACTTGGCTCCCTAGGTTTTGCACTCATCGATGCGCCTGTTTCGGGAGGGCCGGCGCGCGCGGCCGACGGCACGATGACGATGATGATCGCGGGGCACGCGGCGACGCGAGACCGTTGCTCGACGTTATTTGCGGCAATGGCGGCGAAGACCTTTCAGGTCGGGACAGAGCCGGGCGACGCAGCGAAATTCAAGCTCATCAACAATCAGCTTGCGGCGGTCAATCTCGCGGCGGGAGCTGAGGCGCTGGCGCTTGCCGTCAAACTCGGGCTCGATCCCCGGCAAGTGGTCGACGTCGTCAACGCGAGCTCGGGCGGAAGCTGGATCGTGGCCGATCGCATGCCACGAGTGCTCACCGACGACTACGCGCCACGCGCGGCTGCCAGGATTCTTGCGAAGGATGTCTCGCTCGCTGTCGAGCTGGCCACCGCACACGGGGTGGACGTTCCGTTCGCGCTCGCCGCCCGCACCGCTTTTCGCGCCACTGTCGCCGCCGGTTTCGGTGAGGAGGATGACTCCGCGATCTTCAAGTACCTGCGGGAGCGGCAAGGCTAGGGCCTATTGACACGCCCTACAAGCACCTCAACGCTTGGATGCGGGAGTCGACGCACTCTTGTCCACGTCGACGTAGAGCCAAGTTTGCGAGCGAATCGGATGCGGCTTGTGGTGGCGGACCCAGGTATGTGCGACGCTATCTTCGAGGAGGTGCAAGTGCAGGCCCCACGGGGCGTAGGCCACGACCAGCTCGGTCATCTTGTTGAAGAGCTTGGTCCGCTCGGGCGAATCGGGAAGCGCGCGCGCGGCGTCAAAGAGCCGGTTGAACTCGGGTAGGTTGAAGCGCGAATAGTTCGCCTGTCCTGCATTGGGGCCGAACAGAAGCTGCATGAAGTTCTCGGCGTCAGGATAATCGGCGTTCCATCCGTCGCCGCGCATCGGAATCTTGCCGAGGCGCGCCATTTTGCGCAGTTCCGGCAACTTGTCTTTCCGGAATTCGACTTTGAGGCCGATAGCGTCCAAGCTCTTCTTCCAAAGCTCGTCTGCTTGGCGCGCCGCCGACGTCGGCGAGGACCACCGTTCGAGGACCAGCCGCTTGCCGTCGGGCGCTTCGCGAAAGCCGTCGTCGTCGCGGTCCCGATAGCCGAATTTGTCGAGCAGCGCGCGCGCAGCCGCGGGGTCATGGCGTTGCGCATTGGTCTTGAGCTTCGGATCGAATCCGGCGATGTCCGGCGGTATCGGTCCCTGCGCCGGGATAGCGCGACCTTTCGCCAGCACGCGAATCTGCTCATCTACGCTATAGGCCATGCCGATCGCCCGGCGCAAAGCGATCTTTTCCGGCGTATATCCACCGACGACTGGGTCCTCCATGTTGAAATACGTGAAGGAAACGTTCGGGCGCAGCAGGACTTGGTGCCGAATGCCGCGTGCAACATGTTCCGGTTTGAGTTTGCCATCGGCGAGAGCTTGCTCGGTGAAGTCGACTGGGATGATGTCGAGGAAATCAAGCTCGCGGCTCAGGAAAGCGAGCCACCGCGCTTGTCCCTCTTCCATGATGTTGATCTCGATGCGCCTCACGAAAGGAAGTTTCTTTCCCTTAAGGGACGCAGCGATCGGCTGCGACTCAGCGGGAATCGGCCCTGCTGCCGTATAGGTGTGGTCGCGATAGCCCGGATTAGCCAACAACGTGGTGCGCGAGCTGCGTTTGTATTCGCCCAGCATGAACGCCCCGGTGCCGACGGGATGCGCACCGATGTCGTCGCCGTACATCGCGACCACTTCTCGCGCGACCGCAGCGGTGTTCGTCACGGCCAGCACATACAGAAAGCGATAGTCCGGCTCTGTTAAGCGAATCTTCAACGTGTAGCGATCGACTACTTCAAGCCCGGCCAACGGAGTGTCGTAATCAAACTTGCCGGTCTGCTTAGCTTTCTCGCGCGCCTCGTCCGCGCCGGCCAACTTGCCGTCTACGAGCCAGAGCCAAGGCGATTTCACTGCCGGGTCGAGCAAGCGCTTCAACCCGTATGCGTGGTCGGCAGCGGTTAGCTCGCGGGGCTTGCCACCAAACGCCGGATCCTGCGCAAAAAAAATTCCTTTGCGAACCTTGCAGATGTAGGTCTTGCCGTTGTCTTCCACCGTCGGCATCGCTTCGAGGGTCCGCGGCACTAGCTTGACCGGACGAGCCAGAAAGTCGTAGTCGAGCATTGATTCCATGATGCTGGTAATGACGGCAATCGACGCGGCGTCGGACGCAAACGCGGGATCGAAGCTCGTCTCGGCGATCGCAAACGACACGCGCAGGGTCTTCGCCGGATCCGCGGCGTGCACTGGCAAGCCAGATGCCGACAAGCATCCGGCGGCAAACGTAAGCAACTTGACCAACCGAGCGACTAATGGCCGAGGCAATTCAGCTCCAGAGTATCGATTGCGTCTTTTATAATCGTAGCATTGCCCTGTCGGAACCTAAGCTCCTACCGGCGCCTCTAACGAGCGCCAATGCGATGACCACGGCTGACCTCGGCACCCATCGTCTTGCTTATCAATCGGCTCACCAACCTACTTCGGACCTTTCATGATCAACACGCTTCTGGTTTCCCCGGCACGTCATGCGTCAGCTATCGCGCGCGTGGCGGCTTGCAGCGCAATATTCTTATCGTTCTGGCTCACGGCTCCGACAGAAGCGCAGACGACCGCGCCTGCGAAAGGCACCGCGGTGGCCGGCGGCGGGGCGGTCGCTACATTCGCCGGGGGTTGCTTCTGGTGCATGGAGCCGCCTTACGACAAGCTCGACGGTGTCATCAGCACCACGTCGGGCTATATGGGTGGGCCCACGAAGAATCCGACGTACGAACAAGTTTCCGCCGGGCGCACGGGCCACACCGAAGTCGTGCAGGTCCGCTACGACCCGGCCAAGGTGCCGTACGCGAAGCTCCTCGAGGTCTTCTGGAAAAACATCGATCCGACGGTCAAGGATCGCCAGTTCTGCGACGTCGGCAGCCAGTATCGGACTGGAATCTTCGTGCACACCGACGAGCAGCGCAAATTGGCCGAAGCCTCCAAGGCCGATATCGAAAAGACCAAGCCGTTTAAGGATCCGATTGTCACGCCCATCGCCGAAGCGACCGAGTTCTGGCCCGCCGAGGACTATCACCAGGATTACTACAAGAAGAATCCGGTGCGTTACAAGTATTACCGGACGAGCTGCGGACGCGATGACCGCTTAAAGGCGCTGTGGGGAAGCGCGCCAACGTAACGCCAAGCAACGAGTCAGTTCGCGGTGATCATGAAGCGCATGAGCGGGGGCAACTTGCGCGCCGCCGGGTACGACGAGCTGCAGCGCAAGCTCGTCGTCGAGCTGACGTCCGGAACCTTCGAGTATGCAGGCGTCTCCGGAGATGTTTGGCGGCGATTCTCCAGCGCGTCGTCGCCGTGGAGCTATTTCCGCGACAACATCGAAGAAGAGTTCGCGGCGAAGCGCATTCGCTGACAAGGGACAGCGCCCCGGCCCGATGAAAATCCTGGCGCGGGGCGCGCAAGAGTCCGCTCCCAAAATTGCATTCGTTAATGCCGACCGTGCGCCGCGCGAAGAGATCTCGGCGTGGGGCGCGGCGTGTGTCTAGGGTCGTGCCTCGAAACCAAATTGAACGGGGTGTGGGTTGCGCGGCGAAAGCGGGTGAAGCCGGCACCCGTCACGATCGAGCGCATGCGGCCCTCGCCCGCCTGTGCCCCCAGGGCAAGGCCAACCTCTTGGGCGAGCGAACACGGCGTGCAGACGAGCGTCGACGCCGCGTAGTAGGCTCGACCGACCGGGTTTAGGTTTTCCTCGACGCCATCTCCCGCGTAAGGCTCGACGATCATCCACGTTCCCTCTGGACCAAGGGTCGACAGCACGTGCCGTGCGGCTCCGGCTGGGTCGCCCATGTCATGCAGCGCATCGAACACCGTGACGAGATCGTAGTTGTGCCCTGTGAAGTCCTTGGCGCCGCCAACCTCGAAGCGGCAGCGATCGGCGACACCGGCGTCCCGCGCGCGCGCGGTCGCCGATGCCATCGACTCGGCGTGATAGTCGAATCCGATGAAACTCGAAGCCGGATACGCTTGCGCCATCAGCACGGTCGAAGCGCCGTGCCCACAGCCGATGTCCGCAACCTGTATCCCCGCGCGCAGTTTCGCCTCGACACCATCGAGCGCCGGAATCCAGTCTTGGACGAGGTGGCCGACGTAGGAGGAGCGAAAGAAGCGCTCGATACCGTGGAAGAGCGCGTGGTCGTGCTCGTGCCAGCCGATCCCTTCGCCTGAGCGGAACGCGTCGGTCAGCCGATCGGCGATACGCCCCGCGGCGAGCGCCGTCTCATAGGCGCCGACCATGAACGCCGGACCATCCTCCTCCGCGAAGAGCAGCGCCTGCTCGGGCGTGAGCTCGTAGCGGCCGCTCTCCGGCATATAGCGAACGTAGCCCGACGCCGCCTGGGCATTCAGCCATTCGCGCACATAGCGCTCGTGCGTATCGGTTTGCGCGGCGAGTTCCTCCGACGTGAGCGGCCCGCGTTGCTTGAGCGTACGGTAAAGTCCGAGGCGATCCCCGATCAGCACGAGCGGGGCGATCGAGACAGCGCCAAAATCGACGACCGTGCGGCCAAGTAACTCGTGGAGCTTGTTCTCATCAATCGTTGCTTGCATGGTGAAATCCTTTGTGGGGTTGCAGACGCGACAATTGTCCGGGCATCATTCAACTTTGTCTTTGCACCTCGGCCGGCTCTTTTGACTGGCCGACCGCTACGGCGCAGCGCACTTGATCGAGGCGCCAAGCGCCGCTTCGGCAACCCACCTGCACAGTACCGCCGGGCATCGCGCAAACAACGTGGCGTAGAGCGGTCACGAGATCAAGTCGTGGCTGCTGCAAGTCACTGACGACGTGAACGCGAACGGGAGTTTCCCGCACGCGACAATCTATCGGCCACCCTAAATTGCTGGCGACGTGAAAACGCTCAAGGGATCAAGGGAGTATCCCGCGCGCGTCAATGTATCGGCCACGCTAAATTGGCGGGAACGTAGACACGCGCACGGGAGTTATTCCCGTGCGCTTAGGTTGACTCCGCTTACTGAATCGTGAGCCTGCGGCCCGCGGCCGGCGCCTTCTTGCTCAAGGTCAGCTCCAGCACACCATTCTCGAACTTCGCTGCGCTCGCTGTTTCGTCGAGTTCCACCGGAAGCACGAAGCTGCGATGAACAGCGCCGTAGTAGCGCTCGCTGCGCAACGCGCGATGCTCGCTCTGCTTGTCGCCATTGGTCGCTGGTTTGTCGCCGTTGCTTCCCGCCTTATGGTCTGCGGGTTTGTATTCCTTGACGCGCTTTACTTCCGCGGCGATGGTGACTTGGTTGCCTTCGATCGTGACATGGATGTCGTCTCGAGCAACACCGGGAAGCTCCGCATGGACAACGTAGGCATCGCTTTTCTCAGCTACGTCCACCTTGATCGTCGGGCCGTTGCCGCCGCCACCGACGCGCACCGGTTTGAAAAAACCGCGAAACAACTCATCAAACCCGGCATCGGCAAATGGGTCGTACACCTGCACTGTGTTCATAGGTCTCTCCTGTCGTTTAGGTCGATTCTAAGGAGGCGCCGGCTGTCTCTCTTGACTCGACAGTCCTCTGCTGCATCCAACCTGCGGGCGCCAATGTAGGCTTTCAAGCCCTACTTTTGCGATAGCGCGACCCCGCGGTCCGGTCCGCTCACTTGGCCGATCCGCCCTTCGCGTACGTGCCGAGCCAGGCGAAGAACTCGCTGTACCAGAGGCGAGAATTCTGCGGCTTCAAAATCCAGTGATTCTCATCTGGGAAATATAAGAGTCGTGCAGGAACGTCCTTGGCTTTGAGCGAGTTGTAGTACTGAAGCGCTTGGGTGGCGGGCACGCGATAGTCAAGCTCGCCATGGATGACGAGCGTCGGCGTCTTCGCGTGCTTGACGTAGTGATGCGGCGACTGCCGCATGACCCGGCGCGAATCGTCCCAGTGGAAGGCGCCCAGCTCCTTCGCAAAAAAGCGATAGCCGTCCGTCGCCATCATGCTGACCCAATCGTAGCAGCCAGCGTGGCAGACGAACGCTTTGTAGCGGTTGGTATGACCGTTCATGAAGGCGACCATGTATCCGCCGTAACTGCCTCCCGTCGCAACTAGACGGCCCCGGTCGATGTAGCGCTGCTTGAGCAAAAAGTCGGTCGCGGCTTCGACGTCGGCGTATTCCTTCTCGCCGTAGCGGCGAGTGATGGTCTCGAGGAATTTTTGCCCGAAGCCCGACGAGCCGTGATAGTTAACGCCGACGACCACATAGCCTCGAGCGGCAAACACCTGCGCGTTCCAGCGAAAATGCCAGCTATCGAGGTGGGCCGCGTGCGGTCCGCCATGGATCGAATGCAAGAGCGGCCACTTGCGCTTCGGATTGAAATTAGGGGGATATGTGACCCATGCCTGTATCTGCTCCCCACGCCATCCGGGCAACGTGAATTCGCGTACCGCGCCTACTGCGTGCCGCGCCAGCACCGACCGATTCAACGCTTCAAGTGATCGTTCGCCGGTCCCGTCGCTACGGCAAGCGAAGAGCGCAGGCGGATGCGATGCGGTCGAGCGCGTATAGGCGAGCACGCCGCCGTCGCGCGACTGCGCGTATCCCGAGATGGCGCCTCCCGGAACCAGGAGCGCTGGAGCGGCGGCGTCAATCGACAGGTGATAGAGGCCCGCCCGGCCACGGTCCTCGGCCAGAAACCGGAGCGCTTGCGAGTCCGCAGTCCAATTGAGTGGCAGCGGCGCGCGATCGAAACGACGCGCGATACCCGACGACTTGCCGGACTTGCGGTCGTGTATGCGAATGTGCCCCTGGTCGTTGAACGCCCGTTCGATATCGAACGCCAAGTAGGCAAGCGAGCGGCCGTCCGGGGAATAGCGCGGATACGCGTCCGACAAACCGCTCTCCGCCGTGAGATTCCGCACCCTTCGGCTCGTGATCTGCAGCGTGACGATATCGGAGCGATTCATCATTCCGGGCTCGGACGCGCAATCGACGGTCAGGGCAATTTCGCTTCCGTCCGGCGCGATGTCGTACAACTCCGCGGAAGGCTCCCATGGCTGCAACGCCAGGCGCGTGCCCAGCAGCAAATCGCGGCTACTGCCATTCGCCACGTCGCACGCATAGATGTGCGGCTCGCGTCCGTCGGTCAGCCAGCGATCCCAGAATCGGTATTCGCCGCGCTCGGTCACGTGCGCGCGGACCTTTGCCTCGCTGCGCTCCTTGTGCCGCTTGCGCTGCGCGGCGTCCGTCTTCAATTCAGGCCATACCCACGACACGAAGGCGATGCGCCGGCTATTTGTGAACCACCTGAGTGCGGACGCGCCTGTCGCAACCCGGGTCAATCGCCGCGCCTCGCCACCATCGGCTGCGATCAAATAGATCTGCGGCTCGGTATCGTCTTTGCGCTTAGCGGTAAACGCGATCCACTTCCCATCCGGCGACCAGCATGGCTCGCCATCCTTGTCGCCGCTGGTCAGCCGCCGCGCTTTCGGCGCTGGTGCTGGCTCACGTTCCGCAACGCCCGTCGGGAACAGCCAGAGCTCGGTTGTGCCTTCGTTCTTCTCCATGCTGAACGATGTGACCGAGACGCAGGCAAAGCGCCCATCCGGCGAGACCGTTGGATTGCCGATGCGCTTCAGTTGCCACAGTGCTTCGACGGTGAACGGGGTCGCGACGCGAGCGCGCGCTGAACGGCGAGCGGACATGACGGGTCCTTCGGTTAAAATGGGAATCGAGGATTCGGGCAAACAGATTTCTTGCAAACATTCTAGCGTTCGCGCCGTCTCCAACGCGGTAGCGAGCCCCTTGTCTTTCTCTCCATGTGACCGCGATGAATTACCGCCGCTTAGGTACTTCCGGGCTCAAAGTCAGCGAGCTTTCGTTCGGCTCCTGGATTACCTACGGCGCGCAATTGAATCACGATCGCGCGGGCGAGTGCATGGCCGCGGCGTTCGACGCTGGGGTCAACTTCTTCGATAACGCAGAGGCCTACGCCAAGGGCGCTTCAGAAACCATCATGGGGGACGTCCTGCGAAAAATGGGATGGCGCCGTTCGTCCTACATCGTGTCCACCAAATTCTTTTGGGGCTTGCACGACGGGCCGAACGAGAAGAACACGCTGAACCGCAAGTATCTGATGCACGCGATCGATGCTTCACTTACGCGCCTCAAGCTCGATTGTGTCGATCTCGTCTTTTGTCACCGCTCCGACCCCGACACCCCGCTCGAAGAAACCGTACGGGCAATGTCCGATATGATCACGGCAGGCAAGGCGCAATACTGGGGCACGTCGGAGTGGAGCGCCGCCGACATCGCCGCGGCGTGGCACGTCGCGGACCGCAACCACCTGCACAAGCCCGTCATGGAGCAGCCGCAGTACAACTTGTTTACTCGGGATCGCGTCGAGCGCGAATACGCGCGTCTCTACGAGGACCTGGGAATCGGCACGACCACCTGGAGTCCGCTCGCCTCTGGGTTGCTAACGGGCAAGTACAACGACGGCATCCCAGAGGATTCCCGGGGTGCGATGAAGGGCTACGAGTGGTTAAGGGCGCGTTTGACCGAACCCGCGAAGATTGCGCAGGTCAGTCAGCTTGTGACAATTGCCCACGAGCTCTCGTGTACGTTGGCGCAATTGGCACTCGCCTGGTGTCTTAAAAATCCACGGGTTTCGACCGTCATTACCGGGGCCAGCCGCCCAGCGCAGGTCAAGGAAAATATGCAGGCGCTAGCCGTGGTCGACAAGCTCACGCCCGACGTTATGTCGCGCATCGACGCGATTGTCGCAGCGTGACGTCACTTCAATATCTTGAGCGAGATAAGCGATGAATGCGCGCGAAAGCTGGGTGGAAGAGCAGCGCTCGGCGTTCCTCTATCGCGTGTGCGCGCAAGCCGAGGCTGGGACTGGCCGCGCCGAGCTGTTTCGACGCCTTGCCGGCGAGGCCGAAGCGCAAGCCGCAATCTGGCGCGCCCAGATGACCGCGCGCGGTCACGCCGCGCCTGCCCCGTACCAGCCCGATTCGCGCACGAAGCTCGTCGCGCGCCTCATTCAGTGGTTCGGTCCCCGGCGTCTCAAGTCCATCCTGGCGGCGATGAAGGTGCGCGGCATGGC